>JADMIO011406740.1_pt1 | contig 78267 bp, 60 predicted proteins | sample 8958161 | NCBI WGS metagenome assembly JADMIO01 (sample SAMN16585339, study PRJNA669376) | soil metagenome | isolation source: Crop rotation soil | place: USA: Cullars Rotation, Alabama | collected 2011 | reverse complement strand
CGCGACTTCAAGTCACGTGAATTCCAAGCTTCGGATCCCACTGTGCTGGAAAGGATCGCACGGCCGCGCGTCGAGTGGCGCACGCCGGCATTCGTGCTGGTTTCCCTGATCGCGCACCTCGCGCTGTGGTTCGTCGCGATCATGAATGCGCCGTTGGAGCGAATGCCTGGCAAACGCCTACCGCGCATGCGGTACGCGCATGTCGAGACCAAGGTTCCGCCCAAAGAGGCGACACCGCAGCCGCCGGCTCCACAAGCGCACAAGCAATCGTCAGCAATTGCGGCGCAACCGAAACGCCGAGCGCGTGTCGAACGCGACCGCGATCCGTTCGCCGGCGCAGCACCGGCCGAGTACACCGCGCGTATCGCGAGGCAGTTCGATCAGATCGACGTCGTTGGCAAGCTCAACGAGCTGCGACCCGAGGACACCTACAACGAAGACGACGCCAACGCGCGCGGATTCGGCGGTGGGGGCGGTCGCTTCGATCCGACACAGCGTGACGGCTGGGGGACGATCGAGAGCGGCCGCTACGCGACGATGATCTACGACGTCAAACTGTGCCCGAACAAGTCATGCACCGTCGAAGGCCCGGTCCCCGCGCTCTACGTGCGCACGCATCTTCTCGGTCACATCGATGCGATCTACGACTGCTACGTGCAGCACGCGGAAGGACCGGGCACGATCGTGCTGTCGTTTACGATCACGCCCGACGGAGCCGTGCACAATGCGCGCGGCACGGGCCTCGGTGAAACGGGACCGTGCGCGGCGCGCGTCGCCGGCGAGATCTTCTTTAAAGCGCTCGGTAACGACTACGATCCGCCGCGCGAGACACACGTGCGGCGCTATCCGGTGCGCTTTCAACCGAGCCGCGACTCGAACTAACGGTTCGGAGCGTTCGTTAACTGATCGAGGTGCATTCGGATGTGCGCCGCCTCGGCCGCGGTGTTCGCGAGCGAGATAGCCTGCTTGAATGCATCGCGCGCTTCGGCTGCCCGGCCGAGCTCTTTCAAGAGGCCGCCGCGGAGGCCGTGAAAGTGAAAATAGCCGTCGAGCTGGCGCGCCAGCGGCTCGATCAGCGCGAGCGCGGCCTCGGCACCCTTCGTCTTCGACACCGCGACGGCGCGATTGAGAGTTACGACCGGCGAGGGCTGCAGTCGTTCGAGATTTGCGTAGAGCAGATCGATCTGCACCCAGTCGGTGTCGGCCGGCGTGGCGGCGCGAGCGTGGAGCGCAGCGACTGCTGCCTGGATCTGGTACGGGCCCGGCTGCGCATGGCGCATCGCCTTGTCGAGCATCGCGAGGCCCTCGGCGATCAGGTCGCGATCCCACTTCGTGCGGTCTTGCTCATCGAGCAGCACGACGTTGCCGCCGGTGTCGAACCGCGCGGCGGCACGTGCATGCTGCAGCAGCATCAGCGCGGTGAGCCCCATGATCTCGGGCTCGCTCGCGAACAACCGAATCAACAAACGGCCGAGTCGAATCGCTTCGAGACACAGCTGCCCGCGATCGGCATCCTCGCGACCCGCCGAGTAACCCTCGTTGAAGATGAGGTAGATCATCGCGGCGACAGCGCTCATCCGCGCCGCGCGTTCGAATGCATCCGGCGTCTCGAACGGAACCTCGGCGGCTGCGATGCGGTTCTTCGCACGCGTGATGCGCTGTTCCATCGCAGCTTCGCTGACGAGAAACGCACGCGCGATTTGCTTCACGGTGAGCCCCGACACGATGCGAAGCGCGACCGCGATCTGTTGCGATGGCGGTAAGTCGGGATGGCAGCAGATGAACAGCAGGCGCAACACATCGTCGCGGTACTGCGCGTCGTCGAGACGCTCGGCGAGCGAGCCGTCGCTCTGCGCTACGAGCTCTTCGTCGGGCAGCGACGTAGACTTCTTCGCGCGGCGCGTGTGATCGATCGCGATGTTGCGACCGACCATGATCAGCCATGCGGTCGGATTGCGCGGTGGTCCGTTCTCGGGCCACGTCTTGAGCGCGCGGAGCGACGCATCTTGAAACGCTTCCTCGGCGAGATCGACGTCGCGGAAATACCGCACGAGCGCGCCGAGCGCCTGGGGACGGGCTGAGGTCAGCGCCGCGTCGATCCAGGCGAGGTCAGTCACGAGATGTTGCCTCCTGGCGCGTAGAACCGCAGCGGCCTGATTTCGAACGCACCCGCCGAGCCGCTGGCCTTCGCGAGCTCCTTCGCATCGGCGAGCGCCGCCTCGAGGTTCGCTGCTTCGATCACATAGAAGCCGAGCAGCTGTTCCTTCGTCTCCGCGAACGGCCCATCCATGATCACCGCCTCTTTACCCTTGCGGATCGTGGTCGCAGCCGTGGTCGGCATCAGGCGCGCAACTGGGCCGAGCCGTTTCTCGCCGCCGATCTTCGTGATGACCTTGCCGAGGGAGTCCATCACCTCGTCGTCTTTCTCCTTGGGCCAGGCGCTGACGACGGCTTCGGAGTCGTAACAAAGGATCGCGTAGAGCATGGGGTCTCCTTCTAAAGACGAACGAGTATGCCCGGAGCCGACAACGGCCGGAAGTGGCTGAAATTGCCGCTGTGATACGCTCGATACGGGATGGCGAAGCTGGAGCCGAGCGAGCTGTACGGGCTCAAGGCGCTTCGGGGCGTCAGCCTCGATTCCGTCGAGGAGTTGCTCGAGAGTTGCGAGCTTCGCCGACTCTCGCCGGGCGACGTGCTGCTCGCGCTCGGCCAGCCGAACGACACGATGTACATGATCCTCTCAGGCGAGCTCAGCATTCACCTCGAAGGCCCGACGAGTGAAGCGGTCGCATCGCTCGGGCCTGGTGAGACGGTCGGCGAATTGTCGGTGATCGATCAGTCGCCCGCATCAGCGTACGTCGTCGCGGCTGAACCGACGCGCCTGCTCGCGATCGACGAGCCGCACTTCTGGAACCTCGTCAACGCATCGCACGACTTCGCGATCAACTTGCTGCTCTCGCTCGCGAAGCGGCTACGCGCGAACAACTCGACGGTTTCGACGAACATCAAGCTGCAGCGCGAGTACAAGCGCAACGCGATGATCGACGGGCTCACCGGCCTCTACAACCGGCGCTGGATCGATGAGGCGTTGCCGCGCTTCGTGCAGCGCTATGGGCGCGGCGGTCAGCCGCTCACCGTGCTCATGGTCGACGTCGATCACTTCAAGACCTTCAACGACACGTATGGCCATGCGATGGGCGACCAGGTGCTCGTCAAAGTCGGCCAGGCGTTACGCGCGAGCTTGCGACCCACCGATCACGTCGCGCGCTACGGCGGCGAAGAGTTCCTCGTGATCCTGCCCGACACCGTCGAGGAGCAGGCGCGTGCGGTCGCTGATCGCCTGCGTAGTGCGGTGCACGAAATTGCTCTCGCGAAATCCGACGGCACACCGATTCCGCGCGTCACAATTTCGCTCGGTGGAAGCAGACTCGGAGCGGGGCAGACCATGAAAGCGATGCTCGGCAGCGCCGATGAAGCGCTGTATCAGTCAAAAGCGAACGGGCGTGACCGCGTCACGTTCGGTGGCGACGCGCGCTAGCCGCCTGCGATATCATGGTCGGATGAGGTTCATCGTGCTGTTCGTTGCGATGACGCTCGGTGGCTGCCAGTACCTGTTCGAGCTCAACGATCTGCGCGCACCACCGGATGCGCGGCGCGACAGTGTGAGCGTCGACGCGTACAACGTCGATGCGGCACCGGGCTGCTGGAGCGCCGCATACACCGGTGACGAAGACGGCGACACGATCGTAGACGGTTGCGACAACTGCCCGCTCGTGCCGAACCTGGCCCAGGGCGACAGCGATGGCGACGGCGTCGGCACCGTATGCGACTCGAATCCCGACCAACCGCTCGAGCGCATCGCGTACTTCCATCCGATGACCACGTACCTTACGAGCGAGTGGCTTGATATGGGCGAGAACGGCAACTGGCACGACAACAACAACGGCATCCAGCAGGCGAACAAAGGCGACAACATGTCCGTGCGCACGTACGCACGGCTCGCAGATCCTACGCGTGTCTTTGATCAGCCGATGCTTCAAGTGATCGCGTATGGCGCGGCACCCGACGACGACGCGGGCGGTTGGTTCAGTTCTGAGCGGTCCGCGATCGCTGCTTATCTGATCACCGGCAACGACTCGAACCTCGGTATCCCTGCCGGGATCCGCTGCGGTATCGATTTTCCCGACAGCGATGCCACCACGAACCCGTCCGCCACGATCGAGCAAGGTGCGACGATGTCATTCAGCACGACGTCGTTCCCGGACTCGGTGCCGCCGGCGCTGATCACCGTCGAGACGCTTCAACCTGGTGCGCTTCCGACGGACGATGTCATTCCGCGGTGCACGATCAGCGCGCGCAACGGCAACAGCACGTCGCCGATATTCGGAGAGGCGATTAAGCCGCAGAAGCTGCGAATCGGGGTCTGGGCAATGAACTCCGCGGTGACGTTCTCAGCAATGTTCATCACCGAGCGGCGCCCCTGATGGAGATCGACGCGCAGCGCCGTGCTTCGTTCGATCGATTCGCCGAGCAATACGATGCGGTGCGGCCATCGTATCCAGCGCAGGTGATCGACGACATCATCGCGCGCAGCGGTGCGCACCGCGCGCTCGAGGTCGGCGCCGGCACCGGCAAGGCGACGGTGCTGTTCGGCCAGCGCGGCCTCGACATCGTTGCGCTCGAGCCGGGTGCGCAGCTCGCAGCAGTGTTGCGTGAGCGCGTGCGCGGTATGCGCGTGCAGGTGATCGAGACGCTGTTCGAGAGCTGCGAGCTGCGTGGATTCGATCTGCTGTACGCGGCGACCGCGTTTCATTGGGTCGAGCCGCGCGTGCGGTACGTAAAGGCGGCCGAGGTGCTACGCCCCGGTGGCGCACTTGCGCTGTTCATGCACGAGAAGGCGCCGATGGATCCCGCGACGCGCGCGGACTTCAATGCGGCGTACGCGCAGTGGTTCGGTTGGCCACCGTGGAATCCGAATTGGCTCGCGGATACCGAAGCGACGTGGCTCGGCGAGATCAACGCAAGCGGCGCGTTCGGCGCAGTGGATGTCGGCCGGTATCCATGGACCGCGACGTACACGAGCGACCAGTACATCGCGCTGCTACAGACGTATTCGGATCACGCGACGCAGCCCGACGACAAGCGCCAGCCGCTCTACGATGCGATCCGCGCCGCGATCGATAAGCGCGGTGGCTCCGTCGAGATTCCGTACATGACGCTGTTGTTTTTCGCGCTACGGTTGTAGCGAGTGCGCGTCGTCGTCTACGACAAGACCTGCGTGAAGACCCGCGGCCGCCTTTCGCCGATCTGGGCGGCAGGCACGCGGCTGTATCGCGCCCTGCGCCGCATCGATGCCGCGCATGGCGTTGCGAGCTGGGACGAAGCGCTGGCGTGGCTCGGCTCGCGCGCCGAACCGCTCGACGAGATCCAGTATTGGGGCCACGGTAAGTGGGGGCGCGCGCTCATCGGCGATGAATCATTCGACGCGAGCTCGCTGCACACGCGCCGCGCGCAGCTCGATGCCGTACGCGAGCGGCTCGCGCCAAAGGCGCTGATCTGGTTTCGTACGTGCGAGACGTTTGGAGCCACAGCCGGCATCGACTTCGCCGAACGGCTCGCCGAGTACACCGGCGCGCACGTTGCGGGTCACACGTACATTATTGGGTTTCACCAGAGCGGCCTGCACGGGCTTGCACCCGGCTGCCGCGCTGACTGGTCTGCCGACGAAGGGATTGCGGAAGGCAGCCCCGCCGATCCGCAACGCGCAAAATGGTCCCGCCCATGGCGACCGCGAACGATTACTGCGCTGACGCCCGCTGTCCCAGCGGCGTGGATCACGCGCTGACGTCGCTGCTCACGCTACGATGCGAAGACATGCGACCAGTCCTCTTGATCGTCTGCCTCGCCGCGTGCGGAGACGACGGTGGCAGTAGCGGCGGACCCGACGCCAGCAGCGGGAACCCCGATACGCCGAATGGCGGAGACGATTCGCCGATGGAGATGTCGGGCGTGCCGATGGGCTGCGTGAGCGGACGTGCGATGACCGATCGCGCCGACGACGATGCGCTGGATCAAATCCACGTGCTCTACGTTGTGCCGTCGGACGGCCAGGATCGCGCGCGCGACACGAACGGGCAAATCTGCAATTCGGTGCGCGCGTTCGCGACGTGGTTTCACGGCCGGTCGCCGGCCTATCTGCGCTTCGATACCCAAGGCGGCTTGATCGACATCGGCTTCGTGCGTGTTTCGAAGACCGACGCACAAATGCGCGGCAACGATCCGAACAACACGGCAGTCGCGACCGGCACTGCGTTCGTGCGCGAGCGCATCGAGCTCGAGCTCGAGGCGATGGGGCAGATCAAGTCGAACAAGCTCTACGCGGTCTACTACGAAGGTTCGAGCGTGTACGCGTGCGGCGGTGGCGCATATCCGCCGTTGATCCAAGATCGCGTCGGGGCCGTGTACCTCGGTGGTGTGCCCCCCGGCGTCACGCCGAACTGCGGCGACACGCGGCCGTGGGGACAAGCGAGCCTTACGCCGAACTACATCGACTATGCGGTGCTGCACGAGCTCGTCCACTCGCTCGGCATCGTGCCCGACGCTGCGCCGAACGAGCACCTGCAAGGTCACGTCTTCGATTCGGCGTCGGCGGATCGCGCACGCGATCTCATGTACTCGCCGCGCAATTCACAGGATCAGGGCTGGAACATCGACGCGGCAGGTGGACTGCTCCTGGACATCAATAGCGACGACTACTACATGACGTCGCCCGCACTCGATCTCGCAAAGAGCTCGCTGCTATCACCGTTGCCCTCGGGCGCGGTGCGTCCCGTCGGGTGGTAGTTACGGCTCGCGCAGGATGATCAGGCCGCGCTCGAGATCGGCGACGTAGAGCAAGTTGCCGACCTTCCGCACGGCGAGCGCGCCTTCGAATGCGCCACCGTAGGCGTCGGTCTCGACCCAATCGTTGTAGTGCGCGACCTCGCGCGGCATCGTCGGATTCGACAGATCTACGACGCGAATGCCGTCGTGGTAGTAGGCGATATAGACCTTGTCGCCGTGCACTTCCCAGTAGTGGATGCCGACCTCGGGACGCGTTTGATAAATCGCGATCTCTTTCATGAAGTTTGCGGACGCCGGATCGCCCTCGAGGATCGACAGGTGCGCGCCACCGCTCGACGACCGCGTCATGCCCTCGTCGCCGGCGAGCACGAGCTTACGTCCCGCGATCGTACCCGCCCAGCTCGCGTGGCTGTAGCCGAGCGTGAAGCGGCCTTTCTCGACGTTGCTCGAACCGAATCCGGCGCTCGTGTCGAACCCGACGAGGCCGAGCGTCGTGTTGTTCGCATAGATCATGTCGCCGTCGACGAACAGGTCGTGCACGCCGCTGACCTCGCCAGGGACGATCGCCATCCCCGTGCGCACGGGCGTGAGCGGGTTCGTGACGTCGTAACGAGGCACTGACTCGTTGTACGTGGCGAGATAAAGCTCTTTCTTGCCGGCGCGCTCCTGTACCTGGAGCGAGTGTGAGTACTCCTGCAGCATGCCGACCATCGTTGGCGCGCTCGGCACGGTGACGTTAACAACGTGCGTCTTCATCTCCGAACGGAACGGCGACAGGAACGCGACGACGTTCGTGCCGTCGTTGATGACACGGACATCGTTCCACGAGCCGGCGTAGTGCCCGAGGGCGTGCGGCGCTGCTGGGTCGGTAACGTCGACGATCTCGAGGCCGCCGATGCCGGCGATGTAGACCTTGGTGCCGTCGACGACCATGTTGAGCGCGTTGATCTGCGCGCCCGCTGCTTGCTCGAGCTTGCCGACGAGCGCGAGGTCGCTCGCGAGATCATCTTTGGGCGCGAAGCGCTTGCCGCTGCCTTGCGACACGCGCTCGCCGCGCTCGGTGTCGTAGTTCAGCCACGCGGCCGCAATCGTATCGTTCGACGTCATGCATGCTGCGTAGACCGAGACGTATGTGGTGCCTTGGTACTCGTACCACTCGCGCGTCCAGAATCGCGTGCCGTCGGACCACGTGTGATACGTGTAGCCGTCGCTCGCGTCGCGATCGTCTTCGTCGCCAAACCGCGAGAACCCGCTCGTGCATGAGCCCTGGTACTTCGGATACGTGAAGCGGAAGTACTGCTGCGGATCAGACACGAACCAACGGCCGGGCAGGTGACGCAGGCCGTTCGCGATGCAGTTGGCGGGCAATTGCACCGCCATCGGATCGCCGTACATGCCTACCGTCGGCAGCGGCGCCGCGGCCGGCGTGCAGGGTTCCTCGGTCATCCCATCGGGGGTGTCATCTCCACCGTTATCGCCACACGCAGCGAGCACGAGAGCACAAGCGAGGACTAAGCGCATGCGGCGAGACTAGCCCGCTGACCTTGCAGATCAACGATCAATGAGCGGCAGGGTGCTGCGTGTCGCAAGCAGATAACGCAGGCTATCGCCCGATCTGCACCTGTTAGAGCCAGAAGTTGCGATCCGTTAGGTGAGCCACGCGAGGAATAACCCGATCCCGGCGAGGAACAGGATGATTGCTGCTCCAAGTAACGCGATCGACGAACCGCGCAGCTCGCGTGGAACGCGCTCGATCTTCTCGGTCGCGACCACCGGCCTCTGCGCCGGCGTCGCTCGTGCGATCTGCGCGCTTGGACGAGCCGGTGCGGGTGCAGCGACCGTCGCGAGCACCGAATCGAGTGCCTGCGCGAGCTCGTGTGCGCTCGCGTAACGATCAGCCGTATCCGGGGCGAGGCAACGAACGATCACGACATCGACCTGCGGCGGTAACGGCAGGACCGCCGACGGCGGCGATACCGTTTCGGTGAGCTGCACGGTCAAGAGCTCGAGCCCCGCGACGTTATATGGACGCCGTCCCGTGATCAGCTCGTACATGAGCACGCCGACCGTATAGATGTCGGTGCGCGCGTCGGCGCGGCCGCCCATCAGCTGCTCGGGCCCCATGTACTCGACCGTGCCGACCGCAGTGCCCATCACTGTGAGCTCCTGCGGGTTCGGCATTTCGCTGGTCGCGAGGATCTTCGCGATGCCGAAGTCGAGGACTTTGACGACCTCGTCGTTCGTCAGGAAGATGTTGCTCGGTTTGAGATCGCGGTGAACGATGCCGAGGGAGTGCGCCTCCGCAAGTGCGCTGCACATCTGGCGCGCGATCTTGAAGACACGCTGCCACGGCATCCGGCCGTGCAGCTGCACCATGCGCAATAGCGACTCGCCCTCGAGCAACTCCATCGCAATGAACGGCAAGCCTTCGGGCGTTTGCCCGACCTCGAAGGTCGCGACAGTGTGGCGGTCGCGCAGCTTGATCAATACCTCGCCTTCGCGGCGAAACCGCGCAACGAGGTTGGGATCCGCCGCGAGCTCGCGATGCATGATCTTGAGCGCGACCTTGTTGCCGATATCGGTCTGTTCCGCGCGATAGATCGAACCGAAGCCGCCGATCGCGATCCGCTTCTCGACGAGGTAGTGGCCGGCGACCAGCTGGCCGATGTGCGGATCGTCGACGGTGCGACCGCAGGTTGGGCAAAACGTCGCACGCGAATCGAGCTCGGTGCCGCAGGCGGAACAATTCACGCCGAGACCTCCAGCGGAATCACGGGCGGCAGCGGCGACGCGAGCGCATCGGTGTAGCGCGTGCGCAGATCGAGCTTGCCGAGGTGCGGTCGTCCGCGCACTGCACGCGTCTCGAATCCAAGCTCCGCGCCGATCGAGAACCGCTCGTTCAGATAGCGGGCGAGCTGGGGCCGCGACACGATCCGCTCCGCGACGATGTGGCGAATGCCGGCGAGCTCGCTGCGTGCGAGCTGCCACACCCGTCGCGCGGCATCCTCGGCCCAGACCGCCGACCGATGCTCGTCTTCGACCACCGTCATCGGCAGGCCACGGCGCGTGCGGTCGCGCAACCAATCGAGGTGGCCGATGCGCCCCGTCGACGATGGCCCGATCCAAAGGCCCGCGCGGATCACGAGCGTATTGGCGCGCGCGAGCACGAGCTGTTCCGCGGCGACGCGCGTCCCGCCCATCACGCTCACCGGATCGGTCGGCGAGTCTTCGACGTACGGCCCGGTATCGCCGCTGAACACGTGGTCGCTCGACATGTGGACGATGCGCACGCCGGCAGGGGCATGCGCGAGCAGAAGGCGCGTCCCCTCGACATTGACCGAGTGCGCGAAGTCCGGCGCGTCCTCGCACGTGCCGACATCGCATACGCCGGCGCAGTTGATGATCAGCCGCGGCTTAACGCGCGTAAACAGCGCCGCGACGGCGGGCTCGTCGTCGAGGTCGATGCCTTCGTCGATGCCCGCGGGTGGTTCGCGGGTTAGTGCGTTGCAGAACGCACGGATCTCCGACGGCTTGCCGGCGCGCAAGATCGACCACCCCAACATGGAGGTAGCGCCGAACAGGAGCACGTCGGACATCTGCCCCAGTCTAGCGCATAGGAAGGCCTAGAATTTTTAGCTCGGCGTCACGAAGTGGCAGCTCGTCGCGCAAGAAGAACTCGTCGAGCTGCGGCGGCTTCACGTCCGTCCCCGACAGCATCGCATGTGCCTGGCCGCGATGATGGATCTGATGCTCTAGCAAGTGGAGCAGCACGTTCGCGCGGGTGTCCGTCTGAACGTGATCCTTACGCTGCATGCGGATCTCATCGTCGAGCGCACCCGCGGCACACGCGATAAGCCGCATGTCGACAGCACGCTGGCGCTCGCGCAGCTCGGCGAACGTCCCGTGCTTCTCGAATGCATCGTTCTCGTCCCACGGCGGCCGGCGACTGGCACCCTCGAGCGCGTCGACGTAGTAGATGTCGACGAACAAGATGTGCGTCAGCGTCAAATGCAGCGACGGGAAGAAGCTCGTGCGCGTCGCACGATACGCGGTGTCGTCGAGCTGACCGACCGCGCGATGCAGCCGTAGATTCGCCCACGCGTTGTTGTGCGCCAACCGCACCATGATTTCGTTTGCACTCATGACACCTCCACGATCACCAGCGTGCGACGCGCGCCGGCGGCTTCGAGCTCGCACTCATCATCGGCGACTTTGCCGTGCAACGCGCGCCCCATCGGCGACGTAGGCGTGACCACGGTGACGTCGCCGTCGAGCACGAGGCCGCCACCATGCGCCGCCAGCAGTACCGCGCGTTCGCGATCGTCTTCTTCGACGACGACGAGCGCACCGACCGCGACTTTCTGCATTGCCTTGTCGGGCATTGCCGCGATCACCGTGACCGCGGTCTCGAGATCCGCAACGCGCTGCGCATGCCCGCGCGCTAAGTACGACTGCTCGAGGCCGCGCGTGTCTTTGTCGTTCTCGGCGCGCGCCTCGTCGCTGATCGCACCTTCGGTTGCCGCTGCATGTGCGGCGCGCGCGGTCACGAGCTGCGCTTCGAGCTGTGCGAGCAACTCTCGCTTGAGCTCCGCTTTCGAGCGAGCACGCGTGGCCATGCGCGCGAGTATAGTTGCGACATGCGCTGTCTGCTCGTCCTCGGCCTTGCTGCAAGCATGGGCTGCGGCGACAACGAGCCGGCGTGCGGCCACGCGCAGTTAATGGTCGCAAACCGCAACATCTGGGGTGGTCAGATCGCCCTCGACGACGAGCGCATCTACTACTCCGATTACGATAACGGCGCCGACACGCACCTGGTGTTTCGCCAGCCGCGTGAGGGTGGCCAACCACTCGTGATCGCCGCGCGCGACCATGTCAGCCGGTTTGGCTTCGGCATGGCGACCGACGCCAAGTATCTCTATTGGTCCGGTGACTCAGGGCTCACGGGATACATCTTGATGGCAACGCCGCTGCTCGGTGGCGCCACGCTCGAGCTTGGCGGGATCTCGCCGTGTACCGCGCATGGCGTCGCGGTCGATAGCCTCAACGCGTACGCTGGCGCAGTTCGGTGCAACGACGGTACCGACGTCCAGTCGCGCGTTGTCGCCGTTCCGCACGACGGAACCGGGGCATTCGAAGTGTGGACGTCGGCGACGGGCGATGTCTCGGCGATCGCCGCGCAGAACGGCACGATCTGGATCGCGGCGACGAACGGCCTCTATCGCGTGTCGAGCTCCGGCAGAGAGCTCCTCGACGGTCAGCCGAGCTATCACGTCGTGATCGCAAACGACGAAGTCGTGTACAGCACTGAGGAAGCCGTGAAGGCGCTCCCACTGTCCGGAGGGGCGGCGCGCACGCTGTACACGTTTCACACGCCGCTCGACCAACCGCGCGCGTTCGCGATCGACGGCGACGATCTCTACGTCGTCGAGCCGCCCACCCTCGTGCTCGTCACGCCGGATGCCGAGCCGGTCGTGCTCGTCAAAGACATGGGCGGCGCGATCACGCACATCGTCGCCGGCAGCGGCTCCGTGTATTGGCCCACGCTCGCGCTGCCGGGCTCGGTCGGTCTACTCGACACGTTCTCCGGCGGCGTCATGCGAGTGCGGCGGCCGTGCGATTGAGTCACGCGTCGAGCGCGCCGCGAATGATTCGTGCGAGTGCTTCCGGCAGATACGGCTTCTGCAGAAAGTTCACGCCTTCTACGAGCGGATCGCCGGTGCCGCCTTGCGCCGCCGTGTAGCCGCTCGTGTAGACGACGCGCATCCCAGGCGATGCTGCGCATAGTCGCGCCGCAAGCTCGCGACCGGTGACACCGCCAGGCATCACGAGATCGGTCAGCAGTAGATGCACGTGCCCGAGTGAAGGCCACAGGTCGAGTGCGCGCGCACCAGACTCCGCGGCGATCACGGTGTAGCCGCACCGCTGCAGCACCTCGACCACGACTTCGCGCAACGCATGCTCATCCTCGACGAGAAGCAGCGTCTCGGTGCCGCGCGGCAGATCGATCTCCGTTTCATCGGGCGGTTCCTCGGAACGTCGTGCGCTGGTGACCGGCAGATAGAAGAGGAACGTCGTGCCGCGGCCGGGACCGCTGTCGACCTCGATCCAGCCCTGGTGCTGGCGAATGATGCCGTAGACGGTGGCGAGCCCCAGGCCGCTGCCCTTGCCGACATCCTTTGTCGTGAAGAACGGCTCGAAGATGTGCGGCAACGCTTCGGGCGGGATGCCGGCGCCGGTGTCGCTGACGCTGACGAACACGTAGAGACCAGGTGTGCCACGCTGCGGGTCGACCTCGGTGATCAGCTTGTCGCCGGTCGCGATCGAGAGCTGGCCGCCGCTCGGCATCGCATCGCGTGCATTGAGCGCGAGGTTGAGCAGCACTTGTTCGAGCATGCCGACGTCGGCCTTGACGAACGGCAGTTGCGTGGAGCAGTGCGCGACGAGCGCGATGTCTTCGCCGAGCGCGCGCTGCAGGATGCGCGTCATGTTGCTGACGACATCATTGACGTCGACGACTCGCTGCTGCATCACTTGCTTGCGACTGACCATGAGCAGCTGGCGAGTCAACGCAGCCGCGCGATCGCTGGCTTGCACGATGTCGGTTGCGTGCTCTTTGATCACCGGAGCGGTTTGCGCGCGCACGATCAACGCGGCGTTGACCTGGATCACGGTCAGCAGATTATTGAAGTCGTGCGCGATGCCTCCGGAGAGCTGGCCGAGCGCCTCCAGTTTCTGCGCCTGGCGCAGCTGATCCTCGAGGCGGCGGCGTTCGCTGATGTCGAGCATCGCGCCGACCATGCGCACCGGCTTGTCGCTTTCGTGAATCACGTAGCCGCGATCGAAGATGTCGGCGTAGTGACCGTCCTTGCAGCGGAAGCGGTACTCGCCGGCCCAATACTGTTGCCCACTTTCGATCGCACTGAACAAACTGTGCTCGACGCGCGCGACGTCGTCGGGGTGAATGCGCGCGGTCCAGGTATCGATATTCGGCACTTCATCTGGCGGTAGCCCGAACAACGTGCGCAGACCCTCGTTCCACCAAATCGCATTGGTGGTGAGGTTCCAGTCCCACACCGCATCGTTGGTTGCGCGCGCGAGCAGTTGAAACCGCTCGCGGCCACCGCGCACCTCGTCGGTCAGCAAGTGACCCAGCTCGAGCTGCGCGACGACCTGCCGCGCGATCACGCGCAATCCGTCGAGCTGGTCGCTCGTGAGATCGCGCGGTCGCACGTCCATCACCGCGACGGTCCCGATCGCCGCGCCGTTCGTCATGATCAACGGTGCGCCCGCATAGAAGCGTACGTGCGACCGGCCGCTTACCAGCGGCGCGTGCTCAAAGCGCGGGTCCTGCATCGCGTCGGGGACGACGAACAGCTCGCGCCCGAGGATCGTGTATGCGCAGAACGCGAGATCGCGAGGCGTCTCGACAACGTCGAGATTGACCCGCGCCTTGAACCACTGGCGCTGCTCGTCGATCATCGAGATCACGGCGATCGGCGTCGCACACACGATCGTCGCAAGCCGCGCGAGCTCGTCGTATTTCGCCTCCGTTGGCGTGTCGAGGACGTGGTAGTCGCGCAGCGTCGCGAGCCGCGCGGCCTCATCCTCGGGACGTGGCGCGTTCACGCGCCATCAATAGCCGATCCGTAGCCAGCCGGTAGTGGCCTTCCGTCCAGGTTGTGTCGAAGGCGATCGAAGAATCGCTATCCGTCGCGAAGTTTCAGCGTGGCTGCAACGCTCTTCGCCTTGTTCAGCGCTGCCTCCGTACTTTCGGCCATAGCGAGCACCACCCCGAGCCTGCGCTTCGCTACCGCATTCGGCTTGCCGAAGAACCGCACGTCGATATCGGGTATGGCGTACGCCTCGCCGAGTCCGTCGAGAACCGGCGATGCGAGCTTGCCCTCTGCGCGCAGTGCCACGCTCGCGCCCGCGGCATAGCGGCGCACCGATGCGATCGGCAGCCCCAAGATCGCGCGCGCGTGTAGTGCGAACTCGCTCCACGTCTGCGTGGCGAGCGTGACCATGCCGGTGTCGTGTGGGCGCGGGCTGACTTCGCTGAAGATCACGCGATCGTCTGCGCACAAGAACAGCTCGACGCCGAAGATCCCGTAGCCGCCGAGCCGGTCTGTGATCGTCTTTGCGATCGCCTGCGAGCGTTCGATCTGCGCGGCGCTCATCGGATGCGGCTGCCAGCTCTCGACATAGTCGCCGCCGACTTGCCGGTGCCCGACCGGGTCACAGAAGTGCGTGCCGTTGACGGCGCGCACGGTCAGCATCGTGATCTCGCTGTTGAACTTGATGAATTCCTCGACGATCACGCGACCCGCGCCGGTCCGCCCGCCGGTCTGCGCGTAGTGCCAGCTCTTCTCGAGGTCTGCCTCCGTGTGCGCAACCGACTGGCCTTTGCCCGACGAGCTCATGATCGGCTTGATCACGACCGGCCAGCCGAGCGCGCGCGCGGCGCTCTGCAGCTCTTCGAATGTATCGGCGAACTGATAGCGCGCTGTCGGTAGCCCGAGCTCCTCGGCAGCGACGCGACGAATGGCTTCGCGGTCCATCGTGAGCCGGGCGGCCTGCGCGGTTGGAATCACGTTCCAGCCTTCGCTCTCGAGCGCGAGCAATTCCTGCGTGGCGATCGCCTCGATCTCCGGGACGATCAGATGTGGCTTCTCGCGCTCGATGACTTCGCGGAGCGCATTGCGATCGAGCATGTCGATCACGTGGCTGCGATGCGCAACCTGCATCGCGGGTGCATCCGCGTAGCGATCGCAGGCGATGACTTCGACGCCGAACCGCTGGAGCTCGATGACGACTTCTTTACCGAGCTCGCCGGAGCCGAGCAGCATGACCCGCGTTGCGTGTGCACTCTTGGGCGTTCCGATCGAGACCATGCGTGGTGGCGTACCACGCACGTCTGATCACCGACCCGTTCGCTACTGCAGGCCGGCCGGCACAGACCAGTACGGGCTGATGTTGTCAGCCTTCATGTCCTGTCCCGGCAACCACATCGGCGCGGCACTCGGGTCCACGGTCCCCGAGAGCTTGTTCTTGGCGACAGCGCCGATCCAGATCTGCTTGCACTGGATCACGCCATTGGCGACGCACGACGGGTCCGTGTTCGCCTGCGTGATGCGGTGCCCGTAGTCGCGCTCCGTCGAGAACACGATCCAATAGTAATCGGTGCCGACGGTCGGCGCCCAGTGCGCCCATGTGGTGTCGAGGTCGGCGTAGCCGCCGTTCATCTCCGTCATGTCGACGATCCAGGCACCCCCGCCGTCGGCGAGCATCAGCCGCTGTCCCGCGTTGCGCGCAGGGTTGGAGCGCCATCCCGAGCGCGACGCATTGACAACCATGAGGGCGTTATCCGGCGAGTAGCTGGGGAAGAAGAAGTTCGTGTAGCTGCCGTTCTGCAGCGTGATCGGGTTGGGGAACGGGAACTGCGGCGTGCCAAACACGTGCTGCCCGCCGGTGTACGAGTACGTCATTGTCGCGATCGACGAGCCGGAGAGATCGATCCATTGGTTTGCGTTCGGCGTCGACGCGAACACGATCTTTTGACCGTCGGGCGACCAGTCCGCCATCAGCGCCGAGCGCCCGGCCGTGGGGCCCATCGTCGAGACCTGGTTCAAGTTCGACGGCACGACTTGGCCGGTGTCGGGATCGTAGAGCTGCAGCGTACCGTTGACCATCGACACGATGGCTGCGGTCGACTGATCGGTGAACGGTCCAGTGCCGTTCGGCGGGAACGTGGTGTACGAGCCGTGGATCGTCATCGCATCGGCGTTGATCGTCTCCATCCAGGTCTTTGACGCCGCGTCGTACTTGAGAAAGCCCGTGTAGAGGTTGCCGCAGTTGTTCGCGACGCAGCGGCTGTAGCCGATGCGCGTGCCGCTACGGTTGACCGTGTGGCATGAGGTGCAGCCGTCTTTGACGAGCGTCTGCGTGGTGGCGCCGAACGTCTGCTCCATGATGTTGCCGCGCGACGATGCCCAGTAATAGATCGCGGTGCGGTCGATGATGTCGCGCGCGATCACGATCGTGCGCAGCGCGCTGACGTACTTGGTGTCGGGCGCCGCCTGCGAGAGACCTTCGACGGTGATCGCCAAGTTCTCGCCCGCGCTGCTCGCGAGCACCGCTTCCCAGTCGGTGTCCGACAGCTGCGCCTCGCGCGTGTTCGTATAGATGTTGATCGTGACGAACGTCGACGCGAGGATGATGTGGAACACGTCGTTACCGGCCGCGGTCCACTGCGCTTCGATCGGCGGCATGTTGCGCGGCGACACCGCGCGCTCGAGTGGGTACTCGATCAACGGGATGCGCGCTGGATCCGTGCCGACGGTCGCGTTGCCGAACTTGTCGGGCGTATCCGGCGGCAGCGGCGGCACGACCACGTCGCCGACGAGGTTGACGCCGAGCACCGCAGTGCCGGTTTGCGTATCGCAGCTCGCAGTGATCGTCGTTTTGCCACCGCGTGGCAGCACGGTCGCCTGCGCCGCGGCGAACGTTCCGAAATCGGGATCCATCCCGAGCGTGCACTTCGACGTGATGTCGGTCTTCCCAGACATCGTCACGCCGTACACCTTGTAGTCCTGCGTTGCGGTGCCGCCGAGCGGAACCGTAACGGTCGCGAACGCAGGCTCGACTTCGATTCCGGTGAAGTCGCTGTCATCGCCGCCGCCATTGGATCCACACGCTGCGAGCGCGCAGACGAGCGCTAGGCAAAGTCTCCCCATGGCTCATACTATCGCGGCTGGATGACGAGCCGACGCGACTTTTTGAAGCTTGCCGCCGCCGGCGCGTTGCTCGGTACGACGAAGCTTCATGCGGCCGATAAGAAGATGACCCTGATCACGAGAGCGATTCCCAAGAGCGGCGAACAGTTGCCCGTCGTCGGGCTCGGTACCTGGCAGACGTTCGACATCGGCACCGACGCTGACGAGCGCAAAACGGTCGCGGAGGTGCTCACCAAGTTCCTCGCAGGCGGCCTCAAGGTGATCGACAGCTCGCCGATGTACGGGCGCGCCGAAGAGGTCACCGGCGACGAGCTCGCCGGCATCAAGGACGCCGCGCCGTTCCTCGCGACGAAGGTGTGGACGAGCGGCAAGCAGGCCGGCATCGAGCAGATCGAGCGCTCGATGAAACGCATGCGCACCAAGAAGCTGGACCTCCTCCAGGTTCACAACCTGCTCGACGTCAAGACCCACCTGCCGGTCCTGCGCGAGCACAAGGCCGCCGGCAAGATTCGCTACATCGGTGTCACGCACTACCAGCACAGCGAATTCGACGCGATCGAAAAGCTGATGAAGAAGGAGAAGCTCGACTTCATCCAGATTCCGTATTCGATCACGGACCGGCTCGCAGAGAAGCGCATCTTGCCTGCAGCTGCCGACACTGGCACCGCGGTGCTCGTAATGACGCCATTCGAATCCGGCGATCTGTTCAAGCGCGTCAAAGGCAAAGCGCTCCCGGCGCTCGCCGCGGATCTCGACTGTACGAGTTGGGCGCAGTTCTTCCTGAAGTTCATCATTGGTCACCCTGCGGTGACCTGCCCGATCCCTGCGACCGCGAAAGCGGCGCATGTCATCGATAACGCGCAAGCTGCGCAAGGCCGCTTACCAGATACGAAGCAACGCGATCAGATGGCCGCCGCATTCGTGCGAACATAGAGGTGATGGGAGCGGTGATCGTCGAGCTGGCATCGCGCAAGTTCGCGCTGCCCTCCGAGTGCCCTTGTTGCGGGGCGACGCCGGATACCGAGCTGCCGGTCACGTCGGCTGCGACGCGTCACTCACAGTTCTTCCCGTACTGCCAGCGCTGTGTAACGCACGCACGGATCTGGGAAGGCTCGGGCATCGGCTCGGCGGCGGTGATGCTGTTCGCGATCATCGGCGCCGTCGGTGCAGCGCTCAGCGGCGCGTACTTGTTCGCGGTCGGCGTGTTCGTGCTCGGTGCCGTGGTTGCGTGGATCTTGCGCCAGTCGCGGCGCAGCACCGCGAAGGCCGGCTGCGGTGAATCGTGCGCGACGCCAGGACTTGCGGTCACGTACTTCGGCTGGACCGGCGCGACGAGCAGCTTCTCGTTCGCATCGCCGACGTTCGCAGCGCGGTTTGCCGAGGCCAACAGCGACGTGGTCGCGAATCAAACACCGCAGTTGCGCAAGCTGCTCGACGGCTACAAGAAGGCGCGGCTCGCTGTTCCTACGCCCGCCGTCGCCGCCGGTGTCGCTCCGCCTCCGCTCAACGCTCGCGATTGGATCGCGCGTATCGAATCCACGAAGGGGGTGGTCGCTCGCCGAATCGCGCTGCAACGCGCGCTCGAGATGATCGAAGAGACCCACTCACGGCGCGAGCTGATCCAGACCGTGGCCGGGATCGAGCTCGCGCCGTTGCTCGACAAGCTACAACGCCTGTCGAGCCCCGCCGCCAAACGCACACTCCTCGACACGTCCATCAAACACGTTCGCGAGGACAACATCCCCGACGAGCTACAAGCCGCTGTCCTCGAGAAGCTCGAAGCGCGGCTCGCAGAGCTGTAGCTACCAGGTCATACCGACGGTGGCACCGGTGCGGTGGTTGCCGTCGGGATCCGGGACGAAGAAGAAGTGCACTGGCGTCTGGATGCTACCGACGCTCGGCGTCCAACCAGCCGCGGCGATCATATGCGACGGCGCGTCCGGATCGGGCGTCAGGTTGACACCGACGCCGAGCTGGAAGCTGCGGTTGAACTCGAAGCCGATGAGGCCGCTCGCCGCCGGAATGAACTTGCTCTGCTCGAGGCCCGCGACGGTCACGTTGCCGACCATCAGCACGTTCAGCCACGAGTGGCCGACGATGCGATAGAAGCCTTCGTAGCCGATGAGCATCATGTTCGGCGACTTGAGGCCGTACTTCTCGCCGACCGTGATCGGCATACCGTCGTCATCGGTGCGCGTCTTGTAGTGCGAGTCGTTCATCTTGAACAGGTAGGTCCAGCCGAGGCGGAAGCCGTGCATGAAGCGGCGCCCGACGGGACGCTTCCAGGTGTCGTCATCGGCTTGCGCCGGCTCGCTCGCGCTGGTCGTCGTGTCGACAGCAGGCGTGAACGCGGCGACCTGCGGCTGCTGTTGCGCCGGCGCTTGGGTCTGCGAATCGGCGGCGGCCTTGTCGCAGCAGTCCTGCGGAGCGGGCACCGACGGCGCGGGGTCGGCCGATTGTGCGAAGGCGGTGGTTGCGAAGGTCAGGGAGAGGAGAGCGGCGAGGACGGTCTTCATGGGATTTTCCTTTCGTGTCTTGAAAACAGACTCGCAGCCTTCGGCGTGAACCTGCCCGGCGACGCGCGTGAAGGACGCGTGATCAATGGCAACCGATCGGCACCGTCGACGATCGCGAGATTCAGTGGCCTGGCGCGGTCTTAGCGCGCCGGGCGTATGATGTGGCATGCGCTGGCTCCCGTGTGTGCTGCTGCTCGCGTGCAAGTCGTCCGAGACGAAGCCTCCGCCGAAACCGCCCGATGACATGGACGAGCGCATGCGGCACTGCCCGCTCGCGCTCGACGGCGCAGCGTCGACCCTCGAGGACATCGCCGGTGGCGTGCGATTCACGATCAAGGTTCCCGACGCGCTTGTCGTCGAAGCGCGCCGGCGCGCTCATCACATCGTCGACTTCGCAGCGAAGAAGACGCGCGACGGCCACGGTGATTTCGACGGCAAGGGTGGCGGCCGCATGAAGAACTGCCCGGTCGTCACGGATGACGTCACGATCACTGCCACCGACATCGATGGTGGCGCGCAACTGGACGTCACGAGCACGCACGTTGATGAGTTGCGCGCACAGACGCGCGAGCGTGCAGGGAAGTTCCCGTTCACGGGCGCGACGATCGAGATCCGGTAGCGCTACTTCGCGATCGTGAACGAGTCGAGCTCGGTACCGTCGTTCTCGATGATCTTTGCGCTCAGGTTCTTGCCGTCGATGCTGATCAGCGCGGTCGACTGATTGTTGCGCAGCGTCTTGACGACGGTGCAGTCGGCGAAGTTCTGGCCGGGAATCTCCGGCGAGATGTTGCCGATGTTCGTGATGATGTGCTGGATGCCGCCGGTGAGCACATTACGCTCGTAGTACTTGTCGTGCGCCGACAGAATCAGGTCAATGCCTCCGTGATCGCGGAACGCTTTGACGATGTTTTGGTTGACCCACTGGCGTACGCCCGAGCGCGATAGGTATTGCGACGAGCACGCGGGGTAATGCCACGCCGCGATCACGAACGTCGGATCATCGGTGCCATCGTGTGCTTCGCCCGCGACCGTGTTGAGCCACGGCATCTCCGCACTCATCACGTCGCTGTTCTGATCGTACGTCGAGTCGATCGTGAAGAACTGCACCTGGCCGTAGCGCGTGAGGTACCAGCGCTCGTTGTTCGGCAGCACGAAATAGTCTTTGATGTTCTGATTGCCGCCAGTGCCGTTGACGTGGTTCGAGTGTGCGGGCATCAGCAGCACGTTCGAGATCCACGGTGCGCTCGTGCGCATGTAGCTGCGCCAATGCGTGATGTCCGTGCCGGTGTCGACCATGTCACCCGACTCGACGATCAGGTGCGGGCGAAAATCGCGAATCTCGTTTGCGAACTTCGCGACGCCCGACGATTCACTTGGCGCGTGGTATTCGCCGAACGAGATGAAGCGCCATTTGGTGGCACCTGGCGTCACGAACACGCCCTTGCGCGTCGCCGTCGTGCTGTCGATCGAGACTTCGTAGTGATAAGCGGTCGCGGGCGCGAGGTTCGACAGCGTGATGTGGTGCAGGTTGCCGGCGGTCGCGTCTGCGAGCTCGGTGCCGTAGGCCTCGGTCGTGCCGTAGCGGACCTTGCCGGTCGTGGAGTTGGTCGAGCGCCAGCTGACGACGACGGTGGTGCCGTCGAGCAGATTCAAGTACGGCGGGAAATCGAACTCGGGCGGCAGCGTCGAATCGGCCGGCCACATCGGATCGGTGTCGCCGAGCATCGAGGCATCGCTACCGCCTCCGTTGCCATCGCCGGTGTTCGCATCGATGTCGTCGTCGCCGTTGTTACTCGAGCTCGATGAGCACGCCGCCACAACGAGCAGTGCCAGGGCGATGCGCTTCATGTGCAGCACAGTACAGAGCGGCGGGCTGTTGTCTCAACCGATTTGTAACGTCACTGCGGGGGCTTACTCGTCGGCCGCGGCATCAGCTGGCGAAGTTGCCAGGATTGCAGCTGCATAGCAGTGCGGACCTTGCGCCTGTCATCGTCTTGCAGCCGGGACAGCAGGGCCGCGAGGTGGATCAGCGCGACGATATAGATGAAGAGGCCCGCGAGCGTGGCCTGCGGATCGAGCTCGCCGGCGGCGGTCTGCAGCAGCAGCGTGTTGCCGCTCACGTACGTGCGCTGCGGCAGGAAGCCGGTCAGCTCGAGCAGCCACGGGCTCAGCGTCGAGAGCACGGTGAGGATCGCGAGCAGCCACGGCCGGATCAGCCGGCGATGCGTCGCCATTAGCGTCACCATGATCACGGCGGGACCAGGACCGATCACGATCGGACTCACCATCCACGCGAACAACGCGAACATTGCGAGGTTGCCGGCCACCGCGAGATACCCGGAGAGATACGGCCGGCGCGGCGCGACGAGCACCTCGACGAGGATGATGAACACGCAGAGCGCAGGTCCGGCGATCAGGTACCAAGGGTCGCGAAAGCCGATCCAAAAAAGGATCGGAAAGAACGCGAGGTACGCGATCGCGGCGAGCATGCCGAATCGCGCGCTGACTTTGAGGTTCTCGAGGTCGAGACCCTCGAGCTCTTTGATGACCTCGTCAGGCGTCACCGCCGGAGGCTCGACCATCAGCATGCCGACGAGATCGGCTGGCTCGCGATCATTTGGATCGAGTGCGAGTGCGCGTGCCGCCGCCCGCAATGCATCGCGACGCTCCGCTTCACCCGACCCGCGCGAGAGCGCTTGGCGCGCGGAGGCCATCTCAGACCTTGCAAGCTCGCGCCGCAACGCCACGTCGCGATTGCCGTCGAGGAACTGCTGTACCGCATCGCCGAGCTGGCGGGCTGTGTCGAAGCGAAACTGCGGATCGACTTGGGTTGCTTGCACGCAGAGCCGATCGAGCTCCGGCGGAATCTCGCGATCGGGCGCGCGTACGCTCGGCCGTGCGTCGACGCCGGCGAGCGCAGACGCGAGACCTGGTTGCCCGCGCGGATGCAGCGGCTGCAGCGCGAGGATCTCGAACAGAATGCAGCCGAGCGAGTAAACGTCGGCGCGTCCGTCGAGGAAGTAGTCACCGCGGATCTGCTCGGGCGAGATGTAACCAGGCGTGCCGAGAATGGCGCCGACCACGGTCTCCGTGCCCGACATGCCGGCCATCGTGCCGATGTCGGCGAAGCTGTCGCGCTGACTCTCGACCGCGTCTTCGGTGATGCGCGCGATGCCCCAGTCGAGCACGTACACTTCGCCGAAGTCGCCGAGCACGATGTTCGCGGGCTTGAGATCGCGATGCACCACGCGCCGCGTATGCGCGAACTCGATCGCGAGGCACACGTCGGCAAACGCGCGCAGCAGGCGCTGCAGCGTGAAATCTTCCATCGCGCGTTTGTCGCGCATCGCGAGCTTCGGGATCACATCGGCGAGCGTGACGCCGGTGAGCTGCTTCATCACGAAGAACGGTTGACCGCCTTCGGTCCATAGCTCGTGGACTGGCACAACGGCGGGATGCTCGAGCCGGCCTTGGATGCGAGCCTCGCGGAGGAAGCGCGCCATCACTTCGGCGGACGGATTCTCGACGCGCAGGCGTTTGATCGCGACCGGGCGACCGATCTGCTCGTCGCGCGCCGACAGCACTTCTCCCATGCCGCCTTGGCCGAGCACGTCGCCGATGCGATAGCGCTCGAGCAGCGAGCCGACGACAGGTGTGGCCGCGGTCACGGCACGCGTGGTCTGCGCGTCGACCATCGTGGGCGGGTACGCGGTCTCGATATCGACCGAGCCGTAGAGCCGCGTCACGCGCGGAGGAGGGACATCTGGCGCTTTCCCGTCGTCATCCGACGGATCGCCATCGTCCTGCTCCATAGGCGCATCGTATCAAGGTGCGCTACGGTCGGGGCATGCGCTGGTACTTGGTGATCGCCTTGCTCGCCGTCGACCTGCGCGTGGTGCGCGCAGGCGGTGCGTGAGCGGGTTGAAGCAATCCAAACCTCCCGGTCGGGAAGGTCGATAGCGAAACGCTGCAACCGGGCCAGCTTCTATTGCGGCTCGGCTGGCTGGGGACGTACGTCCAGGCGCAGCACGACGCGTTCGCCGACACGGTCGGGCAGGGCGCGATTCCGATCGTGCACGATCAAGATCTCGCGATCAGTGAAGCGCGGCTCGCGCTCGACGTCGGGCTGACGCAGCGGTTTGCGGCATCGGTGGTCGTGCCATTGCGCATCGTGGCGACCTCGATCGTCTATCGCAACGGCATGGGCACGCCGGTGCAGCTGACCGAGCCCGACGTGCACCATCGCGACGAGACGTTGACCGGCATCGCCGATCCGATGGTGCTCGGTGCGTTCTCGTTTCCGATCCAGGGCGTGCGGTTGACCGCCCGCGCAGGCATGTCGATTCCACTTGGCCGCACCGAGGAGAATCCGTTCGCCCTCGGCGACATGGGTTTGCGCCACGAGCACATTCAGATGGGCACGGGGACCTTCAATCCGGTCCTTGCCGTCGAAGCGTCGAGCGGCTGGGGCCGCTGGCGAGCGGGCGGCATTCTGTTCACGCAGCAAGTCGTGTACGAGAACGACAAGGGCTATCACGCGGGTGATCGCTACGCGGCAGGACTGTCGTTGCGTCGCGCGCTCGGCACGGTGTGGAGCGTACGCGGTGGACCGGAATTCCAGGCCGAGACCGCCGAGCGCTGGGGCGGTAAGAAGCGCGAGGAGGAAGGCAACCAAGGCCGCATCGACGTGATGCTCTCGGCGGGTGTCGCGTGGAATGCGCTCGAGCAGCTGAGCCTCGACTTCACGCTCAAGGTGCCGATCTACACGCACGTCGTCGGAGGCCAGCTCGATGTGCCGGCGATCGTGGAGCTCGGCGCGTCCTGGACGTTCGGCGGGAAGGCGAAAGCGCACGAGCACGACGAGGAACATGAACACGAGCACGCCGAGGGTGAGCATGGCGATCACGAGCACGGCGATCACGAGCACGGCGACCACGAGCACGCGCCCGCGGCGAAAATCGATACGACCGGCGCCGACGTCGCCGACGTCGGTAGTGGCGGCCAGCGCGTCGACCTCGCGCCCGTCGCCGGCAAGCTGACGATCTTCGACTTCTGGGCCCAGTGGTGCGAGCCGTGCAAAGCGCTCGAGCCGGTGCTCGTCGACATTGCGCGCGCAAATCCCAACGTCGCGATCCGTCGCGTCGAGGTGATCGATTGGGACAGCCCTGTCGTGGGGCAGCACCTCACGCGCGGCGGTTACGATCTACCGCACCTCAAGATCTACGACGCCAACAAGAACCTCGTGCTCGAGCAGAGTAGCGCTCCAGGCAAGCTTGTCGCGCTGATCGAAGCGGTGCGCGCGCTCGCCGCGCCGACAACCAAGCAACCAACGCAATCGAAACCGCCGACGACCGACAAGCCGCCGGGCACGACCGACAAACCGCCGACGATCGACAAGCCGCCGACGACCGACAAGCCGCCACCTTCGAAAGACGCGGCGAAGACCGACAATCCACTCGTGATCGAAATTGCCGCCGACGACAAGCGGTTCGACCCGCGCGACATCAAGGTCCCGCGCAAGCGCCCCGTGGTGCTGCGGTTTCGCCGCACCGTCGAGAAATCGTGCGCGACCGAAGTGTTCTTCGATCACGACGGTAAACACGAGCTGCGCGAGCTGCCATTCGATAAACCCGTCGACTTTGCGATCACCTTCGAGCAGCCCGGCACGATCACCTACCGCTGCGCGATGAACATGTTCAGCGGCACGATCACCGTGCAGTGATCAGTTCGGCTCGTCGATCACGCGTCGGCGGCCGCTCGACAGCTTGATGTCGCCGTGCGGATTGGGTTCCGCGACCGAGTTGGCTTGGCGATGAAATGGGACGGAGGGCGGCTCGACCGGCGGCGACGACGGCACGAACAACACCGCGGTTGCAGCGGGCAACGAGACGCACAGCGCACGCAGCGCTTCGTCCGACAGCTCCTCGGCAAGCACGCGGCACACGCTCGCGAGCAGCTCCCTCGTCTGGCTCTTGCTCATACCCGTTAGGCGCACGCGATCCTCGATCGGCCGTCGATCGTTGACCGCCGACTCGAGCGAGTACGCCAGCGGCGGCGGCAGCTCCTCGGAGATCAGCTGACGGAACGGCGCCGAGAGATACGCGCCAATGCCACTGAGGACCGCGCGTAATGCGTAGTCCGCCAGTGGTGTCGATACGCCGGCGTGCGCGGCAACGTGAGATGCGAGCTGATCGATCCGCAAGAGCATGACGGATCGTTTTGCAAACGATGCACCTACGCACGCGTGCTGGCGATGCACGAACTGATCACGCGCGGAATTTTCTCACGCGCGTTCGCGCTGGCTAGCTCTTCTTGCCGGCGACCGGGAAGCCGCGATCACGCATCAGTGCGTCGGTGTCGACGTCGCGTCCGCGGAACTGCCGGAACGCAACATCGGGCGGAATCGAGTTACCGACGCTCATGATGTTCTCGTACAGCTTCTTCGCCGTCGCCTTGTCGTAGAAGCTCTTCGCTTCGACGAACGCTTCGGCTGCATCGGCGGTCAGCGTGTCGGCCCAGATGTAGCTGTAGTAGCCGGCCGAGTAGCCGTCGTCGGAGAAGATGTGGCCGAACGCGAGGGCAGGGTGCCTGAGCGCGATCTCGGCGGGCGCTGCGATCTCTTTCCTGGTCTGCTCTTCGAACTTCACCGGATCGATCGGCTTGTCCGTCGGCGTCATGTGGATGCGCAGGTCGTAGATCGCGTTGTACAGGTACTCGACGGTCTTGAAGCCCTGGTTGAAGTTCTTCGCCTTCTCGATCTTCGCAACGAGGTCGGCGGGAATCGGCTTGCCGGTCTGATAGTGCAGACAGAACTTGTTGAGCACCTCGGGCGTGGTCAGCCAGTGTTCGTTGAGCTGGCTCGGAAACTCGACGAAGTCGGTCTTCGTGTTCGTGCCGGCGAGCGTCGGGTACTTCACGTTCGAGTTGAGGCCGTGGAGCGCGTGACCGAACTCGTGGAACATCGTGGTCGCGTCGTCCCACGAGATCAGGACCGGCGCGCCGGCTTTGCCCTTCACGTAATTGCAGTTGTTCGAGACGATCGGGTTGACCGCGTTCTTGAACGCTTCTTGCGTGCGGTACTCGCTCATCCACGCGCCCGACCGCTTGCCCGCGCGCGCCCACGGATCGAAGTACCAAAGGCCGAGGTGCTTGCCGTCGCGCGTCACTTCGTACGCGGTGACGTCCTTGTGATAGACGGGCACGTTCTTGATCGGCTTGAACGTGAAGCCGTAGAGCTGACCCGACGCCCAGAACATCGCTTCGCGCAGCTTGTCGAGCTGTAGGTACGCCTTGACCTCGTCTTGATCGAGGTCGTACTTCGACTTGCGGACCTTCTCGGCGTAGTAGCGGTAGTCCCACGCTTCGATCTTGTGGCCGGCTTTTTCGCTGTCGGCGAGCTTCTGCATGTCGGCGACTTCTTCGCGCACCCGCGCTGTCGCCGCCTTCCACACCTTCATCATCAGCGCCATCGCCGCGTCGGGCGTCTTGGCCATGTTGTTGTCGATGATCCAATGCGCGTGCGTCTTGTAGCCGAGCAGCTTCGCGCGCTCACCGCGCAGCGACAGGATCTCGGTGATCACCGGTTTGTTGTCGTGGGCGCCGGCACCGCGGCTGTTCCACATCTTGAACACCTTCTCGCGCAGGTCGCGACGCGACGAGTAGGTGAGGAACGGCTCCGCACTCGAGCGTGTGTTGCTGACGAGCCACTTGCCTTTGAGCTTCTTGCCCTCGGCTGCGTTCTTCATCGACGCGCGCAGCGACTCCGGCAGCCCGGCGAGCTCGTCTTCTTTTTCGAGGACGATCTGCTCGCCCTCTTCATCGGCGAGCACGTTCTGGCCAAACGTCGTGAACAGCGTCGCGAGCTTTTGGTTGATCTCTTTGAGACGCGTCTTCTCTTTGGCGCCGAGCGCCGCGCCGCGACGCGCGAAGTTTTGATACGTGACCTCGACGAGGCGGTTCTGCTCCGGCGTGAGCTTTGCGGTCTTGCGGCCGTCGTAGACGGCCTTGATGCGTTGGAACAGCGCATCGTTCTGCGTGATCTCGTCGGAGAACGCGGCCATCACCGGCGCCATGTCCTTCTCGACTTCTTGCATCGGCTTTGAGTTCATCGTCGACGTGTACGTGCCAAACATCGAGCCCGCGCGCGAGAACGACCGGCCCGAGTCTTCGAGCGCTGCGATCGTGTTCTCGAACGTCGCTGGTTCTTTGTTCTCGGCGATCGCCTTGATGTCGGCGCGCGACAGATCCATGCCCTTCATCAGCGCGGGCTTGAAGTCTTTGACCTTGATCTTGTCGAACGGAGGAACGCCGCCGTAGGGGCCGGTCCAGGGTGCGAGCAGCGGTTCAGACGGCATCTTCGCGCCCTCCTTGGCGAACGACAGCGACTTTTTGAACGAGAGCAACACCGCGGAGGCACCCGCGGACAACAAGAACGTTCGTCTCAACATGGCGCGCGGACAATAGCGCGCCGCACGCGCAAGTCTACAGTTGCCGCACCCGTCGCAGCCGGTCGCAGGATCCTGATCGAAATTCGCAGCGGTCGTGCGATATGTCGAGCGTGTCCCGCCGCGCTTCGCCCTGGCTCGCCGTCCCGGCGCTCGCCGGGGTGGTGTACGCGGTCGCGGTCGTCGTCGTCGCGTGGCGCGCGCCCGACAAAGGATTTCAAGCATTCACCGGGCCGCGCATCACGTACGTCGAATCCGGCGGCATCGGCGAGCGCGCAGGTCTGCGCGAAGGCGATGTGATCGTCGCCGTCGACGGCAAACCGGTGGTCGGTACGCTCGATTACGCGTTTCGCGTGCTTCGCCGCGTGCCGGGCGAGACCGTTTCGATCGACGTCGAGCGCGGCGCCGAGCACACCCCCATTGCCACGACACTCACGCTTGGTCACTCACCACCGCCGTGGTCCGCGCTCGTCGCCACGCTGCTCGCGGCCCTCTTGCTCCTGCTCGGGCTCGCCGCGCGCATCGGCCGCGCCGACGACGTTCACGCGCGCCGGTTCTATCTCGTGACGGCGGTGAACTCGGTGCTGTTCGTGGGCGCGCTGTCGTGGACGAAGCTGATCGTGCACCCGGTGCTTGCCGCGACGTTCTTGTTCGCGCTGTTCTTCAGTCCGCCGTTCTCGCTCCAGCTCTCGCTCGATTTTCCGCATCGCTCAGGCGTGCGCCGCTGGCGCTATGCGCCGTACGTTTGGTCGGGCCTGCTCGGCATCGCGTGCTTGATCGCGATTGGTCTCTCGATCGCGCAGTATCGGGTCGCCGATCGCGCGCTGCGCTGGGTTGTGGTGTGCGTCGCCGTGCAGGTCATTTCGATTCCGATGTACTCCGCGGTCGGCCTGTGGTCGCAGGTTCGCCAGCATCGCCGCACGAGTGGTGAGAAGCGCGCGCAGCTGCGCTGGATGTTGTTCGGCCACGCGCTGACCGCGCTGCCAGGCGTGGTCGGCATTCCGCTGATGGCGTTCGACCTCGATCGCTTTCTGATCGTTCGCTATCAGCCGATCATCATCGCCGTCGCTCTGTTGTGGTCGCTCGGCTACGGGCTCGCGATCTTGCGCATTCGCCTCGCCGACGTCGACGCGGTGATCCGGAGCTCGGTCGGCTACGCGGTCACGGCGAGCGCAGCGATCCTCGTCTACCTCGGCGTCGTGCTGGCTGCCGGCTGGGTCACCGGTGCGCTTGTCGGCGAAGCGGGTCCGCTGCCGCATCTCGTCGCCGGCGTCGCCGCCGCGATCGTGTTCGGTCCGATTCGCGGCGCGACGACGCGCTGGCTCGACCGCCGATTCTTTCGCGATCGCTATCACTACGTCGCGGCGCTGCGCCGCGCGGGCGAGAGCTTGGCGCTGTTGCGCGAGCCCGGGGACCTCGCGCACGAAGCGGTCGAACAGATCGTCGCAGCGGTGCGCGCGGAAGGCGGCGCGTTGTTCGTGTCGCAAGGAAGCGCATGGCACGTGGCGCACGCGGTTGGAGATGTCCCGGCGGCGCCCACCGGCGATCACGCGCCGGCGCCCGAGGACGGCATCGCGGTGCCGGTCGCCGATCCGCGCGCCGAAGGACAACCCGCGTGGCTCGTGCTCGGCCCGCGCAAGAGCGGCGATCTCTACTCGACCGACGACAAGAACCTCCTAGCCGCACTCGCGAGCCAGCTCGCCATCGCGCTCGCGAACGCGCGCTCGTTCGGCGAGATCAAGTCGCTGTCGCGCACGCTCGAATCGCAGAACGTCGAGATCCGCGAGCTGCGCGACAAGCTCGAGGACGAGAACCGCTTCCTGCGCCAGCGCATTGAAGCCGCGACCGACGGCGCGTTGGTCGGTGATTCGAAGGCGCTGCGCGAGCTGCGCAAGACGCTCGACCGCGTCGCGAAGTCCGACGCCAACGTGTTGCTGCTCGGCGAGAGCGGCACCGGCAAAGGCTTGCTCGCGCGCTTGCTCCACGCGACGTCGCCGCGCACAGACCAACCATTCATGCAGGTCGATTGCGGCGCGATCGCGGCGAGCGTATTCGAAAGCGAGCTGTTTGGTCACGAGCGCGGCGCGTTCACCGGTGCCACGCGCATGCGGCGCGGACCGATCGAGCTGGCGCACGGCGGCACGCTGTTCCTCGACGAGATCGGCGAGCTGCCGCTCGAGCTGCAGCCCAAGCTGCTGCGCGTGCTCGAAGACAAGGTCGTGATGCGCGTCGGCGCGGTGCAACCGGTAAACGTCGATGTCCGCATCATCGCCGCGACGAACCGCAACCTCCAGCAGATGGTCGCCGCCGGTGAATTCCGCGAGGATCTGTATTTCCGGCTGCGCGTCGTCGAGATCACCGTGCCGCCGCTGCGCGAACGTCGCGCCGACTTGCCTGCACTCTGCGAATCACTGCTACCGCGCGTCGCGCGGCGCGCCGGCTACGCTGTCAAACCAATCGCGCAAGATGCACTCGCGCGCATGATGGCGTACGCGTGGCCGGGTAACGTGCGCGAGCTCGAGAACGTGCTCGAACGTGCGCTCGTGCTCGGCGACGGTACCGAGATCGCAGCCGACGATCTCGAGCTCTCCGATCGCGCGCCCGCGATCGAGCCGATCGCCGACGAAGAATCGCGACCGCACGACGCGGTGATGGATGAGATCGAACGCCGCCGGCTCTCCGCCGCGCTCGCCGCCCACGAAGGCAATCAGTCGCACGCCGCGAAAGCGCTCGGCATGCCGCGCACGACGTTCATCAACAAGCTACGTCGCCACGGACTGCTCTAGTTCGGGCAGGGATTCTCGGCCATCGGGCAACCGCCACCGCTGCGCGGCGTCGCGTTGCCAACGCCGATCGCGCACCACGAGGGCAGCGTTGCCGGCAGACCCTTCTGCAAGAACGGCGACTGACCCGCCGGTAACCAGAACGGATGATTGAGCGCGAATTCCCACATGCCGGCGTACTTCGATTCGCCCATCGGCGGCTCGAGCGGCGGCTCGACGTGGCCGCAGTTGTGCTTGCACTCGATGATGAAGTGGCCGCCGGCCGCGAGTGATGTCTCGAGCGCATTCGAGGCGACCTGAAAATCCATGCCGATACCGGCGCAACCAAGGATGTCCTTAACGCCGTCCATGTTCGGCGGACCGTCGCCGCCCCACAGCACCACGCCCGGCAGCTTGCGCGCGGAGCCGCTCCACGGCTTGATGATCGTCGCGCCGACGCCGCCCGAGAGCGACACGAACGACGCGAGGCGGTTGCTGCGCGCCTGCGCCAGCTGATCGGTGAACAGCGCGCCGGCCGACACGCCGATGCTCGACACGCAGCTCTGATTGACCGTGTACTGCTGCTCGACACACGCGAGCATGTCGTCGAAGAACTTGAACTCCTCGTCCATACGGGCCTGCGACTGCGTGATGTCGAACGGCCACTTCGTGTTGAACGACGTGAACGCGACGTTCGCGCCCTTCGCCTCCGGAATCACCGCGATGAAGTGCTGCTGATCGGCGGCGGCTTGGATGTCACCCCTCGTCAAAAATCCGTTCGCGTTCCCACCGATCCAGTGCCACATGAACAGCACCGGCAGGTGCTCGCCCGGTTGCGCAGTCGTTGGCACAACGAGGATGAATTCGCGCGAATTGGCCGAGGTGGTGATCGTGTTGCGCCCCGATACCAGCGTCGGGCATCCGGCAGCAGGAAGCGGCGGCGGGTCCGGCATCGGCGCGTTCGCGGGCGGCGTTGTGCGGCACAAGTAACGCTCGGTCGTTGCGTCGACCGGCGGCGCGTCACTCTGCAGCGTCGGTGCATCGATCACGGGATCGTTGCTCGAAGCATCCGGGTGATCCTGCACCGGCTTATCAGCTTGGCTGCACGAAACGAGCAACGCGAAGAGAGCGAAGCGTGGCAACACGACGCGCGCGATTTGCAATCAGTGTGCAACTCGTAAGTAAGTGCGATGCCTTGGTGTCAGCACATCTCCGACCAGATTTGGACAGCTGCGTCGAGGAACGTTCAGCGCTTCTCGTAAACATCGCGGCACTTGTGATGCAGCCCTCTCACTACGAAGGAGAAGAACCATGGACTCCGCGACCAAGCACGACCAGTGGATCGCGAAAGTTTGCGATCAACTCAACAAGCTCATCCAGCTCGACTTCGATGCAGCCGGCACCTACCGCGAGGCGCTGCTGCACATCGACGACGCAACGGTGCGGTCCGACCTGCATGACTTCCTTGGCGACCACGAGCGCCACGTCATCGAGCTGACCCGCATCGTCCGGGATCTCGGCGGTACACCGATCGAGGCGCATCGAGACTTCAAGGGCGTGATCCTCGAAAGCATGACGCGTCTGCGTAGCCGCGGAACCCTCGGCGCGCTGCGCGCGATGCGGATGAACGAAAAGCTGACCAACCGCAGCTACGACAAGGCGTCCGACGTCTACATGCCTCCGCTCGGCCAAGTGATCGTGATGGAAAATCTCGGAGACGAGCGCCGTCACCTCGCTGCGATCGAAGCGCACATCGATCGACTCACCGGCAAGCACACATTCGACATCGACCGGATCGATCGCGAAGCAACGGAGCGTACGTACCTTCGCTAATCAGTTGGCTGACATGCGTTGAATCACGGTGCTGCTCCTATTGGATGTAGTGTTACAGTAGGGGTGTGCATGGGGCGGCACGAGTGACCGAGTCCGCTGCGCGTCGAAGGATCATGATCGTCGACGACCAGGCGACGCTTGCCAAAGCGATTCGCCGCATGCTTGGCGAGCACGACGTCACCACGGTCCTGAGCGCGCGCGAAGCCCTCGACCACATCGATACCGGTGACCGCTACGACGTGATCCTCTGCGACGTCATGATGCCCGAGCTGAGCGGCATCGATCTGTGGCAGGCCCTCGCGAAGCGTGCGCCGGATCAAGTCGAGAAGATGGTCTTTATGACCGGCGGCGCGTTCACGAAGCAGGCCGAGGAATTCTTCGAGAACGTCGCGAATCCGACGATCGAAAAACCGTTCGACAAGGCCGCGTTGTTCGCCGTGATCGACGGACTGCTTCGCTAGTCTTTGGGTAGCGCGTCGAGCTCCTGCCAGCGCGCGAATAGTCGCTCGACGTCAGCGCGTGCGGCATCGAGTGCGGCGATCAGCGCCTGCACCTCGGTCGGTCGATCCTTGAACACGCTCGGATCCGATAGCGTCGCTTCGAGCTCGGCGACCTTCTGCTCGGCGGCGGTGATCGACGCCTCCATCGCGGCGAGCTCGTGCTTCTCTTTGAACGTCAGCTTGCGAGGTGCCGCATTTCGTTGCGGCTGCGGCCCCTGAGGCTTCGGTTTTTCCGTCCGCTCGCGTGCGGCCGGTGCACGCCGTCGCTCGGCGTAGAACGAATAGCTGCCCTCCCACAGCGTGACAACGCCGTCGCCCTCGAACGCGAGGATCGCGGTCGCGACGCGATCGAGAAACCACCGATCGTGCGACACGATCAGCGCGCAACCTGCGAACGACAGCAGGCCTTCTTCGAGCGCGCCGAGCGTCGGCAGATCGAGATCGTTCGTCGGCTCGTCGAGCACGAGCAAGTTGCCGCCGCGCCTGAGCAGCCGCGCAAGCTGCACGCGATTGCGCTCGCCTCCCGACAGCTGGCCGATCTTCGTGTCCGCGATGTTGTCCGGAAATGCGAGCATGCGGAGAAAGCTCCGCACGTGCACCTTGCCGTCGGGCAGCTCCACCCAGTCGTAGCCCTCGCCGACTTCTTCAGTCACGGTCAGCTCGTCGCGCAGCTCGCTGCGACCCTGCTCGAAGTACGCGGGGCGCGTGTTCGCGCCGAGCACGACGTCGCCGCTATCCGGCTTGTCGATACCGAGGATCGTTCGGATCAGCGTGGTCTTGCCGACGCCATTCGGACCGACGATGCCGATGCGATCGCCCGGCTTCATCACGAGCGACAGATCCTTGAACAGCAGCTTGCCGCCGAGCGTGCGCGACGCCTTCTTGAGCTCGACGATCGTGCCGCCGAGTCGCGGGCCGCTCGGCAACTTCAGCGTCAGTGCGGGCCCGCGTTTCTCGTCGAGCGTTGGCGCGGCCGAGACCGCTGCATCGTATCGATCGATGCGCGCCTTCGCTTTCGTCGTGCGCGCTTTGGGCCGCCGCCGAATCCAGTCGATCTCGCGCCGCACGAACGACGCGCGCTGATACTCGGCTTCCGCTTCGATCGAGAGCCGCTCGGCCTGCGAGAGCAGAAACTCTTCGTAGTCGCCTTCGTACGCGTACGCTTTGCCGCGATCGATCTCGACGATGCGCGTCGCGACGCGATCCAAAAAATAGCGATCGTGCGTGACGACGATCAGCGCGCCCTGCCAACCCGCGAGTCGCGTCTCGAGCCACTCGATCGTGCGCGCGTCCAAGTGGTTCGTCGGTTCGTCGAGTGCGAGTACATCGGGCTTGCCGAGCAACGCATGCGCGAGCGCAACGCGACGCCTCTCGCCGATCGACAGCTGCCCGACTCGCGCGCTCATCGGCGGCAACTGAAGCGCTGCGGCGACCGTATGCATCTCGTGCTCGGGCACCGCGTCGCGCGTCAGCGCCGTCGCGACCGTCTCCTCGAGCGGCAGCTGCGGTTCTTGCGCGACGTACTCGAGCGTCAGGTCGCGCCGCCACGTGATCATGCCTTCATCGGGCTCGAGTGTCGGGTCACTCGTGCCCGCCGCACCGTGCACCATCATCTTGAGTAACGTCGACTTGCCGGCGCCGTTGGCACCGATCAGACCGATGCGGTCACGCTCGTGAAGCGCGAACGACACCCCGGCAAGCACCCGGCGATTGCCGAAGCGCTTGTGGAGGTCCTGGACGGTTACTACCGCGGCCACGGGTCGAACGATACTCCGCGGTTAGCCTAAACGTGCGAACCGGCGAGCGATTCCGCGCGCCACCGTTACCGTCGGGCACACCTCACAAAGCCGTTCCGAAATCCCGCGACGCTGGGTATAAGCGGAAGCAATGTGGGAGCAACGAAAGCCGCGGCTGCGTATGGCCGGAGAACCGCGGCGCGTGCTTGTCGTCGACGACGACGAGCTGCAGTTGCGCGCGCTGCAACGTTCAGTGAGAGGTCGTCACTCGATCGAGCTGATCACCGCGAGCAACGCAATCGACGCGCTTCTTCTCATCGGTTCCGACGACCCCGACATCGTCGTGATGGACGTCTTCATGCCCGGGCTCGACGGGATCGAGGCCTGCCGTCGAGTCAAAGCGAACCCGGCAACCCGCCACATCGAGGTAATTCTCGCAAGCGTTGCGATGACTCCGGAGCTCGAGATGGTCGGTAAATCCGCCGGGGCCGAGCGCGCAATCGCCAAGCCATTCGACCTCAAAAATCTCGTCGACCCCCCTCAACAAACCTCACTCACGGTCGATGAGCCGTCTGTGATGACGCAAACGACACGTGGTGCAGACCTGCTCGTATCGATGCTCGCCGACGCCGGTGTGGACGTCGTGTTCGGCCTGCCCGGCGGCGCCATCTCGCCGGTCCACGACGCGCTCATGGACAACGAGATCCGGGTCATCACGACCAAGCACGAAGCCGGCGCCATGTTCGCGGCCGCGGGCTACGCGCAAACCAGCGGCAAGCTTGGTGTTGTCGCCGTCACCTCGGGCCCCGGCGCTCTCAACGCGATGACCGGCCTGGCCTCCGCCTGGTGCGATTCGCTGCCGATCCTCCTGCTCGTCGGCGACGTCCCGCGCGGCGCGCAAGGCCGCGGCGTCCTCCAGGACTCGTCGTCGCACGGCCTGCAGATCGTTGAGATGTCGCGGCACATCTCCAAGATGGCCGCCGAGATCGCCTCGCCCTCGGCGCTGCCGCACATGCTTCGCCGCGCGATCGCGACCGCGCTCTCCGGCCGCAAAGGGCCGGTCGTCCTCACCCTGCCGATCGACATCATGACCGCGAACGTCACGGCGCCGCGCACCGGCGGCTCGATCTCGATGGGCGGCCTCGTTGCGGGCGAGACCCTCGACGAGATCGCCGAGCTCCTGCTCGGTGCCGAGCGCCCGCTCATCCTCGCCGGCAGCGGCGTCCGCGGTCACAACGCGCCCGCTCGCCTCCTCGCAGTCGCCGAGCGCTTCTCGTGCCCGGTCGTCACCACGCCGAAAGCCAAAGGCGTGTTCCCCGAGAACCACCCGCTCTCGCTCGGTGTGCTCGGCCTCGGTGGTCACCGCTCCGCGCGCCGCTACCTCGACTCGGGCGTCGACGTCGTGCTGGCAATCGGCACCTCGCTCGGCGACGTCTCGACCGATGGCTTCGCGCCGGCGCTCCAAGCCTCGCGCGCTCTCATTCACGTCGACATCGACGCGCGCCAACTCGGCAAGAGCTACTCGCCGACGCACGCCGTCGTCGCGTCCGCTGCCGAGCTGCTCGGTGGTCTCGCCGACCGTCGCCAAGACTTCAAGCCGGTCAAGCGCGCGCTGCCCACGGGTGTCGAGCGCCACGCGATCGCTTCCTCGACGAAGTCCGACCGCATCGCGTCGCAAGATGCGATCACCGAGCTGCAAGCCATGCTGCCCGCCGACACGATCTTCACGGTCGACTCGGGCGAGCACTTCCTCTACGCGGTCCAGTACCTCGAGACCACGCATCCCGACGCGTTCGTCGTGATGACGGGCCTCGGCTCGATGGGCCAATCGATCGGCGCGGCCATCGGCGCGCAGCTCGCGCATCCCGATCGCTCGGTCGCCGCCATCTGCGGTGATGGTTGCTTCGCGATGAACGCCTTCGAGATCGCCACCGCGGTCCAAGAGCAGCTGCCGATCCGCGTGTTCGTGTTCAACGACCAACGCCTCGGCATGGTCGAGAACGGTCACCAAAACGTCTACGGCCGCCGCCCGCGCTACTCGACGGGCCCGCTCGACGTCTGCTCGATCGCACGCGGTCTCGGCGCGACGACGATGCGGATCGACGGCAAGGGCCAGCTCGATCCGACGATCTTTACGGCGCCCGGTCCCGTTGTGATCGATGTGCAGATCGATCCGGACATCATGATGCCGAAGGTCGACCGCGTTGCGGTGATGGCAACGAAGCCGAAGACGGCGCCGCAGCCCGCTGTTGCGGTCGAGCCGCAGCCGGATACCTGGCCGCGCCTACGCATCGTGAACTAGGTAGAGCGGACCCGTCATGCTTGGAAACGTCGACCAACAAACCTCAGCGCCGCTGGCGCGCGCGCCCGGTCCTCGAGCGCTCCCGAAGCTCGGGGGGATGTTGCAGCTGCGTGGCGACCCTCTCGCGAAGATCCTCGAGCTGCGCAAGCGCTTCGGTGGGTTTGTCAGACTTGGTCCGCTCGGAAACAGCGACGTGTTCTTGGTGACCGATCCCGCGGCAGCGCGGCATGCGCTGCTCGATCACCACACGAACTACAAGAAGGGCCTCGCTGCGCAACGATTGCGTCCGATCCTGGGTGACGGCTCGCTGCTGCTGGAACGAGACGTCTGGCGCCGTCGCCGGCGCATGATCCAGCCGGGGTTTCACAAGCAGAAGGTCGCGACGCTCGCAAAGTCGTTCGTCGAGGCGGCGGACGATCTAGTCGTGCGCTGGTCGGCTGCGATCAACGCCGGGCGCTCGATCGATGCGCGCGAAGAGATGCTGCAGCTCACGATGCGGCTCACGTTGCGGAACATGTTTCGCGCCGACGCCGTCGAGCTGAAACCGCTCGTCGACGCGTGGCACGTGGTCTACGGCGAGCTGTCGCGCAACCGCATGCGACTGATCCGGCTGCCTGATTGGGTTCCGGATCGCAAACGCGACGAGACGAAGCAAGCGCTCGCAACCATCCACCGCGTGCTCGGCGAACAGATTCGCGCACGCGCGAATGCAGAAGATGACGGAACGGTCCTCGCCATGCTGCTTGGCGCGCGCGACGAGGAGGGCGGCGGCGGGTTGTCCGAACAAGAGCTGCGCGACGAGGTCCTCACCGTCTTCATCGGTGGATACGAGACCAGCTCGAACGCACTCGCGTTCACGCTCTCTCTTCTCGCGGCGCACCCGGACGCAGCGGCGAAACATCGCGAAGAAGTTGATCGCGTGCTGCAAGGACGCGAGCCCGAGGTCACTGATCTCGCGTCGCTTCCATTCAATCGCGCGGTGCTCGATGAGTCGCTGCGGCTCTACCCACCGTCGTGGATGATCACGCGCGAAGCGCTCGTCGACGACAACATCGCGGGCTACCGTGTCTCGAAGGGCTCGCAGCTCCTGATCAGCGCGTACGGTTTGCATCATGCGCCCGATCTCTGGTCTGACGCGGAACGCTTCAAGCCTGAGCGCTTCATGCCCGACGCGCCGGCGCGCGATCGGTTCGCATACATCCCGTTCGGCGGCGGACCGCGCGTCTGTCTCGGCGATCAGTACGCGTTGACGGAAATGCAGCTCGTCATTGCGCGGCTTGCACAGAAGCTGACGCTCAAGCTGCAACCCGGCACTCGAATCGAAGCGCAAGCGCACGTCGGCCTGCGTCCTCGCAACCCTTTGCATATCGTGGCGGCGCTCCGCTCACGAGCATGATCGCAGTCTAGGAGGTTCTTTATGTCGAATGTCGGTATCCACTCGATTGGTGTCTATCTCCCCGAGGAGGTGCGCCGGAACGACTACTGGCCGCAAGCTCTCGTCGACGGCTGGCGCACGAAGCGTCAGAAGCTGCCCTCCTTCAAGGAGATCGTGTCGACCGACGCGGCACCTTCGTCGAGCGAAGCGGCGGTTCTCTCGGCAATCGCGGAGTACGCCGACGATCCGTTTCAGGGCGCGGTCGAGCGACGCGTAGCACCCGACAGCATGACTGCGTCGGAGATGGAAGTGCGTGCCGCGCGTGACGCAATCGAGCGCGCTGGGATAGCCGCCGATGACATCGACTTCGTGCTGTCGCACAGCTCGTTCTCCGACTATCACATGGCGCCCAATGCCTGCGCCGTGAAGGAGGCCCTCGGTCTGAAGCAGCGAACGCTATCGATGGCTGTCGAGGTAGCCTGCAACTCGTTCGCACCGCAGCTCGAATTGGCCGAGAGCCTGATCGCGAGCGGTCGCTACCGCAAAGGCCTGCTCGTGCAGTCTGCGCTTGGTAGTCGCGTTGTGCCCAACCAGCAACCGGGGTCGGCGTTGTTCGGTGACGCCGCGACAGCTCAAGTCGTCGGGTCGGTTGCACCCGGGTACGGCATCCTCGGCCGCGCGCATTACTCCGACGGTACGCATTTCCGCTCAGTGGTAAGCGGCGTTCCTGGACACCGTTGGTACGACGAAGGGCGCGTCGTGATGTACGTCGAAGATCCGAAGCTTGCTCGCGAGACGTTTCTGTTTATCGGCGAGCGCAGCCGCCAAGCGATTCACGCGGCGCTCGCGGATGCATCCGTCACCACCGACCAAGTGTCCTTCTACGCGTGCCACCAGCCGACGCGATGGATCCGCAAATTCACTCAGGCGAGTGCCGGTCTGGAACATGCGCGAACGATCGACACGTTTGAATTGACGACCAGTATTTTCAGCGCCGGCGTTCCCCTCGTTTTGGCGATGGCCGAGCGCGAGGGCACCGTCAAATCAGGCGACGTCGTGGCTACGTTCGCCGGTGGTCTAGGATTCACGTGGTCGTCGGCCATCATGAAATGGGGACGAGCCTGATCGAAAGATCAGCGACGCTCGCGTCGAAGGTCGCAGACCGTCGCAGGAAGGCGTGACGGATGCGGAGGATCCCCACACAGCGAGTCTGACGCCTTGAGCTTATCCCGGGGGCAAGAGATGCTGGTTCCTAGGGACAAATCGTGGCGGCATCTGGCGACGCTGAGAGACCGAAGACTGTCGATGGAGTGGACATCCATGCGGCGCATCGTGATTGGGCAATGGGCGTTTGGGGAGCCTGCCTGATTATCGTGTGGCGCGGACACGCTACTGAAGCCGCAGTCACCCAGATCAACGATCAGCTTTGGAAGCACTCGGAGCAATTCCCTGGCAAGAGCGCCTTCTTGAACGTCATCGAGCGAAACTCTCCGTCGCCGCCTCCGGCAGTCAGAAAGCTCTCGATGACGGGCATCGCTCGATGTGGAAACGCTCTCGCGTGTAAAGGCGCCGTCATCGAAGGACACGAGTTTCGATCGGCGCTGGTGCGAGCGATCTTGACGGGTATGGAGTTGCTCCGTTCCAAGCAGCAGCCGACCAAGTTCTTCAAGGACACGAGCGAAATGTCTGTGTGGGTCAAGAAGCAGCTCCCGGATGCTGCAGCCGATCTGGACACGGCGCTTGTCCGTGCGGTTGAAATCATCCGCAGCCAGATGCCAGCATAGTCTGCGGTCGCTGCGCGCCCCGAGGTCCGACGAGTAATGAGTGACCAGGACGAGCTCGACCGAGATGAATGGCGCGACCTGGTACGGCAGGCGCGTCAGATGCAGACCGCCTACGGCATCATCCAGGCGATCCACGGCGAACTGTCCTTGGAGGCCATCACGCAAGGCATCGCACGCAGTCTCGTGGAGCTCGGCGGCGTTTCTGGGGCTAGCCTCGCGCTCGAGGCGACGTTCGACGCGCTGCACGTCAGCAGCTCCGCATCTGCCGGAGACAGCGAAGCGCCCGAGTTGCGCTGTCAACATCTGGCGGTCTTTGCGCGAGGCGTCGAAGTCGGGACGTTGACGGTCCACTACGAACACCAGAATGCAGAGGAGCTCCTCGACTTGCTCGACTTCGTGCTCCCGACGATCTCGATAGCCGTCGATAACGCAATCTCCTTCACGGAAGTGATGGACTACAAGCGCACGCTCGAGGACAAGGTCGTCGAACGCACCGCGCAATTAGCCGAAGCCAACGAACAGCTTCGCGAAGTGAAGGCGTCGCGCGATCGATTCTTCGCGAACATCAACCACGAGATCCGCACGCCGTTGACGCTGATCATGCTCTCGGCCGAGGGGATCGAAAGATCAGGTGAGGCGCTGAGTGCGAGCACGGTCCAGAAGCTCGCAGAGGTAAAGGGCAGCACGCGGCGGCTCCTTCACCTCGTGAACAGCTTGCTGCTGCTCGCCGCTGGCGACGAAGGCAAGCTGCGCATTCGCCCCGGGCCGGTCGACGTCGCGGCCGTTCTCGATCGCCTCGTTCGAGGCTGGTCCTCGGCGGCTGAGAAGGGCGCAATTCAGATCGCATACGTCGGTCCGACGCAATGTCCCGCGAGCATGGATGAAGCAGCGCTCGAGACGATCGTCGGCAACTTCGTCTCGAACGCGGTCAAGTTCACGCCGAGGGGCGGGAAGATCACCATCGTGTTGGAAGCCGAAGACAACGCGGTCACGATTCGCGTGCGCGATACCGGGCCCGGCATCGATCCGGACTTCGTGCCGAAGTTGTTTGGGCGGTTCGAACGATCGAACACCGCCGTCAACAAGGGCGTGCGCGGCACGGGCATCGGCTTGTCGCTGTCGAAGGAGCTCATCGAGCTTCAGCAGGGAACGATCGAGGTGATTCGTCACGACGATCCGACGGGCACGAGCTTTGTCGTGCGATTGCCGCGGCACCAGTCCGTCACCGCATTGCTGCCGCACGAGGATCATCAGGTCATTCAGCGCACAGAGTCTGCGGAATCCGGGCCGGTGGTGATCGCGGCGAAGCCAGTCGCGCGCGGCGAACCGGAAGCGACGATCTTGCTCGCCGAGGATGATCCGGGGTTGTCGCAGCACATCTCAGCGGTGCTGTCGGAGCGGTATCGAGTACTGACGGCGCCTAACGGCAAGGTCGCGCTCGAGATGGCGAAAGAACACCGCCCCGATCTGTTGGTCACCGATCTCGAGATGCCGGAGATGAACGGCATCGAGCTCACGCGAAACTTCCTCGAGATACAAGGCAACGCGCTCGCGCCCGTGCTGATCGTCAGTGCGCATGCGGGACTCGGTGAGCGGCTCGCGGGCTTCGACGCCGGCGCCGTGGACTACGTGTTGAAACCGTTTTCGGCCGACGAGCTGCTTGGACGGATTCGTAACCAGCTCGCGATACGCAAGCTAGCGCTCAGGCTTCACGAGACGCAAAAGCTCGCGGCACTGGGAATGCTTTCCGCGGGGCTCGCGCACGAGCTACGCAATCCGGCGAACGCGCTCGTCAATGCATTGCCGACGCTGCTCGAGCTCCTGCCGCCGGAGGAGCGGATGCCAGACTCGGCAGGCGCGTTGTTGGCGGAGGTTGCACTGGAGGCCGTGAAACAGATCCGCAACCGTTGCAACAGCATCCTCGACTACTCGCGGCCCGAGCGCGTGAACAAAGACCCGGTCGACATCAGCGCGATGATCGCGCGCATCCAGCGCATGCTCGTCGCGCTGCTCGAAGGCGTCGACGTGCGGCAACAGATCGACCTCGACGTTCCGGTTCCGTGCACAGCTGCATTGATCGAACAGGTGATGATCAATTTGATCGACAACGCCGCGTACGCCGCGAAGCGTGGCGGCTGGATCTCGATCTCGGTGCGCCGGGAAGGTCCGCTTGCGATCATCGAAGTCGGAGATAGCGGCCCCGGAGTACCGGCGAACATCCGCGATCGGATCTTCGATCCGTTCTTTACGACCAAGCCGGTCGGCGAAGGCACGGGCCTTGGCCTGACGATCTCGCGTCGCATCGCGGTCAACCACGGCGGTGACCTACGTGTGGTTCCGCGCGGACATGGCACTGCATTCCGACTCGAGCTGCCGATCAGCTAGTTCAGTGACCGGGAGCCGTGCGCCCCACTCTGCGCGACAGGTGCGACAGTGAACGTCGACAGCAGCTAGGTGCGTGCGAGCGGCCGCGCTTAACAGACTAATCCACCATTCAAAATTTGGTGGGCCGACGCAACGCGGTATGATTTTTGAGCAGTTCCGCTCCATGTCGGACGCGTCAAAACCCCCGCTTGTGCTTTACGTCGATGACGAGCGACCCAATCGCATCGTCTTCGAGCAATCGCTCAAGAACGAGTTCCACATCAAAGCCGTTTCGGGCGCGAAGGAAGCGCTCGATTTTCTGGCCGCGAACGACGTGGCCGTACTCGTCTCCGACATCCGCATGCCGGAGGTCGACGGGCTCGAGCTGCTTCGCCGCGCGAAAGATTTGTATCCCAACACACTGCGCATGGTGATCACGGCGTTCTCGGACGTCGACCCGATCTTGCGCGCGATCAATGAAGGCCTGGTTGCCCGCTACATCGTGAAGCCGTGGGATCGCCAGGAGCTGATCCAAGCGCTGCGTTGGGCGACCGAGCTGTGGACGTTCGGCAAGGACTCGGCGCAGCTACTCCGTCGCCTGCTCGAGACCGAACGACTCGCGTCGCTCGGTGGTCTCGCAGCGCTCTACGTCCACGACTTGAAGACGCCGATCATGGTCGTCAACAACACGCTCGACGAGCTGGCCGCCGTCGCCGACGCGACGCCCGAGCTGCGCAAGGCGATCGAGCAGGCGCCGATTGACGACCGCGTGAAGCAACGCCTGTTGCAGAAAGTCGATGACACGCCCGAGCTCGTGCAAGACGCGAAGCAGGCGTCTGACTTTATCGGCGGGATGATCAAAGGACTCTGGGAATACATCCGCAACGAGAAGCCGACCGAGCCACCGATCATCGATCCAATTCCGATCATCGACTTCACGCTCAACATGTTCCAGCGCGTCACCGTGCACGTCGCCGCGCAGATCGGCTATCGCGGATCGAAGCAGCTGCCGCACGTGCGGATCTCGCCCGTTGATCTCACGCAGGTGCTCGTCAACCTCGTGAACAACGCGACGCAAGCAGTTGCCGCACGCAATGAGCCGAACCGCCACGTCGCAGTCGAGGCGCGCATGCAAGGCGACATGCTCGAGCTACAGGTGCGCGACGACGGCGTCGGGATGCCGCCCGAGGTGCTGAAGAAAGTCGGCACGCCGTGGTTTTCGACGCGAACGGAGGGCACGGGCCTCGGCGTCGCGAACTGCCAGCGGCTGATCGGAAGGGCAGGTGGGCGCATGCGGATCGAGAGCGAGCAGGGCGTCGGCACGACGGTGACGATCTTGTTGCCGACCGCGGCCTGAGCCGACACGACGCCGAAAACGACGAGAGCCGGCACGGGCCGGCTCGCGTGTCCAAACAGAAGCTGAGCTTCAGATCGGTTTGACGTTCTCCGCGCGCGGGCCCTTCGGACCACGCCCTTCGTTGTAGGACACCTTCTGGCCCTCTTTGAGGTCCTGGAAGTGAACGCCTTCGACGTTCGACATGTGGAAGAACAGATCGGGCCCGTTGTCGGTCTTGATAAATCCGAAGCCCTTATCAGTCAGTCGTTTGATCGTACCTTCAGCCATCTTGCTCCTGTCGTCGCGGTCCACCTTGGATCGCGAGTCATTTGTCTGCGCTGGATTGGCCGCGAAGTCGAGTCCAAACGACAGGTTTAGGCAGAAATATCGAGCGGCTCGATGTGAATCCGCGGATCTTTGGGGTCTGGGCGCCGCACCGCCTCCGCAAACTGGTCCGCGGCGTCGGCCGCGATCTCGACCCGCGTCTCGCGCGCGAGGATTTGAATCTTGCCGATCACCCGCTTAGTGACGTTGCCTCGGCGGCAGAGCAACGGGATGAGCCACTTGGGATCCGCGTTCTTCGAGCGACCCACGTTGATCGTGAACCACACGGTATTCGTCGGCCCCCGGCGTTCACCGTTGCCCTGATGGCCGCGCTCGCGGGCAGGCGCCTGCTGCTGCTTTTGGCGGCGGCGGTCCGGACCTTCGAACGCGACTTGCTCGTGCCTTCGATCGACGCGCTGAGGTTTTGCCGGCGCCTGGTGCTTGCGCATCGACGGCGGCGGCGTGAGCTCCTCGGGGGCGGGGCGCGCTTCGCGTCGCGAACGGACGAGCGCCGCGACGAGTGCTTCGGCCGAGCTTGCGGCGAGTAGCGTTTGCGCAACGCGGCGATCGTCTTCGTTTTGCTCGTCGGCGAGCCCGCGGATTTCGAGCACGAGCTGATCTTGGTCGCGGACGCGGATGTCCTCGGCGGACGGCGCGGCGCGCCACTTGGCGTCGAGGTGCGCCGTTGACAGCATGCGCTCGACGTAGCGCCGCGCGTTGTCGGCCACGATCAGGATCGCGAGGCCGTGCTTGCCCGCGCGACCGGTGCGCCCGCTGCGATGGACGAGGACCTGCGCGTTCTGCGGCAGGTCGGCGTGGATCACGAGGCCGAGGTCGGGGAGATCGAGACCACGCGCAGCCACGTCGGTCGCAACGCAGACCCGCGCCCGACCGTCGCGCAGCGCTTGGAGTGCTTGGTTGCGTTCGCGCTGGCTGAAGTCGCCGGAGAGTGCAGCGACGGAAAATCCGCGCTCGCTGAGGTTCGCGGCGAGATGCGCGACGCCGTCGCGTGTCGCGCAGAACACGAGTGCACCGGGCACGTCGTGATAGCGCAAGAGGTTCACGACCGCGAGGTCGCGCTCGCGCGGCACGATCGGAATTGCATGGTACTCGATATCGCGGTGGCGATCGCCCTCCGCCGAGGCAGCGATGCGCAGCGCGCCCTTCTGGTACCGCTTCGCGAGCGTCACGATCGGCTTTGGGATCGTCGCCGAGAACATCAGCGTGCGGCGATCAGTCGGCGCGGCATCGAGCAGACGCTCGAGGTCTTCGCGAAAGCCCATGTCGAGCATCTCGTCGGCCTCGTCGAGCACGACCGCTTCGATGCGTGAGAGCATGAGCGCGCCACGCTCGAGGTGATCGCAGAGGCGACCCGGCGTACCGACGACGATGTGGACGCCGTGCTGCAGCGCTTGCGTCTCGCGGCGCGGATCCATACCACCGACGCACGTGGTAAGCCGCGCGCCGGTTTCCCCGTACAGCCACATCAGCTCGCGATGGACTTGCTGCGCGAGCTCGCGCGTCGGCGTGACGATCAGTGCGCGCGGCGCGCCGGCTTTGTCGAAACGCTCTGCCTCGCCGAGCAGGCGATGAGCGAGCGCGAGTCCGAACGCGACGGTCTTGCCCGAACCGGTCTGCGCGGAGACCAGCAGGTCGCGATCGGGCGCGGCCTCGAGCACGGCAGCCTGCACCGGTGTTGGCTCGGTGTAGCCCTTCGCGGCAATGGCGCGGCGAAGGCTTGGATGTGCAGCAGAAAACGACAGGCGGGCACCCTAGTTGGTCAGGAGGCCGCGCGCAAGCTCGCTTATGCCCTGCGACGCGCCGGTGCCGGCGGCACTTCGGCGACGTACCAATCGAGCGAGCAGCGAAACGCGTCGTGGGCCGCGTGCACGATCTGGTCGAGGATCTTTGGTGTACGCGCCACGCGGTCGAGGGTCTCGCCAAGCTCCTGCCAGCGCGCGGCCGCGCCCGGGTCGTCGAGGTACTCGGTCGGCACATCGGGCAGGCGCAGGCGAACGTTGCGATAGACCATGTCGTAGAGCCGCGCGCTGCGCTCGATGACGTATAGCCAGCCCAGCGCTTCGCTGACGCTCGGGAACGGCGCGATCAGCCGCGGCGCGAAGCGGGTAGGCGGATAGTCGAGCACGAACAGGTCATGCGCGAGCAGCGCCGAGCGCGCGCGTATGCCGGCGAGCGAGGTGACGTGCGGCGTGTACGCGAGCGCAGCTTCGAGGGGTGCCTCGAAGCGATACGCGCGCGCGAGCTGGTCGGCGTAGTCCGCTCGCGTGACGTCATGCATCAAGAGTTGCAGCCACGCGTGGTCGGCATCGCGATGGTAGGCATGCGTTTCGAGCTCGAGACGCAGCAACGTAGGGGACGCGCGATCCATCGCATGCGGATGCTGCAAAGCCCATGCTTCGACGACGCGGCTGCGCCAACGTGCACTTGCGGCCACCGCTTCGAGCGCTAGCGCACGTTGCGGCCGAGTGGCTCAGCCGAGAGGTAGGACAATGCGAAACAGCGTGCCGGCACCGACGGTGCTCGCGACGGTGAGCGACCCGCCATGTGCCGCGACGAGCGCATGGCAGATGTAGAGGCCCAGACCGGTGCCGCGCTGCCGGCCTCGCGCCGTCGACCAGTACTGCTCGAACAGGTGAGGGATATCAGCGGCGGGAATGCCCGGGCCGGTGTCTTCGATCTCGACGATGAGCGAGCGCTCCTCGCCATAACCGCGCAGCGTGATCGTGTCGCCGCGTTTGCAGAACTTGATCGCGTTGCCGCACAGGTTACTGAGGACCTGGAGGATGCGCGCGCGATCGCAACGCACGCGTACGCCATCGAGATGCGTGTGATCGATCAGTGTGATGCCGCGATCGGATGCGAGCGGCGCAAACAGCTCGACGGCTTCGCGGAGCAGCGCGCCCGCGTTCTCGTCGGCAAACACGGGGTGCAACGTTCCCGTCGAGATCGTCGCCATGTCGAGCAGGTCGCCGATCAGATTCTCCATCAACTTCGCTGCGCGCTCCGCGATTGCGATCCGGCGCGCGACTTCGCGATCTGCGCGCGCTTCGTCGGGCATCGTGGACATCGCGAGCTGGATCGTGCCGAGCGGGTTGCGCAGGTCGTGCGAGACGACTGCGAGCACCCGTTCGCGGACCTCGATCGCGGCACGCAACTCGGCTTCGAGTCGCTTGCTCTCGGTGATGTCGATCAAGATGCCGCCGAGGCCGCTGACCGTGCGGTCTTCGCCGAACACCGGAAAAAACGTCGCGAGGAATTGCCGGCCGCGCAGGTCGAGCGGGACTTTGTCGATCGGCTCGCCGGTGCGCACCACCTCAGCAAGGCGCGGCTCGAGTGCAGCGGGGATCACATCTGAAAGCGCGCGGCGGCGGTGTGCTTCGACCGTGAGACCGGTAGCGCCGGCGAACCGGCTGTTGACCTGCACGCAGCGCAGGTTGCGGTCGACGAGGACGAGCGCCGCGGACGCAGCCGCGAAGAAAGCATCCAGGGCACCGAATGCGTGGTGAGCGGAATCGTCCTCCGTGAGATAGGTCTGGAAGCGCTCCACCGTGGAATCGGAGAATCCGGGGCGCATGGGGGTCAGGGATGCACTCGGTGCGCCGGAGCGCACGTACCCGGAATCGCGTCGACGACGACGTAGGAACGAGACATCCCAGCACATAGTGCGGCGCCGCGCGTGTGCTAGCGTCCGCGGCATGAGACGGCTCACGCTCCTCTTCCTCGTCGCCCTCGCGAGCACCGCGTTCGCTGACGAACCAAAAATCACGTATCAGAAATTCGACCTCGCGAACGGCATGCGCGTGTATGTCGTCGAGGACCACAAGTCACCGACGGCGTACGGCGTCACGTGGTTCCGGGTCGGCAGCAAGGACGAGGTCGCGAATCGCACCGGGTTCGCGCACCTGTTCGAGCACCTGATGTTCAAAGGCTCGGCGCACCTCAAAGACGGGTTGATGGACAAGCTGCTCGAAGCGGCGGGTGGCTGGTCGAACGCGTTCACGTCGAGTGACATGACCGTGTACCAGAACGTCGCCGCGTCGAACTTCCTCGAGCAGATGCTGTGGATCGATGCAGATCGACTCGCGGGCCTGCTCGACACGTTCGACAAACCGAAGCTCGATAACCAGCGCGACGTCGTGCTCAACGAACGCCGCCAGAGCTACGAGAACCAGCCGTACGGCAACGCCGAGCTGTTCATCCAGGAAGCGCTGTGGCCGAAGGATCACGGCTATCACTGGTCGACGATCGGCTACCCGGCCGACCTCAAAGCCGCGGCACTCGGCGACGTCGCCGACTTCTTCAAGAAGTACTACGTGCCGAACAACGCGACGATGGTGATCGCGGGCGACGTGAAGTTCGACGAGGTGAAGAAACTCGTCGAGAAATACTTCGCGTGGATCCCGAAGGGCGCGGAGCCCGCGCGACCGCAGTACAAGACGCCGGCGCCGATCACGAAAGAGATCGCGATCGACACGACCGACGACGTGCAGGTGCCGCGCGTGTATCTGTCGTGGCGCGGACCGTCGCACTTCACGACCGACGAGCCGTCGCTCGACATGGCCGCCGCGATTCTCGCCGACGGCAAATCGAGCCGGCTCTACAAGCGGCTCGTGTACGACGAGAAAATCGCGCAAGACGTCCGCGCGTACTTCTCCGGTGAAACGCTCGGCGGCGAGTTCCGCATCGTCGCGACCGCGAAGCCAGGTGTTGATCCCAAGAAGCTCGTCACCGAGATCAGCGAAGAAGTCGCGAAGCTCGCGGCGACGCCGCCGGAAGGCAAGGAGCTCGAACGCGCGCAGAACTCGCACGAGGCGAGCTTCTTGAATGGCCTCGAGCCGACGCTGCAGCGCGCGATCCAGCTCGCGCAGTACGACGTGTTCGCAAACGATCCGGACTACTTCGCGAAAGACCTCGCGCGCTATCGCGCCGTCACGACCGCGCAAGTCAAAGACAGCGCCGCGAAGTATCTCAAGCCCACAGCGCGCGTCGTGTTGACGATCCGCCCGGGCAAGAAGGTGGTGAAGTGATGCGCTCGATTATTTTCGTGTCATTGCTCGTCGCCGCCAGCGCGAGTGCTGCACCGTTCGACAAGTCCGGCATCGCCGATTGGAACAAGGCGCCGGCCGCCGCGAAGGAACCGACGTTCAAGCCGCCGGTTGCCAAGCGCGCAAAGCTCAAGAACGGCATGTCGCTGTTACTCGTCGAGAACCACGCGCTGCCGATCGTATCGATGACGATCGTCGCTCCCGGTGCGGGTGCAGCGGCAGATCCCGACGGCAAAGCAGGTCTCGCATCGTTCACCGCGGACTTGCTGGACGAAGGGGCAGGAGGCCTGTCTGCGATCGCGATCGCCGAGGAGCAGGACCGCCTCGGTGCAGGCATCGGCGCGGGCGTCGACGTCGACTACGCGCAGGTCTCGGTTTCGACGCTCACGAAGACCGTCGAGCCGACGCTCGATCTGCTCGCGAAGATCATGACGCAGCCGGCGTTCGAGCAGAAAGAGTTCGATCGCGTCAAGGGTGATCGCAGCACGTCGCTCGAGCTGCGTCGCGATCGACCACGCGAGGTCGCGGCGCTGATGCTGAACGCCGCGCTCTACGGGCTCGAGAGCGCATACGGTCATCCAATCACCGGCACGCGCGAGAAGTTCAAAGACATCGCGGTCGGCGACGTGCAAACCTTCTACAAAGAGCACTGGAACCCGGCCGTGATGACGCTCGTCGTCGTCGGTGATTTTGATCCGAAGGCGCTGCGCACCAAGCTCGATGCCACGCTCGGCGCGTGGAAGCCCGAGGGCGTGAAGAAGCCCGTGCGCGTCGCGGTCAAGCCGGAGAAGATCACGAAGCGCCTATTGCTCGTCGACCGCAAGGACGCCGCGCAGTCGGACGTGCGCATCGGTCTCGTCGGTCTCGATCGCAAAGACAAGCGCTACTACCAGTTCGAGGTGCTGTCGAGCACGCTCGGCGGTGGCTTCACGAGCCGGCTCGTCCAGCGGCTGCGCGAGCAGCTCGGCATCACGTACGGCGCACGCGCGGGCATGGACTACCGCCTCTCGGCTGGGCCATTCATGATCAGCACCGCGATCGTGACGCCGTCGACCGGGCAGGGCCTGACCGAGATTTTCACGATCCTCGACGACCTCGCGACGAAGGACGTACCGCCCGAAGAGCTCGACAAGTCGAAGCAGAACTTGATCCGCGCCCTGCCGTCGCTGTTCGACACCAACGCGTCGACTGCAGGTGCGTTCGCGGATCTCGCGATCTTCGGTCTGCCTGACAACTGGTACACAACCTACGCGGCGAACGTTCGCAAGGTCACGGCCAAGGACGTCAAGAAGGCCGCTTCGTCGCTGATTCCATCGAAGAACATGGTGATCTCGATCGTCGGCGACCTGTCGAAGATCAAGCCCGACGTCGACAAGCTCAACCTCGGCGAGCCGGCGATGCACGACCTCTACGGCATGCCACTGAAGCAGTAGCTACCAGCGCGCGCTGTCGAGGCGTACACCAATTTGCACCAGGCGCGGCGCACCGAACGTATCGACGCCCGCTTGCTGCGCGACGTAACGCCGATCGAACAGATTCTCGACGGCGACGAAACCGGCGAGCCCGCGCACGAGCTTGCGCGCGGCCATCGCATCGACGACGGTGAACGGTCGCGCCACGATCGTGTTGCGATCGTCCTCGAAGCGACGATCGACGTAGCGCACGGCGCCCGTGAGCGTGACGAGCTTGGGGCTGTCGAATGCGAGCATGGCCGTCGCGCGATGGCGCGGCGTCTGCGCGAGCTGCTTGCCGACGAGCAGCGGGTCGACTGCCTCGGTGACTCGCGTGTTCGCGAACGTGTAGCCGACGCCAGCGAGCCACGGCTTCGCGATTCGCCAGCTCGCGGCAGCATTGACGCCCGTCTCGCGCGCGTGGCCGAGGTTAACGAGCTCGCGCAGTGAGTCGCCGGCGGTGACCGCTGCGATCGGCGAGGCGATTTCGTTCCAGTAGACGACGGCGCGCGCCTCGATGGCGCCGTTGCCGAATGCCGGTCCAGCCTGCGCGCCGGTGATCGTCTCGGGGTGCAGCGAATCGCCGGCGACCGTCAGCACGCTGCCGTTCTGCACCGGGCGCATCAGCTGCTGCCACGTCGGTGCGCGCATGCGGCGATACGCGGTGGCTTCGAGTGTGACGTCGGGCGCGACGCGATACAGCGCGCCGAGCTCGGGACCCGTAATCAACGCGCTGATCTCTTCGCTCGCGTCGGTCGCCATGTCCTCACCGAAATCCTTCGCGTAGATCGGCGTGATGTTCGTCAACCAGCGCCAATGCTCGAACACATAGCCGCCGTGAACATCGAGTGATTCGATCACGCGGACGGTGTCGTGGAGGTACGCGCTCAAGAAGCGGTGGCTGCCTCGCTTCGCGCGACCGATCACGGTGTGCGTCATCTCGGGATCGAGGTCGTAGTCGCCGGCGGTGCCGCTTGCCTGCACCATGCCGACGCCGGCGCCGAATTCGTGTGCGAGGCCGAGTGCGTGCACGGGCCGCGACGCAAAGCTGCCTGCGACGCCGTACGCATCGTGCTCGAGATCGAGCGCTGTGGTCGAGCGCAGGTCGTGGACCGTTTGCTGCTCGCCGAACGCACGCAGCTCGAAGCGGCCGCCGTCGCGCCAGCCGGTCCATGCGGCGCCGTATGCCGCGGTGCTCGTGTCCGTCGCGAAGGATTGCCGCGTCAGCCCGAGCTCCTCACTGTGATAGCCCGCGCTCGCGCGCCAGCGATCGTGCTCGGTGACGTGCTCGACGCGCGCGGCCGCGTCGCTGCGGCTCCCGAGCACGTCGCTCGTCTGCGTGTCGCCGGTCAGCTCGATGCCGGCGCCACCGAGCTCGTCACTCGCTCGCAGCGCGGCGCGATGCGTTGCGTTGGTTCCCGTCGAGACCAACGCTTCGCCGCGCCGCTCGCCGATCGGTCGCAACCCAAGTGCCCCGATCAAGTCGTCGTTCAGCGTGAGCTGGTCGATCGCTATCGGCGCGTCCATCGTTGCGGGCGCCGATGACGCAGTCGTTGTTCCCGCGCTCGTAGCGTTGGCGTCGTCGTCTCGCGGGTCTTGCGGTTGCGCGTGACTTACGCCCGCTGCAACCAGGATGATCATTCCACAGATACTTCGCGTTTGAACGATCACACGAGGCGCGGGGTTGCATCCCATGCGCCAGGCTCGGTGACGCGCTCAGCAGCGTGCGCCGTGGCGACAGCGTGTCGCGCCTCCGCGTGCGACGCGACGAAGACTTTGATCGCGGTGGCTAGCGGTGATTGAAGCCGATGCCGTCGACGCCACGCACTGTGCGCCCGACGTTCGGTCCGATGCGCCACGTGAGACCACTGTCCTCGGTCAACAGGACTTGGCCGTCGTCGCCGCCGGCGTAGCCGATCTCGTCGTCGTGGATATGGATCGTGTGCAGTGTCTTGTCGCCGACGTACTGGACCGAGACGTCGCCGCCCAGCGCGACGTTTGCGATCGCGCCCCCGGCGCCGACCGCGGTGGCCGTCCCGTCGACGTTGACGCGAATGTCGTCAAACACGATCGTCGGATCGACCTCGAGCGAGCGCCACGTCACGCCACCGTCGAGCGAGCGAGCGATGCCGGCGCCTGCGGTCATGATGACCTCACCGTCGGGCGTTTGATGCACCGCGCGAGCGCCGGGCACCGTGCTGCGCCGCGTGAGCGCGCCGCGATCGTAGGCCCAGAGGCCGCCGTCATCCGATAACGCAAGTACGCCACTCGCCGCTTGTGCGGCAGACATCGAGCGGAACGACGTCACGCCGTCGCCGAGCTGCGACCAGGTCACGCCGCTGTCGGTCGTGACGAGGAACGTACCGTCGCCGCCGAGGAACACCGGCCCATCATCCTGCGTCGCGAGCGTGCGCAAGCTCGCCGTGGTCGGCACGGTCTGGCTGACCCAGGACTTGCCGCCGTCGTTGGTATAGAGAACCGTCGCGTCGTCGCCGACGACCCACGCTTCGGCTTGATAGCGACACGCGATCGCATTCAAGTTCGCGTCCGAGCCAAGCTCGTACTCGCCGGCGATCACATCGTCGTTGATGTTGACCATCAGACCGGCGCTGCCGATCAGCCAGCCGCCGCCGCCGCCGCCACCACCCGTCGGCCCGCTGCCCTTTTTCTTACAACCCATGGCCGCTACGGCCACAAACAACACTGCGAGGTGGATGCGCATGACTTCCTCTCCTTTGATCCTATGTCCTTATGAGGAGGGGTGGAGGGCAATGTCGCATCGCGATGTGCAACGGTGTGTTTTCAGCCGGCTAACACGCCGGGTAACGCGGAAATCATCACGTCCGCTCGGTCGATCGCGCGTTGTGCTTTTGCGAGCAGCCGCGCCGGCGCGCGCCGGTGGATCCGCGCCGCGGTGACTGCGCGATCGATCTCGCGTACGAGAAACCACGCGCGCTGATGCGCTTGGTTGCGCTCGCGGCTGCCCGGCGGCGACGCAAACCCGTGCGCCAGATCGCCGCACACGATCGCGAGCGAGCCGACGAGCGTGCGGCCGTCGTCGGGCAGCTCGCGCGCAAGCTCCGCCACAGGAGGTGCTGCGGCGATCACGGCGCGGAACGAAGGATGATGTTCGAGAGGATGAGGTGGGCGTCGCTTCATGGTGCGCGCCGCTGCTTCACGTTGTGCGCCAGCTTCATGCGTAAGCGCCGCGCGCGGTTATCTCGCGCTGTCCGTTGTGACCGGCCGGGTTTCGGATCTGCTGTCCGATGAACGTCCGCGAACGGCGATAAGCTGCGGCGTGGCACGCGCGCGCGCGAGCACCGTCTTCAACCTGATCGTGCTCGCGATCGGCGTGGTCGCGTTCGCGTTCATTGCGAATCATCTCGGTTGGTCCGGAATGCGCCAGGCGATCGTCGGCACGGGCGCATGGTTCGCGGTGATCGCGGCGATCGACTTGGTATCGGCGACCTGCGACGCATTCGCGATCCATGGCTTCCTGCTGCCGAAGCAGCGCGTCAATTACTGGCGCGTGTATGCAGCGCAGCTGAGCGGCATGGCGATCAATCGCCTCACACCGGGCAATTCACTCGGCGAGCCGGTCAAGGTCACGATGCTCGTTCGCGCCGTGCCGACCGATGTCGCGGTGTCGGCGATCGTGATGTTCAACCTGACGACGATGTACGTCGGCATCGCTGCGATCGTGGTCGGCGTGCCGCTGACGGCGCTGCTGCTCGATCTGCCGGAGCGCGTCGCACTCATTGTATGGATAGGCCTCGCAGTGCTCGTCGCGTTTGCGATCGCGATCGCAGTGCTCGTACGGCGGGGCGCGATCGGCACGCTCATCGGTGTGCTCGTCGCCGTGCGGATCGTGTCCGCCGCGCGCGGCAGCCGCTGGCGCGCAAAGATCGGAGACATCGATCGCCGCGTGCGCGGCATCGCCGACGCGAAGAGCTCCGGGATTCGGCGCGGGCTCGCAGGCGTGCTCGGATCGCGCGTGCTCAATTGGCTCGGCACGATTGTCGTGCTGTACGCCGCCGATATTCCGCTTACGCCGCCGCTCGTCGTCGCGTCGCTGAGCGTCGGCATCCTCGTGACGTGGACGTCGAACATCATCCCGCTTGGCCTCGGCCTCGCCGACGGTACGAACTACATGCTCTATGGGTTGCTGGGTGCCGCACCTGTCGCGGGCCTCTTGTTCACACTGGTAAATCGCTTGCGCACCGTCGTGCTCGCGTTGCTCGGCCTCACCGCGATGGCGATCGCGAACACGTTGCATCGGAGAAACACCCCCGTGAGCGATCCCTCTGTTACAAGCGACGCGCGGTAGCAGCGTTATAGTGACTACGTATGGCGCGGACGTTCGTGATGGGTGACCCCCAGGCCCCCTTCGCGAAGGTCCGTGAGGTTCTCGAGCTCCATCGCGCGCTCGACGGCGACCGGCTCGCATCCGATGTCGTGCTCGTGTCGATCGGCGATCACTTCGACTACGATCTCAAGAACCCGCACGTCGCCGCGCAAGAGGGCCTGCAGCTGCTGCGCTGGCTCGCGAGCCATTCGCCCGACCAAGTGATCTTGATGCTTGGCAACCACGACGCTTCGCGCGTCATGGAAATGGCCCAGCTCACCGACGAGCAATTCGAAGCTGCGCGGACGCTCGCCCGCTCGATCGACGAGACCGAGCATCGCGATGGCGATGCCGCCGCCAAAGAGCGCACGCGTACCGAGTACATCCCTGCGTATCCCGACCTGCCGCCGCCCGGCGTGCTCGGCCGCGACTACGCATCGTTCACGACCGAGCAGCGAACGCTCGTGCAACAGCTGTTGCTCGCCGGTCGGTTTCATCTCGCCCGCACCGGCGCGTTGACCGACGGCCGACCGGCGCTGCTGACGCACGCCGGTGTCACGACACGCGAGCTCGGCATGCTCGGCAGCGAAGACGCCGAGCCACGCGCGATCGCTGCCACACTCGAGACGCAGCTGCGGGCCGCCGTCGACGCTGTGCGCAGCGACTGGCAAGCCGGCACCAACACGCCGCTGTCGCTCGCGCCTTTGCACGTCACCGGCGGCTGCGGCGAGGAGGGCGGCGGTCTGCTCTATCACCGGCCATCGAATCCCGACAAGCTCGACGCCGACAAGGCGTGGTCGCTCGCGCCGTCGCGCCCGCGTCGATTCGATCCACGCACGCTCCCCGTCGGTGTCACGCAGATCGCCGGTCACAGCGGTCACGCGAAGTGCGTGCACGAGCTCGGCCCGTGGGTCGCAGACGCGGCGAAGCAGCGCAAGCACGGCGGCATTCGCACGCTTCGCGTACAAGGCACGATTGTCACCTACGACATGGGCATCGCGCCGCCTGCCGACGGCGTCGCGGATCTCATCCTCGTCGACGGTGAGCTGAGGCGCGTGCCGGCACGTGAAGTATTGTTGCTGCCGCTCGCGCGCGTCGACTGACGCTTGCATTCGGGGGGCCGCGACTTATTCTGGCCCGCGATGAACGAATCAGCGGGTACGCGTGACGTGAACGTGGTCTCGAAGGTGCTGGTCGTCGGCGGGCTCGGCGCGCTCATCGGCGGCCGCCGAGGTCGCGATGTCGGCGCCAGGTTGGTTCGAGACCGCCAAAGCGCATGGCGATGCAAAGTTCATGGGCTCGGCACTGATCATGCTCGGCGTGTTCTGTTTGCTCCTCGGCCTCGGCATGTCGGCGCGGGGTCGGCGCGCGGCACTCGCGATGCGAAAGCAGACGCTGCAGGCAATGAGCGAAGGCGTCGCCGCGGGCCTCGGCACGGATCCCAAGGCTCGGCTGGACCGCCTCGAAGCGCTGCGCCGCGACGGCACGTTGACCGACGCCGAGTATCAGCGCAAGCGCGCCGAGATCGTGAACCAGCTCTAAAGGTACGCCGGGTCGCGATACTCGCCGAGCTCGCTGCGGAACAGGTCGCAAATCTCGCCGAGCGTCGCGTGCTGCTTGACCGCTTCCAAGATCGGCGGCATCACGTTTTGTTTGTCGTCGCGCAGCGCAGCTTTGACCGCGGCGAGCGCGCGCTCGGCCTTCGCGGTGTCACGCGCCGAGCGGAACTGCTTCACCTTGGCGATCTGGTTGTGCTCGGTCTCGAGCTCGATCTTCAGCGTCGGGATGTGATCGCCTTCGCCGGGCGTCGTGTACTTGTTGACGCCGACGACGGTGCGGCGACCGCTGTCGACCTCGCGCTGGAACTCGAAGGCCGCGCGCGCGATCTCGCGCTGCGGGTAGCCTTCCTCGACCGCTTTGACGATGCCGCCCATCGCGTCGATCTTGTTGATGTACTCCCACGCCGCGGCTTCAACCTGATCGGTCAGCGTCTCGATGAAGTAACTGCCGGCGAGCGGATCGACAACGTTCGCGACGCCGGTCTCTTCAAAGATCAGCTGCTGCGTGCGCAGCGCGAGCTCGGCGGCGTCTTCCGTTGGCAGCGCGTACGTCTCGTCGTAGCTGTTCGTGTGTAGCGACTGCGTACCGCCGAGCACGGCGGCGAGCGCTTGCACTGTGGTGCGCACGACGTTGTTGAGCGGCTGTTGGGCCATCAGCGAAACGCCGGCGGTCTGCGCGTGCGTGCGGAGCAGCCACGACTTCGGGTTCTTTGCGCCGAAGCGTTCGCGCATGATCTTGGCCCACATGCGACGGCCGGCGCGGAACTTCGCAATCTCCTCGAAGAAGTCGTTGTGGACGTCCCAGAAGTACGACAGGCGCGGGCCGAACTCGTCGACGTCGAGCCCGGCTTCGATGCCGAGCTGGACGTAACCGATGCCGTCGGCGATGGTGAACGCGAGCTCCTGCACGCCGGTCGCACCGGCTTCGCGGATGTGATAGCCGCTGATCGAAATCGTGTTCCACTGCGGCATCGTCCGCGTGCACCACACGAGCATGTCGCGAATGATCCGCATGTGGCCGCGGATCGGGCTGATCCACTCCTTCTGCGCGATGAACTCCTTGAGCATGTCGTTCTGCAGCGTGCCGCGCAGCTTGTCGGGCGACACGCCCTGCTTCTCGGCGACGGCGACGTAGAGCGCGAGCAGCACCGCGGCCGGCGCGTTGATCGTCATCGACGTCGAGACTTGATCGAGCGGGATGTCGCCGAACAGCCGCATCATGTCGTCGAGCGTTGCGACCGACACACCTTCGCGACCGACCTCGCCGAGCGAGCGCGCGTGGTCGGGGTCGTAACCCATCAGCGTCGGCATATCGAACGCTGTCGATAGACCGCCCTGGCCGTTCGCGAGCAAGAACTTGAAGCGCTGGTTCGTGTCCTCGGGCGTACCGAAGCCGGCGAACATGCGCATCGTCCACGGCCGGCCGCGATACATCGTCTGATGCGGGCCGCGCGTGTACGGATACTGTCCCGCATCACCGAGCTTCTCCTCGTAGGTCCACCCGCGGGACGTCAGGTCCTCGGGCGTGTAACTCACCTTGAGCGGGATGCCGCTCATGGTCTTGTACTCCTGCGGGGTCTCGGGCTTCTTCACCGGGGCCATGGCACTCATCTACCATGGGATTCACCAAGCCGAGCGAGGCGTTTGCGACTCCCTGTGGTGCAAGCACCACGCAAGGCGCCCGGCCAACGCGTGGAGATTCAAAGCGTGCGTACGGGCACGAGAAATGCTGCGGCGCGGGACCCATGCGAGCCGCCGTCTTGCTCCTTCTCGCCGCCTGTACCGGTTCGATACGACCGGCTGTGATCCCCAAGCTCTCCGAGCTGCCGATCGTGGAAGACCCGGGCCGCAGCAAAGCGGTGCTCGACAGTGCGCACGCGGAGCCCGGACCGGAGCAGCAGCCGAAGTCCAAGGGCGCGCGCAAGGTCGAAACGGCGGCTGCGACTGCCGCTGCGTGGATCGGGATCCTACTTTCGGATCACGAGAACGTGACGCTCGGCGGCTCGGCGACCTTCGACGAGAATGTGATCATCGAGAAGCCGCCCGAGAAGAAAGCGAAGCCAGCGCCACCACCGCCGAGCGACGAGCCGCTCGTGCCGTGGGTTCAGTTGAAGTAATCAGCCAAGTGCACGTGCTCGCGCGCCGGTGATTTGCGCGACGATTTCGGAGAGGCCGACACCGCGTGTGACTTGCGCGAAGACCGTCGGGCCGTTGCCGCGCATCTTCTTGGCATCGCGATCCATGACCGCGAGGTCGGCGCCGACGTGCGGTGCCAAGTCGGTCTTGTTGATCACGAGCAAGTCGCTTTGCGTGATGCCCGGACCGCCTTTGCGAGGCACCTTATCGCCGCCCGCCACGTCGATCACATAGATCGTGTAGTCAACGAGCTCGCGGCTGTACTGCGCGGCGAGGTTGTCGCCGCCGCTCTCGACGAACAGAAGCTCTGGCTTGACCGCGACCATCAGGTCTTCGAGCGCCATGAGGTTCGGACTGATGTCCTCGCGGATCGCCGCGTGTGGGCAGCCGCCGGTCTCGACCGCGCGGATCTGCGGCGTGGGCAGTGCCTCGTGCCGCGTCAAGAACTCGGCGTCCTCGCGCGTGAAGATGTCGTTCGTCACCACGCCGAGCCGCAGCTGATCGCGCAGCGCCCGGCACAGGGCGAGCAGGAGTGCAGTCTTGCCGCTGCCGACGGGACCGCCGATGCCGATGGTGAATGCGCGTTGCTTGAAATCGCGCCGGTGCGGCGCATCGCGCTCGTCGAAGCGGCCGGGGTGATGCCAATGCTCGTGATGGTGATCGTGGTCGGCGTCGTGACCCATGGTGCTCCTAGCTCTGGAACAAGCGCGAGTAGAGGCGATCGTGCGTCGCTTGCACGAGCTCGGTGAGTGGCGCGGTCTGCGCGACGTCGGCAACGGTGAGCGTGCGAGCGCGGGCGAGTGCGGCGTCGAGCGCCGGATGCATGCGGAGGTGCATCGCCTGGCCTTCGCTCGGTCCGATACACCCGAGCCGCACGGCGGCGGAGAGTGCGCTGCGCAGGCCGAGATGAAGGAACGTGGCCAACGCTTCGTCGCGCGCGACGCCGAGCGCACGCGTCACGAACCCAAAGGTCGGCGCGAGGTGCCCGTCGAGCTGGCTCTGCGCCATCCGCGCACGCGCTTCGACGAGCACGTCGTGACCGAAGCTGCGCGCAGCAATGTCGAGGAGTGCGCGGCCTTGCGCGCGGCTGGCGCGGGCGGCGACGTGACTCCACAGCGTGGCGCGCGTGAATGCGTCGAGCTCGGCGAGCCTCGCTGGATCATCGTGCACCGCGGCGGCGATCGGCAACGAGCCATGCGCGAGTTGATCGATGTGCTCGACGCAGAACCGCTCGACGCTCGCGAGCTCGCCGAGCTGCAGCATCGCTTCGAGCCCGGCCGAGTGCGCGAACCCGCCGGTCGGAAACGCCGAGTCCGCGAGCTGCAGCACGATCCACGACGTCACGGCTCGGTTTATAACGTCGGCATGCGGGTGTGTATCGGTTTGGTCGTCATCGCGTGTATTGCGTGCAAAAAGGCAGATTCACCGCCGAAGCAAGGCAGCGCCGGATCCGGGAGCGCGACCGTTGCTGGCGATGCGGCGGGAGCGGCACTTGCTCCCGTAGATGCGGTGGCGGTCGCAGTCGCCGACGCGGCTGCAGCCGACGCCGGTCCACCGCTCGCGAAGTTCTGTGCCACCGACGACGATGGAGATGGCGCGTTTCGCGAGGTCGCGAGCGACCCCACATCGATCAGCTTCTGCATCGCGCGCGAAGAGCAGCCGACGAAGTGCGCGAAGCTCGACCTCGCGAGCGGGACATTCACCGCCATCGCCGAGCAGCCCGAGGTGATCAGGAAGGTCGCGCAGGACAAAGTCGACGCATCGACGCTCGAATTGCCCAAAGGCGATCACGAGTGGGCGACCGCGAAGAGCGCCGACGGCAAGACGATCGCCGCGATCACCGACATCCAAGGCCAGCTGTTCATCGTCGACGCGGAGACGAAGAAAGTGCGCAAGGTCGTCAAGTGGAGCGCCGACGGAGGCTGCATGGAGGCACCGAGCTTCATCGGCGACAACATCTACGTGCAGTACAACGTATGCGCGGGGCCGGGCGCGACCGGTTGGTTCGTGTCGCCCGAGGGCAAGAAGCTCGGAAGCCTCAAACGCGTCGACCCGACCGGCAGGCACTTTCCGGTCGGCGGCAACCTCTACGCGTTCGAAGATTTCGCGGCATCGGGGATCGAAGTCGCCGATGCCAAGACCGGCAAGAGCGTCCGCTACATCGAGCTCCCGTCGACCGTCGACTGCAATGACTGTGTGGGCTTTCGCACCGGTAATCTCGCGATCGCGCAGGTCGGAACCAAACTCGTGCAGTTCGGCGCGAGGGTCTACGTCGTCGACGCGGCCGCAGGCAAGGTCGAGAAGACGATCCCATGGCCGAAGTGCCCCGAGGCGCCGTGAGCGAAGCGCTGCGCACATACACGGTCGACCTCGTCGAGAAAGCGAAACAAGGCAAGCTCGATCCGGTAATCGGTCGCGACGCCGAGATTCGGCGCACGTTGCAGATCCTCGGCCGCCGCACGAAGAACAACCCCGTGCTGATCGGGCTGCCAGGCGTAGGCAAGACGGCGATCGTCGAAGGGCTCGCGCTGCGGATCGCCATGGGCGACGTGCCCGACAGCATGCGGCCCAAGCGGATCCTTGCGCTCGATCTCGCGCAGCTGCTCGGTGGCACGCGCTACCGCGGCGACTTCGAGGAGCGGCTCAAAGCGGTGATCGCGGCGGTGCTCGCTGCGCCCGACGTGATCCTGTTCATCGACGAACTGCACACGATCGTCGGTGCGGGCAGCCGCGAAGGCGCGCTCGACGCGGGCGACATCCTGAAGCCTGTGCTCGCGCGCCGCGAGTTCTCGTGCATCGGCGCCACCACGACCGACGAGTACGAGAAGTACTTGAGCCGCGACAAAGCGCTGCTGCGCCGGTTCCAACCGGTTCGCATCAACGAGCCGTCACTCGACGATGCGCTCGTGATCCTGCGCGGCATCAAAGATCGCTACGAGGCGCATCATCGGATCCGCATCTCCGACGCGGCGATCGTCGCAGCCGTCGAGCTGTCGATCCGACACATCAAGGATCGCTACCTGCCCGACAAAGCGATCGATCTGATCGACGAGGCCGCCAGTCAGCTCAAGCTCGAAGCGGAGAGCGTGCCGGCCGACGTCGCCGCCGCCGAGCAAACGCTGGTGCGAATCGATATCGAGAACCGCGCGCTGCAAGGCGAGGAGGGCGAAGTCGCCGAGCGCCGCCGGCAATGGCTCACCGGTGAGCTCGAGACATTGACCGCCCAGGCTCACGAGCTGCGCGCGCGCTGGGAAGAGCAGAAGGAGATGGTCGCGAGCATCCGCGAGCTGATTCAGACCGAGGAACAGCTGCGCGCCGAGGAAGAGCAGGCGCGTCGCACTGGCCAGCTCGGCCGCGCCGGCGAAATCGCGTATCGCGGCATGCCCGAGATCAGCCGGCGCATCGAGGAGCTCGAAGCGCGCCTCGAAGCCGCGCAAACACCGGGCTTGATGCTGCGCGAGACGGTGACCGCGCAAGACGTCGCGGCGATCGCCGCGATGTGGACCGGGTTGTCGCTCGCGGACGTGCAGAAATGAACCGCTTCGTCCTCGTCTTGCTCGTCGCGTGTGGCTCGAAGCCGCCGCCTGCGGCGCCCGTCTCGAACACCGAGCCCGCAGCGAAAGCCGCGCAAGCGCCAGGTCTCGGCGAAGCGCGCGTCATCCAGCGCATGCAACGAGGTGGCGTGATCGAGCTGACCGGCGATCACGATCAAGCGATGAAGCAGGCGGACCCCGAGATGGAAGCGCACTGCGGGCCGAACGCGTACGCGATCGTGCGCGAAGGCGAAGAGTCCGCGATGGCGCGCGATGGAACGGAGACGCGGATCAACGTCTGGCGCGTGCACTACGAATGCACGGGCAACTAGAACAGCGAATAGCGCTGCGTCAGCGGTAGCGTATGTGCCGGCTCGCACGTCAGCGCGACACCGTCGGCGCGCACCTCGTACGTCTCGGGATCGATCTCGAGCTTCGGCAGCCTGTCGTTGAGCTTCATCTGTTTCTTGCCGATGCCGCGGCAGCCGCGCACGATCGAGAACTGCTTCGTCAGGCCGAGTGCGCGCACGTGACCTTCCTGCCATGCGCGCTCCGAGATGAACGCGAGCGACGTGCGGCCGATCGCACGGGCACGCGCGCCGAACATCGGCCGCATGATCAGCGGCTCCGGCGTCGGAATCGACGCGTTCGCATCGCCCATCTGCGCCCACGCGACGAAGCCGCCCTTGAGCACGAGCTCGGGGCGAATGCCGAAGAACGCCGGTCGCCAGAGCACGAGGTCGGCCCACTTGCCGACTTCGACCGAGCCAATGTCGTGGCTCATGCCGTGCGCGATCGCCGGATTGATCGTGTACTTCGCGACGTAGCGGCGAATGCGGTTGTTGTCGTTGTTACCTTGCTCGCTCGGCAGCTTGCCGCGCTGCTCGCGCATCTTGTGAGCGGTCTGCCACGTGCGCGTGATGACTTCGCCGACGCGACCCATCGCTTGGCTGTCGCTCGAGATGATCGAGAGCGCGCCGATGTCGTGCAGGATGTCTTCGGCCGCGATCGTCTCGCCGCGTATCCGGCTCTCCGCGAACGCGACGTCCTCGGGAATCTCGCGATCGAGGTGGTGACACACCATCAGCATGTCGAGGTGCTCGTCGAGTGTGTTCACCGTGTACGGGCGCGTCGGGTTCGTCGACGACGGGATTACGTTTGGCTCGCCGCACACGCGCATGATGTCGGGCGCGTGGCCGCCGCCTGCACCTTCGGTGTGATACGTGTGAATCGTGCGGCCTTTGAACGCCGCGATTGAATCGTCGACGTAGCCTGATTCGTTGAGCGTGTCGGTGTGAATTGTGACTTGGATGTCCTCGTCGTCGGCGACGGACAGACAACAATCGATCGCGGTGGGTGTGGTGCCCCAATCTTCGTGGAGCTTGAGCCCGATCGCGCCGGCGCGGACTTGATCGATCAAGCCGTTCGACAGCGACGTGTTGCCCTTGCCGGTCAGCCCGATGTTGAGCGGAATGTTGTCGGTCGCCTGCAACATCAGCTCGATGTGGCGCGCGCCTGGCGTGCACGTGGTGGCGTTGGTCCCGGTCGTCGGCCCGGTGCCGCCGCCGACGAACGTAGTCATGCCGCTCGCGAGTGCCTCGTCGGCTTGCTGCGGGCAGATGAAATGGATGTGCGTGTCGATGCCGCCTGCGGTGAGGATCAAACCCTCGCCCGCGATCGCTTCGGTCGTGACGCCGACGATCATCGCGGGATGCACGCCGACCATCACGGTTGGATTGCCGGCCTTGCCGATACCGACGATGCGTCCGCCCTTGATTCCAATGTCGGCTTTGAAGATGCCGGTCCAATCGATCACGAGCGCGTTCGTGATCACGAGGTCGAGCGCCTCGGAGTCATCCGCGCCGGCGAACTGGCCCATGCGATCGCGCAGCACCTTGCCGCCGCCGAACTTGCACTCGTCGCCATACACGGCGAAGTCGCGCTCGACTTCGGCGACGAGCCCGGTGTCCCCGAGCCGCACGCGATCGCCCGTCGTCGGTCCGTAGAGCTCTGCGTAACTGCGCCTTCCAAGTGAGTGACTCACGGCACGTCGCTCCTCTCCGGCCGCCGCTTGCGCCCGGGCACGAGTCGCACCGTCTTCTGCTCGCCCGGCTCGAAGCGCACCGCGGCGCCGGCGGGAATGTCGAGGTGCATGCCGTGCACGCTCTCGCGATCGAACGCGAGCGCGCGGTTCGTCTCGCAGAAGTGATAGTGGCTGCCGACCTGGATCGGTCGATCGCCGGTGTTGGTCACCACGATCTCGTGCGCCGCGCGGCCTTCGTTCAGCACGATGTCTCCGTCGGCGGGCAACACTTCGCCCGCGGCGAGCGGCTGCGGCGCCTGCGCGAACTTGCTGCGCTCGGGCACCGGCAAGAAGCTGCCGTACAGTGCAAGCTCCAGGTCGCCGTGGTCGGCGACGATCGGGTGGTGCACGGTGACGAGCTTCGTGCCGTCGGGGAACGTGCCTTCGACCTGCACTTCGCTGACGAGCTCGGGCACGCCGTCCATGACTTGATAGCGCCCAAGGATCGTGCGGCCGATGTCCATTAGCTCGGCGACCGAGCGGCCGTCGCGGATCAATTCCAGCAGCTGCGTGGCGAGCAACGCGACCGCTTCGGGATAGTTCAACCGCACGCCGCGCGCGAGGCGCTTTTGGGCGAGGAAGCCCGCGTTGTGGAGCAGCAGCTTGTCGACATCACGGGGTGCCAGCCTCACGTCGGGTTCGTATCATCGATGGCGTGCGTGAGGTACGCTCGACGCGTGGAGGATGTCGAGCTCGCGATTCGCGAAGCGTCGCAGCGCGGCGACTTTCAAGAAGCTGCGAAACGCGGACTCGAGCAATACAAGGTCGAAATCTATTCGTTCTTGTGCGCGCGACTGCGCAGCGAAGCCGACGCGCACGAAGTCTATAGCCAGCTGAGCGAAGACGTGTGGCGAGGGATCGCGAGCTTCGGGTGGCGCTGCTCGTTCCGCACCTGGCTCTACACGCTGGCACGTCATGCCGCGATGCGCTTTGAACGCTCGCCCGCAAATCAGGCCAAACGCCACGAGCGGTTGTCACAAGTCGGCGAACCGATCGTCGTCGAGCGCAGCCGCACGCGGCCGTACATGCGGACCGACGTCAAGGATCGGTTCGCTGCATTCCGCGAGACGCTGTCACCCGACGAGCAATCACTGCTCGTGCTGCGGATCGATCGCGAATTGTCGTGGGACGAAGTTGCGCGCATTCTTTACGACGGGGATGACACCGACGAGGCGGAGATGAAGCGCCAGGCCACGAACCTGCGCCAGCGCTTTCGTCAGCTCAAGACACGGCTTCAGGAATGGGCGAAGAGCGAAGGGATCCTCGAGCCGGAATGACCATCGCGACCCAGCGCGCGGGATTGACGATGCCGCATCCGCGCAGCGTGGCCTCTGCGGCGGCGACGAGCGCAGGATCTCCGGCGAGCTCGCCCGCGCGATAGCGGCACGACGCCGCATCGGGTACGCAGCTCGCTTGTTCGAATTGTCGAGCGGCCTCGAGCAACAGCGCGGTGGCCTTTGCGGTCTTACCGCTGTGCAGCGCGACGAGTGCGGCGAGACTGTCGTAGGTCGCGCGCCCTTGCGCAAACTTGTAGCCGCGGATCGAGCGCATCAGCCGGCGAGCTTCGGACGGGGAGCCACCACTCGCGCACAACGCCGTCGCCAGCGCGCGCACGTAGATCAGACGAAATCCCGGCGGGGTGAGCAGTCCAGCGGCCTTGATCTCGCGAGTGCGCGAATGGATCGCGGCTACTGCATCGTGTGCTCTGCCGCGATACATCGCGATCGACGCCGCAGCCTCAGCTCCCAAGAGGAGCGCTGCGCATCGATCCTCGGTCGCCGTGCGGTCATAGAACTGCTGCGCTCTGTCGACGTCATCAGCGGCAAGTCCGACCGGCACGAGCGACGTCACGCCGACCAGTCGCGCGGCTACTGGATCGCCGCGCTCTTCGGCCGCGAGGAGCTCCACCTGCCCTCTGCGATCAGCGCGTTCGAAGTTGCCGAGCTTCGTATCGATTAGCGCGGAGAGCATGCGCACGAACCGGTAGCACTCGCCCATGCCCGTACAACGCTCCGTGATCAGCGCAGACGTTGCGTCGCACATCAGTTGCGCGCGAGGCAGGTCGCCGTAGATGTGCTTGTTCTGCGCGCGCATTCGCATCGCAAACGCGACGGCGTTCCAATCGGACAGCCGCGTCGCTATCGTCTCGGCTTCGTCCAGCAGCACGTCGCTGCGATTGTTGTCGGCGATCATGCTCATCAAGATGAAGGCCATCGCGACGCGATGAGGCTCGCCGACCTGTAGCGCGAGACGAGCCGTCCGCATGTAGAGGCCGATGCCGCGTGAAAAGTCCGCACTCGCGAGCCCCATGCACGCTGCGTTGAGGACATCGAGCCGCAGCAACGTGGCGCGCGCGACTTGACTCGCATCCTGTTCGCGAAAGCGCGTGCCACGCAGGCGCAAGATCACGATGTGCCGCACTGCCTCGCGCAGTGACTGGCCCATCGAGGCCGGCAGGTTTTCGCCGACGTCGGCGAGTGCTCTCTCGATCGCGCCATAGCCTGCGTCGACGTCGCCGACGTCGAGCATGTGCTGGCCGGCAAGACCTCGCAGCCGCGTCGCGTGGTCACCCGGGCTCAGGTCCGCAGCCTCGAGAAATGCCTTGCCTGCAGCCGCATCCAAACCGCCATGCAGCAGCGATTCGCCGAGCTTTTCGTAAAGCTCGGCCGTCGGCTTGCGCTCGATTGCCATCTGGCACAGCTGCGCGGCGCGATCGAATGCGAGCGACTTCATTGCCGCATCGGCAGCGCGAAGTACATAACGAGCCGCATGCTCGAACTCGTGCGCCGCATCAAAGTGGCGAGCCAGCGTCTCGAGGTCTGCGTTCGACGTGCGCTCGAGACTGCGCGCGAGTGAGAGGTGTCGTTTGCGGCGTGTGCCGGCATCGGCGCGCTCGATCACGGCGTCGCGGATTCGATCGTGAAACACGTTGATGTCCCCGCGCTCGCCGGCACGAATCAAGTGCTCGGCGCGCAGGACGCGTACGGCCTCGACCGCCTCGTCACCGAGCCCCGCGGCGGCACAACACAGGCCGGTCGGTAACGGCTCGCCGGCGACCGCCAGCGTCTCGACCAACGCGCGTGCGCTGGCCGACAAGCGCTGCACCCGTTGCCACAACATGTCGAGCAAGCTCGGCGGCGAGTCGGTGGCCCGATCGTGGGCACGTGCGAGCTCGGCGATGAACAGCGGATGGCCTTCGCCGCGTTCCGCGATCAGCTTGGCTGTGGTCGACGCCGCGCCCAGCATCGCGACGGCAAGCTCTTCGGCCTCGCCCGGCGGCAATGGTGCGACGGCGATCTCGATGGCGCGCGCGCCGGTCGCGGCGAGCACGCGCAACGTCTCGCGAAGCGTTGGGCTGCGATCTTCGCTGCGATATGCCAGCACGATCAGCACGCTCGCTCGCGGTGGCGCGAGGAGGTGTACGAGCAGGCGCTCGCTATCGCCGTCACTCCATTGCAAGTCATCGATCACGATGACGAGCGGGCCCTTATCCGAAATCCGCGCGAACAGTTCTTTGAGCGCGGCAAACGACAGCTCGCGAACCTCGCGCGGATCGATCGGAGCAGGCCGGGTCGGTACGTCGTGAATCGCTGCTACGCCGTCGAGCACGGGAAATAGCTTTTTGACCAACGCGATATCGCGCGGCATCAGCGCGGCTGCTTCGTGCCGCGGCAATGACTGCAGGTACGCGGCGAGGGCATCGACCACACCGTCGAACGCTTTGAATGGCACGGCCTCGCGTTCGTGACATCGCCCGGCGAGAACGATCGCGTCGCCTGGAAGTCGATCGCAAAACTGCGCGATCAATGCCGACTTGCCGACGCCTGGTTGGCCTTCGATCTGGACCAACGCCGCACGGCGAGCGTATGCGTCTTGCAGGATCGCGAGCTCGCGCTTGCGCCCGATGAAATATGGCTCGCGCACGTCGACGACTGGCGCCCGTCGCCCGAGCATCGCGTGAATTTGGTCGCTGCTCGGCCGCGCGCGCGGATCCTGGCGCAGCAGCTCGGTGCAGAGCCGCGAGAGATCCGCGGGCGCGTGGTCGAGCGAGCCGGTCGCGGGAGCGCTGCCGGCGAGCGCTTCGTAGAGCATGACGCCGACCGAGTACCAATCGGCCGCCGCGGTGACGACCTCGCCGGCAGCCTGCTCGGGCGCCATGAACGTCGGCGTACCGGCGTCGTACAAGTCGGGATCATCGGGCTGCTCGACATCGGCGAGGCCGAAGTCGAGGATCACGACGCGACCATCGCGCTCGACGAGCACGTTCGACGGTTTCAGATCGCGATGGATGATGCCGGCCCGATGTAGCGCGCTGACACCGGCGACGAGCTGCGCGAGTGCCGCGCGCAGGCGAGCCTCCGAGCCCGCTACGTGGTCGCGAAAATTCGCGCCGCGTACGAGATCCATCGTGAAGAACCAGCGCGACTCGTGTGATGAGAGCTCGTGCAGACCGACGAGATTCGGGTGGACTAGATCCGCGACCGCTCGGAACTCGCGCTTGAGCCGCTTGATGTTCGCGGCGAAGCCGCTGCGGTGAGGCTTCAGTGTCTTGAGCGCGAGCCGGCGGCCGGTCTCGCGATCTTCGACCTCGTAGACAACACCAAAGCCGCCTTCGCCGAGGCACGCATGCAGCCGATAGCGATCCGTGCCCGTGAACGGCACGACGGAGGGCGTCCACGCCACTGCCTTGAGCAGTTGGTCGTCGCTGTCTTCGTCGTCCTCGAGACGGTCCATAGCTGGTAGAGACGTTACGCGCCGCTTGTGATCGAGAAAATTAGAATCGCGCGTGCGTGATGGTCTGGTAACCAGGGCCAGGTTGCTGGATTCGGGCGTTTTCTTCGTGCACCTGCTTGAACTGCTCCATCAGGAATATCTTCTTACCTCCGGGCGTCCCGCAGGAGTTACAGAGGTCGTACAGCCGAGATGACTTCTGAGTGTACAGATCCAATACGGCGCTGAACGTCTTCTCACTCCGCTCGTCCTCCGACATCCTATTCCACTCGCGCTCCTTCATGTCGGTATGCAGGACCTCGAGCGCCATCATGACGGCGCCTGCTTCGCGCGCCACAAGCTCCCCGGCCTCGCCTTCTGCAGCCCCGAAGCCCGCGGTCAGGCCGCGGTCGATCGGATCGACTTGCGACTTGACTTGCCCGACTGCGATGTCCTCGACGAAGTTCGATTCGCGCTTCGCTGGTGCACCGAGAAGATAACGGTCCTGGCGGAGCACCATCGCACGGTGCGGTAGCGTCACTTCGAGCTTGCCATCTTTGAATTCCGCGCTGCTCGCGGTCGCGATGCGCCGAAGGCTCATCTCGAGCTCTCGATATGTCTCGAGCCGACGCGAACCACGATTGAGCAGCTCGCTCGGGTCCGGGCGCGCGCCGTCATTTTCGGTGCACTGCTTTGGCATCCCCTCCCACCGCCGGAAGTAGTGACCGTCGGTCCCGGTCCGATCGACGAAGCTCACCGGATCGTTCTTCGCGTACCCGTAAAGGTTGCACTCCGCCGGCGACTCCACGCACTTCTCGATGCTCGTCAGGAAGAGCTGATCCGGCGTCCAGAACTGCCCGAGACCCGGATCGTAGTCGCGGATGCCCATGCGCACGAGGCCGAGATCCGCGTCGTAGCGGTTGCGCGCGTAGTCGATCGCAGCGGCGATTACCGGGTCACTCGCATTCGATGCGCGCGCACCGTACGCTTGCGGCACGTCGAGCGCGCCGTTCGTTGCGATGCGGCTACCGCGTGCGTCGAACGGAAGCCGTACGAATGCACCGTTGTCGAGCACACCGATCGTGACACCACCGACTTCGAGCGGCTCGATCAGGCGACTCGCGGTGAGGTACGCAGCGTTGATGTACGCGGCGGCCGGCACACCGTTGGAACGCTTGAGCACGCGCTCGCCACGCTCGTCGTAGGAATACTCGAACGACATGGCGCCGCGCGTGGCGCGCTCGATCATCCCGCTCGGCCCGTACTCGACCTCTAGATCATCATGCGACACGACGCGGCCCATCGCGTCGACGCCGTAGCTTTCGCCATCTCTGGTGATCTCGTTTTCGGTGCGGAGGATCTCGCCGCCACCGAATGGATCACTTGCGAACGTGATAAGGCCGGCCTCGTCGTAGTCGTAGCTCGCGGCGCCGGCTGCGGTCCACGTCGTTCCGCTCTTCACCTGATCCGACGTCGACTTCAAGTATCCGCGCACGTCGTACGCGTAGTTCCGGCGCCGCTGGCTCGTGGCCACGCCAAATGTCTCGGATGCGACGAGGCCGCGCGCGTTCTTGCGCCACGTCAACGATCCGGTCGGTGCGGTGCCCGTGACCGTCCAGCCCTTCTGATCGCGCGTCGTAGCGTCGAACGAGAGTGCGAGCGTGCCTCCGTTGCCAAACCGGACTTCCGCCAAGCGGCCGAGGTTGTCGTAGATGACCGTGTAGACCGTGACGCCGTTGACCCGATACGTGGCTAACCGCCCTTGCAGGTCGTAGCCGTAGTCGGTCTGGACCGTACGGATGATCCCCGTCGCCGGCGTTTGCGGATCGAGATCCTCGATCGTCGTCGTCACGTGTCGCGTCTGGCCACCTGACACGTAATCGAACGTCTGCTCGATCGCGCGCCAATTGTCGAAGGTCCAGCGCATCGACGCCGGCTTGCCGTCGGCGCGAAACTGCATAATCTTCGTCAGCGGCCCCGTGCTCGTCATGGTCTCGAAGCCGCGCTGCCCGGTGTACGCGACGTCGCCGGCAAGGTTCTTGCCGTCCCACGTGCGCTTGATGACGCGAGACGCACCGGTTGCCGGTTTCGTCTCGATCACCGTCTCGGGCCGCCCGAGGGCGTCGCGGAAGAACGCGGTAAACCGATCGACCTGGCCGTCCGCGTCGATGTCGCGCCGCTCGGTGAGATGTCCCGTCGTGTTGTCGTACGACCACTGGATTCTCGCGATGCCCTCGCGCTCGGCGATGCTCGGCTGACCATACGCGTCGTAGTCGAGTCGCTGATCACCGCTCGGCGTGTGGACACGGCGAACGCGGCCGAGCGTGTCGTACTCGTAGTCCGTCACGATGCCGCGCTCGTCCTCGAACCAGCGCACCTTGCCGTCGTCGCCGGCGCCGGTGCGCGTGGTCTGTGCTCCGTTCTCGACGATGGTCGTCACGAGCTCGCCGCCGACGATCGCTCGCCGGCTCGAGAGCTGCTGCGTGACGTCGGTCTGGATCGTCTGTGTGCTTGTCAGTGGCTGCCCACCACCCGTTGCAACTGCCTCACCGAGGAGGATCGCGCCTGCGTCGAGTGCAGCATGCGTAACGCCTTCGATCGATGACAGCGGATCGCGCACGTAGCGTCGCTCGGTCAAGGTCGATCGCTGCGTGCGCGCGAGCTCGCCGAAGGCCCAGCCGGTCGGCGTTCGCGACGCCATTGCGATGCTCGCCCCATCGGCTGCGAGCAGGTCGGCCTGTTCCGCCATGGCGCCGGTAGTGAGATCGACGAGCCGCTTCTCGAGGATCCGCGCGGGCGTCGTGCTCGTTGCATACGTGTACGCCAGCTCGCTCGACGGCCTCACCGCCGTCGTGCCGGCGACGCTGTCCCACGTCTTCTGCAGCCGCTCCTGATCGTCGAACGCATAATTCGTCGTGCCCGTCGCGGCGCCTCGGTTGATCCGCCAGCGTTGCGTCGCATCGGTGATCGGATCACGCACCATCACCGTCTGCACGACGCCCTCCGGCGACGTGATCGTTGCGACTTGTCCTGTCGTTGCGTCGTACGTGTACGACCAACTGCCTTCACCTGGCGCCGCCACGCTCGCGATGCGGCCTTTCGCGTTGTAGGTCACTTGTTGCAGCAGGCGGCTACCTAGAGGTCCGAGTTGCCACGCCTTGGTGAGCCGGCCCATCGAGTCGCGATCGATCTGCAGCCGGTAGTCGAAGTCGAGCGTTTGATCCGGATGCGTTCCGATCTGGCGCGTCGTGCTGCTCAGGCACGACAGCTCTGGATCGAGCTGCGCCGCCGTCGTGAACGTCGTCTCCTCACGCAATGTGCCATGCGGCGTGTGGCGCTCGACGACGATAGGGCAGACACGCTGATAGACGAGAAAGTCCGCACGCGTGGAGACCTGCCGCGTCCCGGCGCTGTTGCGAAAGCCAGACGTTTCCGTCACGAGCTTCCTCCAGGGGACGCCGTGAAACGTCGTCGGTAGGAGCGTTCGTGTCCGGAATCGCACGACGTCGGGCGAGCGCGCGTCGATATCCTGTTCACTCACGATCACACCCGACACGTCGTCGTCGTTGTGAAACCCTACGGTCTCGACGAGGAACGGCGAGCTCTTCGTGACCGCCGAAAATCCAACGAGGTACTTGCCGAGCGTATGCCATACAGGCGCGTCGTACTGATAGCCAGAGCTCACTGCGTCGTAGCCCGATGACGCGGTCGTCATCGCGCCAAGGATCGAATAGCGATGGCGCATGCCGGAGACCGGCTTCACTCGGTCGTAGCCGAACGCAACGACGGTTCCTTTGCCATCGTCGGTGGCGCGCAAAAGACCGGTCGAAGGCGTCGTCAGCTGCAGCGCGTAGCCACGGCCCGCGCTGGGCAGCACGACTTGCTCGTTGCCGCTGCCAGAGAGGTCAGCAATGACGGGGTACCCACCCGTTGCGCTGATCGAACCGAGGCCCGGCACTGCGACCTGCACGAACGATCGACCTTGGTTCGTGAACAGCAGCACCTGCGTGCCGTTGCTGAGGATCACATCGGCGAGGCCGTCATTATTGAAGTCGCCGTGCGAAAACTCGTAGCCGGCCGGGTTCAGCGTTCCGCCATCGCCGAGTAACTGGAACGGATAGCTCGTCCCGATCGACTCGAAGCGGTTTCCGCCAACGCCGCGCCACACGACGACACCGCCGGCATGACGCACCATGATGTCGGCGCGCCCGTCTCCGTTGAAGTCGAGCACCCACGACGCCAGCGGCGTGACCGTCGTGACGCCGTCCACCGTGAGCGTCTGTGCCGCGAGCTGTGTGAACGCGAAGTACGACGTGCCGGTCAATGGATCGACGAGCGTCACATTCTTCAGCACGCGAACCGAGCCGTTGCGGACGCGCACGATGTCGGGCTTCTGATCGAGGTTGATATCGACGAGGCGAGTGTTCGCGTCGAGGTTCCACACACCAGCCTGCATCAAGTTGACGAGCGCTCGCCCGTAGTAGTCGCAGATCATGATCCGCGTCTGGTTGGAGATGCTCTCATCGATCGTCACGACGACGTGCGGCTCCGCGGTCACGGCGTCCATCCGCGCGAGGTGGCGCGGTGTGCTACCCACCGTCGGTGGCGGGCGGCAGAGCGGATGCTCTCCCGCCACATGCGGTAGTTGTTCGAACAAGAACCCGGCCTCGGTTTGGGTCACCTTTGTTTGATCTGGATCCGCATCGTAGCGGCCGTGCACCTCGAGATCGGTCAGGCCGTTCTGTTCGAGATCGGTCATGCCGGCGCGATCTGGCTCGGCTGCAGTCTCGCCGTACTGCGCGAGCAGTGCGGTCAGTTTCGCCGATTCCTCGAACACGGCAGTCGCGAGCTGTTCGGCCCCGAGGTCGTAGTCGTACGTCACCGCCGGCTCGACCGCACCGCTGCGATACGTTCGGCGCAACGACGCGAGATAGAACGCGGGTCCCGTTGGGCTTGCCGTGTACGTGACGTCGTATCGCCAGCGCTCGACATACACACCCGAGGACAGCGTGTCCAACACCACGCGGCTGATGCGCCGGTCGAGCACGAGCTGCTGACCCGATACGTACGAGTCGAACGTCCTCGCGAGCGTTTCGTAGACGAAGCGCATGCGGTATTGCGTGCCGTCGCCACGTCCGCCCCAGCGCGCCTCCGCGAGAAACGCGCGGCCGCTCGCGTTGCGCGTCCAGATTAGTGTCGTCGAGTCGGCGACCAGGGTGTCGACTCGACTGAGCATCCATTCGTACGTGCCGAGCGGCGTGGTAACCGCGTCAGCAGCGTCGAAGCGGTAACGCGTTCCGTCTGGCGTCACTGCGGTCCAGCTCGCGCCGTCGAACGTCAAGCGCACCATCGCGCCGAGGCCGATCGGATAGTACGAGCCGTCGTCGCCCTTCGCGAGGCGACCCCATGGTCCGACGAAATCGTCGTAGGCGCTGAAGTCGATCTCGGCCGCGATGCGGTGGCGACGGATCGATAGATTCGTCTGCAGGCCCATCCCCCACTCGGAGATTCCGCCCTCGGCCGAGTATGTTGGGATCACATTCGCCAGGAGCGGGCCACGATCCGACGGAATCGCGAGCGGAAGCGGCAGCGAGTACACACCGCGCGCGAGCTCTGCGGCGCCGACTGCGAAGTCGGCGAGACTTCCCGCGATCGATCCGCGCTTCGGTAGGTCGAGCTGTGGTTTCTCGACGAGCACGTCTTTGGAGGACGCGCTCGCGATTGTTCCGGTGAATGCAACGGCAGCGCACGCCGCGACGAAATGACGACTGATCGGCATGATCGAATCTCCCTGAATTTTAGAAATTGGTCTGGCAGACGCCGGGCACGTACACGTTGCTCGTAGTGACGCGGCGCTCGACTTCCATGACGAGGATGAGCGCGTCGGCTTCCGTGATCGTGTTGAGCGGCGGCGCGTTGAAGAAGCTCGACATGTTCACTTCGAACGTGGTGAATGGCGACATACCGGCGCCCGCGCCGAGCTCGTTGGAAGCTCCGAACTCCACGAGCGCGTCGCCTGACGGGCCGCTATCCGCCGGAAGCGGCAGTGGAACGCCACTCGCTGAGTCGGCCCACAGCTCGACGTTTCCGCCGACCGATGGGAAGACGAGCGCTTCGCCGCCGGCGGCACCGACGGTGTAGAGCTCGCGGCCAAGATCGCCGATGTCGGCGGCTGCGGTCGTCGACACGAACAGTCCAGCTCGGCGAATCACCGGCGCGACGTCATGACACGATAGATCAGCGTTGGTACCACCCGCGCTGTAGAGGTCGGTAGGTACAACGCGGAACGTCGCGATGTGTCCACCTGCGGCGTCCTCGGTGGTGCGCCACGCGAGGAGCGACGCTTCGACCGACGCGGAACGCCACGCCGACACATTGCACGGCTCGCCACCGCAGATCCGAGGAAAGGCGATCGCGACGGTGCGACGGAATGTTGTCGGCAGGTCGAATTGGGCCACTGCGATTGCGTCGCGCACGTCCTCGGCGAAGATGCGGAAGTCGTCGATCACGTCTCCCGGATCACCGGCGACATCGATCGCGAGCAACGCGTCGAGTTGTGTCTGCACGTTCCCGCGGAACGTCGAGAGGCGGGCAGGGTCGCGCAGCTCGAAGATCGGCGCGGCGTGGCGGTTCAGAACCTCGGCAAGTTGATCGACGTCCGATCGCAGCTCGACGGCGGCGAGATTCCGCAGGCGCCAGCGCGGCACAAGGGCGAGCAGGCGGCTGCGACCGTCGGCAGCGTCCAGCTCGTGCTCGAGCTGCAATGCTTCCTCGCGCAGACGTTCGATGTCGCGCGCCGTGGCCACGATCGCCGCACGTCGACCGATGCTCGCGAGCTGCATGTCGAGCCACGCCTCGAACAGGTTCGACAGCTCGCGCGGCAGGTTCGTGATGCCGACGCCGGTCGGAATGAGGAACTGCTGCACCTTCGCCCACGCCATCGAACGCAGTGCGACCTTCTCGTCCTGCTGTAGCGTCCCGCCGGCGTAGTACTGCGGCGCCCTCGCGTTGACGTCGGCAAGTGTGGCTGCCATCGCGCTACCGATCGCGCGGGCGACGGCACCGAACGGCGTGATGACGACGATCTCGACAGTGAGCCTCTCGGCGCGTGGCTGACTGCACTGGCCGAGGTCATCGCCGTGGATGTCGTTGACGATGAAGTGGACATCGACAAGCGTGCCGAATGCGGGCGGAGGGGACGGCGCGACGAACGCGGTGCGGCGCTCGACCACGCGTGCGTCGAGGATGTTCTGCGGAGCGTTATGAACGGTCGTAACTGCGATCAGGCTGCCGACCGGCGCGTTCGGGAACGGTGCAAAGGGTACGCGCAGGCCGCCCGAGAACGAGACGCTCGCCTGGTTTCTCCAGCCGTTCGAATCGACAGTCTCCTGTGCGGAGGTATGACGCGTTTCGTAGGACGTGCAGGCGCTCAACGAATCCGCGACCGATACAATCTCGGTCACGGGGCCACCGGCCTCGACCTTTGCACACGCCTGGTAGGTACTTGCCCACGAGGTACTGTCAGTCGTCGAATCGCTGTAGCCGTGGGCCACGTAGCCATCGCTCGACCACTGCACCGCGTAGCCTTCCGGACCGGTGAGTGCGTCACTCGTCGCGATTGGCACCGTGATCGATGACAGCTTGCCGGTCGGCGCGGGGATTTTGACCGCTTGAAGCGCGCACGTCGGCGCCCAGTTCCCGGTCACATCGATACGCATGACTTCGCCCGGGCTCATCGTGACCATCTTCACCGACGACGCGGCGACATCGAGCGCGGTGCCCTTGCGATGGACCGCGTTGCGACCGGAGACCGTGAACAACGGTTCCTGGTCGAGCTTGTAGGCGGCGTCGGCATCAAGCACGTCCGACTCGATCAGCTCCTTGAACATCGTCGTGAAACCGGCCCACGACGCACCGCCATCGGCCTCGCGACGCTCGAGATCCGCGATGTCACCAGCGAGCCGGTACGCGTCGCCGTTGATCCGCAAAAGCCGATCAGCGATCGACTGCTCCGTGGTCGCGGCATCGAGCTGGTTCAACAGATCGTTGACCGTGTCGAGGCGCGCGCTCTGGTAAGCCGCTTGCTCTGCGGCGAGAGCCTCGATCTGCATGGTCAGGAATGACACCAGATCCGGCCGCTCCAGTACGCCGACGCTTAGTGCTGGCGGCGACGTGACGAAGCGCCCCGACGCAGCGTATGTGCTCGCGCGCTCGCGTGCCGTACGACGCTGCCCGAGAACTCGGGAACGAGCTACAAGCTCGTCACGCCGAAGCCGGACCCCAGCCTGCCGTTCGAGGAAGTCCGCAAGCAGCAGAAGGCGGAGGAAGCCGCGATCTCGAACTTGCTGCCGAGCACGCCCGTGCCGACGCCGCCGCCGGCTCCCGAGCCGCCAGCGCGGGCGCCGGAAGCGCCGCGCGCTCAGGTCGCGGCGCGGCCATCGCTGTTCAGCCGGCTGTTCGGTTGGCTCGCCGCGCCGACGCCCGCGGCGGAGCCGCCGCCGCCCGTTGCCCAGCCCGACCCGGGCGCCCGCC
>JADMIO011631506.1_pt1 | contig 78273 bp, 59 predicted proteins | sample 8958161 | NCBI WGS metagenome assembly JADMIO01 (sample SAMN16585339, study PRJNA669376) | soil metagenome | isolation source: Crop rotation soil | place: USA: Cullars Rotation, Alabama | collected 2011 | reverse complement strand
GCCGCGACTTCAAGTCACGTGAATTCCAAGCTTCGGATCCCACTGTGCTGGAAAGACCGAGCAGGTCGTTCAGCAGCGTGCTGATCGTCTGGTAGTGCGTGGCCCACTCCGGCGACGCTGTGCTCGCGGCTTTCTCGAGCGCGAGGTACTCCGTCTTGATCTGCGACATCTTCGTGAACGCCTCGCCGCTCGGCGCGGGCGAGGTCAGCACTTTGTTCAGCGCGGCGCGTGCCGCGGTGAGGCGTTCTGCCGCGGGATTTGGTTGAGCGGCGGTTGATGTCTGCGCGTTCGCGGTGCTCGACAGGACCACAATCGCCGACGCGGCAACAATTGTGGCGAACGTTTTCACACTTGGCATCGCATGCTCCTCCGTTGCCGGAGGGCAGCAACGCCGATGCCGCCGAAAAACGTCGTGGCGTCCGGCTTGAGCCGGACCTTACAGATAACCCTGAGTTCGCAGATGCTCGAGAATATGGTCGGCCGCCTGATCTGGCCGCACCTCGGTCGTATCGATCACGATCTCGGCGTCGGTCGGTGGCTCGTACGGATCTGACACACCCGTGAAGTTCTGCACCAGCCCCGCTCGCGCTTTCGCGTAGAGCCCTTTGCGATCGCGCTGCTCGCAGACCTCGATCGGCGTCGCCGCGTGCACGAGCACGAACCCGCCGCCGGGCTCGACCATCGCGCGCACTTCTTTGCGGATCGAGTCGTAGGGCGCAATCGGTGCGCAGATCGCGATGCCGCCGTTCTTGCTGATCTCCGACGCCACCCAGCCGATGCGCCGAATGTTGATGTCGCGATGCTCTTTTGAAAACCCGAGCTCCGATGACAGATGCTTGCGCACCAGGTCGCCGTCCAGCAGCGTGACCGGGCGGCCGCCCATCTCGAGGAATTTCACGAGCAGGACGTTGGCGATCGTCGATTTGCCGGACCCCGACAAGCCGGTGAAGAAGATCGTGAATCCCTGATCCATACGTGGGGGATGTGTGCGGCGCAGTTCCGTCGCGACGGTCGGGAACGTGAACCACTCGGGGATATGTCCGCCTTCGGCCAGGATTTTCCGCAGCTGCGTTCCCGACAGGTTCAACACCTCCGCGCCTGTCGGAATCTCATCGTCGGGGAAATACTGATCGAGATTACGTACGTAGACCATGTTACGGAACGGCACCATCTCGACGCCGAGCTCTTTCTCGTGCGTTCGCAGCAGTTCCTGCGCATCGTACGGTCCGTAGAACGGTTTGCCGCTGGAGTCGCTCCCTGGACCGGCGTGATCGCGGCCGACGATGAAGTGCGTGCAGCCGTAGTTCTTGCGGATGATCGCGTGCCACACGGCTTCGCGCGGACCGCCGAGGCGCATCGCGAGCGGCAGCAGCGCGAGCTTGGCGGTTCCCTCTGGATAGCTGGCGAGCACGTGCTGGTAGCAGCGCACGCGCGTGTAGTGATCGACATCCCCTGGCTTGGTCATGCCGACCGACGGGTGCACGAGGAGATGCGCGTCGACGTCGCGAGCGGCGCGCAGCGTCAGCTCCAGATGCGCGCGATGCATCGGGTTGCGCGTCTGAAACCCGACCACTCGCTGCCACCCTCCGGCGGCGAGCTCGGCGCGCGTCTGCGCCGGCGTCTGCCGAAGCCCGTTGAAGTCGTAGTGCGGCGGCAGTTGGATCGCTTCGACGCGGCCGCCGACATAGACGGGATTGGCGCGCGATACTGCGGCAGCACCGGGATGTTGCTTATCGTTGGTTCCGAAGACACGCAGCGCTTCCGCATCGCGATCCGGCGTCCAGATATCTTCCACATGCAGCACCGCGAGCATGACGCCCTCTGGATCGCGCAGGGCAACCTGACCGCCGACCGAGAGCTTTTCCGCGAACGCCTCCGGCACGTCGAGCGTGATCGGCATCGGCCACAGCACGCCGCTCGCGAGCCGCATCTGGTCGCGTACCGATTCGTAGTCGCCGCGGGTCATGAAGCCCGTCAACGGCGAGAAGCCGCCGTTCGTCAGGAGCTCGAGATCGCACAGCTGGCGCGGCGTCAGATCCCACGACGGCCACGCCTGCGACGCGCTCCGCAGTTCGGCGGCGCGTTCGGCACTGACGATCAGGTTGACGAGCGAGCCGCCGTGTGGCGGCACAAGGGCGTCGGTCTGAACCACGAATCCTCCACCTCAGTCCGCCTCGAGGCGGACCCGACGTACTGTTTAGAAAGGGAACGCAACGGGCGCAATCGCCACCGTCAGCGCCATCGCGATCAGGTCGAGCGGCACGCCGATTCGCACGAAATCGCTGAATCGATAGCCGCCGACACCGTACACCATCAAATGCGTCTGATAGCCAAGCGGCGACGCGAAGCCAGCTGACGCGGCCACGGCAATCGAGACACCGAACGGTAGAAAGTGTAACCCGGCGGCGGTCGCCCACGCGTGCGCAATGGGAAACGCGAGGACGGCAGCAGCCGCATTCGGAAGCAATTCTGTGAAACCAAGCGTCAGAAGATACACGGCGGCAAGAATAACGCGCGGGTTCGACGCGGTCAGCACTCCGGAGGAGGCCGAGGCGATCGATGCCGCAAGCCCGGACGATTGCATGGCGCGGCCGATCAGCAGTGCCGATCCGACCGCGAACAGCACCGACATGTCGAGGCTCGACCGCGCACGCTCGACCGAGCAGCAGCGCGTTGCCACTAGCAGCCCGGCCGTGATCCACGCCGCATGCAGCATCGTCACGCGCGTGAACGGCTCGAAGGCGGCTGCGACCACCATCGCGGCGAGCAGACCAAGCGCCACCCACGCACGATCCTGCCGCGGCGGGGCCGAATCGCTGACCGGCGAGGCCAGCACGAAGTCGCGATTCCGCCGTTGATACTTCAGAAACCGCGGATGCGTTTCGAGGAGCAGCAGATCACCGCCGCGCAAGACGATGTCGCCGACCTTTTTCGCGATCCGCTCGCCCTCGCGATGCACGGAGAGCACGACCGCGTCGTAGCGCGTACGAAACTTCCCGTCTCGCACGCTCTGCCCGGCCACCGGCGACGAGGGCCCGACGACGGCTTCGACGAGGCAGCGTTCATGCCTGGCCGACGTCATCTTTGTCACCTGATCGGTCGCCGGTGACAGCCCGCGGATGCGCTGCAGATCGGCGACCGATTCGACGACGCCGACAAACACGAGCACGTCGCCGCCGCGCAGCAGTTGTTCGGGCCCGACGGCGACGATCGTTTCCTCGTCGCGCTCGATCGCGGACAGAAACATGCCCGGCAGGCGTCGCAGCCCGGCGTCTTCGATCGAGCGGCCGGCGAGGCCGCCGTTCGGCTCGACGAACATCTCAATCGTGTACTCGCGCCGGTCGCCCATGGAGTCCGACGGTGCGCGGCGGTCCGGGAGCAAGCGCGGTGCGGCCACGACGATGTACGTGAGACCGGCGAGCGCCACCGGAATGCCAACCGCCGAGATCGTGAACATCGTCATCACCGGCATGGTGGGATCGGTGCGTTGCGCGTCGATCATCAGCGCATTGACGACGAGGTTCGTGCTCGTACCGATGAGCGTGCAGATACCACCGAGGATCGCGGCGTAGCTCAGCGGGATGAACAGCTTCGAGGGAGCGATGCCGGCGCGGCGGCTCCAGTCGTGGACGACCGGCATGAACATCGCGACGACCGGTGTGTTGTTGATGAACGCGCTGATCCCGGCGACCGGGAAGATTAGCCGCACCTGCGCGTCGGTGTCGGACTTCGGCCGGCCCAGCACACGTTCGGTGACCAGGTGGATCGCGCCGGTGTCGGTCAACCCGGCCGCGACGACAAAGAGGGCGGCGATCGTGAGCAGCGCTTCGTTACCGAAAGCCGACGCGACATCGCCCGCGCTCGGCAGGCGCGTGGAGAACAGCCCGAGCGTCATCAGCGCGCCGGCGCCCATGCCGAGGCTCATGTCGGGTGCGGCTGTGTTGGAGACGAGCAGATAGAAGACGACCGCCGCCACCGCGACGGTCGCCCAGGCTTCCCATGTCATTCCTGCTGTACGGGGCGTCCGCCTTCAGGCGGACTCGGTGAGGTCCGGCTAAAGCCGGACGCCACGTACTGGCGGAGACGTTCGTACTCGTCCTTCGGCAAGTTCGTCACGCCAAAGAACTCCGCGCGACGCATGCTCTCACCGTGAAAATCCGAACCACCGCTGACCGCCAGCCCCAGCGACCGAGCAAGCTCGACGTAACGGCTCACCGTCTCCGCGTCGTGCGCGCTGTGATAGGCCTCGATAGCCGACAACCCAGCGTCCGCGAGCGTAGGAATGATTTCGTCGCGCCTGGTCGTGGCCGGGTGCGCCATTGACGCCACCCCGCCGGCCGACCTGATGGCGGCAACCCCCTCCTCCGGCGACGGCCCGCGATGCGGCACGTACGCGCAGCAGCCTTCTGAGAGATAGCGATCGAACGCTTCGGCGACAGTGGCCACATGGCCCGCCGCAATCAAGGCACGCGCGATTTGCGGCCGCGCCAGCGAACGCGACGATCCCGGATTCGCGGCGCTGATCAATGTGTCGACGTCGATCGGAACTCCGGCTCCGGCGAGCCTCTCTGAAATCTCGGCCGCGCGCTCGAGCCGCAGCGCGCGCACGCGCTCGAGCAGCGCGACCAGCATCGGCGTGTCCGCATCCAGGAAATATCCGAGCATGTGAACGTCGTGTCCGTCGTGTACTGTCGTGATCTCGATCCCCGGCACGCACGTCACGCCCTCGCGCGCCGCTGCGGCGGTCGCGGTGGGTATCGCCGCCATCGTGTCGTGATCGGTGACGCTGAAGATGGTGATGCCGGCTTTCCGCACACGCGCCACGAGCTCCTCGGGCGTGGATGTACCGTCCGACGCCGTCGTGTGCATGTGAAGATCGATCATCGTCAGGGATTAGAGGTTAGGGATTCGGGATTCGGTTGCGGTACAGCTCCCGGTCCGCAACTGCGGCCATTGCCTCCACGTTCAAGCGGCCGCCGAGGAATTCGTTGATGCGGCGCGCTTCAGTGGCGGGATGCTCCACGACATCGCGGTAGTTGATTTGGAGCGTCTGGAAGCACGATCGATTTCGCAGGAAGCGGCCGACCTTCTCGAGATGCTTCCGGTACACGTCACGCATCTTCGCGTCGTCGGCGCTGTCGCCCGACTCGCCGCGGGCCGTCAGCATCTTGTTCTGCGAGACGAGTACCTCGTCGATATCGCGATTCATGAAGACGACCCGATAGTCGTACCTGTCGGGCAGATAGGTCAACAGGAAGGAAATGATCTTCACCGCCTTGCCGCGCGCCCCGCCGAGCCACGCCGCGTCGCCATTCTTGTCGAGCTCCTTCACGCGTTCGAACTCGTAGTAGCCCTTCGGATTGCTGTCGTCCGCCGTGCGGATGCCGTCGGTGACGATGGGCACGCCGCCCGCTTCGAGCATTTTCATCGCCATCGACGTGCCCGATCGCGGCAGACCCGACACGACAACGATCGGCGCGCCGCGGCGCATCCGGCGGAAGAGGCTGGTAATCATCGGCGGTGATAGACTACGAAACGATCGCGAACATCATGATCACAGCCTGTCCTGAGCGAGCTCGTCCTTCGACAGGCTCAGGACGAGCGAGTCGAAGGACGGAGCTACGTATATCACGCCTCGCGCTGGTGGCGTTGATTGTACTGGCTCTTCCCGGCCGTGCCGACGCGTACATCGGCCCAGGCGCCGGCTTCGCCGTCCTCGGATCGTTCCTCGTCATCTTCACGACGATCCTGATCGCGATCGCGTCGATCCTCGTCTGGCCGTTCCGCGCGCTGTGGCGATTTGCGACCGGACAGCGGCCGCCGCGGGCCGCGATCAAGCGCCTGATCTTTGTCGGCCTGGACGGTCAGGATCCGGGCCTGACCGATCGGTTCATGAAGGAAGGCCTCCTGCCGAACTTCGCGAAGCTGGCGAAGACGGGCAGCTACCGCCGGCTGCGCACGACGTATCCGTCGATTTCGCCGGTGGCGTGGTCGTCGTTCAGCACCGGCGTGCATCCGGCGCGGCACAACATCTTCGACTTCCTCGATCGCGATCGCCGCACGTATTTGCCGGTGCTCTCCTCCGCCTACATCGGCAAGGTCGATCGCTTTTTCAAGCTCGGTCGTTATCTCGTCCCGCGCCACAAACCCGAAATCAGGCTGCTGCGGAAATCCAAGCCGTTCTGGACGATCCTCGGCGAGCACCGGATCTGGAGCACCGTGCTGCGCGTGCCGATCACATTTCCGCCCGACAAGTTCTACGGCGCGGAGTTGAGCGCGATGTGCGTGCCCGACCTGCTCGGCACGCAGGGCACCTTCCTGCTGTTCACGACGCGGCCGGCGAGCGCGAAATTCAAAGAGGGCGGACAGCGCGTCGAAGTCGAGCGGAAGGGCGATCGGATCGACACCGCGATTCAGGGTCCCGACAACATGTTCATCGAAGGGAACCCGCCGCTGACGATCCCGATGACGCTGACGATCGATCGCGCCGCACAGCGCGTGCAGGCGAACGTCGATGGGACCGACGTGGATCTCGCGGTCGGCGTGCTGAGCGACTGGATCACGCTGACGTTCAAGGCCGCGCCAGGCGTCAAGATCGGGGGCATCGCGCGCTTGCAGGTGCTCGAGATCGACGACCACTTCTCGCTCTACGTCTCGCCGATCAATCTCGATCCGGATCATCCGGCGATGCCAATCTCGCATCCCTCGTACTACGCGACGTATCTCGCGAAGCGAGTCGGCGCATACTCGACGCTCGGCCTCGCCGAGGACACCTGGGCGCTGAACGAGTCGGTGACCAGCGACGCCACGTTCCTGCAGCAGGCCTACGACATCGATCGCGAGCGCCAGACGATGTTCTTCTCGGCGCTGGATCGACTGAAACGGGGCACGGTCGTGTGCGTGTTCGACGCAACCGATCGCATCCAGCACATGTTCTGGCGCTATCTCGAGGACGGCCACCCCGCGGCGCGCGGAAAAGATCCCGGTGAGCACAAGCACGCGATTCGCGAGCTCTACAAACGCAACGACGCCCTCGTCGGCGAGGTGATGAACAAGCTGCAGCCGGGCGACGTGCTGATGGTGCTGTCGGATCACGGCTTCAGCTCGTTCCGCCGCGGCGTGAACCTCAACGCGTGGCTGCTGCGCGAAGGCTACCTCACCCTCAAGCATGGTGCGGACGGCAGTTCGGAATGGCTGCGCGATGTCGACTGGTCGAAGACGAAGGCCTACTGCCTCGGGCTGACCGGCATGTTCTTCAACGTCCGCGGGCGCGAGCAGGAAGGGATCGTCGCGCCGGGTGCGGAGGTGCAAGCGCTCAAGACCGAAATCATGCGCAAGCTCAAAGGCCTGCGTGACGAAGACAAGAAAGGGATCGGCATCAACGAAGCGTTCGATCCCGCGAAGCTCTACTCGGGTCCGTATCTCGAAAACGGACCGGACCTGATCATCGGCTACAACGCCGGCTATCGCGTGTCATGGGATTGCGCGAGCGGCGTCGTGACAGGCCCGGTGTTCGAAGACAACGTCAAGGCGTGGAGCGGCGACCACTGCGTCGATCCGCGGCTGGTGCCCGGCGTGCTGTTCTGCAGCAAGTCGATCGACACCGACGACCCGCACATCGTCGACCTCGCACCGACCGCGCTGCGTCTCTTCGGCATCCAGCCGCCGGCACACATGGACGGCCAAGCGTTCGCCGTGGTTGTATGAAACGATTCTTTGCGCTCTTCGCGCTCTTTGCGTTCTTGACGAGCGCGGTGTCGTGCTCGCGCACCCACGCCACCGGCCGCCGCGTCATCGTCCTCGGCTTCGACGGCATGGACTACGAGGTCACCAAAGAGCTGATCGCTCAGGGCCGTCTGCCGAATCTCGCAAAGCTGGCGCAAACCGGATCGTTCACGCCGCTCGGATCGTCGATCCCGCCGCAGAGCCCGGTCGCGTGGTCCACGTTCATCACCGGCCTCGACCCCGGCCAGCACGGCATCTTCGATTTCATCCACCGCGACGCCAAAACGCTCGAGCCGTATCTGTCGACGACGAAGACGGAGGGCGCTGGCCGAACGCTGAAGATCGGCAAGTACCAACTCCCGCTGACTGGCGGCAAGATCGAACTGCTGCGTCGCGGCGAAGCGTTCTGGGAACCGCTCGAGCAGCGCGGCGTGGCGACGACGATCATCCGGATGCCGGCGAATTTCCCGCCGTCAGGCACCGCGACGCGTGAGCTGAGCGGAATGGGCACGCCCGATCTGCTCGGGACCTATGGCACGTTTTCGTTCTTCACGTCGGAGCCGTTCGCCTTCGGCGGCAGACCGCTCTCCGGCGGGGTCGTCGTGCCGGTCGATTCGACAAGCGGCGTCGTGCGCGCATCGATCGAAGGGCCCGACGATCCGTTCCTGACGCAGCCAGAGAAAACGCGCGCGGAGTTCGTGTGCTACATCGACGCCGGCCACAAGTACGTGAAGCTTGTCGCCGGCAGCGAAGAGCGATTGCTGAAGGTCGGCGAGTGGAGCGACTGGGTGCCGCTCGAACTGAAGATGGCGGCGTTTCAGAAACTGCACGCCGAGGCGCGCTTCTATCTGAAGCGGCTCGAGCCGTATTTCGAGCTGTATGCCAGCCCGCTCGATCTGGATCCGCTCAATCCGGCGCTGCCAATCTCGACGCCGAACAAGTACGCCGCCGAACTGGCGAAGGCGACCGGCCGCTTCTACAGCCAGGGCATGCCGGAGGAAACGAAAGGGCTGAAGACCGGCGTCCTGTCGCGCGACGAGTTCCTCGCACAGGCGAAGATCGCCGGCGACGAGAACAAAGCGCAGTTCCGTCACGTGCTCGACGGCTTCCGCGATGGCCTGCTCTTCTACTACTTCGGCAACGTCGATCAGGTGTCGCACATGATGTGGCGCGCGCGCGATCCGGGTCATCCCGCGTACGACGCCGCGAAGGACGCGCCGTACGCGCATGTGATAGACGACCTGTATGTCGGGCTCGACGAGATCGTTGGCGAAGCAGCCGCACGCCTCGGACCGAGCGATCTGCTGGTCGTTATGTCGGATCACGGCTTCACGTCGTGGCGGCGATCGTTTCACCTGAACAGCTGGCTGCGCGACAACGGCTATCTTGCGGTGCGCAACCCGTACCTGCAGGAAGACCCGGGCAACTTCGGCAACGTCGACTGGACCAAGACGCGCGCCTATGCCCTCGGACTCAATGGCCTCTACATCAACGTCAAAGGCCGCGAAAGCTCGGGCATCGTCGCTCCCGCCGATCGCGCGGCGCTTGCACGTGAGCTGTCTGCGAGATTGCTCACCGTGATCGATCCGTTGACGAATCAGCCCGCGATCACCAAGGTCTTCATGCGTGAAGAGGCGTATCACCTGAACGGCACCGACGACATCGCGCCCGATTTGATCGTCGGCTACGCGAAAGGCACGCGCGGCTCCGACGAATCGGCGCTCGGCGGCCTGCCGCGCGAGGTGATCGTCACCAACACGGATGAATGGAACGGCGATCACTGCATGGATCCCGACGCCGTGCCCGGAGTACTCTTCGCGAGCCGCGCGTTGTCGAAAAAAGCGCCGAACCTTCAGTCGCTCGCCGCGGCGATCGTGGCGGAGTTCGGCGTCCAGGCTTTTCCGCGTCAGAAGGAGAAATGATCATGTTCGGCTCCGGCATCAAGCTCGATAAGGCGCTCCTCGCCAAGGTGAAACGCTACGCCGACCTCGCGGGCTACTCGTCGGTCGAGGAGTTCATTACGCACTGCCTCGAGAAGGAGATCGCGCAGCTCGAAGAAGCGGATTCAGAGGAAGACATCAAGAAGAAGCTGAAAGGTCTCGGCTACATCTCGTGAAGTCTGAAGTGTCAGCTCTCAGGTCTCACGAGATAGCTGAGACTGCAGACGTCAGACTCGACACTTGATGCTCGCTCCGCTCAACGCCGCGCTCCGGTCGATCTTCGACCTGCTCCTGCGCCCGCTCGCCGGGCTGCCGCCGCTGGCGAGCCTGGCCGTCATCTCGCTCCTCACCGCCGTCGTCATGCTGCTGGTGGTGCGACGCACCTCCAACCAGCGCGCGATCGATCAGGTCAAGCGGCGCATTCACGCGGCGCTGTTCGAAATCCGGCTGTTCAACGACGATCTCGGCGCCATTTTTCGCGCGCAGGGCGAGATGCTGCGGCACAATCTCACGTATCTCCGGCTGTCGTTCGCGCCGATGCTGTGGATGTTCGTGCCGTTCGTGCTCGTGATCGCTCAGCTGCAGTTTCAGTACGGCTACGACGGTCTGGCGATCGGCCAGCCGGTCCTGCTCACGGCGCACCTCCGCACCGCGGGTGGCAGTGCTGCAGACGTCCCGCGCCTCGAATCGCCGGCCGGCATTCGCGCGGAGACCGACGCCATCTGGTTTCCCGCGGCGCAGGATGTGATGTGGCGGATCACGCCGGAAGCGGCCGGCGACTACGAGCTTCGCCTGATGGTCGGTGGGCAGGCGTTCACGAAGACCGTGCACGTGTCTTCGCGGGTGGCGCGCCGATCGCCGGAACGGCTCGAAGCAGGCATCATCAACGAGGTCCTCTACCCCGCCGAGCCTCCTCTTCCGGCAACCGCTCCGCTGACCGCCATCACCGTGCCCTATCCCGAACGCGAGATCACCGTGTTCGGCTGGCGGCTCAACTGGATGGTGGTGTTTTTCGCGTTGTCGATTGCGTTCGCGTTCGTGCTGCGCAAGCCGTTTGGCGTTACTCTGTAGCCGCTTTCAACCCTCAGCAGGAGGTCGAGTCGTGATCATCAGCAGGACTCCTCGGAGATCCCTCGTCGCGCTCGCCATCGTCGCCGCCAGTGCGTGCGGCAAGACATCGTCGTCCTCTGCGCCGGCGGTGATCCGGCTGGTGGACGAGGTCAAGAAAGAGACGATCGCTGGCGGCGGCGCGCCGCATCGCGACATTCCGCGCACCGAGTGGCGCTTCGACCAGCCCGTCAAAGAGAAGTGGGACGCCCTCGGCGGCGTCACAGGATTGGCGGTGAAGGACGGCAAGCTGTCGGGCCGCACGTCGACCACCTTTCCGGTGATTCACGTGCAGCAAACCAAAGGCCTCGACAACCAGGACATCCTGCATGCGATCGAACTGCGGATGCGTGTGTCTGCCGGCACTGAGCTGGCCTTCGCCAACGCTGCGCAAGAAAAGCTCGACACCGATGAGCTCATCAAGGCGGGCGACGGCTTCTGGACGAAGACCGCAATTACCGCGGGCAGCGATGTCCAGACCGTGACATTGACGCCGTCGATGCATTTGTCCGGCCGCGCGCTGCGGCACCTGATCATCAAGCCGACGAATCAGTCGGGCGCGAGCTTCGACATCGAATCGGTGCGCCTGGTGTTCCGCAAGGAGCATCTCGCGACGATCGCATCGGGCGTGACGTGGCAGGGGTTGAAGGAAATCTACAGAGAATCAATCGCGGCGCGCGCGCCGGAAACGGCGACGTTCACGGTCAACGTGCCCGAGCACGCCTGGCTCGATCTCGCGATCGGCACGATCGAAGACGATCCGGTCACGTTCCACCTCAGCGCCGCCGCGGGTGGCAGCAAGGGCGGCGAGCCGCTCCTCGAGCGGACAGTGACGACGGCGCATCGATGGGAGCCCGCGGCGATCGATCTGACAAAGTTCGCGGGGCAGACCGTGACGCTGACGTGTGCGTTGACCTCTCCAGCGGCGGGAACCCTGGGCTTCTGGGGCTCGCCGGTCATACGCACGCGATCGACGGCACCGGCGCGATCGTCCGGTGGTGTGTCGGCGGCTCCGGCCACGCGTCCGCGCGGCGTGATCCTCATTCAGGCGGACACGCTGCGCCGCGATCATCTCGACGCGTACGGCTACAACCGCGAAACCGCGCCGTCGATCAAAAAGCTCGCCAGCGAGGGCACGCTGTTCAAGAACTACACGACCCAGGCGACGTGGACGAAGGTGTCGACGCCGACGTTGATGACGTCGCTCTACCCATCGAGCCATACCGTTGCTGATTTCTTCGATCACCTGCCGGCGTCCGCCAACACGCTCGCCGAATCGTTCCGGAGCGCGGGCTACGCGACGGTATCGTTCTCGTCGGTGCTGTTCACCGGCCAGTTCACCAACCTCCACAAAGGATTCGAGGAGCTGCACGAGGCCGAGTCGGTGGCGAATCCGCTGTCGAGCAAGACCTCACGCGAGTTCGTCGATCGGCTGTCGGCATGGCTCGAATCGCATCGGGACGGCCCGTATTTCGCGTTCCTGCATGTCTTCGATCCGCACGATCCGTACGAGCCGAGCGCGCCCTACAACACGATGTGGGCCGACGGAGCGAAGAAAGAAGAACACGAGCACCAGGCCAAGGAGGTCAAGAAGTTCATCAAGGATCCGACGATGCGCCAGTTCGGGATGCCGGCACGCAACGAACTCGAAAAGGCCGGCTTCGATCCCGACGCCTACGTCGGCTACGACCAGGACTGGTACGACGGATCGATTCGGGCCATGGATGTGGAGATTGCGCGCCTCGTCGAACGGTTGCGCGCGCTTGGGCTCGACAACGACACGCTGCTGGTCTTCCTGAGCGATCACGGCGAGGAGTTCCTGGATCACGGTCGCATGTTCCACGGCCAGAGCGTCTACGGCGAGCTCACGCAGACGCCCCTCATCATGCGCTGGCCCGCGGCGATGCCGAAGGGCCGCCTCGTAGACGATGTGGTGCAAACGATCGACGTGTTTCCGACACTGATGGAGTTGAACGGGATCACGCCGCCCGCGGGCATTCAAGGGCAAAGTCTGGTGCCACTGCTGACGGGGCAGGGACAGTGGAAGAAGCGGCCCGCAGTCAGCGAGAAGCAGAAGACCTCGCCGGCCAGCGGCCTGCCATTGTTCGACACCGAATCGTTCGCGATTGTCGATGGCGACTGGAAGCTGATTCACAACAGCGCGCGGCACGACGGGGATCCTGAGTTCGAGTTGTACGACTTCATCAAGGATCCGCTGAACAAGACCAACGTCGCCGCCGATCACCCCGACATCGTCGGGCGCCTCTCGAAGCAGCTCGAGGGGTGGCACGCGATGACCAAAGCCGCGCGCCTCAAGCCTGATTCGGAAACGACGAAGACGCTGAGTCCAGAGCAGCTACAGCGCCTCCGCAGTCTCGGCTACGTGAGATAACGAGTGCCCCTGTCCGCCGGCGTTCGACTCGGCAGCTACGAAATCGTTCGACCGATCGGCGCTGGCGGAATGGGCGAGGTCTACTGCGCGCGCGACACCAAGCTCGATCGGGATGTCGCGATCAAAGTGCTGCCGGCCGATTTCAGCGCAAAGCCTGACGCGATCGGCCGCTTCGAGCGTGAAGCGCGCGCGGTCGCGGCGCTGTCCCATCCCAACATCCTCGCGATTCACGATTTCGGCGCCGCCGACGGGGTGAGCTATGCGGTGATGGAGCTGCTCGACGGCGAGTCGCTGCGTCAGGCGCTTGCGGACGGGCCGCTGCCACCGCGCCGGGCGGTGGACTTCGCGATCCAACTCGCGCGCGGACTCGCCGCGGCGCACGACAAGGGCATCGTCCACCGCGACATCAAGCCGGAGAATGCGTTCGTCACGGCTGACGGACGCGTCAAGATTCTCGATTTCGGTCTCGCCCGCCAGGATGCGCCCACCATCGCCAGCGGTACCGTCGCGCCAACAATCAACAACCCGACCGAGCCCGGCGCGGTGCTGGGGACGGTCGGCTACATGGCGCCCGAGCAGGTGCGCGGCGCCTCCGTCGATTCGCGCGCCGACATCTTCGCGTTCGGCGCGCTCCTCTTCGAAATGGTCACCGGCCAGCGTGCATTTCAGCGCGAGACCGCCGCTGAAACGATGACCGCGATCCTGCGCGAGGACCCGCCGGAGGCGGCGATGGCGGGTGTGCCGCCGGCGATCGAGCGCATCGTGCGGCGCTGTCTCGAGAAGAAGCCCGAGGCGCGCTTCCGCTCGGCGCACGATCTCGCGTTCGCGCTCGAAGCCTTTTCGGGCACGACGAGCGCGTCGACGTCGAGTCTCGCGCCCCCGGCCTCTGTCGTTCCGGCTGCTCGCCGGTCGTCGAGCCAACTCGCGCTCGTCGTCGCGGCGCTGCTGGCGGTCGCGCTCGCCGGCGCCTCCGGCGTGTGGTACGGCAGGCGCGCATCAGTCGGCCCTGTCCGCGCCGCCGCGCTCGAGCCGCCGCGATTCCGGCAGCTGACGTTCGACGATGTCGTGATCGATGCGGCACGCTTTGCGCCGGACGGCCGAACCGTGGTGTACGGCGCGCGTCGTGACGTCCGCAATGCCTCGCTCCTGATGACGCGCCTCGAGTCTCCCGGGGCGACGCCGCTCCCGGTGCCCAACGCGGTACCCTTCAGCATTTCTCGGGGCGCCGAAATGCTGGTCGGCATCAACCTCCGGCGGCATCGCCTCGACATCGAGGCGACGCTCGCACGCGTGCCGATGCTCGGCGGCGCACCGCGGCCGTTGCTCGAAAATGTGATATTCGCCGACTGGAGTCCAGTCGACGACAGCATCGCCGCGGTCCACATCGTGGGCTCGGAGCAGCGGCTCGAGTTTCCAATCGGGCACGTGCTGGCGTCTACCCAGGGCGAGTTCGCGTATCCGCGCGTCTCGCCCACGGGCGAGCGCGTCGCTTTTCTGGCGTGGCCGGTCAAGGGCGACGATCGCGGTACGGTCGTCGTCGTCGATCGCAACGGCCGGCAGGAAACGATCTCGACAACGTGGGAGGGCGTTCGCGGACTGGCGTGGACGCCGAACGGCGACGAGGTGTGGTACTCCGCGGCGTCCGCCGGCACGCAGTACGAACTGTGGGCGTCGGCGCCCGGTCGCAAGGAGCGCCGTATTTTCAGCGCGCCGGCCGGCCTGCTGCTGAACGACATCGCCAAAGACGGCCGCGCGCTGGTGGCGCAATACGAACGTGAAATCCGACTCGAGGGCATGTTCGACGGCGAGGCGGCGCCGCGCGACCTGTCCTTTCTCAACAGCACCTTCGCCTGGGACATCTCGCGAGATGGCCGCAGCGTGCTGCTGACGCATTTCGGACAAGGCAGCAGCGCCAACTACGACGTATACGTGCGCGGCGCCAACGACGCGCAGCCGACACGCGTCGGCGAAGGACAGGGCCAGCAGCTGTCACCAGACGGCACATCGGCGCTTGCCGTGCTCCATGGTCCTCCGTCGCGCGTCGTGATCTATCCGATCGGGATCGGAGAACCGAAGACGATCCCGACCGGGGACGTCCTCGTCACCAACGCGCGGTGGCTGACGAGCGACCGCTTCCTGCTGTTCGGCACCCAAGCGGCTCGCGGTGTCCGCGCCTACGTGCTGGGCAACGACGGCTCGGCGCCGCGTGCGATCACGCCTGAACGCGTGACCTTCTACAGCGAGCAGATTGCGCTCTCTCACGACGGGCGCGTGGTGGCATTGCGGTCGCCCGAAGGCGCGATCACGCTGTATCCGACCGACGGCAGTGCCGCCACGCCGGCGAAGGGGTTCGGCGCCGACGAGACGCCCATTGCCTGGACCGGCGACGATCGGTCGCTGCTGGTACTGGCGGACACCTCTCCGCGTCAGCTCGTGGCGGTCGAGCCCGTCAGCGGTCGCCGTACCGTGGTCCGGACCATCGCCCCGTCCAACGCGTCGTTCATCGGACCGACGGCCGTGTTCCTGACGCCCGACGGGCGATCGTATGTGGCGAACTACCAGCGCCGGGGGATGACGTTGTTTCTTGTCGACGGGTTGAAGTGACGTTCAGTACGTAGTGTCCGGCTTGAGCCGGACCTTCGCGGCATCCGATCTCTGGCGGGTCCTGTCCGCGAACAGCCCCACTGGGTGCTCAGCTGAAAAGCACCTGTCACGTGGGACGGCCTCCGCGCCCAGCGGGGCGCCCCGTTCGCGGCCACCCGCGTGACGTGCTACGGCGCGGTACGTGGGGTCCGGCTTCAGCGGTAACGCTAAAGCCGGGCGCCCCGTGCTGATTTACTGACGCTTTCGCAGCGCCGTCCAGTTCGCGCGGGCGCCGACTTCGTTCGAGAACTGACCCTTGATCTCGTCGCCTTCGATGCGGCCTTCGTAGAAGGCGTAGCAGTCGTTGACTTGCATCAGCACCGACGCGTCGTTCTGCTTCCACTGACCATCGGTATGCTTCCCGCTCGCGCCTTGGTACGTGAGACGGCCGCCATCCAGGAACTCGAACGTCGTCTCGTCATGCGGCCCGGGTTGCTGGCGGTCGCCGACCCAGCCTTCCGAGGTTGTGCCCGCGAGGCTCGGAACAGAGGACGTGGCGAACGCCGCTGCCTGACTGACCGCCGCCCACTTCGGCTCGCCCGCGCAGCCCTTGCGATCGATCCAGATGTTGATGCTCTCTGCCTGCGCCTCGCGCCGACGGTAGACATATTCGAGCCCAACCTTCTGCCCCCGCTTCAGCCACTCCGGCCCTGCAGGACCTGTCACCACCGCTGAACCCGGGCCGCGGAAATCCCACTTGGTTGCCGCACCGTAGTGAAACGCCTCAGTCTTTCCGGCGACGCGCACGTCGACGCGATCGGCCGCGGCGGAAACGACTTCGCCGTCACCGGACAGCACGGTGTTGGCCGGCGTGTTTCCGGTGATGTTCTCGACGATGGCGGGGATGACGGCCAGCAGGATGGGGATGAGCACGAGCACGCCGGACACGATTCCCACGATTCGAGCATCGGACTCGCGCGATCGGCCGCCGGCACGCCCCTGCAGCCGGACCGCGCCCGACACCGCGAGCGCGATGGGATACATCATGAACGGGAACAGGAACACCATCGCATCGTCGCGCAGCGGCCGCACGGTGTCGGCGATTCCAATCAACGACACGAACACGACGAACCAGATCGGCGTCGCGATCAGCGCGCCGCGCCACCAGGACGTGTACTTCAGAATGCGAATGACGTCGAAGACCGGATAAAGACAGAGCGCGACCAGGACGATGACGAGGCGGATCGCCGGAACGAGCACGATCAGCGGGATGGCGACCGCCGCCATCACGAGACCGATTCCGCCGGGCGCTCGCCACACGCGAAGTAGTCGGTTCATGAGACAGAAACCGCCGCCATTGTAGGTCCGGGCCGTTTTCGCCACCGGCTACGGCGGCCAAGAAAGCCGGACGGCCCGTACTTATAGGCGACGATTGAAGAGCAGCGCCGCGACCGCGCTCGCGGCAAGTTCGACGAGAACGATCGCCGTCAACGCCACGAACGCCCAGTCGCGGTCGGCTACGTATTCGGCAATCGAGACCAGCACGCGAACCACCGGCGTCGCCAGAAGCACGATCACGCCGGCGCCGAGCAGGAGTTGCGCGGCCGGGCCCGCGCCAAACAGCGACAACGCCAGCCCGCCGCCGAGACACACCGAACTGGTCATGACGCCGGTGCGCAGGACCACGCTGATGACGCGCTCGAGGCGGCCGGTGCTCATCGCGGCCTCATGAACATCAGGACGGCCACGGTGATGAGCACGATCGCCATCAGTAGCTTCAGCCACTTCGCCGGCACGCGTGCGGCGAGCTGCAGCGCCCGCCACGAGCCGAGCTGGACGCCGAGAACGGCGGCGGCGGCGAGCGCCGGCACGAGCTGGCCGCGGCCGTAGTAGATGATCGCGCCGGGAGTCGCGGTCACGCCGATCATGAACGCGCTGGTTGCGGCGGCGACACGCAGCGGTACGCCGCACCAGGCGTTGAGCACCGGGACCTTGATGATCCCGCCGCCGATCCCGAGCAGGGACGACACGTTGCCGGCGACGAACGACGCGGCCAGCGCCAGCGGCAGCCGCTTGACGCGGTAGCACACTTCGCCGCCGCTTTCCTGCTCGACGTAGCGGCCGCCCAGCACACCGATCTCGACGTTGCCATCAAAATCGCGAATGACATTCCGCCGGTTCAAACGCGTCATCACCGTCGCGGCAATCGCCGCCATGGTGACGCCGAAAAGCGTCTGCAAATGCGCCGGATTGACGAGCTGCGCCGTGATGCCGCCGAGCAGGCTGCCGCCGGCGGTGGCCACTTCGAGCAGCATGCCGAGGCGCATGTTGATCACGTGCTCGCGGCTGCGCGTCGCCGACACCGAACTCGACGTGGCGATGACAGTGGTCAAGCTGATCGCCGCCGCGACCGGAAACGGAAACTTGAGCGCCAGATTCAGGAAGGGTACGAGGAACACACCGCCGGCCAGGCCGAGCAGCGATCCCAACCCTCCGGCAAAGATGCCCGCGACGAAGATCGCGATTGCGAGCGATGGCGTGACGACAGGCATCAAAGGACGGTTATCGTTTCACGACGCCGACGGTCGCGATGGTATCGCCCTTCTGCAGCGACGGCACCGCGCGCACGAACGTGACGATGCCGGCGTCGGGAGCGGTGGGTTCGGCGATGACTTTGCCGAGGTAGTCGGTGATGTAGCCGACCTTCGTGCCTTTGTCGACGTACGTGCCGCGCTTCACGGAGGCGTAGAACATGCCGCCGGCGTCAGCGGCGACGGTCAGCGTGCGCTCGATCCACACGGGATGCTCGACCTGCTTCACGGCGCCGGGAAGCATCTTCAGCGCGCGCATGACGTTCACAGATCCGTTGATCAGGGCATCCACATCGTCGGTCTCGACGGTACCGGCGTGGCCGGCCTCGGCGGTGAACGACGGCTTGCCTCGCGTGGACGCCGTGTTCTCGAGGAAGCGCGACGCGTTGGGATCCTTCGGCCGGTCGGCGGAGATGATGATGTGATCCAAGCCGAACGCAAGAACGAGTTCGCGCGATCGCGCGTCCTGCGCTTGATTGCCGGTCACCGTCCAATAGCTGTACGGCCGCAGGCTTTCGTCGAGGTCGCCGCCGTGCAAGTCGATCAGGTGATCGCACTTCTCGACGACTTCCTTGGTGATCGCGTACGACGCACGCTCGGTCTGCGAACCCGTGGTCGTACCGGGATAGAAGCGGTTCATGCTCTTGTTGTCGACGGGATTCACGTGCGGGACCATGCGCTCGAACGACGCGACGTTCACGAGCGGCACCAGAATGAGCGTGCCCGCGAGCTGCGACGGATCGACCTTGTCGATCAATCGAGAGACCGCCACAATCGACGCGTACTCGGTGCCATGCGCGCCAGACACGATGGCCAGCACGGGTCCCGGCCGCGCGCCGTGAACGACCGCGACCGCGATGTCGTAACCCGCGTCCGAGCCAGCCGGCACTTTGATCACACCGCGGGCGGTCTGCCCGCGCGTCGCCGTGGCCGTTCCGACCGAGAACGTGGCGCGCACGTCCTGTGCGGCGGCTGGCGCCGCGGCAACCGACGCCAGCAGGACGACGGCCATTAGCTTTTTCATATGAATTGCCTCGCGCGGCTTGGGCGCCGAAGCGCCTCGCGCGAAGGCGGCCGGTCAACTTTACAACGGTTCGCGCGACTCAATATAGTGGGTCACTTGGTCCGATGAAGACTCATCAGCTCTACATCAACGGCGAATTCGTCGCGCCGAAGGCATCGGCCACGATCGACGTCATCGACCCGGCGACCGGCGACGTCATCGCGCGTACGCCGGAGGCGAATGCGGACGATGTGGACCGCGCGGTCCGGGCGGCTCGGGCGGCATTCGACGGCGGACCGTGGAAAGAAGCCACCGCGCAAGACCGCGGCCGCGTGCTGTTCAAGATCGCCGAGATCGTACGGGCACGCGCCGACGAGCTCGCGGAACTCGAAACGCGCAACAGCGGGAAGCCGATCATCGAGGCGGAAGGCGACATCGCCGACGTCGCCACCTGTTTCGAGTACTACGGCGGGTTGGCCACCAAAATTCACGGCGATGTCATCCCCGTGCCCGACAATGCCCTCAGCCTCGCGCTGCGCGAGCCGATCGGCGTCGCCGCACAAATCATCCCGTGGAACTACCCGCTCATGATGGCGGCCTGGAAGCTGGCGCCGGCGTTGTGCGCCGGATGCACGACCGTGCTGAAGCCGGCCGAGCAGACGCCGCTCTCCGTGCTCGAACTGGCGTCGAGTTTCGCGGACGCGGGCGTGCCGCCGGGCGTCATCAACATCGTTACCGGCGCCGCCGAGACCGGACGCGCGATGGTCGCGCATCCCGACGTGGACAAGGTCGCGTTCACCGGCAGCGCCGAAGTGGGCAAGGCGATCATGCGCGGCGCGGCCGACACGCTCAAGAAGATCTCCCTCGAGCTCGGCGGCAAGTCGCCGAACATCTTCTTCGCCGATGCCGACTTCGAGGCGGCAGTCGAGGGCGCGTTGTTCGGCGTCTTCATCAATCAGGGTGAGGTCTGTTCCGCCGGCAGCCGCATTCTCGTGCAGCGCTCGATCTACGACCGGTTCGTCGAAGCCATGGTCGCCAAGGCCAAAACGATCACCGTCGGCGCGCCGCTTGACAGGGCGACGAAAATGGGGCCGCTCGTCAGCCGCGAACAGTTCGATCGGGTTCGCAGCTATCAGGACATCGGCAAAGGCGAAGCGACGCTGGCGCTCGGCGGCGGCCGGCTGAGCGGCGGCAGTTACGACCGCGGCTTCTTCGTCGAGCCGACGATTTTTGCCGACGTGGACAACAACGCGCGCATAGCCCGCGAAGAGATCTTCGGGCCGGTGGCGAGCGTCATCCCGTTCGACGACGAGCGCGATGCCTTGCGGATTGCGAATGACACGTTTTACGGCCTGGCAGCGGCCGTGTGGACGCGCGACATCTTTCGCGCCATGCGATCCGTCAAGGCACTCCGCGCCGGCATCGTGTGGGTGAATCACATGCAGCCCACGTATGTCGAGGCGCCGTGGGGCGGCTACAAGCAAAGCGGCATCGGCCGCGAGCTGGGCAAGTGGGGCGTCGAGGAATATCTGAACGTCAAGCAGGTGTACATCAATCTGTCTGAACAGCCGATCGGCTGGTACTAACTACGGAGGAGAACGATGACGTACTACGGTGGCAAGGACCTCGCCAACGCGTTTCGCACGGTCCGCGGCAACACTCTGAAGATCGCCGAGGAAATTCCCGAAAGCCAGTACGAGTTCAAGCCGGCGCAGGAGTGTCGCAGCATCGGCAAGCTGCTCACGCACATCGCGATCTCGAGCGGCATCCAGCATCACATCCAGAGCAACAAGTACGACGACCTCGCGAAGGTCAATTTCCCGGAAGTGTTCGGCGGCATCGTCGCTGAAGAAGCGAAGCCACGGACGAAAGCCGAGATCGTGGACCTGCTGAAGAGCGAGGGCGACAAGTTCGCCGCGTTTCTCGAGAGCCTGCCCGAGTCGTTCCTCGCCGAAACCGTGAAGATGCCGCCCGGCGCGCCTGGAGCCGCGACGAAGTCGCGATTCGAAATGCTGCTCGGCGCGAAGGAGCACGAGATGCACCATCGCGGCCAGCTGATGACCATCCAGCGGATGATCGGTCAGGTGCCGCACCTCACGCGTCAGTTCCAGGAACGGATGGCGCAGGCCGCTGCGGCCGCGCAGCCCGCCGCCTCGTAAATGACGCCACGGGCCGCGTGCTTCCCGCGCGAATCGCTCGCTTTCTTGCGCGCGCTGAAACGTAACAATCGTCGCGAATGGTTTCAGCCGCGCAAGGAGCAGTTCGAGGCGGACGTGCGCGCGCCCATGCTCGCCATCGTCGAACGCCTCGGTGACGATCTCCGGCCGATCGCTCCGGAGATCGTCGTCGATCCGAAGACAGCGATTTATCGCATCTACCGCGACACGCGGTTCTCGGAGAACAAGACGCCGTACAAGACCCACATCGCAGCCGTGTTTCCGTGGCGTGGACTCGCGAAACACGAGGGCGCCGGGCTGTACTTTCATGTGTCGCCCGACGAGGTCTGGATCGGCGGCGGCATGTACTCGCCGCAAACGCCGCAGCTCCACGCCGTTCGCGAACATATCGCCGGCAACGTCCGCCGGCTTCGCGCCATCGTCGACTCGCCGGGCTTCCGTCGCCATGTGGGCGCGCTCGACGGCGAGCGTCTGCAGCGCGTGCCTCACGGATTTCCGAAGGATCATCCAGCCGCGGAGTATTTGAAATATCGTCAGTTTCTCGCGGGACGGGACGTGCCGCCGGCCTTTGCGTGCGATTCGAAGTTCTACGCGACGCTCCTGAACGTCTTTCGCCAGGTCGCTCCGCTCGCACGCTTCCTCAACGAACCGCTCTCGAACCGATGACGGATCGCACCGACCTCGACGCGTTGGTGAGCGAGCTCAACGCCGTGCCCGCTGACGCGGAGACCGTCTCGTTCAACAGCGTCGTGGAGGTCGAGCAACTCGAGCGGCTCCGCCAGTGGCTGCATCAGGTCGTCGTCCGAGGCGCCAGCGATTTGCTCCTCGTGTCGTCCGCGCAGCCGTCGCTGCGCATCAACGGCCTCGTGGTGCCGATCGACGAGGATCCGCTGCAGAGCGACGACATCGAGCGGGCAGTCGCACCGGCGCTCGCGCCGCACGCGCGCAAGGCTTACCGTGAGGGCGGCATCGCGGACTCGTCGTTCCGCACGCCAGACCTCGGGCGCTTCCGCATCAACCTGCACCACGAGCGCGGACACGCCGCTGCAGCGATTCGCCGGCTGCCGCCAACCGTGCCGCGCTTGGCGACGCTGAACCTGCCGCCGCACGTAGACGCGCTGACGCGCCTGCCTCGCGGTCTCGTGCTGATTGGCGGCCCCACCGGGTCGGGCAAGACGACGACGCTGGCGGCGCTGGTGAACGAGATCAACAACCGCGAGGCGCGCCACATCATCACCATCGAAGATCCAATCGAGTACGAACATCACCACAAGAAGTCGCTCATCGAACAGATCGAAGTAGGCGTCGATGCGCCGGACTTCCCCACCGCGCTTCGCGCCGCCCTGCGCCAGGCACCCGACGTCATCGTCGTCGGCGAAATGCGCGATCCGGAGACGATGCAGATTGCGGTCACAGCCGGAGAGACGGGCCACCTGGTGTTTTCGAGCCTGCACACGCCCGATGTCGCCACGACTGTGGCACGCGTGGCCGATTCGTTTCCGCTGGAGCGTCAGAACACGATCCGGCAGGAGTTGGCGATGGCGTTGGCCGCGGTGCTGACGCAGACGCTGATGCCGAAGATCGGCGGCGGGCTGATCCCGGCGGCGGAATTGTTGATGGTGGGCTACGGCGCGCGCCAGCACGTGCGCAAGAACGCGCTGCAGCACCTGCACCAGGAGATCACGATCACGCGCAAGAGCGGATCGTTCACGCTCGAGGAATCGCTGACCGAGCTCGTGAAGCGCGATCTGATCGATCGCAAGGACGCGCTGACGCGTGCGGTCCACCCCGAAGAATTCGAGCGGCTGCTCGGCGATCGCCCGTAGCGCCTTTCAAGCCCGCGATCGAGCGGCGAACGCGAAGAGCACCGCACCCGCGGCCAGCGCTGCAAATCCGCCGAGGAGTTGCTCCTTGGTCGCCCCTGCCGCGATTGCCGCCGACACCACCATCGCGACCACGGGCACCGTCGGCCCCAGCGGCGCGACGAACGACGCCGGCGCGACGCGATCCGCAAATCGGGGCGAGCGGAGCCGCAGCGTCGCCGCCGACACACCGGTGTACGTTACGAGGCGCGCAAGCGCGCTCACTACTGCGAGCTTCACGAACGATCCTGTGAGCGCCAACGCGAGCGCGACAACCGACGTGAACACAATCGCGTGCGCGGGCGTGCGGAAGCGCGGATGGATCCAGCCGAACACTGCCGGTAGCTGGCGATGTTCGGCCAGCGCATACAGCATGCGGGAACCGCTCAGGATCTGGCCGGCGTTGTTGCCGGTCATCGACACGACGGATCCGACACCCACGAGAAGCGCGCCGCTCGCACCGAGAAACACAGCCGCGGCATCGGCGATCGGCGTGCTGTGTTTGGCGAGATCGGGCAACACGCTCTGCGTCACGACTTGCGCGAGCGTCATGACCGTCATGACGGTGAAGATTGTCGCGACGAGCGCGAACGGGACATGCCGGCGCGGATCGAGCGCTTCACCGGCCGGCACGGGCACGACGTCGTAGCCGCCGTAGACGAAGATCATGAGCAGCGCCGCGGTCGAGAACTGTTCCAGCGTCACCGGCGGCAGGGTCGTCAACGTGGCCATCGTGACGTAGCGAAGGCCGAGCACGATAAACAGGGCGAGCGGCACGAGCTTGCCGATCGTCAGCGCGTTGACGAGCCACGCGCTCTGTTTGATGCCGCGGACGTTGATCCACGTCAGCACCGCGGTCACGCCGGTGAGGACCGCGGCGCGCGGCCAATCCGCCGTCATCACCGGCCAGTAGTAGCCGAGCGCGACGGCGATGCCGGCCATCACGCTCGCCTGGCTCGACGCGCGGGTGAACCACTGCATCCAGCCGACCTCGAACCCCACGAACCGGCCGAACGCGGCGCTCGTGTAGAGGTAGGGTCCGCCGGTGCTGTCAAAGCGGCTGCCGACTTCCGCGAAGCAGAGCGCCACCGAGAGCGACGCCAGGCCCATCAGCACGAACGCGATGGGACTCCAGCCGCCGATTTGCGCCGCCACCTGCGACGGCATCAGAAATATCGCGCCGCCAATCACCTGATTGATACCGATGGCGGTGAGGTCCCAACGGCCGAGCGCGCGGCGCAGCGCGGGCCTCGTTGGAACGGCGGTCGCGTCCACGTCGCGGTTGTATCATGACTACGCTCGTGCCCCTAACGATCGGAGCGCGCGTCGGCGCGTATGAAGTTGTCAGCGCCCTGGGCGCGGGCGGGATGGGCGAGGTCTACCGCGCGCACGACGCGGCGCTCCACCGCGACGTGGCGTTGAAAATTCTCGCGCCGGCGTTTGCCGACAACCCTGAGCGGCTCGCCCGGTTCGACCGCGAAGCGCAGCTGCTCGCGTCGCTGAACCACCCCAACATCGCGCAGATCTACGGACTGGAAACGTTGCCCGGGCACGACAGCGCACGCGCGCTGGTGCTCGAACTGGTCGAAGGACCGACGCTCGCGGATCGGATCGCCAGTGGTGCGATCCCTTTCGATGAATCGATCCACATCGCTCGCCAGATCGCCGACGCGCTCGAAGCCGCGCACGAGCAGGGCATCGTCCACCGCGATCTGAAGCCGGCCAACGTCAAAGTCCGCGACGACGGCATGGTGAAGGTGCTCGACTTCGGTCTGGCAAAAGCGCTCGAGGCCACCAGCGCCGGATCGTCGAGCGTCTCGATGTCGCCGACGCTGACGGCGGCGACGCAAGCCGGACTGATTCTCGGAACGGCTGCCTACATGGCGCCCGAACAGGCACGGGGAAAGGCGGTCGACAAGCGCGCCGACATCTGGGCGTTCGGCTGCGTCCTCTACGAAATGTTGACCGGCCGCCGCGCCTTCGCCGGTGAAGAGGTGTCCGACACCCTGGCGTACGTCATCACGCGAGACGTCGACTGGACTCAGCTGCCGGCCGACACGCCGCCGCATGTGCGCCGGGTCTTGCGACGATGTCTGGACAAAGACCCGAGGCGCCGGATGCGCGACATCGGCGACGCGCGGATGGAGCTCGATGAGCGTCCGATCCCCGACGAACCGAACGCGCCGGCCGCCATCCAGGCCGCTGCGACGAAGTCGGCCGCTCGACGCGCGTTGCCATGGATGGCCGGCATCGTCCTCGGGAGTGCGATCACGGCCATCATCGCGTGGAGCATGAGACCGTCGGCCTCGGCGGTCGTCCATCCAGTCCAGCGCTTTCCCATCACGATTCCAGCCTCGATCCGATACGTGGGTGAAGCCGGCGGTCGACTCGCGATTTCGCCGGACGGGGCGCGATTGGTGTTTCCGGGGATCGATGCGGGAAAGCGCCTGCTGTACACACGCAATCTCGACCAGCTCGAGGCACAGCCGATTCGCGGCACCGACGACGCCTACAATCCGTTTTTTTCACCGGACGGCGAGTGGATTGGCTTTTTCACCGCTGCCGGAACGCCAGGCGGCAAGCTGAAAAAGATCGCGGTGAGAGGGGGACCGCCCCTGACCCTGGCCGACACCAGCGTTCCGACCGGTGTCTGGACGGCGGACGACACGATCGTGTTCACCCGAGGCGGCGGAGCCTCCTGGGAGCTGTTTCGTGTGCCAGCCGCCGGAGGCAGCGCGGCGCGGCTGACGAAGCCAGACGCGGACCAGAAAGAGGTGAGGCACGCCTGGCCCGAGGAACTGCCCGGCGGTCGACATCTGTTGTTCTCGGTCACGACCGGTGCGCCCTCCTTCGACCAGTCGCACATCGCGGTCTTGTCGCTCGACACGGGAAAATACCGGACGGTCGTCGAGCAGGGTCATCAGGCGCATTACCTCGCCTCGGGACACATCGTCTACGCGCTGGCCGGAAATCTGATGGCCGTGCCGTTCGACGCGCAACGTCTGCAAGTCACAGGGCCGCCGGTACCGATTGTCGAAGGCGTGCGCGGGCGAACGTCCACTGGTGAAGTGAGTGTCGGTGTGTCGCGCGGCGGGCTTCTCGTCTATGGGCCGGGTACGACGACAACATCCAATGCTCAGCGCACGATGGTTTGGGTGGACCGAGCGGGCAAAGAGGAGCCGCTCCCAGTTCCGCCGCGGAGCTACGCGTATCCGAGGCTGTCTCCAGACGGCAGCCGGATCGCATTGGACATCCGCGATCAGAATCTCGACATCTGGATCTGGGATCTCAGCAGGCGCACCCTGACGCGACTGACGTCGAGCGCCGGCCCCGACAACACCCCCGTCTGGACACCGGATGGTAAACGGATCCTCTTCGCGTCACAGCGAATGGAAGGCTTCAACAATCTCTTTTGGCAGCCGTCGGACGGAACCGGTCAGCCCGAGCGCCTGCTCGAGAGCCCGACGGGGCAGCTCCCGCAAGCTGTGTCGCCGGATGGAACTCGTCTCGTGTTCCGACAGACCGCTGGCGGCGATCTCGACACGCTGTCGCTCGTAGGGGATCGCCGCGTCACTCCGCTCCTCCACACGCCCTTTGTTGAGCTGAACGCCGAGGTGTCGCCAGACGGTCGATGGCTCGCGTACCAATCGAACGACTCGGGCGTGAACGAAGTCTACGTGCGCCCGTTTCCGAACGCAGACGGCGGCAAATGGCAGATCTCAGCCGGCGGCGGCGCGAACCCGCTCTGGTCGCGTGACGGCCGCGAGCTGTTTTTCCAATCTGGAACCGACGCGCAGCGTCGATTGATGGCGGCTCCGATTGCAGCTGGAGCGGCTTTTTCAGCGGGCACGGCGCGCACGCTCTTCGAAGGGGCGTACCTCGGGCCGGCATTGGGACTTGGCGGGCGCACCTACGATGTCTCGCTGGACGGCAAGCGATTCCTGATGATCAAGGATCTCACGGCCAGCGACCCGGCGGCCTCCGCCAGCGCGCCGCTCGTCGCCGTCCTGAACGTCTTCGACGAGCTGACGCGGCTTGCGCCGCCGAAACGCTGATGCATCGAACGCTCCCCAGACATTTCTACACCGATCCGGAGTTCTACCGGCGCGAACTGGAACGTTTCTATTTCACGCGCTGGATTTGCGCTGGCCGCGCCGACCAGATTCACAACGCCGGCGACTATTTCACCCGCTCCCTCGCCGACGAAAGCGTCATCATCGCGCGCGACGAACACGGCGACATCCACGCCATGTTCAACGTGTGCCGCCATCGCGGCACGCGGTTGTGCGAGGCGTCCGAAGGCCACTTGCCGCTGCGCATCCAGTGTCCGTATCACTCGTGGACCTACGACATGCAGGGCCGCCTGCTCGCCGCGCCGCACATGCCGCCGGATTTTTCACGCGACGACTACCCACTGCATCGCGCCGGCTGTGAAGTCTGGGACGGACACGTCTTCGTCTTTCTCGGTGCCTCTGTGTCTTCCCTCCCCGCCCTTCCCGCCCTTCCCGCCCTTCCCGCCCTTCCTGCCCTGCAGGATCAGCTCGCCGACTTGCCGGAGCGGTTTGCTGCGTATCGCATGCAGGACCTCCGTCTCGGCCGTCGCATCGTCTACGACGTGAAAGCGAACTGGAAGCTGATCGTCCTGAACTTCAACGAGTGCCTGCACTGTCCGAACCTGCATCCGACGCTCAACAAGCTGCACCACTACCTTGGCGCCGACAACGTCGCGCCGACTTCCGTCTATTGCGGCGGGGCAATGGGGTTCAGGGACGGCGTCGAGACGATGAGCATGGACGGCAAGCGGCGGCGCGCGTATCTACCCGGCTTGAACGATCGCGAGCGGCAGCAGGTGTCGTACTTTTCGATCTACCCGAACTTCCTGCTCAGCCTGCATCCCGATTACATGATGACGCACACGCTCTGGCCGCGCGCGCACGATCGGACGGAGATCGTCTGCGAGTGGCATTTCCATCCGGACGAAATGGACAAGCCCGGCTTCCACGCGGACGATGCGATCGAGTTCTGGGATCTGACGAACCGCGAGGACTGGTGGATTGCCGAGCAGTCGCAAGCCGGGATCAATTCACGCGTCTATCAGCCCGGCCCCTACTCGACGCGCGAGGAGCTGCTCTGGAGCTTCGACGAGATCGTGCGTCGCGAAGCAGAGCCTGGTGGGTCCAGTGGGTCCAGTGGGTCAAGTGGGTCAAGTGGGTCTAGTGGGTCTAGTGGGTAGAACGGCACAAATTGCCCGTTCCCGACTTACTCGGCCTACCCGACCTACCCGACCCACTCGACCTACTCGACCCACTCGACCTACTCGACCTACTCGTCCTACTGCGTCGACGCGAGGCGTTTCAGCTCGTCGAAGAAGTTGAAAATCAGCACGACGTGATCGAGTTTCGTGTCCGCCTCCGCCGCCGGCACGACGGCGCCGGCGATGCGAGCGCCGTCCGGGTGCAGGTCGTACGGCCGCCCCGGCACCGAAACGAACCCGCGCGGGCGCACGGTCAGGCGCGCGTCGGACCAGCGCCGCGGCTTGTCGGCGTTGAAGGAATCGCCCTCGACGGAATACGACGCCACCATGATGTGCTGATCGGACGATTCGAAGAACAGCTCACGTCCGGTGCGCGACCAGGTCGGATGGATCCCGCCGTTGGTTGAAATCTGCCGCTTGCCGCCGGGGCCCGGAAACGGCTGCACGAAGACGTCGGGCGCGGCCGACCCGAGCGTGAAGTACGCAATCCAGCGCCCGTCCGGCGAGAACGCCGGGTCGCTGGCCCCGGGCGGACCCTTGACGAACACGTAGGGCGTGCCGGGCTTCCAGCCCGACGCCTCATCGCCGTCCATCGGCAGAATCATCAGGTTGACGCCCCCATCCGTGGGGTCGCTGAACGCCAGAAACTTTCCCGACGGATGCCAGGAGCCGGGAATTTGCACCGTCGTTGCCGTGGTGAGGCGCTGCGCATCGCCCGCGCCATCGGCCCGCTGCCAGTACAGACCCGGGCCCCCGGTTCGAGCGAAACACGATCCGCCGGCCATCCGGGGTCCAGACCGGCTTCTGGTTGTCGGAGGCGTCGACGGTCAGCCGCGCAATCGTGTCGCGCGCCCACTCGTAGACGTAGATGTCGTTCTTGCTTTTGCCGGCGTCCAAGATGTCCATCGCGAGCCGCTGGCCGTCGGGACTGAACCGGATATTGCTCCAGTCGGCAGCCGTCGATCGCAGCATCGACGTCCGCCCGGTCCGGTCCGCCCACAGGATCGGCGAGGCGACAGCGCCGGCCGGACCTGAGACATAGGCGACCGTTCCATTGCTCGCCGCCGCGAACTGTCCGAACCCGAGGCCCGCATTTCCAGACACATGCGCCAGCACCGGAACCGGCTGGCCGCGCGTTTCCAGCCGATCCTCATCCATCGGGACGGCAAACAGCGTTCCCTGATGCATGTACACGAGGTGGCCGGTCGACAGGTATCGACCGAAGTAGCCGCCGCGGACCAACGTCTTGCGTTCACCCTTTGGCAACGGTTGCGCGACGATCATCCCGTCGTCGTAGCTGCCGGCGCTGCGGGTAGTGGTGTATACGAGCGCCTTGCCGTTCGGCAGAATCTCGGGCCAGCGCTGGCTCACTTCGCCTTCGCGCACGGGGATGAGCGGCTCCGGAGTACCGCCCGACGCAGACACGCGCTGGAGGCTTATGGAAGCTCCGGGCGCCGGGAGGAACACGATGGTATCGTCGGGTCCCCATGCGCCGCCGCGGCCGACCGGTGCGTCGCACAATGTGATCGGCGCACCGCCGGTGACGGACACCTTTCTCAATTGGCCGCCGGCGAAGAACCCGATCCACTTCCCATCCGGGGAGAAGAACGGGCCGCGCGCGTCCTCGGTGCCGGGAATGGCCATGGCCTGCAGTTGATTGAGCGGTCGCACGTGAAGGCGGGCCGGTTCGTCGGCGTGCTTGGCAACGAACACCAGCAGCGAGCCGTCCGGAGAGATGTTCACGGCGGGACCCTGCCCCATGTCGAGGGACAGATCGCCGCCGATGTCAGCGCTCAACCGAACGGGCGTCGCGGGACGGTCCACCCGGCGAAGACCGCCGGACGAGAGGACCGCGGCAGCCACCGCGAGCGATACGCCGGCGACGGCCCACGGCAGCGTCCGCCGCCAACGCGGTGCGGTGTCAAACGTCGCGACGACTGAGCGCTCGTCCGAAGCCTCGCGCTCCGTCGGCGACTCGAGCAGAAAGCGTGCGACAGCCATGTCGCCGATGCGCGCCTTGACATCCTTCTTCAGACAGCGCATCACGAGCGTGCGGATGTTCGGCGGTAGATCGGTGGGAAACGCCGACCAGTCCGGTTCCGCACGAACAACGGCGGCGATGACTTCGGTCGCGTCCTCGCCATCGAACGCACGCCGGCCGGTCAGCATTTCGTAGAGCACGGCGCCGAAAGCCCAGACGTCCGCGCGCTTGTCGGCGGTTCGGCCCTTCGCCTGCTCGGGGCTCATGTACGCGGCGGTGCCGAGAATCATCCCGGCCTGCGTGGCCATATGCGTGAGCGTCGGCGACTGCGTGAAATCTCCTGCCCCTCCTGTCCTTCCCGCCTCCAGCTTCGCGAGTCCGAAGTCGAGCACCTTCGCCCGGCCGTCGGCGGTCAGCATGATGTTGGCCGGCTTCAGATCGCGGTGGATGATCCCCTTTTCGTGCGCGGCCTCGAGCGCGTCGACGATCTGGCGCGCGACGGCGATCGCGTCGTCGACGTCCATCCGCGATTTCTGCGCGAGCGACTCTCCGTCGACAAGCTCGAGCACCAGAAATTTCGTCGGTCCAGAATCTTCGAGACCGTAAATGGCGGCGATGTTCGGATGATTCAGTGCAGCCAGCAGCTGCGCCTCGCGCTCGAAGCGCGCGACCCGCTCGGGATCGGCGACGAACACGTCCGGCAGGATCTTGATGGCGACATCGCGACCGAGCTTGGTGTCGCGGGCCCTGTAGACCTCGCCCATTCCTCCCGCGCCGAGAGCGGACAAAATCTCGTACGCGCCAAGCCGCGTTCCGGTCGCGAGGCTCATGGGATTCGCGGCAATTGTAGTCTTGAAATCTTCGTGTCCACGCTAAACTGAAAGGCTATGACTTCGAACATTTCCGCATTCAGCGGCCACCGCCGCATTCCCGCACCCGTCAACGAACCGAACCGCACGTACGCACCGGGAACGCCAGAACGTGCGTCGCTCAAGGCGCGCCTCAAAGCGATGGCCTCCGAGAAAATCGTGATGCCGCTTTACATCGGCGGCAAGGAAGTGAAAACCGGCAGTTGCGGCCAGATGGTGATGCCGCACGACCATGCACACGTGCTCGGCGAATATCACAAAGCGTCGGAGCAGCACGTCCGCGCCGCCGTGGACGCCGCACTCGCCGCCCGTCATGAATGGGCTAGTTGGTCGTTCGCGGATCGCGCGGCTGTAATCCTCAAAGCCGCCGAGCTGTTGACGACATCCTGGCGCGACACGCTCAATGCCGCGACGATGCTCGGTCAGTCGAAAACCGCGTTCCAGGCCGAGATCGACGCGGCCACGGAAATCGTCGACTTCTGGCGCTTCAACGTGCACTACGCGCAGGAACTCCTCGACGAGCAGCCGTACAGCGATCACTCGATGTGGAACCAGCTCGAGTACCGCGCCCTCGAAGGGTTCGTTTATGCGGTGTCGCCGTTCAACTTCACATCGATCGCCGCGAACCTGCCAACCGCGCCGGCGCTCATGGGCAACACGGTGGTGTGGAAGCCCGCCTCGAGCGCGATGTTCTCCGCCTACTACCTGATGAAGCTCTACGAGGCGGCCGGCATGCCGCCCGGCGTCATCAATCTCGTCGCCGGTGACGCGGCCACGATCTCGAACGTCCTCCTCTCGCACACGGATCTCGCCGGCGTGCACTTCACCGGCAGCACCGAAGTGTTCAAGGAGATGTGGAAGACGATCGGTTCCTCCGTCGACACCTACAAAACCTATCCGCGCATCGTCGGCGAAACCGGCGGCAAGGACTTCATCGTCGCGCATCCGTCGGCGGATGCCGAGGCGCTGGCGGTGGCGATCGTGCGCGGTGGATTCGAATTCCAGGGACAGAAATGTTCGGCCGCCAGCCGTGTCTACGTCCCGAAGTCGCTGTGGAACGAGGTGCGCGATCGCGCCGCTGCGATGATCGACGACATCAAGATCGGCGACATCCAGGACTTCCGCAACTTCATGGGCGCCGTCATCGACAAGCGCGCGTTCGAGAAGATCAGCGGCTATGTCGAAGATGCGAAGAAGAGCGCGAAAATTATCGCCGGCGGCAAAACCGACGGCAGCACGGGCTACTTCATCCATCCAACGCTGGTCGAGGCATCCGAGCCCGGCTATCGGCTCATGTGCGAGGAAATCTTCGGACCGGTCGTCACCGCTTACGTGTACGACGATGCGAAGTGGGCGGAGACGCTGCAGATCGTGGACTCGACTTCGCCGTATGCGTTGACGGGTGCGATCTTCGCGCAAGATCGCCGCGCTGTCGTCGAAGCGACGTCGACATTGCGCAACGCAGCCGGCAACTTCTACGTCAACGACAAGCCGACCGGCGCGGTCGTCGGTCAGCAGCCGTTCGGCGGCGCACGCGCGTCGGGCACGAACGACAAGGCGGGATCGAAGCTGAACCTGACGCGCTGGGTCAGCGCGCGGACGATCAAGGAAAACTTCAACCCGCCGCGCGACTACAAGTACCCGTTCATGAGCGCCGAGTAGAAGCGCTCATCCTTCGACAGGCTCAGGATGAGCGTGTCGGAAAACGCGCTCGTGGTGAGCGTGTCCGAGAAATTCGCTCGTGGTGAGCCTGTCGAACCACGAGCAGCTACGCGAACGCTGCCGTCTTTCGCGGCGGGTTGAAAAACGGCGTTTTGACGACGGTCGCGGGCACGCGGTGACGCACAGCCTCGACCGTCACCTCGAACTCGAGCGCGGTGCCTTCGGAGAAATGCGGCGCTGCGATCGTGGCCAGCGCGATCAACTTCTTCAACACGGGCGACCACGTTGTCGTGGTCGCTCGGCCAACCTGCCGATCGTCTTTGTAGACGGGCACCGGCACGCGTGAGGCCGCCGCGGACAGCTGCGGCGGCAGACCTTCTTTCTCGTACAGCCCTTCAACGGCCGGCCAACTGATTTCGAGTCCGACAACCTGGCGCGGCGGTCCATTCCGCTGTTCCGCAACGAGCGGACGGCGGCCGACGAATGGCTGTTTGTCGAGTTGGACCAGGCGTCCGAGTCCCATCTCGAACGGCGAGTATTTCTGCGACTCGATCAGCGCCTTCTTGCTGCTGTTGAAATCGACTTCGATGAGGAGCAGGCCCGCTTCCACACGCGCAACGTCGAGCGCGAGCATGCCTGCCGGATGGATGTCGAAAGCGCGGCCTTTCGTCATCAGTGCATCCCAGACGTCGACCGCCCGATCCCACGGCATCCAGATTTCGTACCCGAGGTCGCCGGTGTAGCCGGTGCGTGAAATGTCGACCGGCACGCCCGCGATGCTGCCGTGTGTCATGCGGAAGTACTTGAGCGATCGGACGTCCGCATCGGCGACGGCATCGAGCAATCGGCCTGACGTCGGCCCCTGCAGCGCAAGCGCGGCAACGGATTCCGAGATGTCCTCGATTCTGACGTCGAGGCCGATCGCATTCTGCGAGAGCCACCGCAGGCTCGGGTCCGCGGCCGTCCACCGAAACACCTGCTCCTCCACCCGCGTCACGGTGCCATCGTCGATCACCTTGCCATGCTCGTCGCACCACGGCGTGTAGTAGACCTGGCCGAGGGCGAGCTTGCGCGCGTCGCGGGTGATGATGCGATCGACGAGCCTGACGGCGTCCTTCCCCTTCACCAGGTACTTGAACAGCGGCGAGACGTCGATGAGCGCGGCGGCGTTGCGGATCGCGTTGTATTCGTGCTCGTGATGCGCCTCGTACGCGCTGACCGCGTAGTAGCCGGACCAGTCGCGGAAATTGAGGCTCTCGCAGAGCGGCAGCGTCCGTTCGTGGACCGCGGTACCAATGGGCATGCGCGGCATCATAACCTCCGTCCCCCGCCCCAACCTCCGTCCCCGGCTGGAGACGGAGGTTGCCTGGGGGACGGAGGTTAGAATCACCGACCATGAAGCAGCTGCTCGCGATCGCGGCCGCCGCCGTCCTGTCCGGTGGGCAAGCCACGGCGCCTCCCGTGACGGCAATCCGCGCCGCGAGGCTGATCGATGGACGCGGAGGACCGCCGGTCGCGTCAGCGGTGGTCCTTGTCCGCGGCGATCGCATCGACGCCGTTGGCAGCGGCCTCGCGATCCCAGCCGGCGCACGCGTGGTGGATCTCGGGAGCGCGACGCTCTTGCCGGGGCTGATCGACCTCCACACACACCTGACGAGCACAGGCATCCACTGGGAAGACGAGCTCCTGCGGACCACGCCAGGCCAGGCGGCGCTCCACGGGGCGCAGAACGCGCGCATCACGCTGATGGCCGGCTTCACGACGTGCCGCGACATGGGTCCGACGTGGCCGTACGTCGACATCGATCTGCGGAAAGCGATCGATGAAGGCGTGGTGCCAGGCCCGCGGATGCTCGCCTCCGGCAACTACGTCTCGCCGACTGGCGGCGCGGGCGACGCACGGCAGTTTTCGATCTACGTCGACGTCCCGATTGTGAAGAACCTGGCCGACGGTCCGGACGAAATCCGCAAGGCCGTGCGCACGAATCTCAAGCAAGGCGCCGACTTCATCAAGGTTCTCGGAACCGGCGCCGTCACGTCGAAGGGCGCGCCGCCCGGCTCACAGCAGTACACCGAAGCCGAAATGCACGTCGCCGTCGAAGAAGCCGCGCGCTGGGGTAAACACGTCGCGGCGCACCTGCACGGCACCGAGGGCATCAAGGCCGGCATTCGCGCCGGCGTGCACACGGTCGATCACGGCAGCATGATGGACGACGAGGCGGTGGAGTTGCTGCGCACGCACAAGGCGTACTTCGTGCCGACGATGTACACGAGCATGGTGAGCCCAACGAACCCGAAGCTGCCGGAATCGGAGCAAGAGCGATCGCGGCAGATGATCGAGGTGAAGGAGCGATCGTTCCGGCTGGTCTTGAAGTCCGGCCTGCCGATCGGCTTCGCGACCGACGCGGCGGTCGTGCCGCACGGACAGAACGCGAAGGAGTTCGGCTACCGCGTCCGGCTCGGGCAGTCGCCGATGGCCGCGATCCAGTCAGCGACGAAAACCGCGGCCGAGGTGCTCGGCTGGAGCGATCGCGTCGGCACGGTCGAAGCCGGCAGGTTCGCGGATCTCATCGCCGTGCGTGGCGATCCGCTGCAGGACATCACCGAGCTCGAACGGGTCGCGTTCGTGCTGAAGGGCGGCGTCGTGTACAAATCCCTGACCCCAAGTTCCGAATCCCGCTGATGAAATACGACGCCATCGTGATTGGCGGCGGTCACAACGGCCTGACGGCAGCCGCGTACCTCGCGCGCGCCGGACGCAAAGTCCTGGTCCTCGAGCGTCGATATCTGGTCGGCGGAGCGGCCGTCACCGAAGAAGTGTTTCCGGGGTTCAAGTTCTCGGTCTGCTCGTACGTCGTTTCGCTGCTGCGGCCTGAGATCATTCGAGACCTCGATCTGCCGCGCCACGGGCTCGAGATCCTGCCGCTCGACGGCACGTTCACGCCGATGCCGAACGGCGACTACCTGTGGCGCGTGAACGACCATGCGAAGACCCGCCGCGAAATCGCGCGGCATTCGCGGGTGGACGCCGAGGCGTACGACGAGTACGCGAAGGCGATGGTCGAAATGGCGCGGTTCGTCAAGCCAACGCTGAACATGACGCCGCCCGATCCGGCGTCGCTCCATCCGCGCGAGCTGATGAAACTGATGTTCCTCGGCCGCCGCTTCGGCACGCTCGCCGATACGGATCGCTACAACCTGATTCAACTGATGACGATGAGCGCGGCGGATTTTCTCGATCAATGGTTCGAGACCGACGTGCTCAAGGCGACGATGTCGGCCTCAGGGATTATCGGGACGTTTCTGGGGGTGCGCTCGCCGGGCACGGCCTATGTGCTGCTGCATCACTACATGGGCGAGATCGACGGCGCGTTCCGGTCGTGGGGGTTCGCGCGTGGAGGCACGGGTGCGATCTCGAACGCCATCGCGTCGGCGGCGCGCGAGGCGGGCGTCGAGATCCGAACCAGCACGTCGGTCGCGCGCATCGAAACGAAGAACGGCGAGGCCCGGGGCGTTGTCCTCACGAACGGCGATGAGCTGACCGCCGAACTCGTGCTGTCGAGCGTCGATCCGAACCTCACATTCTTGAAATTCCTGGATGCGAAGGCATTGCCCGGCGAATTCCTCGACGAGGTACGCCGCTACCGCTATCGCGGCTCGTCGGGCAAAGTGAACCTCGCGCTCGACGCCCTGCCGAATTTCACGTGTCTGCCCGGCGAGGGTCCACACCTGCGCGGCGCGATGTCGATTTCGCCGTCTGTCAACTACATGGAGCGTGCGTACGACGATGCGAAGTACGGGGCGTTTTCGAGGCGGCCATACATCGACATGGTGATTCCGACGCTGACCGACCCGTCAGTGGCGCCGCCTGGGAAACATGTCCTCTCGTGCTTCGTGCAGTACGCGCCGTATGCGCTCGCGAATGGCACATGGGATGAGCAGCGCGAAGCATTCGGCGACACGGTGATCGACACGCTGTGCGAGTACGCGCCGAACCTGCGCGACATCATCCTGCACCGGCAGGTCTTGACGCCGTTGGATCTCGAGCGCGAGTTCGGGCTGACCGAGGGCAACATCTTCCAAGGAGAGTTGACGCTCGAGCAACTCTTCTTCGCGCGGCCCGTGCCTGGGTGGGCGCAGTACAAGACGCCGATTCGCAATTTGTGGATGTGCGGATCGGCGACGCATCCCGGCGGCGGGATCATGGGCGCGCCGGGCCGGAACGCCGCGCTGCGAATTCTGGGTTCGGCACGATGACGACGTACAAACAACGCAGAGCACGCGGAGCACGCAGAGTTCCTATGGCTCTGCGGTTTCTGCGAGTTCTGCGTTCCCCGTTTTGGGTGTGGCATGACGGCGCCTAATGACGTGGTGGTCGTCGGTGGAGGCCACAACGCCCTCGTCGCGGCCACGCTGCTCGCAAAGGCGGGCCGGAAAGTCGTCGTCCTCGAGCGGCGCGATCGCGTCGGCGGGTGCGCAGGAACGTCTGACCTCGCCCCAGGGTTCAAGTGCCCGACGCTCGCGCACGTGGCGGCGCTCGATCCGCAACTGGTGCGGCGCCTCGAGCTCGAGCGGCATGGGTTGACGACGATTCGGCCGGCGGTCGATGCGTGTGCGCCCACGCTCGACGGCCGCGCGCTCGTGTTGTGGAGCGATCGCGCGCGGGCAGCGGAATCGATCCGCGCGTTCTCGGCGAAGGACGAGGCCGAGTATCCGCGGTTCCTCGACAGCTTCGCGCGCATCGGGGGTGTGCTGCGCGCGCTGGCCTCGACGCTTCCGCCCGACATCGACCAGCCGCGTGCAGCCGACGTCATGTCGCTGCTCCAGACCGGCCGGCAGTTTCGCGCACTCGGCAAGGCCGACACCTATCGCATGCTGCGCTGGATGCCGATGCCGGTCGCGGATCTGATGAGCGAATGGTTCGAGAGCGAGCCGCTGCGGGCCGCGGTCGCGGCCGGTGGCGTCCTGGGATCATTTCTGGGTCCGCGCTCGGCGGGCAGCGCCGCGGTGTTGCTGATGCTCGGCGCCGGCGAGGGTCATCCGGTCGGCCGCGGCTGGTTCGCGCAGGGGGGACCCGGTGCGCTCGCCGATGCGCTGGCGGCCGCTGCGCGATCGGCTGGCGTCGAGATTCGCACCGGCGCGGACGTCGCGCAGATCGACGTCGACGACGAGAAAGCCACGGGCGTGACGCTGGCGAACGGCGAACGGATCGCGGCCAAAAGCATCGTGTCGGGCGTCGATCCGAAGCGCACGCTGCTGCGCCTGGTCGATCCGATGAACCTCGCACCGGAACTGATTCGCCGTGTGCAGAACATCCGGACGCGCGGGGTGCTCGGGAAAGTGAACTTCGCCGTCTCGTCGCTGCCGCGCTTCTCGAGCCTGGCGCACCTCGGCGAGCGCGAGCAACGAGAGGCCTTGTCGGGCCGCGTTCGGCTGGCGCCGCATCTCGACGTCATCGAGCGCGCGTTCGACGCCGTGAAATATGGCGGACTGGCGGACGACCCGTGGGTCGAGCTCACGATTCCGTCGATCGTGGACGCCTCCCTGGCGCCGGCCAATCAACACGTCGTGTCGGCCTACGTGCAGTACGTCCCGTTCGACACCGACCCCGATCGCCTCGCCGATGTCACGACGCGCACCATCGAGCGCTTCGCACCAGGCTTCGCAGCGTCTATCGTCGCGCGCGAGGCGATCACACCGCGCGATCTCGAATGCACGTACGGTCTGACCGGCGGGCACATCTTCCACGGTGAGCTCGCGATCGATCAGTTCTTCGTCACGCGCCCGGTGCTCGGCTGGGCGCGCTACACCACGCCGATTGGTCGCCTGTTTCTCTGCGGCTCGGGAACGCATCCCGGCACCGGCCTCGACGGCCGGTCCGGCGCGAACGCGGCGAAACAGGTGCTACGGGATCTTTCGTAAGAACGCGTCGGTGCGCGCCGACACGCCCTTCAACCACGCGATCTGCTGCATCGTCCCATCGCGAAACATCTGAATGAACGCCGGAGGAAACGCCGACCAGTCGATGGCGTGCGCGCCCCAGTCGGGCTGCGTGCCATCGGCATCAGTGAACCCGTATGCGCGCGCGAGCTCCCACGAGCTGACCAGCTGACCGTTACGTTCCAGGATGTTGGGATCCGCGGCGAGGGCGGCCACTCCGCGCCCGACGTAGAGCGGCGATTCGGAGACCAGGAAGTTCTTGTCCTTCTTATCGCCGTCGCGCCACGTCGCCTCCGTCACGCGGAAATGCTCGAGCATGGTTTCCGACCGCAGGAAGCCCGGTACGATCGCGAGCGCGGCGACGCCGTGCTGGTGCAGCTCCGCCGCCATGTGCAGCGCGTGGCCCTTGAGTGCGAGCTTCACCGTCTGCGTGAGCGGGTTGCCGCCGGCGGACAACGTGTCGCCTTCGGTGACCTCGACGATGAGGCCGCGGCGCGCGCGAATCATCAGCGGCGCAACGTGTTTGGCGGTGATGATGTGCGACAGGATCGCCTGCCGGAACGCCGCCTCGCCGTTCGTGAGGTCGGTTTTCCAGAACGAGACGAACTGCCGCATCATCGGATCCTCGCCGGCCACGCAGTTCGCCAGCACGTCGAGGTGCCCCTGCTCGCGATCGATGCGGCCGACGAGCGCTTCGACTTCGGCTTCCTTCGTGTGATCGACGCGGACAGCGATCGCCTGTCCGCCATCGCGCACGATCATCGCGGCGGTTTCGTCGATCGTCTCCGGCCGGTTGTACGGCGACGGGTTGCCGGCGGTGCTGCGGCCGCTGCAATACACGATCGCACCGGCCTCGCCGAGCGCGCGTGCGATGCCGCGTCCAGCGCCACGCGTCGCCCCCGCGACGAGCGCAACGCGTCCTTCGAGCGGTTTCATCGGACCTCCACCGCCGGCATCTCGGCGGGTTGAGCAGCAGTGGCGACAGCGGCGCGTTCGAGGCGCCACTCGTACGGCGTCGGCGACGCCGCGTGGAAGATGTGTGGAAAGTGTTGCTGCGCGTACCGCCCCCAGTGCGGTTGCGAGCCGTCCACATCCGTGAAGCCGTACTCGTCGGCGAGCGCCCACGACCCGAAGAGACCGCCGGCCTTCGTCTTCACATCGGGATCGGCGGCCATCGCCGCGACACCGCGGCCGATGAAACACGGCGTTTCCGATCCGGCCCACCCGAATCCCTTCGCTTTCGGATGCTCGATGGCATCGCGCCACGTCGCTTCAGTCACACCGAAGCCCTGGAGGATGGCCTCGGTGCGCATGAACCCTGGCGTAACGGCGAGCGCCGTGACGCCATGCGGCGCGAGTTCCACCGCGAGTCCGTACGCGATGCGTTTCAGCGAGGCCTCCATCAGGTCGAAGAAGAACTGACCGTGATACTGGATGCCCGGCTGCTCGACGACTTCGACGATGAGGCCGGCCTTCCGTTTCACCATCAGCGGCGCAGCATGCCATGCGGTGACGATGTGCGGCCAGAGCCAGGAGTCGACGAGCTCGCGTCCGCGATCGAGCGGCTGCTTCCAGAATGCGTTCCACGACTCGACCGGGCGGCCGGTGAGGATGTTGACGAGGACGTCGAGCCGTTTGTGATCGCGGCGGATGCGATCCATCAGCGCGGCGACCTCGCGCTCAGCCGTGTGATCGACGCGCACCGGAACGCCGGTGCCGCCGGCGGTCGTCACCAGTTCGGCGGTCTCTTCAATCGTTTCGGGACGCCCGGCGTAGTGATGGTCCGAGGTGTTGGGCTGGGTCCGGCTGCTGCGGCCGGTGCAGTAGACCGTGGCGCCGGCTTCGCCGAGCATGCGGGCGATGCCGCGGCCGCCGCCGCGCGTGGCGCCGGCAACGAGGGCGACGCATCCGTGGAGCGGTTTCTTCATGCGAACCTCCTGACGGCCGAGCACTATAAATGAACGGACATTTATAAACAAGCGGAAAGTGAACGGTCGTTTATAATCCGCGCGTTGAGCCCCCGCCCGCGCGCCACCAGCGACGAGCACATCCTCGGCGCCACCTACCGCGTCGTCTCGCGCCTGGGGCCGAACCTCACGCTGGCGGACGTGGCGAAAGAAGCCGGGGTGTCGCCCGCGACGCTGGTGCAGCGCTTCGGATCGAAGCGCGGCCTGCTGCTCGCGTTCGCCTCAGCGGGGTCCGGCACCCTCGGCGAGGAATTCGACCAGATTCGCCGGCAGCACCGGTCGCCGATCGCCGCGATCTACGCGACCGCCGAGTGCATGGCGGCGATGGCGGTCACGCCCGAAACGCTGTCGAACAGCCTCGCCTTCCTGCAGATCGACCTCACCGATCCCGAGTTCCACAAGCACGCGCTCGCGCATTCGCGCGCCACGCATGCCGAGATCACGAAACTCCTGGACGAGGCCGTCGCCGGCGATGAGCTGCTGCCCTGCGACACCGCGCGTCTCGCTGGCACGGTGCAGGCGCTGATGGGTGGGTCGCTGTTGCAGTGGGCGATCGATCGCGACGGCAAAGCAGGAGACCGCATGCGCCAGGACGTCGAGGTGCTTCTCGGACCGTTGTTGAAGCGGCGCCCCCGGCGGCGGAAACGAAAGCGGCGAACCTGATCCGCTCGTGGTGAGCCCTTCGACTCGCCGCTCATCCTGAGCCTGTCGAAGGATGAGCGTCTCGCTCAGGGTGTACCTGTCGAACCACGAGCTCGTGATCGCCAGTCGCGCTACACTTACGCCGCATGACGCGTCAGGAATTTCTGCGACTGCTCGCGGCCGGATCGGTCGCGCCATGGAACGCGCGCGAGGCCCATGCGGCAACACACCAGAACGCCGCCGCGCCCGCGAAAAGCTTTCCACAAGGCACGACCAAGGCCGTGGTCGACTTCATCACGCACGCCTCGATCGACAGCATGCCGGAACGCGTTGTCGCTGAAGCCAAGCGCTGCCTCATCGACGGCTTCGGCGTCGTGCTCGCCGGTTCGACGACACAAGGCAGCGCGATTGTCCGCGACTACATCAAGAGCGTGGCGTCGACCGCGCGCGACGCGACGGTGCTCGGGCCGGAGCGGCTGGCCACAACCGCCGCGAACGCGGCACTCGCCAACGGCGCCAGCGGCCATGCGATGGACTACGACGACACGCAGTTGTCGACGACGCCGGATCGCATCTTTGGCCTGCTGACGCATCCGACCGTGCCGGCGTTGTCGGCGTCGCTCGCCGTCGGCGAACGGCTGGGCGTCTCCGGCCGCACGTTTCTCGAAGCGTTTCTCGTCGGCTTCGAAGTGGAGTGCAAGATCGCGGAAGCGATCAACCCGGATCACTACGTGCACGGTTTCCACAGCACCGGCACGATGGGCACCTTCGCCGGCGTGGCCAGCGCGGCCAAGCTGCTGAAGCTGCCGCCGCCCAAGATCGCCCACGCGCTCGGCATCGCGTCGAGCATGAGCTCCGGCATCCGCGTGAACTTTGGCTCGATGAGCAAGCCGCTCCACGCCGGCCGCGCGGCGGAAAACGGCGTGACCGCGGTCGAACTCGCGTCGCGCGGTTTCACCGCCGGCGACGATCCGCTCGACGGCGAATGGGGTTTCTTCCAGGTGCTCGGCGGCGGCGCCGACCTCACCCGCATCGTCTCCACGCTCGGCAAGCCGTACTCGATCGTCGACCCCGGCGTGTCGATCAAACCGTATCCGTGCGGTTCGCTCGGCCACCCGACGATGGACGCGATGCTGACGCTGGTGACGAAGCACGACGTCAAGCCGGAGCAGATCACCGCGGTGCGCGTCCGCGCGGGATCGAACATCCTCAACCCGCTGCGCTACAAGACGGCGAAGACGGAGCTCGAAGCGAAGTTCTGCCTGCCGTTCATGATGGCGAGCATCGCGCTGCGGCGCCGAGCAGGGATTCGGGAGTTCACCGACGAGTTCGTAGCCTCAGCGTCGGTGCAGACGATGATGACGCGTGTGCAGACCGTGTTCGACGCAGCGATCGAGGCGCGTGGTTTCGACAAGATGCGCAGCGTGGTCGAAGTCGATCTCGCGGATGGCAGAAAGCTGGTCGAGCCGTCGGACGAGCGTTATCGCGGAAGCCCCGATAAGCCGTTCACGCGCGCCGAGTTGATCGAGAAGTTCACCGATTGCGCGAGCGTAGTGCTCTCTGCGGAGAAGATTCGACGCGCGGGCGAGATGATCGAATCGGTCGACCGCCTCGCGAACATTCGCGAGCTGACCGCGGCGCTCACGTGATTTCAGACTTCAGATTTCGGATTTCAGATTTCTTTGAGATTTCAAAATCTGACGTTCATGAAATCCGAAATCAATCTGAAATCTGCATTCTGAAATCTGAAATGCACTACGCGCCCAACTGCGTCGCCAGGGCGCCGAAGTCCTTGGCCTCCACGTCCGCAACGCCGTTGGACGAGAGGTCGGGCTTGCCCGCCGGTCCGTACTCGTTCGGCCTCGCGACGAACGCCGTTTTCAAGCCGACAGCCTTTGCCGCGCGCAGATCGCCGAGATGCGCGGCCACCATCATCACCTCGGCCGGCTGGAGATTCAGAAAGTCCGCGGCAGACTGATAGACCTCGTGATCCGGTTTGTAGTGCCGCACGAGTTCCGCGCCGAGGATGCAATCCCACGGCAGCTTGGCGAATCTGGCGAGGTCGGTCATCAGCGCGATGTTGCCGTTCGACAGCGGCGCGAGGACGAACTTCTTCTTGAGTTTCGTCAGTCCGGCCACGGAATCGGGCCACGGGCGCAGACGATGCCAGGAGAGATTGAGTTCGTCTTTCTCCGCCTCGGACAGCGTCAGATTGAAGTCCCCGAGAATCCGATCGAGCGTCATACGGTGGAGGACGTCGAGCTTCGTCCACGGCAGTTCGCCGGTCCGCACGCGGTTCATGCTCGGCGCGTAACCCGCGCGCCAGGCGTCGGCGAATTTCTCACCGTCGAGCGTCACGCCCTTGCGCGTCGCGAGCTGACGCACCTCCGCGGCGACGGACGATCGCCAGTCGACGACGGTGCCGAACACGTCGAAGACGAGGGCTTTGACACCCGCAGGGGCGTCCGCCTTCAGGCGGACCTCCGCCACGTTGGTCCGGCTAAAGCCGGACGCCCCGTACAGAGGGGTAAAGCCCGATGCCACGTATAGCGATCTTTCCAAGAATTCCCGTCGTGTCGACATTGCGTTCACTTCCGGTAATCCAGCGCCGGTTTGCGATCGGCGAGACGGGTCGCGTACTTGAAGTCCGGTCCGCGCTTCTGATCGAACTCCGTTTTGGCTTTCTGAATATGCACCGGATCGGTGAACAGATCGAGCGTCGTCAACGCCATCGACTTCGCGGCGACCATCATCCCCTTCACGCCGATGGTGCCGCCGGCACACGCCGTGGCTTGCCAGCTGTGCGCAGGGACGCCCGGCGCGAACGTCGCAGCAGTCAGCGACACCGTCGGCACGTTCCAGCTGACGTCGGCCAAATCGGTGGACGAGCTGTTGACGGCGCCGGATCGCATTGGCCGCACCTGCTCCTGCGAGCCGACCGCAACGTCAGGCGGATCGGTCAGCGTCTTGCGGATCTCCTCGGCGAACTTCGCTTCTTCTGGCGTGTACGAAAACCCGCCGACGCGTTCGAGGTTCTTGTTCATCACCCCACTGAGGTAGTCGTTCGGCAGCACGTTGTAGACCGCCCCGGTCACTTCCAATTCCATCGTCGTGCCAGTGCCGAGTGCGGCACCTTTTGCCGCGTTGACGATCCGCTCCCACACGCCGTCGAGGATCTTCATGTTCGGCTGGCGCGCGTAGTAGTAGACCTCGGCGAAATCGGGCACCACGTTCGGCGCCGCGCCGCCGCGCGTGATGATGTAGTGGATGCGCGTCTCCTGCGGCACGTGCTCGCGCATCATGTTGACCATGTTGTCCATCGCCTCGACGGCGTCGAGCGCGGAACGGCCGCGATCGGGCGCCGCGGCCGCGTGCGCGGCCACGCCGCGAAAGCGAAACTTGCCGGTGATGTTGGCGGTGGAACTCGTGGGGCTCGCTTCGTTGCGATCGCCGGGATGCCACGTGACAACGGCGTCAACGTCGCTGAACAAACCGGCGCGGACCATGTAGACCTTGCCCGAGCCGCCCTCTTCGGCCGGCGTACCGTAGTAGCGCAGCGTGCCGCTGTGCCCTGATGACGCGAGCCACTCCTTCACCGCGATCGCCGCGGCGAGCGCACCGGTGCCCAGCAGGTTGTGGCCGCATCCGTGTCCGGCGCCGTTGTCTTCGATCGCGTGGTGCGCGGCCGTCTGCGCTTCCTGCGACAACCCGGGCAGCGCATCGAACTCGCCGATGATCGCGATCACGGGTTTGCCGGATCCGAACGTCGCGACAAACGCGGTCGGGATGTCGGCGACGCCGCTCTTCAGCTGAAAGCCGGCGGTGCGCAACTGCTGCTGCAGGAGCGCGCTGCTCTTGTGTTCCTGAAAACCGACTTCGGCGAAGCCCCAGATCTGCTTGGCGACGGTGGCGTACGCCTCGCGTCGCGACTCAATTCGCTGAAGGAGCGCGGCGCGCTCGTCGCTGTCCTGTGCGCGTTGCGCGACAAGCGGAGTCGATAACACCAGCAGCAGCACGGGAGGAAGGTATCGGCGCATGGCGCATTATCGCGTAAGATTCCGGGAGTCCCTCAGCGAGGTTTTTTCATGAAGCGATCGGTTGTTTCCGCGTGCGTTGTCGTTCTTGCGGTCGTGGGCGCCGTCGGTCTGGCGGCTCAACAGAACCGTCCCGCGCCGGCTCCCGCATTCCCGCCGCCCTTCGTCCGCGACCCGAAGATTCCCGTGGACGCGGAGTACACCGCGAAGATCAAGGAATACACGACGCAGCCGTTCTTCACCTCGCCGCTGGTGGACTACCTGCCGCTGTCGAAGACCGTGCCGACGCCGAAGACCGTGCTCGGCGACGTCGCCGGCGCGCCCGGCAAGCTCCCGTACGCCGAGGAGGTCTACCAGTACATGCGCGCGCTCGAGAAGGCGAGCCCGCGCGTCAAAGTGTTCTCGATCGGCAAGACCGAGGAAGGCCGCGAGATGATCGCGGTGGCAGTGTCGTCCGACGCCAACATGGCGAAGCTCGAAGAGAACCGCCAGCGCCTCGCCAAGCTCGGTGACCCGCGCGCGCTGAACATGGACGATGCGGCGGCCGAAGCCTTGGTGCAGCAGGCCACGCCGATTTACTACATCACCGGCACGATCCACTCGCCGGAGACCGGCTCGCCGACGGCGTTGATGGAATTGGCGTACCGGCTCGCCGTCGACGATCACGAGTACATCAAGTCGATCCGCAACAACCTCATCACGCTGATCACGCCGGTGATCGAAGTGGACGGCCGCAACAAGATGGTGGACGTCTACAAGTGGCATCTCGCGCATCCGGGCCAGAACTATCCGGGCCTCGTCTACTGGGGCAAGTACGTCGCGCACGACAACAACCGCGACGCGATGGGCGTGACGCTGAAGCTCACCGAAAACGTGCTCAACACCTACAAGCATTGGAACCCGCAGGTGCTGCACGACCTCCACGAATCGGTGCCCTATCTCTACGACAACACGGTCGGCGACGGACCCTACAACGCGTGGATCGATCCGATTCTGGCTGACGAGTGGGAAATGATCGGCTGGAACAACGTCTCGGAGATGACGAAGTTCGGCATGCCGGGCGTGTTCACGCACGGCAACTTCGACACGTGGTCGCCCGGCTATCTGATGTTCATCGCCGCGCTCCACAACGGAATTTCCCGCTTGTACGAAACCTTCGGCAACGGCGGCGCCGACACGGTCGAACGGACGCTGCAGCCCAGCGACTACGCGCGCACCTGGTACAAGCAGAATCCGCCGCTGCCAAAGACGGTCTGGTCGCAACGCAACAACAACAACTATCAGCAGACCGGATTGCTCACCTCGCTGCACTACTTCGCGGGCAACGGCAAACTGTTCCTGCGCAACTTCTATCTGAAAAGCAAGCGATCGATCCTCAAGGCGCGCACCGAAGGTCCCGCCGCGTACGTGTTCACCGCGGACGAGGCGCGCCCGGGCGCGCAGGCCGACTTGCTTCGGATCCTGCAGAAGCAGGGTGTCGAGATCTCGCGCGCGACAGCGGAGTTCACCGTCAACGTGCCGGGCAAGAAGGCACCCGCGCGGCCGACGACGACGAACACGGACGGGGCGAGTGGGTCGAGTGGGTCGAGTGGGTCTAGTGCGTCGAGTGGGTCGAGTGGGTTGGGCGGGCCCAACGCGGGCAACGAGCAGGATAGACAGGAACCCAAAAAACCCGAGCCTGTGAAACGCACGTTCCCAGCTGGTTCGTACATCGTGCGGATGGATCAGCCGTACAGCCGCATCGCAGATGCGCTGCTCGACTATCAGTACTGGAGCCCGAACGATCCGCAGCGCACGCCGTACGACGACACCGGCTGGACATTCCCCGAGTTGTTCAACGTGCAGGCGGTTCGTGTGACCGATGTCGGCGTGCTCGACGCGCCGATCGAAAAAGTGACCGGCGAGGTGCGTCCCAAAGGCGGCCTGACGGATACGGGTTCGGTCTTCCTGGTCAACCACAACGCCGACAATGCGCTCGCCACGCTGCGTTACAAGTTCAAGAACGCGTCGTTCGAAGCCGCTGAAGAGCCGTTTGAAGCGGCCGGCAAGAAATTCAGCCGCGGCTCGTTCATCATCACGAACGTGAGCGCCGCTGACATTCAGAAAGCGGCAACCGATCTCGGCCTGCAAGTCACGGCCGTGTCATCGGCGCCGTCGGTGAAAACACACCCGACGCGCGCGCCGCGCGTCGCGATCATGCATACGTGGGCCACGACGCAAACCGAAGGCTGGTGGCGACAGGCATTCGACAACGCGCAGGTTCCATTCACGTACATCTCCACGCAGGATGTCGCGAAAGACAGCAACCTCAACGCGACGTTCGACGTCATCATCTTCCCGCCCGTCGGCCGCGGCACCCAGGCGATCGTCAACGGCATGCCGATGTGGGGCAATCCGCTGCCGTGGAAGAAGACGGCGGACACGCCGAACCTCGGGTCGGAAGATGAAACCGACGACATGCGTCCCGGCCTCGGCTGGGTCGGCGTCGCGCATCTGCAGGACTTCGTGCGAAAAGGCGGCGTCCTCCTGACGTCGATGGATACCGCCGACTTCGCAATGACAACGGGCTTTACGCCGGGCCTTTCGGTTGCGCAGCGCCAGCGGATGCGGATCATCGGCAGCGTCGTGCGCTCGAAGACCGTGGACTCGACCAGCCCGATCGCCTACGGCTACGGCGACAACCTCGCGATCTGGTGCGACAACGGGCCCATCTTCAATGTGTCGAACCTGTTTACCGGCGGCGGCGGCCGCCGGCTCGGCCCCGACGATGGCGGGAACCGCCCGACGGGGCGCGGGACTGCCGACGATCCGGACGTGCCGCAGGGGCGGCTCGGCGTGGACGTGCCCACTGAGCCGCGCGCCGACACGTGGCAGGCGATGCCGGTCACCGACGAGCAGCTGCGTAACGGCATCAACGTGATTCCGCCGGGCGCGCGGCCGCGGGTCATCCTGCGCTACGCCGACAACCGCGAGCTGCTCGTGTCGGGGCTGGTCGAAGCCGGCACCGAGATCGCGCAGCACGCCGCCGTCGTGGACGTCCCCCTCGACAAGGGCCACGTCGTCGTCTTCTCGAACAACCCGATTTGGCGCGGCGAGACGCACGGCAGCTATTTCCTCGTCTTCAACGCGCTGTTGAATTTCGACAAGCTGGACGCGGGACGAAAGCTGGACGCGAAGTAGGTCGAGTGGGTAGATCGGTGATGACCTACTAGACCTACTAGACCTACTAGACCTACTAGACCCACTAGACCCACTAGACCCACTAGACCCACTAGACCCGATTGCCGTCTAACAGACCCGAGGTACGTATGTCGCGAGGGTCCGTCGTTCTCGTCGCCCTGATGGTCTCTGCGTTTGCGGTTCCGGCAGCCGCACAGTTTCCGCCTCCCCCGCCGCCGATGCCGCCAGGCGCGATGGCGGGCATGCCGCCGCCGCGGGACGCAGCGACATCCAAACCCGGCACCTCCATCATTCGCGGACGCGTGGTCGCTGCTGATACGGGCCAGCCTTTGCGAAAGGCGTTCGTCCGCGCGTCGTCTCCGGACATCCGCGAGGGACGCGTCGCCAGCACGGACGCCGAGGGACGATATGAGATCAAAGAACTGGCGGCGGGGCGCTACACGCTCAACGCCAGCAAGGGCAGCTTCGTTGGGATTACCTACGGCCAGCTGCGCCCGTTCGAGCAGGGTAAGCCGCTCGAGGTCGCCGAGGGACAGGCGCTCGAGAAGGTGGACTTTGCGCTGCCGCGCGGCGGAGTCATTACGGGCCGCGTAGTGGACGAGTTCGGCGAGCCGCTGGCGGACGCGCAGGTCGCGCCGATGCGTTACGTCAGCCAAGGCGGACGGCGGCGGATGCAGCCGGCAGGCCGCATGGGGATGACGAACGACATCGGCGAGTACCGGATCTTCGGGTTGCCGCCGGGTCAGTACTACATCTCAGCGACGCTGCGCGGCGGCGCGATGATGATGATGAACGTGCAGTCCGACGATCGCTCGGGCTACGCGCCGACCTACTATCCGGGCACCGCCAACACTGCTGAAGCGCAGAAGATCTCGCTCGGCCTCGGTCAAACGCTGAACGACGTCAACGTCACGCTCATTCCGACGAAAACCGCGACCGTCAGCGGCACCGTGGTCGATTCGAACGGCCGTCCGTTCGGCGGCGGCATGGTGATGGTCGTACAGCGTCAGGGCGCGGGCGGATTTTCGATGAACCCGGGCGGCATGATTCGTCCCGACGGCACGTTCACCACCGGCGGTCTTCCTCCGGGCGACTACACGCTGCAGGCCAACGGCATGCCGGGGCCGAGCGGGTTCGATGCGGAGTTTGCCACCGCCGAGGTGAGCATCGCCGGCGACGACATCAACGGCGTGCGTCTCGTGAGCATGAAGCCGTCGACGCTCACGGGCCGCATCGTCTTCACCGATCAGCGCGCGGGCGCCGCAATGCGGGCGGCGTCGATTCGCCTGATGGCGTCGCCGAAAAACCCTGAGGACTTCAGCCCGTTTGCCGGTGGCCCGGGCCGCGTGAACGACGACTTCACGTTCGAAGTCAAAGCCCGACCGGCGCACATCGTCATCCGTCTCAACCTGACTGGAGGATCCGGCGGCTGGGTGTTGAAGGCGGCACGGGTGAACGGCTCCGATGTCACCGACAGCGGATTCGACGTCAAGCCTGGCGAGGACATGAGCGGGCTCGAAGTCGAGCTGACGAATCGGCTCACCGAAGTCTCCGGCGTTGTCACGAACGCGCGGAACGAAGGCGTGAAGGACTACTCGCTCGTCGTCTTCGCGCAGAACCGCGAAGTGTGGGGCCCGGGGTCGCGCTTCGTCCGCACCGCTCGTCCCGATCAGGACGGGCGCTTCAAGGTCAACGGCCTGCCCGCCGGCTCGTACTACGCGGTCGCCATCGAATACATCGATCCGGCCGACGATGCGACCGATCCGGAGTTCCTGGATCGAATCAGAGATCGAGCGGTCACAATTTCGTTGGGTGATGGGGAGACGAAAACGCAGGATCTGAAACTGACGACGTCGCAGTAGAACCGCTCATGGTGAGCCTGTCGAACCAGGAGCGGCCCCTACGAGAGCGCGCTCAAAAGTGATCGCTGTGCCAGTAGAGCACGTCCGCGCCGCGAAGCGCGGTCGCGGTCTTACCCTTCTCGGTCAGCGCGCGCACCATCATCACGTCGGCAGAGGGACGCGCGTCGACGACCTGCACCTGCGGCGGACAGAAGTCGTGCGGCAGCCACGTTCGTAGCGGCATTCGCGCTTCGGCCGGGTCGCGCGCGATCAGCGCCTGCAGGATCGCGCCGACGCGCGCGCCGGACGGATCGCGGTCGCCGAATTCTTCGAGCGTCCACTCGCCCGCACTGGCGTCGCGTTTGACCGTCAACACCACATACGCGACCGCACTCGCGCCTTCCTCGGCGACGAAGAATTCGACCTGCCGCGCGCCAATCGGACCCAGGCCTGCGAGCAGACGCTTCTTCGCGATCGCGTAGTGGATGAGATCGCGATCGCGCGCGAGGTGGAGGCGATACGCGTGGGCACTGGTCGCGGCGATCGTCGCGATCGCCTCCAGGTCGCGGTCGTCGCCGCTGCGCACGAGGGTGGCGGGCGCGCCGTGGCGCTCGGACTCGGTCACGCGCAGCGTGTGCAGTTTGGTTGGGATGGGCGTGAATCCCAGCCGCGCGTAATACTCCGCGCCGATCTCCGAAAACAACAGCGCGAGATCCGCACCGTCGGCAGCTTCCTGCTCGAGCAGACGCTCGACCAACTCGCGCGCGACGCCGCGGCCGCGGTGATCGGGTTGCGTGAAGACCGCGCCGAGCCCGGCAATCCGGAGCGGTTTCCCGTCCAGTATCGCGCCGAAGGTGTAGAGCTTGGCGCTGGCGTAGATGGTGTCGCCGTCGACGAGCGCGTAGCGGCGGAGACCGCGACGGCCCCACGGGGTCGCGAGCTGAGCCGCCCAGTAGCGCGCATACGCCTCGGGGGTCAGACCCTCGCTCCAGATTGTGTGTGTCCCCGCCAAGATGGTGCGCAGGACCGCGCCCTCGGCGAGTGCAAGAACTGCCATCGAGTCGGGGGATTGTAGGGCAGTTTGTGCAACGTTTCGCGCAGCGGCAGGTCTAAGTTGGCAATGAAACGCATCGCCCTCGCCGCCGCGATCGCAATTTCCGCGATCAACAGTATCGTTTCCGCGACAACGGGGTCAGACCCCGCCGTGGTGCACGTGCTCAACCGTATCGCCTTCGGGGCGCGGCCGGGCGATGTCGAGCGCGTCGAGAGGCTGGGGTTGAAGCGCTACATCGACGAGCAGCTGCATCCAGAGCGGATCAACGACTCGGCGATGTCAGCCCGGCTCAAGGACCTGACCACGCTCGAGTTGAGCTCGCGCGACATCCAGGAGAAGTACGAACGGCCGGCGATGGAAGCGCGCCGTGCGCGAAAAAAGGACGGCAACAGCGACCCGACGCCGGAGATGCGCGAGCTGCAGCGCACGGCGCGAAGCGTCATCGACGAGCTGGGCGAGCAGAAGATCCTGCGCGCGGTCTACAGCGAGCGGCAGTTGCAGGAAGTGCTCACTGACTTCTGGTTCAACCACTTCAACGTCGACGCACGGAAGGGCCGGACGCGGTCGTTCATCACCGAATACGAACGCGACTCCATCCGGCCGCACGTATTTGGCAAATTCCGCGATCTCCTCGGCGCGACGGCGAAAAGTCCTGCCATGCTGTTCTATCTCGACAACTGGATGAGCGCTGACCCGAATGGCCCGCACCCCGGCCCCACCGCCAACGGGGGTCTGACCCCAGGGGGTCGAAAGTCGGCCATTTTCCGAGGGGGTGGGGTCAGACCCCAGGGAACGGTGGCACCGGCGACGAACCGCCGCAAGGGGCTGAACGAGAACTACGGGCGCGAGCTGATGGAGCTGCACACGCTTGGCGTGGACGGCGGCTACACGCAGAAGGACGTCACCGAAGTCGCGCGCGCGTTCACGGGCTGGACGATCGCCAATCCGCGGCAAGGCTTCGGATTCGAATTCGTGCCGCGCATTCACGATCCCGAACAGAAGGTCGTCCTCGGCCACACGATCAAGGCCGGCGGCGGGCAGTCGGACGGCGAGCAGGTGCTCGACATCCTGGCGAAGCATCCATCGACCGCGCATTTCATCGCCACGAAACTCGTTCGACGTTTCGTCAGCGATACGCCACCGGCGGAGCTCGTCGATCGCACGGCAAAGCGTTTCCGCGACACCGACGGCGACCTGCGCGAAGTGATGCGCACCATCCTGACGTCGCAGGAATTCCTTTCGCCCGACGCACGCGGCGCCAAAGTGAAGACGCCGTTCGAATTCGTGGTCAGCGCGCTGCGCACGACGGCGACGGATGTCGACGATGCGAGGCAGTACATGCGGGCGGTGCAGCAACTGGGGATGCCGCTCTATATGTGCCAGCCGCCGACCGGCTACGCCGACACCGCCGACGCATGGGTCAACACCGGCGCGTTGGTGAACCGGATGAACTTCGCGCTGCGGCTCACGCGAAACGACAAGGACACGGCGCTCGCCATCGGCGGACCTGATTTCCAGAGGAAGTAGCCATGCAGTCTCGACGCGTCTTTCTGAAAAACGGCGCCTTCGCCTTCGTGAGCCTCGGCTTCGCGCCGGCGTTTTTCGCCCGAACGGCGTTTGCCGCCAACGGATCGATTCGCGCCAAGCGCTTGATCGCGATCTTCCAGCGCGGCGCGGTGGACGGCCTCAACGTCGTCGTGCCGTTTGGCGAAGCGGACTACTACCGCGCGCGCCCGAGCATCGCGATTCCGAAACCGGGCGACGCCGGGACCGGCGCGATCGATCTCGACGGCTTTTTCGGATTCAATCCGCGGCTGGAGCCGCTCAAGCCTTTTTGGGACAAGCGCCGCCTCGCGATCGTGCATGCCTGCGGATCACCGGACAGCACGCGCTCGCACTTCGACGCGCAGGACTACATGGAGAGCGGCACACCCGGGTTGAAGAGCACATCCGACGGGTGGCTGAACCGTTACCTCCAGGCCAAACGTGACGAGGCGGCGCTGCACGAGAAGCATCCGTTCCGCGCGGTGTCGCTGACGCAGCAGCTCCCGCGCATGCTCCAAGGCACCGCGCCCGCCGTCGCCATTCACCAGATCGCGCAATTCGGCGTCCGCGCGGGACGCGCCAGCGACGAGGCGTCGGCCATGTTCGAAGCGGCGTACGGAGCGGCACCCGATCGCGTCCTCAAAGGCACTGGCCGCGAAGCGTTCGACGCGATGAAACTGCTGAAGTCGACAGACCCGAGAAGCTATCAGCCGTCCAACGGCGCGAACTACCCGTCTTCGCCCTTCGGCCAGGCGCTCAAACAGATCGCGCAGCTCGCGAAAAGCGACGTCGGCCTGGAAGTGGCGTTCGCAGACGTCGGCGGCTGGGACACCCACGTGAACCAGGGGGCCTCAGAAGGACAGCTGGCAACGCGCCTCAACGACTTCGCGCGCTCGATTGCGGCGCTCGCGACCGATCTTGGCGATGACCTCAACGACACCGTCATCGTCACGATGTCCGAGTTCGGGCGCGCGGTGGGTGAAAACGGCAACCGCGGCACCGACCATGGACACGGCAACGCGATGATCATCATCGGCGGCAGCGTCCGCGGCGGGCGCGTCTACGGCAAGTGGCCCGGCCTTGCGGTCGAACAGCGTTACGAGCGCCGCGACCTCGCGGTCACCACCGATTTCCGGGATGTCTTTGGCGAAATCGTGACGCGGCACCTTGGCGTTGCGAACGCCGGCACAATTTTTCCGGGCTACAACATTTCCGCGTCCCGGTTTCCGGGCTTGTTCGTATAGCCACGAACGCACGAAAGACACGACGTCCAAAAAGTTCTTCGTGCCTTTGTGTCTTCGTGGCAGATGATGTACTGCGTGCGACTCAACGAACTCCCGACGCCCCAGGTGCTCATCGATCAGAAACGTGCGCGGGCAAACATCGCTCGCGTCCAGAAGCTCGCGACCGATTCCCGCAAGCGCCTTCGACCGCACGCCAAGACTCACAAATCGCCCATCGTCGCTCGCTGGCAAATCGACGCAGGTGCGGCTGGCATCTGCTGCGCGAAGGTCGGCGAGGCCGAAGTGTTCGTCGCCGCAGGCCTGACCGACATTCGACTTCCCTATCCGGTCAACCCGTCGAATGCAGCGCGCGTGCTCGCGCTGCTCGATCGCGCCACGATCTCGATCATCGTCGATCACGTCGACGTGGCTCGCGGCTGGTCAGATGCGATGCAGCGAGCTGGCCGGACCCTGGACGTCCTGATCAAAGTGGACGTTGGGTTCCACCGCTGCGGCATCGATCCCGCCGGCGATGCGATGGGGTTCGTGCAGACGATCGCGTCAATGCCCGGACTTCGGCTGCGTGGACTCCTGAGCCACGCGGGCCACGGCTATTCCGCCGCGTCGGAAGACGAGCTCGCCGCCATCGCGCGCGATGATGCGGCGATCCTGACCGATCTGCGTGCACGCGCGGCCACGTCCGGCATTGCACTCGATGAAATCTCGGTCGGCGCCACGCCGACGCTGCGCTTCAGCGCGCACGAGGCCGAGCCCACCGAGCTGCGGCCCGGCAACTACGTCTACTTCGATCGCACGCAGATCGCGCTCGGCTCGGCAACGTTGACCGACTGCGCCCTCGCCGTTCTCGCGACCGTCGTCTCGGCGCCAGCCCCTGACCGCATCATCCTCGACTGCGGCAGCAAGACGCTGACCACCGATCAGGCGCGCGGCATCACCAAGGCGTCCGGCTTTGGGCTCGTGCTGCGCGGTGATGGGACCGCCGACGATGCACTGAGCGTGGAGCGGCTGTCGGAAGAACACGCCACGGTTCGTGTCTCTGGACGGACACACCTGAAGCCAGGCGATCGCGTCCGCGTCGTTCCGAACCACTCGTGCGTCGTCTCGAACCTGGTGGACGTCGTGCGGTTGGTCGATGGCGACGAGGTCGTCGACACGATTCCCGTCGCGGCGCGCGGAAAGATCCAGTAGACTAGCGACTCTTGGCTGAAAAAGAGAAACGCGACGTCGGCGACGCGCTCGGCATGGTCGAGACGCGCGGATTGATCGGCATGATCGAAGCCGCCGACGCCATGGTGAAAACCGCTAACGTGGTTTTCGTTGGATGGCAGAAGGTGGATGCCGGGCTGGTGACCGCGATCGTGCGCGGCGATGTTGGTTCAGTGAAGGCTGCCACCGATGCCGGCGCCGCGGCGGCGCGCCGCGTTGGCGAACTCGTCGGCGTGCACGTCATTCCGCGGCCGGCCGACGACCTCGAGAAGATTTTCCCGATCCGCTGACGCTTCGCTTCTTCTTCTTTCCCTTCAGCCGTCCGCTCAGTTCCTTCAGCGCGAGCTCGTTGCCAATCACGAGCATCGGCTGCGTCGGCGCTTTCAGCAGATTGAAAAACGCGCCCGCGGACGTGCGCGCGTAGACGTCGCGGCCGTCGGTCAGCAACTGCACGGATCCACCGCCGCCGGTGGCGTCGAACAGGCGCTGACGGAACTGGTCGCGCAGCGTTCGCAGAATCTGATGGAGCTGGTGGACCGAGAAGCCGCGGTGCCGCAAATCCGCGAGGACGAGCAGTTCGAACAGCTCGATCGGGCTGTAGCGGCGCTCGGTGTAGCCGCCGGCCTCGGTTTTGTGCGACGGCACCGTCGGTGAGATCAGCCCGCCGGCGTCCCACACTTGCAGCTGTCGCGCCGACAGGCCGGTCATCGCCGCGACCTCGCGCGAGCTGTAGGTTTTTTTCAGCCGCATCTAGTGGCCGGCCACTACGCGAGTCGATCCGCCATCGCCGCGCCGACGAAGTCCTTCTCGGTCAAGCCGCCTTCCGAGTGGGTGGAGTACGTGAGCGTGACGCGCTTGTAGTTGATCAGGATGTCGGGATGATGATCCGCTTTCTCGGCCTCCGGCGCCAGACGATCGACGAAGGCGACCGCTTCCGGAAAGCCGGCAAACGTGAACTGCTTGCGAATCGCGTCGCCGTCGCGCGTCCAGCCGTTCAGGCTCTTCATCCGTTGCTCGATTTCTGGAGCCGCAAGCTTTGCCATGTCTCACTCCGGTTTACGGGCGCGAATCTCGTCGAGCCGGATGCGCGCCGCTTCAACCGCGGCAAGCGCGTCCTTCTGCAGCTCGATCGGACTCGGGTCCTCGGTCGTGCTCAGAAACGCGCTCCCGGCGATCGTCCGATGATACGCGTGCTCGGCCTGCTGCAGCGCCTGAAGGGCCTCGACATGGTCCTGCTGCCAGTCGAGCCAGTTGCTCAGGCGCTCGACGGCTGCTGATTCGCTTGGCCCGTTGCATTCGATGCCGAACGGATCGCCGGTCGCTTCGTCTTCCGCGCGAGCAATCCACTGGCCATCGCGCTCGAACGTGCGGATGCGCTTCACAGCCCGAACCGCGCCGGACTAATGGCCGCCGGGCAGCCGTCCGTCCGCCGTTCGAGGAGGGCGTCGGCGACCAACTGAGCGGTGAGCGGCGCCAGCAGCACGCCGTTCCGGAAATGGCCGGTCGCGTAGACCAGGTTCGGCACGTTCGACGAGACGCCAATCACGGGAAGATCGTCAGGTGTGCCGGGACGCAGCCCGACGCGCGCGCCGCGGAAGCCTGCCGACCACGTATGCGGCACCAGCTCGCACGCAGCCTCCAGCAGGTCGCGGACGCCCGCTACTGTCACGCGCTCATCGAACCCCGCATCCTCCATCGTCGCTCCCACCAACACCGTGCCGTCGTCCCACGGGACGAAATAACAGCGATGGGTCCACGTGACGCGCCGAAGCGGAGTGCCAGTCCACGACAACTGCAGGAGCTGTCCGCGAATCGGACGGACGGGGACGCGCGTCGAGACGCCGTCGAGACCGATCTCGCCCGACCAGCTGCCAGCGGCGAGGACGACCGCATCGCTTCTCAGCGTGCCGCGATCGGTTTCGACGACCATGTCGTCGCCCTGTTTGAAGATGCGCCGCACGCGGCTCTGCTCGATCAGCTGCGCACCGCGACGACGGGCGGATGCGACGAGCGCGCGCGTGAGGTCGCTGGCCGCCACGAAGCCGTGCTCGTTGATCAGCAGACCGCCGATCACGCTGCTCGCGAAGTGCGGTTCCTCTGCCTTCACGGCGGCAGCGTCGAGGAGCGCGTGCGAGACGTCTGAGCGCGACAGGAAATCCGCCGCCGCCACGAGCGCGGCCCACTCGGCGTCGTCGGCCGCCGCGGTGATCGTTCCGTTGCGGCGGTACGCCAGGGGAACGCCGCTCTCGGCGGCCACGCGTTCCACGAACGCGTCGTAGAGCGCCAGGCTGCGGACCGTGAGGTCCAGCAGCGGATGTCCTTCGCGCGTTTCGATGTACGGAGCGAGCACGCCAGCGGACGCTTGCGTGGCGCCCATGCCGACCGGCCGCTCATCCACGATCTCGACCGATGCGCCGCGATGCGCCAGTTCGTCGGCAATCGCGCACCCGACCACGCCGGCGCCAATGACGATGATGTCCGAAGGTTGCGACATGCGCTTTCAGCTTATACTCCTCTGCCCACGCACGTTCACACCGCTTTCAGGAAGGTTTCGCCCATGCAGCCGAAGCATGCCGCCATCGTGACGAGCATCCTCTTGTCACTGGGTTCGCTGTTGGATGTACGCGCCCAGACCAAACCAATTCCTGCGCCGGCCGAGTTTGGCCAATTCGAATCGCTGCAGGCCATTCCGGGCAACGGCGGCTTCTCGCCTGACGGGCGATGGATTGCGTACGGCATCAACCGATCGAGCCGCACCAACGAACTGCGCCTGACGAAGGTCGCCGACGGATCGACGACGGCGGTGGCGTTTGGCACGCAGCCGGTATTTTCGGCCGATTCGCAGTGGGCCGCGTACGCGATCGGGATGTCGGAATCGCAAGAAGAGAAACTGCGCGCCGACAAGAAGCCGATTCACCGCAAGGCAGGCATCCTCGATTTGTCGCGCGCAACCACGTCAGTGGTTGACGAGATCGAGTCGTTCGCATTCAGCGCGAGCGGTTCGCATCTCGCCATGCGCCGCTACGCGCCGGAGCCGGACAAGAAGCCGAATGGCGACGCCGCTGCGTCCTCGGACGGCGATGGACCCGCAGGCGCAACACTCGTCGTCCGTCAGCTCGCGACGGGTCGCGACACGACGTTCGGCAACGTCGCCGAATTCGCGTGGCAAGACAAGGGTCGTCTCCTCGCCTTCACGATCGCCACCGAAGACAAGACCGGCAACGGCGTTCAGTTGTTCGATCCCGAAAGCGGCGCACTGCGCGTGCTCGATTCGTCGGCGTCCACTTACAGCGGCCTCGCGTGGCGAAAAGAAGCGGCCGATCTCGCGGTCCTGCGCGGCAAAAGCGATGACCGCCGCGATGGCGCGACCTACGTTGCCCTGGCGTGGACCCATCTCGGCGACGGAAGCGAAGCACGCCGCACCTACGATCCGACGGCCGATTCAGCGTTCCCAGCGACGTTACGCACCGTCTCGTTCCGCAAACCGTCGTGGTCGGACGACGGGTCGGTTGTGTTCGTAGGCGTTGCGCGCTGGCTCGCGGCGGCCGCGCCGGTGCCGACGAAAACGGGGACGGAGCTCGGCGCAAATGCGGCGCCACCGAACTCCGTCCCCGTCGCGGATCACTCGGCAGACACGCCGGCCGCGACGCCCGAACCTGACGAGCCCGCCGCCGTGGACGTCTGGCACTGGCGCGATGTGGACGTCATGCCGCGCCAGAAGATCAGCGCGAAAGCCGAGCGCGAGCGCAGCATGCTCGGCGCATGGCAGCTGGACAGCGGTCGCCTGGTGCAGCTCGGCAAGGAACGCATGGAGCAGGTGACGCCGGTCAAGCATCAGCGCTTCGCGTACGTGGCGAACTGGACACCGTATGCGATGGATCGAACCATTGGACGTCCGGCGGCGGATCTGTCCGTTATCGATCTCGCCAGCGGCGAGCGCACCAAGCTCAAGGATCGCGTGGACGATGGCGAGGTCGTCGTCAGCCCTGGCGGCCGCTACGTGCTGTTCCTGCAGGACGACCACTACTGGACGATCAACACGTCGACACGCGCGATCGTCAACATCACCAAGACGGTGCCGACGTCGTTCATCGACAAGGAGTCGGACGACACCATCAAACAGAAGCCGCCGTTCGGCGTCGCGGGCTGGACGGCGAACGACGCGAGCGTGATCCTGTACGACAAGTTCGATCTCTGGCAGGTCGCTCCGGACGGCTCGAAGGCGACGCGGCTGACGGACGGCGCCGCCGAACAGGTGCGGCATCGCTACGTCAAACTCGATCCCGAACAGGAAGCAATCGATCCGGCCAAGCCGCTCTACGTCAGCCTGTTCGGCATCTGGTCGAAGAAGTCGGGCTATGGCCGCGTGCGGATCGGCACGCAAGTCGAGCGGCTCGTGTGGCTCGACAAGTCAGTGGCACGTTTGGCCAAAGCAAAGAACGCGGATCAGTTCCTGTACTCGGTAGAAGCATTCGAGCAACCGCAAGCGATTTACGTGGCCGACGGCATGTTGTCGTCCACGAAGCCGGTTGTGAAAACGAACAGCTTCTTCGACACATTCGCATGGGGCCACACAGAAACGATCGAATATCGGGCGGAACGCGCCGGCGCGAAGGGCTCAGCGCCAGGAGATCGCCTGCAAGGCACGCTCTACTACCCGCCAGGCTACGAAGCGGGCAAGCGCTATCCGATGATCGTCTACATCTACGAGCGCTTGTCGGATGGTGTCCATCGCTGGGTGAGTCCGTCGGAGCGCGACTACTACAACGTGGCCACCTGGACGACGCACGGCTATGTCGTGCTGCAGCCGGACATCGTGTTCCGTCCGCGCGAGCCCGGCCTCTCGGTCGTCGAGTGCGTAACACCCGCGGTGAAGAAAGTGATCCAGATGGGCGTCGCCGACGCGCGAAAAGTTGGCGTCGTCGGTCACTCGTGGGGCGGGTTCGACACGACGTTTCTCGCGACGCACACCGACGTCTTCGCTGCGGCAGTCGCCGGCGCGCCGATCACCGATCTCGTGAGCAACTACGGCAATCACCACTGGAGTTCAGGAATTGCCGAAACCGATCACATCGAAACGGGCCAGCAGCGCATGGAAGTGCCGCTGTGGGAAGACCTGCCGGCGTACATCCGCAACTCGGCGGTCTTCAACGTGCAGAACATGAAGACCCCGCTGATGATCGAGGTCGGCGACAACGACGGCACGGTGTTCTGGCATCAAGGCATCGAGCTGTACAACCTTGCGCGGCGCGCGAAGAAGGAAGTGGTCCTCATCGCTTATGGGGGCGAGGATCACGGCCTGCGCAAGAAGCCGAACCAGCTCGATTACCATCGACGGATCGTCGAATGGTTCGGACACTACCTGAAGGACGAGCCCGCGCCCACGTGGATTGCGGAGGGCGTCCGCTACATCGACCGCGAGCGCGAACTCAAAGAGCTGAAGGCGAAGAAGCCGAAGACATAACGCCGCTGCGCGGGAGTCGCACGCGGAACGTCGTCCGGCCGGGCTCCGACGTGAAGTCGATGTCGCCGTGGTGAAACAGCACGACACGCCGCGCGAGATGCAGACCCAGGCCGGTCGCCTGTCCGACCGGCTTCGTCGTAAAAAACGGCTCGAACACCCGCACACGGTGTTCTTCCGCGATCCCCGGGCCATTGTCGGTGACGTGGACCACAACGCGATCGCTGTGCACTGCCGCGGCGACAGACACGCGGCCATTCGGTCCCGCGGCGTCGATCGCGTTGTCGATCAACTTTTCCCACACCTGGTTGATCTCGCTGCCGAACCCGTGCACGCGCGGCAGCTCCACCGGGACATCGACACGCACGTCGACTGACAGCCTCTTCGTTTTGTTCTCGAGCATCGCCAGCGTATCCGCGAGGCCCTGCCTGATGTCGATGTCACCAGGCACCGACTCCCGGTCCATGAACGTGAACCGCTTGACCGCGTCGACGAGGTGGTGAATGCGGCCGGTCGCGGATGCGACCTGATCTGCGACCGCATGCGCCGCGCGACCGCTCGTCACCCAGCGGATGGCGACGTCAAGAGTCGGAGCCGGGAGGGCGGCCGCGAGTTGCTCGAGATCCACGATGCGGATATTCGATGCCGCCAGCACCTCGGCGGCTCGCGACTCGATGCCGTGACGATCGAGCCACGCGGCGAACAGATCCTCGCGATCGGCAATCTCGAGCGGGCTGCGCGGTGAGGTCGGCGCGGTAGAGACGCTTCGCACCGCGTCGAGGGCGTCGAACTGCGCGTCGGTCAAATGCGCCGCCGCCAACGCCCGCGCCGTGTCCTCGGCCTCGCCGAGCAGATTGACGAGCGTCTGAGCGCTGCTCGACGCGGCCGATGCGGGGTTGTTCAATTCGTGTGCGAGCCCAGCGGCCAGGCGGCCGAGCGACTGCAGTCGATCCTCCTGCAGGCGCGCCATCTGGTCGGCCCGCGTGCGATCGATCATGCCGTGGACGAGCGCGGTGGTGAGTGCCTGACAGTTTCGCAGGAGCTCGTCGAAGTGGAAGCGACTCAGCGCGAAGACCGTGGAATCGTCCTCGATCGCCAGCCGGGCGGGCGCCGCTCGCATCCGCGAGTATGGGACGACTCCGATAATTTCACCGGGCGCGGCCTCCGTGCTCTTTCGCCAACTGCCGCCCTTGTCCAGATAGACAGCGGCACGGCCCTCGAGCACGATGTACATCACGTCAACCGCGCCGCCGAGCTCGGCCAGAATCGTGCCGGCTGTGAAATGCCGAATCTCGCCGCGAGCGGCCACCCATTCGAGCTCCGCCCGCGGGACATCCGCAAAACGAGGGAGCGCCGCCAGCCGATCGACGACGTCGTGCATGGCGCCTGGGAATCGAGTAATCGAGTCGCTATTGCGGCGGCTGCGAGGCCGTCGATCGTCCATCGGCCTGGGCCTTCCCCGCATCCAGATCGTTCCAGTTCATGATCGCGTTGAAACCAAGCGTGTAGGTTCCCTGCGTCTGCCACCGCCAGAAGGGCCGAATCGCGAACATCACGACGTGGCCCTTGCCGAGCGGGTGATCGAGCGCAGCCGCTTTGTTGACGAGCGCCTGACCGCCGGAGAGCGTGCCCGAGAGAAGCAGCGTATTCGGATCGGATCCGAACTGCATCACGACGCGCGGACGCGTGTCGTCGATGGTGATGCCGAACTGCGCCGCCATCTGCCGCATCTGCGCCGCCTCATCGGCCTGTCCTGACCCGCGGCCCGCCCCCGCCGCCCCCGAAGGCCCCTGCCCTGAGCCTGTCGAAGGGTCGAACGGCTGAATACGCAGGGGAACAGCATTCGGCGTGACGTTCTGGCCGAGACCGCTGTTCGGATTCGTGCCGGCTGCGCCGCCACGGCCGCCGCCGCCGAATCCGCCGAATCCGCCGCCGGCGGCGCTCAACACCGGCGCCTGGTTGAAGTACACCGGCACGTCCGGAGAGCCGTAGCCGTAGGCGATCGGGCTCTTCATGTCGCTGATCTTGCCGCGGAGAATCGATCCGCGGACGAAGAGCTGCGCCGGTTCTTCGACGGTCACGCCGGTGGTGATCCCGTATTCCGGGAAGATGATCGACGTCGATCCTTCAGTGATGAGCGTGCCGCCGTCGCGAACGAATCGAACGAGCTCGACGAGCCCTTCGACGCCCATACCGCCGCGGATGTCGTCGCTCTGATCGACGAAACCCAGGTTCGGCGTGGCGTCGGTCTTCTTGTATGGCAGCGGCGACGAGCCCGTGATCGGCATGCCGTTGACCTGCGACTGCGCGGTTCCGCCGACGTGCGGGAAGATGATCACGTCGTACTTCGAGCGCAGATTGCCTTCTTTGAGCTTCTGATCCGCGAAGTACGTATACGGGACCTTGAAGGTATCGAGGGCGGCACGCCACCAGCCTTCGTCCTGCGTGCGCGTCCAGCTGTGGACGTAGCCAATCCTCGGCACGTCGAGGTCGTGCATCTTCACCGCCGGCGCCGACGCGACCGCCCACGCTGACAGCCCGAGATCCTTCAGCATCGGCTCGAGCGCCGCGCGATCGGCATTGGCAATGACGATCGAGCCAGCGCGGAACTTGCGGCCCGCGACCTCGAAGTCGTCCTCGGCCGCTTGCATCTTCACGCTCGTGTTCCTGAAGCGGAACGTCACCAGGTTGTTGTCGCCGGTGTGCTCGACGACCAGCACCGGACCGGTCCCCTCGATGCCGCCGGGCGCTTTCGCATCAGCGTTGAGCAGCGTCATCTGCTCGCCGAGAACGCTCTTGTCGGTGACCGGCAGAATCTTGATGTCACGCATGTACTGGAACGTCCAGCCGGTGTCGTCGTACGGCGACGGATTCTGCGGCGCGTAGTTCTGAATCGAGAAGTACATGTCCGCGAGCGTGCGGAAGGGCTGGTCGCCGCGGACGATGTAGTCGCCGGCCTTGACGTCGATGCCGCCAGCCTTGAACGCGGCGTTGGCGCGGGACACCTCGAGGCCCTGCGCACGCAGCTCGTTCACCGCGTCAGCGGCGTCCGCCTTGCGGCGCTGCGTGGACGGAATCACCCACGCATACGTCGGTCCGTTTTTCCCCTTGTCGACGGCGCGCTTGTTCTTCAGCCAGTAGTTCTCGAGGTACAGCTCGCGGTTCTTCGCGACGTGGCTGAGCGAGAAGAGGAGCGCCGACTGCTGGATGTTCGTGTTGTTGCGCGGCCCCCACTTGATCATCGGCAGCGGCGGGTTCGGACGGAACCACTCTTTGCTCGTCACGGTCGGACCCGGCCGGACCTCGTAGGGATCGGGGCCGTAGCTCTGAACTTCGTAGAAGCGGCCGATCGAGTTGTGGCTGTGCGCGATGAAGAACATGTAGTTCGGCACCCAGCCGTCGTAGAACCCGTAGGTCCACACGCCCGGCACGCCGCGCTTGGTCATCTCCATCACGTCGTTCTGCGCCAGCGTCCACCACTCGCTCACGACGATCGGATCGATCTCGTTGTTGTATGGGCCTGTGCCGGTCGAGGAATAGAGATACGTCTGCGCTTCGTGCAGGTCGTGAACGACCGTCGGGTGCCAGTCGAGCGTCGTCTTCGTCACCGCCTGCGTCAGCTTGAGGAACTGCCCCATGCCGTCGCGGTTGTTGTCGTGCTGCACGTACTTGCCCCAGTACATCAGCGGCAGCCGCGCGTCGCCCTGCGCGCGCTTCTTGTTGAAGTAGTACGTGTCGACCTGCTTCTCCCGGCCATCGACCTCGATGACTGGCGTGATCAGCGTGATGACGTTGCTGCGGATGTTCTGGACGAAGGGCGTCTCCTCGACGATGAGCCGATACGCGAGCTCGATCAGCATCTCGGGCCCGCCGGTTTCCGGCGAATGCATGCCGCTGATCGCGTAGTAGATCGGCTTGGATGTTTTCAGCAGCTGCTGCGCGCGCGCCTCGCTGGTCTTTCGCGGATCGGTCAGCTCGCCGAGCATGTTGCGGTATGTGTCGAGCGACTTGATCGTCGCTTCGTCTGCAATCGCGAGCAGGACGATGTCGCGCCCTTCTTCAGTGGTGCCGATCTTCCAGAACTTCGCGCGCGTCGGCGCGGCCTTGGCCAGCGCCTCGTAGTAGCGGTAGATGTCCTTCGCGTACGTCAGCTCGCCAGGCGTCCCAACGGCGCGGCCGAGGAACTTGAGGGGCGACGGCACGGTGTCGGACGCCGGCAAGTGATCCACGAGCTCGGTCGTGATCCGTGAATCCTGCAGGTTCTGCTGGATGAGTTTGGTGTATTCCTCGTCAATCTTCTGCGCCGGCGCGGGCTTGGTCGCTTTCGTCTGCGCAGTGATCGGCACAAGCAATCCGACCAGCAAGACACACACAGCCAGAACTCGAGTCTTCATAAGGGAACTCCAACCTCGAATTCTAGAAGATTCGCGCGGGGAATGTCAGCGCACGCGCCGGGACGGCTGCAGAACCGGCGGACATTCGGTGACATACGTCAGCGAATTGCCGCGGCTGGCGGCGCTGTTCACCTGCGCATAGCAGAGCGCGCGCTGGCGCCTCTGTGCTCGCGGGGCGATGTACGCGCCGGTGTATGGCACGACGCCGGGCGCGATCGGTTCGTACTGCGGGTAGAACGATGGGTAGACGCCGCGATTCAGCGGGAAGAGATACGGGTTGTTCGCGTTGGTGAAGAATCCGTCGTAGTGGTAGGTGTTCGGCCGCTCGGGTCCGTGGCCCACGATCAGGATCTCGGGGCCAGGCGCCATCGCGCTGGCGACAACCGCGTTCGTGTACTCCGACTGCGCGCGAGCCGCCTCCTCGCCCTCCTTGCCGCTCTTCAGCATCGCGATGATCAGCGCCTCGCTCAGCCCCTCGCGCTGCAGCGCCACAATCTGCTCCGGTGCGATAGAGAACACCGTGTGGTCGCGGTCGATGAGCGCGAGAATGACCGCGTCACTGACCCCGGCCTTCTTGAGGCTGACCACCTGGTCCGTCGTGACCGCCGCGGCGGGAGCCGCCAGAACCGACAAAAATGCGAGGAAGATGGTCGCGCGGATCCCTGGCATGGTTCACCCCGTTGCAACGCCTCGGCCACACGAGCCGCCCGTTCTTACGGCGATTCTACGCCGACGAGGCACGACTGGACTGCTCTCCCCCCAGGACACGATTCCCGCGGAAGGGACACTTTGCTCCGCCGAGCTCACCTTGTAAACTGTCATATTGCAGGCGGTTAGGGCTTGAACCCCCAGCCGATGTCGGGTACGCGACTTGCGTTTGTGCGTGCTGAGTTCAAGGAGTTTCTGACATGTTCTCGAACCGACTTGCTGTTGGCCTTCTGGGAGTCGCTTGCATCGCAGCGGCAGGAGCCGGCGGCTACTTCGCCGCCCGCCAGAATACGGTGCCCACACCGGCCGCGGCCATGACTGCCGAAGCGCCGCTCGCGCCGGTGGCGGACGCGAGCGCCAGCAAGCCGGTGCAGGAAACCGAAGCGCTCGTCGGCGATACCGCACGGCCCTCGAGTCCGGCGCCCGCGCCAGTAGCGGCGCCGCCGCCACCGGTTGCCTCGCGCTCGGCGCGCCGTGTGGAAGCAGCGCCGACACCCGCGCCCGTCTCATCGCGGCGAGCAGCCCCGCCCGCCCCGGTGCGCGAGCGGACATCCGCGCGCAACGATCCGGCCCCGCTCGCGAGCACCTGGCCGTCGAGCGCGTCGCAAACGCCCTCGTCGACGTCGATCGACAACACGCCCTCTCGCGCTGACGAACGCAACGCGCAGGAACCGGTGCGCGCGCCCGAGCCTCCGCAGAAAACGTTCGAGGAGCTCGTCGTATCGGCCGACTCGGTGATCGGCCTGCAGACGGAAAACCGCCTCTCGAGCGACACGGCGCGCGTGGAAGACAAGGTGGATGCGAAGGTCACGCGTGATGTGAAGGTCGGCGATCGCGTTGCGATTCCGGCTGGCTCCCGCGCGATCGGGTCGGTGATGGAAGTGAATCAGGGCGGCAAGTTCAAGGATCGCGCGCGCCTCGGCATCCGGTTCCACACCATCGTGTTGGCCGACGGCACGCGCGTGCCGATCAGCACTGAAACGATTTATCGCGAAGGTGCGGCCCCCGGCAACTCCAGCGCCGCGAAGGTCGGCGGCGGCGCGGTCGGCGGCGCAATCCTCGGCGCCATCCTGGGTGGTGGGAAGGGCGCCGCGATTGGCGCCGCGGCCGGTGCCGGCGGTGGTTCGGCCGCGGTCATGGCCGGCGATCGCAGCAACGTCGTCGTTGCGCCAGGCACGCCGATGACCGTCCGGATCCTCTCGCCCGTGACGGTGACCGCCGAGAAGGAATAGTCGGGTAGGTCAGGTAGGTCAGGTAGGTCAGGTAGGTCAGGTAGGTCAGGTAGGTCAGGTAGGTCAGGTAGGTCAGGTAGGTCAGGTAGGTCAGGTAGGTCGGGTAGGGCAGGTAGGTCGGTAAGTCAGGTAATGACAGGCGGGAGGGCTTCGGCTCTCCCGCCTTTTTTGTTGTTCGGTAGTAGGATCAGGGGTCCTTTAAGAGGAGGCGCTCATGGGTTTTCGTGCAACATCGCTCTTCGCCGTCGCCGGTGTGCTCCTGGTCGGCGTCCTGTCTGCTGACGCGCAACAGGTCAAGAAACAAGACGTCGCAGGCGTCACGAACTTCGCCCGTCTCGAAACCACCGTGGCCTGCGGCGGTGCGACCAAGCCGGAAGCCGTCCCCGAGCTGAAGAAAATGGGGTTCGCCTCGATCATCAACCTGCGCGTGCCGACCGAAGCCGGCGCGATGGTCGAAGAGGAAGGCGCCGCCGCGAAGGCCGCAGGCATCAACTACTACAACATCCCCTTCAACGGTCAGCAGCCGGATCCAGCGGTCGCGGACAAGTTCATCGCGACCATCACCGCCAAAGGCAACGAACCGGCCTACATCCACTGCGCCGGCGGCAACCGCGCCGGGGCGATGTGGATGATCAAGCGCCTCGTGGTCGATCACTGGGACACTGACAAGGCCGCAACGGAGGCCACGGCGCTCGGCATGACCAGCCCTGCGCTCAAGCAATTCGCGATCGACTACGCGCAGTCGCACAAGCGCTAGCGCTCACCACCCATGGACGACGTGACCCGCCTCCCGGGTGAGGCGGCGTCGGGGACGGAGCTCGAAGAGACCAGATTTCCATCGAGCTCCGTCCGCCGAAGTCTCGGCACGAGCCGGGACCTGACGCCCAGCGGCTCCAGCTGGGGACGCTTCGATCCCGGCACCATCTTCGCCAATCGCTTCCGCATCGTCGCGCCACTCGGCAAGGGTGGCATGGGCGAGGTCTACCGCGCGGAGGACTTGAAACTCGGGCAGACGGTCGCGTTGAAGCTGTTGCCCGATCACCTCGCCAACCATCCGGGACGCCTGGCGCAGTTTCACAACGAGGTGCGCATCGCGCGCACGATCTCGCACCGCAACGTGTGCCGCACCTACGACATCGGCGACGCCGATGGCATTCCATTTCTGACGATGGAGTATGTGGACGGCGAGGACTTGGCGTCGCTGCTCCACCGCATCGGGCGATTTCCGCAGGACAAGGCGATCGAGGTCGCGCGGCAGATGTGCGCCGGCCTCGCGGCCGCGCACGAACGCGGTGTCCTCCACCGCGACCTGAAGCCAGCCAACGTGATGATCGACGGCGACGGTCACGTGCGCATCACGGACTTCGGCCTGGCGGCGATTGCCGGCACCGTGGAGGACATCCGCACCGGCACGCCGGCGTACATGGCACCGGAACAACTCGCCGGCCGCGAGGTGACGGAGCGGAGCGACGTGTACGCGCTCGGACTCGTGCTGTTCGAGCTCTTCACCGGCAAGCGTGTCTTCGAAGCGAACTCGCTGCAGGACCTGCTCCGGCTCCACGAAACCGATTCGGTCGCGACGCCATCGTCACTGATTCGCGACCTCGATCCGGTGATCGAGCGCGCCATCCTCCGCTGTCTCGAACGCGAACCGTCCCGACGACCCGCGTCGGCGATGGCGGTGGCGGCAGCGCTGCCTGGCGGCGACCAACTCGCGGCCGCGCTCGCCGCCGGCGAAACGCCGTCGCCCGAGATGGTCGCCGCGGCCGGCGAGCAGAGTGCGCTGCGCCCCGGCATCGGACTGGCGCTCGTGGCGTTCACGCTGCTGATGCTCGGCGTGCTCACCCCATCTCGCTGCGCATCGCGACGATGAGCGCGATTCCTTTGCCGCGATCGAGCGATTCACTCACGGACCACGCGAAGGACCTGCTCCAGCAGCTCGGCTACACCGACGAACCAGCCGACGCGACGCACGGCTGGGTGTTCCGCCGCGACTTCCTCGTGTGGAACGGCCGCGGCCGCGCGCTGGACGACCTTCGCAAGGGATTGGCCACGGGCCGATCGGGCACGGTGAATTTCTGGTATCGCACCAGCCCCGCGCCGCTTCTGGGATCCGCGGCGAGCGCGTTTGCGCCGAGCACGCTCGATCCGCCGTTCATCCTGTCAGGGATGCGCCTGGTATTTCTCGATCCGCACGGACGGCTGCTCGAATTTCACGCGATCCCGTCGCAGGTTGATTCCGACAGCACGCCGGCGCCGGCGCCCGACTGGACTCCGCTGCTCACCGCGGCCGGCCTGCCGCCCTCGACATTGCACGCGGTCGAGCCGCGATGGTTACCGCGCAGCCAGTCGGACCTGCGCGTCGCGTGGGAAGGGCCGCTGCCCGGTTTCGACGGTTCAACGGTCCGCGTCGAAGCGGCGTCGTATCGCGGGCATCCGATCTTCTTCAAAGTGGTCACACCGTGGACGAGGCCGACGCGTGAAGTACCGGCACCGCTCAGTCCGGTCACGGCGATCGTCAACACGCTCTCCGACGCAATCGGCGTGCTCGTGACGCTCGTCGCCGTGTTGCTCACGCGCCGCCACTTCCGCACCGGCCGCGGCGATCGCACCGGCGCGTTTCGAACCGCAGCCGTGGTGTTCGTCGCCGGGATCGTCGCGTTGATGCTGCGCGCGCGACACCACGCGCTGCTCGGCGTCGAATGGAACCACATCACCGTCCTGCTCGGCCTCACGCTGTACACCGCCACGTCGTTCTGGCTGCTGTACATGGCGTTCGAGCCCTACGTCCGGCGGTTCTGGCCGCAGCTGGTCATCGGCTGGACGCGTCTCCTGTCGGGGCACGTGCGCGATCCGCTCGTCGGACGCGACGTCCTGGTTGGTGTTGCCGCCGGCATGATCGGCGCGTTGCTCATCGCGTCGCGGGAATGGATTCCCTATCTCGCGGGCATGCCGATGCCAACGCCGCAACTGCCTCCGGCAACGATTCTGATGGGGACGCGCTACGCAATCGACGCCGCGTTCGGCGTCCTCAACCGCGCGATCTTCAACTCGCTTCAGGTCGTCTGCATCGTCGCGTTCCTGAAAATGCTGCTGCGGCGTACGTGGATCGTCGTCGCCGTCAGCACGGTCCTGATCATTCCGATCGCGTTGAGCGGGACTTTCGCCAGCGAGCAACTGGGGCTCGAGCTCGGCATCGCGCTGGCCGGCATCGCGCTCGTGCTCGGCGTCCTTCTCCGCTTCGGCCTGCTCGCGCTCGTGGTCACGTTCTACACGTTTCTCATGCTGGAGCTGTTTCCGCTGACGATGGACATGGCGCGGCCGTATGCGGGCGCGTCGCTGGTGGTCATGCTGTCGATCGCCGCCGTCGCCGCCTACGGCTTCTATGCCTCGCGCGGCAACGAACCGATGTTCGGCCGCGCAATCCTCGACGGGGACGGAGCTTGATGTCAGAGCGCGATCAACCTCCATCCCCGACTGTCGCAGATTTCCGCCGCCACGGTCACGCGCTCGTGGACTGGATCGCCGATTACTACGAGCGGCTCGATACGTATCCCGTCCTCGCCCGAGTCAAGCCTGGGGACATTCAATCGGCGCTGCCCGATCGTGCACCCGAGGATCCCGAGCCATTCGAAGCGGTGATGGCCGACTTCGAACGCATTCTCGTTCCCGGCCTCACGCAGTGGAATCATCCCGGCTTCCTCGCTTACTTCCCCATCACCGGGAGCGCACCGGGCGCACTCGCCGAATTCCTCGCGGCCGCGCTCAACCAGCAGGCGATGTTGTGGCGCACATCGCCGGCGGCAACCGAGCTCGAGGCGGTTGCGCTGGGCTGGCTGCGCCAGTTGGTCGGGCTGCCCGACGCGTTCGAGGGCGTCATCTACGACACGGCATCGATCGGCACGTTGCACGCGCTCATCGCCGCGCGCGAAACGGCCGTGCGCAATGTGCGCACCCGGGGTCTTGCCGGACGTGACGTGCCTCGAACCCGCGTTTACTGCTCCGATCAGACGCACTCCTCGATCGACAAGGCCGTCATTACCATCGGCCTGGGGCACCAGGCGCTGGCAAAGATCCCCACCGACGATCGGTTTCGTATGCGCGCCGACACGCTCGACGCTGCGATTCGCGCGGACAGGGCTGGCGGTATCCTCCCGATCGCCGTCGTCGCCACTGTCGGAACGACGTCGACGACGAGCATCGACCCCGTGCGAGAGATCGCGGCGATCTGCGAACGCGAGCGGCTGTGGCTGCACGTCGACGCCGCGTATGGCGGCGTGGCGGCGATCCTCCCCTCGCACGCCCACGTGCTCGATGGCGCCGACCGCGCCGACTCCGTGATCGTGAATCCGCACAAGTGGCTGTTCACGCCCGTCGACCTGAGCGCGTTCTACTGCCGCCGCATGGACGTCATCCGCGCGGCGATCGCGCTGACACCCGACTACCTGCGCACGCGAGACCCGGCCGCCGTTCGCAACCTGATGGACACCGGGATCCAGCTGGGACGACGGTTCCGGGCGTTGAAGCTGTGGATGATCCTGCGCTGGTTCGGCGCGCGCGCGATACGTGAGCGCATCGCGGGGCACATCCGCTTGGCTCAGCAGCTCGCGTCGTGGATTGACGCGGATGAGAACTTCGAGCGACTGGCGCCGGTACCGCTGAGTGTCGTCTGCTTCCGTTGGAATCCCGTGCACCTTCAACTCTCTGACGCCGAGCTCGACGCGGCGAATGAAGAGCTGGTCGAGCTCGTCAACGCGAGCGGCGAGGTCTTTTTGTCCCATACCCGCGTGCGGGGGCTGCTGGCGCTGCGCATCGCCATTGGCCATCTCGATACGGCCCAGCGCCATATTCGCCGCGCGTGGGAACTGTTGACATCACAGGCGTTACACCTCCGTTAGCCCCGTCCGGGGTACGTCGCTTGCACCCTCGAGCCACCGTGGCACAGCGCCGGAGCTTCCCTTCGTCGCTCCGGCCTTAGGAGGAGACACACATGCGACGTGCACTGAAAGCTTGCGTGGTGGCGGCGACGATCACACTCATCTGGGCCCCGTCCCAGGCACGCGCCGACGGCTATGTGAGTCCGTGGGTTGCGGCAAACAGCGGCGCAGGATTCGAGAGCGGAAACGTGTTCGACAACGGCCGCGCGGGATTCGGCGTCACGGCCGGCGCGATGGCCAACGGCATCATCGGCGGTGAAGTCGATTTCGGCTACAGCCCCAGCTTCTTCGGGACCAGCTCCGAATTCGGCACCAACAGCGTCATCGACGTGATGGGCAACGTGATCGTCGGCATTCCGGTCGGCGGATCACACAACGCGGGCATCCGTCCGTATGTGACGGCTGGCCTCGGCCTCATTCGTACGCAGGTGGACGGCGGCATTCTGTTCGCGAACGATTCGCACAATAACGACTTCGGCTGGAACGCGGGCGTCGGTCTCATGGGCTTCTTCAACGAGCACGTCGGCCTGCGCGGCGACCTGCGGTACCTCCGCACGCTGGAGAACAACAGCTCGTCGACCAACATCGACTTCGATCCGGGCGGGTTCCACTTCTGGCGCGCCTCAGCGGGCGTCGTCATTCGCTAACGCCCCAGTCACGGCTTATGGCTCATGGCTGGATGGCTAAACGTCCGGGTTAACCCCGATGTTTAGCCATAAGCCATCGAGCCATTAGCCATCTTTCAGACGCCACAGTTCCTTCCACGTCTCACCTTCATCCTCGGTTTCGAGCGCAACGACACCGTGCTGCGGAAATGTCGTGGCGTTGGTCAGCATCGACAGCAACCGCGGCAAATGCGGGTAATGTCCCGCGAGCAGGATGTCGCGCGTTTCGCCTCGCAGGCGATCGCGCATCCAGTGCGGAGAATCATCCGGCTGGAGATCGCGCGTCGCCGAGAACTCCGCCAGCGCGTTGCACGCGCGCCAATACGCTTCGGCGGTTTGCTTCGCTCGGAGTTTGCCGCTGTGCCACACGATTGCCGGCTTGGCGCCGTGTGCGGCGGCCTGGGCCGCAAGCCGTTCGACGTTGGCGCGGCCATTCAGCGAAAGTGGACGTTGCGCGTCCACTTCAGGACCAACGGCTTCGCCGTGGTGAACTAAGAAAAGTCTCAAGTCTGAAGTCTCAAGTCTGAAGTCTCAGGTTTGAAGGCAAGGCTCAAGTATTGTTCACTTCAGACTTCACTTCAGACTCGAGACCTGAGACTTGAGACTTCGCTTCGCTGACGGCTGGCTCGGACTCCTGAGCCGAATCCTGATCGTCTGGCAGCCATTGAGCCTCGGGCTCGTGGCGTCGAGCGCGCTCAATTCGCTGTCGGTTCGTGGCTGGCCACTCGCGCTGGTGCTGCTGGGGCGGCTCGTCGTCGCGGGCGTGGGCGTGGCCGCCGGACTCGCGTTGTGGCACAAGCGTCCGGGCGCGGTAACGCTCGCGCGGGTGGCGCTGGTGCTGTCGGCGGCCACCGACGTGTTCGTCTACAGCACGCCATACTTCCCCAATAACCGGCCGCCCGGCGATTCCGAGCTGATTCTCGCCGCATCGCTGCTGTGGTACGGCATCTGGCTGATGTATCTTTGGCGCTCCAAACGGGTCAGGAGCCTCCCATGAAACACGCTCTCGCAGCGGTGGTGCTGGTTCTGGTGCTGGCGCCGCTCGCCGCCCAGCAGCGCGCACCGCACAACGATTCGATCACCCAGAACGACCTGCGCGCCGATCTGTTCTTCCTCGCAGGCGACGCCATGCGTGGTCGCCTCACCGACACGGAAGAGAACCGTGCGACCGCCGATTACATCCGATCGCGGTTCGAACGCATGGGTTTCAAGCCGGCGGCGAACGGCTCCTACTTTCAAAACTACAACCTGATGACGGCGACGCTCGGCGAAGGCAGCGCGCTCGATCTGATTCTCGGCGAAGGCATGACGCGCCACTTTGCGGTCGGCCAGGAGTTCTACCCGCAGCGCTTCAGCGCGACCGGCCGCGCCAGCGGACCGATGGCCTTCGTCGGCTTCGGCATCAGCGCACCGCATCTGCAGCACGACGACTACAACGGCGACGTGAAGGGCAAGATCGTCCTGGCGCTCGATCACGAGCCAGGCGAACGCGATCCCAACAGCCCGTTCGACGGCATCGTCACCTCCGAGCCGTCGACGACGTGGCGCAAGGTGCTGGCGGCGCAGGAGAAGGGCGCGGTCGGTGTGCTGTTCGTGAGCGACGTGCACAACCATGCCGGCGTCGACAACTTCGAAGCGGCGGCGCGCAACTTCTGGCCCGAGAAACCGCCGCGGATTCTCAACTACACGCTCGCGGCATGGGCCGATCGCATCCGCATTCCGGTGGCACAGATCTCGCCGGCGCTGGCGTCGCTGCTCATCGCCGGCGGCGGAAAGTCGCTCGAGGAGTTGTCGAAAGCCGCGGATACGCCGCAGGGTTTTCCACCGCTCGCGCTGCCGGGTCCCCGCGTGGAGTTGCGCACCGCCGTCGATCGCCATGTGGTGCCCGATCGCAACGTCGTCGCACTGCTCGAAGGCAGCGATCCGCGGCTCAAAGATGAATGGGTGCTCCTGACTGCCCACTTCGATCACAACGGCGCCGACGCGACCCAGGTGTTCAACGGCGCTGACGACAACGGGTCGGGTACCGTCGCGCTCCTCGAGATCGCCGAAGCGTACGCGCTGGCCGCGAAGGACGGGCAACGGCCGAAGCGGTCGGTCTTGTTCGCCGCCTGGAATTCCGAGGAGCGCGGTCTGCTTGGAGCGTGGGCGTACACCGAGCATCCGCTGCGGCCGCTCACGTCGATCGCCGCGATGCTGAACATGGACATGGTCGGCCGCAACGAGGAGATCCCTGTCGGCGGCGGCGCGCGGTTCAACGGGCTCGAGGTGCAGACCGCCGAGTCGAACACGAACGCCGTGAACATGATGGGATTTTCACGAGTGCCCGACCTGGCGGCGGCGGTCGATCGCGCCAACGCGGGAATCGGGCTCGATGTGAAGAAGCGGTACGACAACAACGCGTCGAACCTCGTGCGGCGCAGCGATCAGTGGCCGTTCCTGCAGCGCGGCGTGCCGGCATTGGGTTTCATGACCGGGCTGCACCCCGACTACCACACGCAGTACGACCGCCCCGAGAAGATCAACTACGCGAAGATGGAAAAGATCGCGCGGCTCATCTATCAGGCGAGCTGGGATCTCGCGAACGCCGATGGGAAGCCCAAGGGTCCCGCAGTTCGGACGATCGCGCAGTAGCGGGCAGGAAGGGCGGGAAAGGCGGGAAAGGCGGGAAGGGAAAAGCCGGAGGTCACGATGGCGACTACAAACGGCGCACAACGGCAAACGAGAGACGGCGTGACAGTGTGGCGGGGTTCTCCCATCCTGCCCTTCCCGCCCTTCCTGCCTTTCCTGCCCATCTTGCTCCTTTTGACAGCTTCTATCGCTGAAGGGCACGTCATCCGCCTGCGGATCGAGCGGCGTGAGGTCGTGCTGAACGGCGCGCCGTTTGGTGCAGCAGGGCCGTACGAAAAACTCGTCGGCAAGGTGGACTTCGGACTCGATCCCGGCGATCCGGCGAACGATGCGATCGTCGACCTCAAGCTCGCGCCTCGCAACGCGCGCGGCGAGGTCGAGGCGAGCGCCGACTTCTACCTGCTCAAGCCGGTCGACCCGCGCCGCGGCAACGGTCGCCTGTTCTACGAAGTCGGGAATCGCGGCGGCAAGGCGATGCTCGTCACGTTTCAAAAAGCCACGGGCTCGCCCGATCCGACATCAGCCGCGGAGTTCGGCGATGGCGCGCTGATGCGGCAAGGCTTCACGCTGCTCTGGATGGGATGGCAGTGGGACGTGCCCGAGCGCGCCGGCGTGATGCGCATGTCGATGCCGATCGCGACCGAGAACGGCAAGCGCATCACTGGCCTCGTGCGCGGCAACTTCATCCTCAACGAGCGCGCGCAGACCGCACCGGTCGCCGACCGCAATCATCTGGCGTACGCGCCGGTCGATCCCAACAGCGCCGTGAACGTGATGACCGTACGTGACGATCCGACCGGCAAAGGGCAGATCATCGCGCGCGCGAAGTGGCGCTTCGTCGACGGCGGCACGGTCTCGCTCGACGGCGGCTTCGAACCCGGCCGCATCTATGACGTCGTCTATCGCACGGCCGATCCGCGGGTTGTCGGCGTCGGGCTGTCCGGCACGCGCGACCTGATCAGCTTTTTGAAGTACGACACGTCGCCAGAGAATCCGTCGCCGGGACTCACGTCGGCAATGGGATGGGGCGTCTCGCAGAGCGGCCGCTTCCTTCGACACTTCCTCTATCAAGGGTTCAACCGGGACGAGAAGGGCCGCCGCGTGTTCGACGGCGTGTTCGATCAGGTCGGCGGTTCGGGCCGCGGATCGTTCAACCACCGGTTCGGCCAGGCGTCACGCGACGCGCTGCAGTATTTCAACATCCTGTTCCCCGTCGATCTGTTTCCATTCACTGACGGGCCAGAGACCGATCCCGAAACCGGCATCACCGACAGCCTGCTCGCACGCGCCGAGCAGTCCGGCACCGCGCCGAAACTGTTTCACCTGTTGACGAACTCCGAATATTTCAATCGCGCCGGTTCGCTCGTGCACACCGACCCGACCGGAACGAAGGACGCCGACCTGCCGGCCAACACACGCGTTTACATGATCGCGTCTGCGCCGCACGGCCCCGGTCCCTTCCCGCCCGCCTCGAACCGCGGCGGCGGCATGGTCGGGCGGGCGACGCTCAATCCGTTGAACTACTCCGCGGCCGTGCGCGCGTTGTTCCGCGCGCTCGATCGGTGGGTGGTGGACGATGTGGCGCCGCCGCCGAGCGCGTATCCCCGGTTCTCGGACGGCACGCTGACATCGCCCGATCGTGCGGGCTGGCCCGCCGTCCCCGGCTTCGATCTGCCGCAGCAGCCGCTGCGTGCGTTTCATCTGAACTTCGGGCCTGACTGGTCCAAGGGCATCGTCAGCGTCGAGCCGCCTGAGGTCGGGAAGCCATTCGTCGTGCGCGTGCCGGCGGTTGATACCGACGGCAACGTGCGCGCCGGGATCCGTCTGCCGGACATCGCCGTACCGCTCGCCACGCACGCCGGATGGAACTACCGCGACGCGTCAATCGGCGCGCCCGATCGATTGGCAGGTGAGATCGGGTCGTACATCCCGTTCGCGAAAACGCGAGCCGACCGCGATCGCTCGCACGATCCGCGGCTGTCGATCGAGGAGCGCTACCGCAACCGCGACGAGTACATCGGCCGCGTCACCGCCGCCACGCTGGACCTCGTGGAGCGCGGCTACGTGCTGCAGGAGGATGTGGCCGACCTCCTGAAACACGCCGTCGAGCACTACAACTTCGCGACGACGGCGAAGACGGCGTCACAGTAAGGCAGGAAGGGCAGGAAGGGCGGGAAAGGCGGGAAGGGAAAACTTTCTGCAGGTCCGCCTAAAGGCGGACGCCACGTACTTCTCAGTGCGACAGCAAAGACAAGAGCTTTCCGCTCCTGCCCTTCCCGCCCTTCCTGCCTTTCCTGCCTTTCCTGCCCTTCCTGCCTTATTTGGTCGTGAACTTCCACCACGTGCCGGCGTTCGCATGCGTCGTGCCGGCACCGTTTTGCGCGCGGACCTGCTTTCCAGCACATTGGGATCCTAAGCTTAGAATTCCACGTGGACAAGTTGTCGCG
>JADMIO011189593.1_pt1 | contig 78282 bp, 77 predicted proteins | sample 8958161 | NCBI WGS metagenome assembly JADMIO01 (sample SAMN16585339, study PRJNA669376) | soil metagenome | isolation source: Crop rotation soil | place: USA: Cullars Rotation, Alabama | collected 2011 | reverse complement strand
ACAACTTGTCCACGTGGAATTCTAAGCTTAGGATCCCAATGTGCTGGAAAGGCCGCCGGTAGGCTTCGTTGGTCTCGTGGACGATGACGAGTTCGAGGCCGCTTTCGAAGCCGACCCTGCCGTCTGCGAGGTCGCCGGCGAGGTAAGCGCGTTCGACGCCCAGCCGCGGGAGCTCCTCTGCCATGCGCCTGAGTTCAGCTTCCAGCTGGGCGCGGCGATGCGCGGCGAAGCCGAACATCATGCCCATGCGCTGCCGCTCCGCACGGTCACGTCGTCATCAGCGTTGGGGCGCTGAGCTCGGGCAGGATCTCCGACTCGGTGAGGACGTATGCCTCCTTGCGGTAGACCTGGATGCGGTGGGAGGCCTGGTCGGTCACGTAGAGGTCGCCGTTCGGACCGAGGCGGACGGAGGTTGGCGCGCGAAACCGCTTCTGCGGTTCGAGTTCCGTCATCTCGCGGAGGCGCAGCGTCTTGTGGTTCGCGAGCACGTAGACGCGGCCCATCCTCGAAATCGTCGCATCGCCAATGAAGGTCTCGACGTAGCGGCCGCGATGGTCGAAGAGCTGGACGCGGTTGTTGCCGCGGTCGGCGACGATGATGTCGCCGTGGCTGTCGACGACGACGCCCGAGGGCCGGTTGAACTGCCCTTTGCCGTCGCCGCTCGAGCCGAGTGACATGAGGAAGTTGCCATCGGAGTCGAACTTCTGGATGCGGTCATTTCGCCAGTCGGCGACGTAGATCTCGCCCTCATCGTCGACGCAGATGCCCCACGGTGAGTTGAACTCGCCCGGCGCGCTGCCGAAGGAACCGAATTGGGCGAGCGGCTGGCCGTCTTTCGTCAGCTTCTGGATGCGATGGTTCTGCGCATCGGATACGAGGAGGTTTTCGTCCGCGTCGAAGGCGAGGCCGGACGGTCGATTGAACTGGCCCGGCTCACTGCCCGGACCGCCGATCTTCCGCAGGAGCTCGCCGCCGCGATTGAAGACCGAGACGGTGTGCGTGCCGTCGTCGGAGACGTAGAGGTTCTCCTCGCGATCGCAGACGATGCCTGCGGGCCACGTGAACGGGCCGTCGATCGTGCCGAGGTCTTCGTCTTCATGGTTCAGCCTGCGAATGTTCGGCAGGTATTCCATGCGCGAGACGACGTACATCCGGCCTTCCGCGCCGAAGGCGATATCGGAGGCGAAGGTGGTGACGCGGCGCATGCCGTAGGTCGTGAGGTATGGGTAGCCGGCTCGCAGGAGAGCGAAGGCTTTCGGCATGGGTCGGACTCCTTCCTGGCTAGACGGCCGCCAGCTCGCGGTAGGGGCGGACCTGTTCGTACTGGCCGCCGACGATTGGCACGGGGTCGACGCCCATCCACTGTTCGAGAACGGTGCCGTAAATGCCGCGGAAATCGATGGTGTGGCGCAGGTCCTCGTCGTTCAGCCAATTCTTCCGCAGGAGCGACGGGTACTCCGAATAGAGCCCGCCCTTCACCTGCTCGCCGATGATGTAGGCGCCGCCGCCGGAACCGTGGTCCGTGCCCGAGCCGTTGTCGACGATGCGGCGGCCGAACTCCGTGAAGACGAGGATCGTGACTTCGTCGGCGGCGTCGTGGTCGCGCAGGTCCTGGAGGAAATCGGAGATGGCGCCGCAAAGTTCGCCGAGGAGCCGCCCGTGGTTGAGCGGCTCGTGGGAGTGGTAGTCGTAGCCGGCGTGCTGCGTGTAGAAGATGCGCGTTCCCAGCCCCGCGGTATGCACGCGGGCAACGTCGCGCAGGGACTTCGCGATCGGATTCGAGCCCCACTCCACGTTCGTTGTGTACTTGCCGGGCGCCTCCTTGAGGCGATCGGCGCCCTTAAGCACGTCGCGGCCGGTCTGGGCGAGGTAGTCCATGACGAGGCCTGCGCCGATGGCCGGGGTGTACATGCGCTTGAAGAGATCGAGGTCGGCCTCGCGTTCGTCCTTGGCCTGGACCGAGGTCATGAGGCCGTAGTTGTCGAGGTCGCCGACGGACGTGGCGGTCACGCCCTGGCCGGCGAGAGCGCGAGGGAGACCGCGGCCAATGCTGACGCAGGTCAGCGGATCGCGGCTCTGTGGGTCGATCTCGCGGATGAGGCGGGCGATCCAGCCCTCGGTCGCGATCTTCAGGGGCTCGCAGGTGTGCCAGATGTCCATGCCGCGAAAGTGCGAGCGGCTGGAGTTCTCGTAGCCGATGCCCTGGATGACCGCGACGTTGCCTGCCTCGTAGAGGTCCTTCAGGCGCGACGCCGAGGGATGAAAGGCGAGCGTGTCGTTGATGGGCAGCATGACCTCGCGGGGGATGCCGACGGTTGGGCGCGAGTCGTAGTAGACGCCCTCCGTGTAGGGGATGAGCGTGTTCATGAAGTCGAGGCCGCCGGTGAGCTGAATGACGACGAGCACCGGGTCCTTACCGTTGATCCTGGGCATGAGCTGCCTCCCTTCGCGATCAGGCGAACTGGTATTCGGGTGCGGCGACGATGAGCGAGAGCATGCGGGCGATGCGGGCGGCGCTTTCGCGGGTAGCGGACTCGTCGTCGAAGCGGAGGTCGCCGTCCCCTTCGGCCGCTTCCAAGAGGACCCGGCGTGTATCGCTGCCCGCTTCGACAGGCCCCGCGAGCTCGAGGCAGCGGGTAACGAAGTCCGCGGGCTTGATGGCACTGCCGTTCGCGCCAAGGCGGCGGACGATGGCCTGGACGCCCGGCTTCTTCGGGTCACGCACCTGCGAGACGGCGAAGTTCACGCGGTCGGTGAGGGTGCCGCCGTCGATCCACTCCTTGCCGGTGTGCCAGCCCTCTACGCTGGGGGCGTCGAAGAGGGCCTGGCCCATGACCTGGGTCTGGACGCCGATGCCAGAGAGCGCCGGCTCGGGATCGTGCAGGCCGCCGGACAGCTTGAGCAGGCCGGCAATGAACTCGGCCGGGCACTTCACGCGCTGGAAGCGGGCGACCTTAAAGAAGTCCGCGTTGAAGAGCACCCTCATGACGGCACGCAGGTCGCCGTCGGACTCCATGAAGGCGCGGGCGAGGGCGTCGACGGCTGCCGGGTCGCGCGGCTCGACGACGCTCCAGGCCGAGACCTGCGGTTCGTCGGCGACAAAGAAGTTGTAGAGGTGGCGGCCGATGAAGCGCGCCGTCGCCTCCTGGCGGACGATGATGTCCTCGCCGTTGAAGCGCCCCGTGTGGCCGAGGAAGGTCTTTTCGCTGTCGTCGTGGTCGTCGGCGCGATAGACGAAGCGGGCGGGGTAGAGCCCGTACGGGTAGAGCGGGATGGGCTGTTCGAAGGTCCAGCCCGTGAAGGCGCGGCCGGCCATCTTCACGTCGGTCTCGGTGTAGTTGCCGATGCCCATGGAGAAGAGCTCGAGCAGTTCGCGGCCGTAATTCTCGTTCGGTGCGCTGGCATGGCTCTCGCAGTTGTCGAGCCAGTAGATCATGGCCGGGTCGCGGGAGAGGTTGAGAAGGATGGTGCGCATGTTCGCGAGGCCATCGCGCCGGAACATCTCGATCTGGGCGACCATCGTGGAGGTGTGTTCGCTCTTGAACCAGCCGGTCGCGAATACGTGGTGCCAGAAGAGCGCCATCTCTCTTCGAGCGGGCGCTGCGTGTAGGCCATACGCCATATCCAGCGGCTGCTCCAGACGTGCGGCGTGTCGGCGTTTACGAGAGAGGGGAAGTAGCGAAAGAGGAGGTCGTCGTCGAGCGCAGGCGAGCGCTCCGGGTGGAGGAGATCCTCGACGAGGTCTTCATAGGGGCGGCTCGAAAGGGCTTCGAGCTCCTCGCGGGATGCTCCCGCGCCCGCCCGGCGGAGCAAGTGAGCGGTCAGGGCCAGCTGCTCATCGGCCATTTTCGCCTCCGGTGGAGCGAGTCTTCTCACGGCCGGCGTGCTCGCTGCCGACCGTGCTGTCAGCCCCGGACTATACACATCGCGAGCGGGCTCGAAAGGTAAAATCTATGGCAGGGATGCCCGGAGCGGATGCTTCGGCTCAGTGCCCAATGACGCCGCTGGCGGCCAGCTTTGAGACTTCCGATGGCGCCATGTCGAGGAGATCGATGAGCGTGCGCTCGTCGTGTTCGCCGAGCAACGGCGCGCGACGCAGGGGGATGCGGCCGGCCCGGGCGTGGACGATCGGCAGGCCGGTGTGCCAGCGCGGCCCGGCCGTCGGGTGAGGAACGCAGGCGAAGATACCGTCCGCGTGAAGCGACTCATCGGCGGCAAGGTCGTCGCCTCGCACGACGCGAGAGACCGGCACGCGGGCGGCGCGGAGGACGTTCTCGATCTCCTCCTGGCTGCGGGACGCCGTCCACGCTGCAACGAGGGCATCGAGTTCCTCGCGCGCGGCGATGCGGCCGGCCGAGGCGGCGAACCGCGCATCGCTCGTCCAGCGCTCGGCGACGGCCGTCGCGAAGCGGCGCCATTGCTCGTCGTCCTCGACAGCGAGCGCGCACCAGAGGTCGTCGCCGCGGGTTGGATAACATCCGTGCGGGGCCATGTCGTGGCTGATGTTGCCGATCCCTTTGGCGCTCCCGGGAATGACCTGTTCCTGGAGGAAGCGGTCGGCGATGAGGGCAGCTGCGGCCTCGAACTGGGCGCAGTCGAGGTAGCAGCCCTCGCCCGTGCGGTCGCGACGGATGACGGCCGCGAGCACCGCCGTAAGAAACTGCTTGCCCGCGACATGGTCGGGATGGTTGAGGGTCGAGCCGACCGGGTACGGGTCGTCCGGGTGGGCCCAGCTGCGGGCCACGCCGGAGAAGGTCTGGAGGTTCGGTCCGTAGGTCTGGAAGCCGCCATACGGGCCATCGCCGAGGCCCTGGCTGCTCATATAGATGATGTCCGGGCGGACCGCGCGGAGTTCCTCGTAGCTCGCGCCCCACTTCCCCATGACCGGCCCGCGCAGGTTTTCGAGGACGATGTCGCAGGTCGCGGCGAGGCGCTTGAGGACGGCCTTGCCCTCCTCGGTCGTGAGGTCGATGGCGAGGCTTTCGACGCCGAGGTTCATCTGGTTGAAGGTGCAGGCGTTGTTGAAGTCGCCGAAGCCTCCGAGGCCGCTCTGCCGGAGGAAGTCGAGGTGTTTGCGCGATTCGACCTTGATGACGTGGGCGCCGAGCAGCGCGAGCAAAGAGGCGGCCTCCGGGACGACCGCACCGACACCGCAGTCGAGCACGCGCAGCCCGGCAAGCGGCGCCACCGGGTTCGCCGGGGGTGCGACGGGCGATACCTGGGGTTCCCGCGCCACGAGGCCCGGGAGGGCATCGTTCGCAGCGCCAGTGGCCGGTGCGGGATCCGGGAGGTGCGAACTACCGTCGGCGTAGCGGTACGCCGGGCGCATCATCCGCACCGGCCCGAGGTCGGGATCGTCGACCGTCGTGAAGAGCTGGCGGGCGTTCACATGCGCGTCACGCATGAATTCGTCGATCGCAAACATGGGTGTGATCGTCAGGCCGAGCGCCTGCCCTTCGAGGAACACATCCATCGTCTTGCGCGTCGCCAGCACTTCGGCCGCGATCGTGGACATCGCTTCGAAGTTCTGGGCTCGGAACGCGGGCGCCTGCCACTCCGGCTGGGTGAGCACCTCCGGGCGACCGAGGAGTTCGACGAGCGCATCCCACTGGCGCGGCGTGCCCGTGAGGAAGCGGATGAAGCCGTCGGCGGTCGGCAGGATGGGGTACGGGAAGGGACCCGTACGCGCGGACCCACGGCCCTGGCCGGCGGCTGTCATGCCGTACGAATGAAGCGGGCGAGTCCACGGCGTGGCCGTGGCGATTGCCGCCTCGTGGAGTGGCACCTCCCAGCGGCCAGCATCCCCGCGGCCGTTTCGCATCGACACGAGGAGCATGACGGCGGCGTAGATGCTCGCGCCGTCGAGGGCCAGCCAGCCCGGCGCGTTGCAGGGCGGCTGGTGGGGCCAGCCGCTCGAGGAGAGGCCGCCGCTGGCCGCGAAGGCGACGATTGAGGACGTGCCCAGTGCGTCGGCATCCGTGACATCGACGCGCGGGGTGTTCGGCGCGACGCCCGCCGTCGGCTTCGAAAACGGGGAGTTCGCGCCGGCGATGACGCCGTCCGCGCTCTCCATCAGCTGCCCGAGCTGCATCATCTCAGCAGCGTTGTCGGGGTCGAAGGTGAGGCTGCGCTTGCCGGCGTTGCGGGCGAGGAAGGGAATGCTTCGGCGGCTGCTCTCCAGCCCGGGAACGAACGGTCCGCGGGCGCGGGTCGGCGCGCCGCCCGGCGCTTCGACGAGGTAGACCTCGGCGCCGAGGCCCGAAAGCAGGAGGCCGCCGTACTCGGTGAGCTGGTCGGCGAGTTCAACAATGACAAATCCGTCGAGTAGGCCGGTCACAAACGCGCTCCTGGCGGGAGTGCGCCTACTCTACACAGAACATCGATCAGGGCGAATCAGCGGTTCGTGAGCCCGTCGAAGATGAAGCTGGTGAGGGTCTGCCGGAACTCTTCCTCGCTCACGCGGCCGTCGGCGCGATACCAGCGCGCGGTCCGGCCAATGGAGCCGATGACGAGCATGGCGATGAGCCGCGGGTCCCCCGGGGCGAGCGCGCCTTCCTCCTGGGCCTCGGCGATGACCTCGGCGAGGCGGCGCTCGTACAGGCGTTGCGCTTCGCGCACGGCGACGTGCGTTTCATGGGCGAGGTGGAGCAGCTCCTGGTACTGGACGTAGCGGCGGTCGGTAGCAAGCGTGTCATCGATCTGGTCGCGGACGATGTCCCCGAGGGCAGCGAAGGCGGTGTCGTTGCGGCGTGCGGCTTCGTTCAGGCGCGCGAGGGCGCCTTCGAGGTAGCGCAGGACGACGGACGCGTAGATCGTTTCCTTGGCATCGAAGTGGTAGTAAATCGTGCCTTTGGTGACGCCGGCTTCGAGGGCGATGAGCTCGAGGGAAGTCGCTTCGTAGCCGTGCTCGGCGAGGACCTTCGCCGCTGCGAGGATGATGGAGTCACGCGTCTTCTCGGAACGGCCACTGCGCTTCCTGGGGGCGATGACGGTCATGAGGCACTCTCTTCATCCGCCAGCTCGCCCCAGCACAAAGGACGATGCCAGCCAACTCGACGCCAAGCCTAACGTCGCACGGTGAGCGAAAAGAGGAAAGCGCCGATCCGTAGTTCGCGGGTTGCCAGGTGCGGATCAGGCGTTCGCTTCGACGCGGAGGTCGATGAGCAGGTCGCGCACCCGGCTGTCGATCTCGTCGCGGATGCGGCGGACGACTTCGACCGGCTGACCGGCGGGGTCGTCGAGCTGCCAGTTGAGATAGCGCTTACCGGGATAGACCGGGCAGGCGTCGCCGCAACCCATCGTGATGACGAGATCGGCCTGGCGCACGGCCGCGTCCGTGATCGGCTTTGGGAATTCGCGGGACATGTCCAGGCCGAGCTCGGCCATGACGGTGACGACGGCCGGATTGATGGTCTCGACAGGGTCGGAGCCGGCCGACTGGACGTGGACGCGGCCTCCGCCGCGGGCGGCGAGGAGGACCGCGGCCATCTGTGAGCGGCCGGCGTTATGAACGCAGACTAAGAGCACTTCAGGAACCGGTGGCATGGCGGTTACTCCCCAGGGGTGGCCGGGATGCCCGGCGTGTGTGGCTCGCGCAGGATTTCGTACACCGCGGCGGCGGCGAGCGCGCCGGCGATCGGCCCAACCCAGTAAACCCAATGCGAATCCCAGACGTTCGCGGCAACGGCCGGTCCGAATGAGCGCGCGGGGTTGAGCGAGGCGTTGGCCACCGGACCCCAGCCGGTCGCCGCGAATCCGACATAGCCGCCAATGGCGATCGCAGCGAAGGCGCCCTGGGCGCGATCGTCGGTCGCGACGGCGAAGATCACGAAGGCGAGGAAGAACGTGAGGATGAACTCGGAAGCGAGGGCAGCGCCGGCGCCGTTGATGTGCGGCGTGGTCGCGCCGGCGTCACCCTTATCGCCGACGATGGCGATGACGGCCAGGCTGGCTAGGACCGCGCCGATGAGCTGGGCGGCGATGTAGCCGGCGGCCTTCGCCGTTTCGATGCGGCCGAGGGCGCGGAAGGCGATGGTAACCGCGGGGTTGATATGACAGCCGGAGACATGGCCGAGGCTGAAGATCATGACCATGACAATGAGCCCGAACGAGATGCCGATACCGACTCCACTCACTCCGCCACCGCTGGCAACATCGACGGCGGCAGCGCCAGGGCCGGCGAAGACGAGGGCGAACGTGCCCAGCGCCTCGGCGAGGTAGGGGGCGAAGGCGGGCTGCGGTTTGAGCAAATGCACTACTCCGGCGGGCTGAAACGAGCCTACGCCATCATCGTTAACAAGCGCCGTTAACAGGCGCCCGGGAGCGTTCACCCCCGGGCGCTTGTTACGTGGGCGATTCAGCAGCAGGCTGCGGTCTTGCTCTCACTGCCCGCACAACAGGCGGCGCTGCTCTCATCGCCGGGCGCACAGTTCATGACGGGTGCGTCGGCGAGGACGGTGTAGAACTCCCATTCGGTCCGGTCGGGGCCGGCGACCCAGACCTTGTCCTGGAGGGCGTAACAGCACTCCGTGCCCTCTTCGAGGCGGATGGGCATGCGCTCGCCGAGGCGGCGAGTGTGGGCGACCACTTCCTCCTGGGTGGCGACTTCGACGCCGACGTGATTGAGACGCTCGACGGCCCCGGGATTCTCGATGAGGACGAGCTTGAGGGGCGGGTCGCTGAGGGCGTAGTTCGCGTACCCGGGCCGAATCTTCGCCGGCTCGGCGGAGAAGATTTCGTTGTAGAACGAGATCGCTTCTTCAAGGTTCGGGACGTTGAGGGCGAGTTGGACTCGTGGCAGGGCGTTGGCGGTTTGCATCCTGGAACTCCTTTGGTGAGCGGCCGGTGTACGGCGTCGCTCGTTCGGAAAAAGACGATTGACGCGTCAATCGCAAAATTACGATAGAATGGCGAGGACGTCAACAGGGAGTTTGCGATGAAAACGGTCGAAGGGCTGACAACGGACGAGGCCACGGCGGCCGCGATGTTTCGCGCGCTCGGCAATCCCGCGCGTGTGCGCATCGTACGCGAACTCGCGAGCCATCCCGGGTGCATGACCGGCGAGCTGGTGGAACTCCTGCCGCTGGCCCAGTCGACCGTCTCGGAGCACCTGCGCGTGCTCAAGGACGCGGGTATCGTGCGCGGCACAATCGACGGCGACCGCTGCTACTGCCTCGACTTCGAAAAGCTCGACGCCGTCGTCGCCTTCTGCCAGGAGCTGCAGGAAGCGGCCCGGGCGTGCTCCGGGGGCGAGTGCTGCTGACGGCAACCCTCGCCCATTCCTACGAATTTCCAACTTGCCGCGACTGCGCGGCGGACGTTCCTTAGAGTGTGTTAGGAGCGGGAGCACGCAGCGCGCCCCTGGCCGGCGGGTGTGGCCGTCATACGGTCGAAGAGACTGCGCTGCGCTGTGGGCGCTGTGATGCCCTGCTCTGCGGCAAGTGCATGGTCCCGACCGAAGTCGGCACCCGCTGCGGGAACTGCTCGCCCGCAGGTGTGATTCGGCCGAAGGTCGCGCAGGACGCGGGCGGACTGCGGCTCCCGGCCAACTGGCGGCCGCTAGCGTTTGGCCTCGTCCTTGCCGTCGTTGGCGCCGCCCTGGGGAGCGCCTGGATTCACGGCGAGACCGACAAGCTCGTCGTCATCTCGATCGTCTTCGGCGGCAGCGTGGTCTCGATGGTGATCCACGAGTTCTGCCACGGGCTCGTCGCGTACGCCGGCGGCGATCGCGAGATCAGGCGGCGCGGAATGCTTACGCTCAATCCGCTGAAGTACATCGACCCGGTCTACTCGGTGCTCATTCCGATCTTCATGGTGATGATTGGCGGCGTGCCGCTCATCGGCGGACGCAGGCTGATCGCGAGTTCGTCCCTGCGCAACAAGTACTGGGACTCGGCCGTTTCGTTCGCCGGGCCGTTCAGCAACCTGCTCCTCGCGATTGGCCTTGCGCGTGTGCTGCAGACGGACTGGCTCTGGGACTACCCGGCCGTTGAGGCGGGGCTGGCCTACCTCGCCGTCCTCGAGCTCGCCTTCTTCCTCTTCAACCTCATCCCTGTTCCGCCGTTCGATGGCTTCGGGATCATCGCTCCGTTTCTCGCCGAGGAGACGCGGTTTAAGGCGTACATGTTCGGGCGAAACGGCTACTTTTTCGTCATGATCCTCTTCTTCATGGCGCGCCTGCCCTGGGCGATGGGTTCTGGGAACAGGTCTACCGGATGTCGGACTTCATCGATATCCCGCAGTTCGCGGCGTACATCGGCTGGTCGCTTTCGCGACTGCGCTGACGGAGTTCCTCGTCGCCCCATGAGCGCTACAATCCCGCTCACGCCGCTGCCGCAGACGCGGAGCGTGAATGGAGTGTGCCCGTGGCAGCATCGGATTTCCCGGCGGTCCCTGATCTCGTCGTCATCGGGGCCGGGTCGGCAGGAGCGGTCATCGCCTCGCGCGCGAGCGAGGACCCGTCGCGCACGGTGCTCCTCCTCGAGGCCGGCCCCGACTACGCGGACACGAGTAGCACGCCGTTCGACCTCGTGAACAGCCACAACAACAGCTACCGCGACCACGACTGGGGATTCTCGTACGCACCGACAGTGGCGAACCGGGTGGCGCCGTTCCCGCGCGGACGGGTCACGGGCGGATCATCGGCTGTGAACACGACGATCGCCCTGCGCGGCATGCCCGAGGATTACGACGGCTGGGCCGCGCAGGGCAACCCGGCCTGGGCCTGGCCGAATGTCCTGCGTGCGTTCAAGCGCATGGAGCGCGACCTCGACTTCGGCGACGCCCCCTACCACGGAGACGCCGGTCCGATTTCGATCCGGCGCTACCCATGGGAGGACCTGACCATCGCCCACCAGGCCTGGTGGGAGACGGCGCGCGCCCTCGGCTATCCCGATTGCCCCGACGCGAACGACCCCGACTCGTGGGGCGCGGGCCCGCATCCCATGAACAAGCTCGGGCGCCTTCGCATTTCGACGGCGATTGGCTACCTCTCGGCGGCCCGCGCACGCCCGAACCTTCGCATCCAGGCGAACAGCGTGACGCGGCGGCTCGTTGTCGAGAACGGCCGCGTCGTCGCCGCAGAGATCGAGCGCGATGGCCAGGTCGAGGAGGTGCGCGGGAAGCTGTTCGTGCTTTCCGCGGGGTCGATCCAGTCGCCGGCAATCCTCCTGCGTTCCGGCATCGGCCCGCGCGAGGAGGTCGAACGGCACGGCATCGAACTGACGCGCGAGGTCCGGGCGATCGGCAACAACCTCAGCGACCACCCGGCCCTGGCGGTCGCCTGCTCCGTGAAAGACCCGGCGATTCTCGACAGCGACCAGCCGATTGTGCAGACCATCCTGCGCTACACGGCGCCGGGATCGGACCAGCGCAACGACCTCCAGATCGAACAGTTCTCGTTTTCGCCGCGGGGCGACGGGCGGGCTGCGTTCGCCATCGCCGCTGTCCTGGAACAGGCCTATGGGACCGGGACGTTGCGCCTGCAGTCAGCCGACCCAGCGCTTCAGCCGCTGATCGAACAGCGCTTCCTCGAGGACGAACGCGACATGGTGCGTCTCGTCCAATGCTTCAAGGACACGCTGGCGTTTGCGGAGACGAAGCCGCTCGCGGACCTCATCGACGACATTCTGTTTCCGAGCCGTGAGCTGCCGCTGACGGACGAGAGCATCGCCGGGCTGCTCAAGCGTTTCGCGGCAAGCGGCTTCCACCCCTGTGGCACGGTGAAGATGGGTCCATCTTCCGACCCAATGGCCGCCGTCGATGAGCACGGCATCTTCCACGCGCTCGCGGGCCTCGTGGTCGCGGACGCATCGATCATGCCCTCGGTCCCACGCGCGAACACGAACCTGACGAGCATCATGATCGGCGAGATGGTGGGCGAGTGGATGCGCACCGCGCCGGCGATGTACGGGCTCACGGGGTAGTGGCCAAACCGGCCCTCTTTCATTTCTCGGACGACCCGGCGATCGTCGAGTTCATCCCTCGCGAGTCCCGCCTCGGCGAGCCCCTGGTCTGGGCAATCGAAGAGGCACAGGCGTGGATGTACTGCGTGCCGCGCGAATGTCCGCGCGCCTGCTTCTGGGCAGGCCCGCAAACGTGCGCTGCTGACGTCGAACGCTTCCTCGGCGGCGAGCGTGACCGGAAGCTGATGTACATCGAGGAGCGCTGGCGGGCGCGCGTGGCGGGCGCTTCGCTCTGGCGGTATGCACTCCCGGTGGACACTTTTCGCCATCACGACGACGTAGCGGGCCATTGGGTCAGCCAGGTGGCCGTGCGGCCCATAGGACTGGAGTTAGCCACGGATCTGCCGGCACGCATCGCCAGCGCGGGCGTCGATCTGCGAATGCTGCCATCCCTGGTCGGGCTATGGCAGGAGGGCATCGCGTCGTCGCTCGTGTTCTCCGGGACGCGCCTGCGGAACTGCCATGACGCGCCGCCTGAGTGGCGAGCCTAAGGCAGCTGCTTTCCGGCGGACCCCGGATGCCCTCCTAGGTCGGCTGGCGGGCTAGAGTAGCAGCAGGTTCGTTCGGCGCGACCGGCTGAGGATCGTCCAGCAGGTACCGCCAGATGAGGCCGCCGAGGATCGCTCCGGCGATCGGCGCTACCCAGAAGAGCCATAACTGCTCGAGCGGCCAGGATTCGCCCACAAAAAGCGCCACGCCGGTCGACCGGGCAGGATTCACGGACGTGTTCGTCACGGGGATGCTCACGAGGTGGATGAGGGTGAGGGCGAGGCCGATCGGAATTGGCGCCAGTCCCGGAGGCGCGAGACGTGACGTGGCCCCGAGGATGACGATGAGAAAGATGGCGGTCAGCACGACCTCGCTCACGAGCCCCGAGAGAAGACGGTAGCCGCCGGGGGAGTGATCGCCATAGCCGTTCGCCGCAAATCCCGCCCCAGCGTCGAAGGAGTCGATGCCGTCCGCGATCACGAAGAGAACGGCGGCGGCCACAATGGCGCCGGCGACCTGGGCGATGATGTAGGGCACCGCATCGCGCACTTCCATGCGGCGGCCGACGATCACGCCAACGGTAACCGCCGGGTTGAAATGGCCGCCGGAGATGTGTCCTACGGCGAAGGCCATGACGAGGACGGTGAGACCAAAGGCGAGCGAGACGCCGAGCAGGCCGATGCCGCCGGGATCGACCCCAGCGGCAAGCACGGCGCTGCCACACCCGCCAAGAACGAGAACGAACGTACCGATGAACTCGGCCGCGACCTTTCGTTGCATCGGTCAGCTCCTTACCGGTGACAGTTTCCGGAGCGGAACACCGGTGAGGCGACTATATGCCAAAAGGATGCGGACGAGACAAGGATTCAGCGATGAGGTGGCGGTCGACAGCGTCCACAGGACGACCGGTGAGTTCGGGCCAGCTCTTGCCGGAGGCATTGTGGTACGATTCCCTATTGATGGTGGTATACTCGGTGGTATGAAGGTCAAGACATCCGTAACACTTTCACCTGCCGTCATTGATGCGATCGACAAATTTCGCGGCGATGCGATGGCGAGGTCGACCGCCATTGAGTTGATAGTCATGGAGTCACTCCGGGAAAAGGCCCGGGCGGAGCACAGCGCCGCCGAAATCGAACGGCTCAACGCCGTAGCGCGTCGTGATGCCGATGAGAAGGCGGCGTTCATGCAGGATCAGGCGCCGTGGTGGGAGAAGGGAAGTGAGCTCCCGCAATGAAGCGCGGCGAACTCTACCGCGTGAGTGCAACCCCTCCGCAGGACCCGCGCCCGCGACGGACCTGCGTCGTTGTCAGCAGGCAAGAGCTCATCGATTCGACGTACGGCACAGTTATCTGCGCGCCGGTGTACTCGCAACGCGGCGGCCTGGACTCGGAAGTTGCCGTGGGGCCGGATGAGGGATTGCTGCACGATTCGGCCGTCCGGTGCGATGACCTTATGTCGCTTCCGAAGAACCTGCTGACCACGTATGTCGGGTCGTTGAATCCGGCCAAGCTGGACTCCCTCGATTTGGCCCTGGCAGCAGCTCTTGGAATACGAATGCCGTCTCGCTAACTCGCGGACCGAAATCATCTCATGCCGCCGGCGTGGCGAGGACCACGAATGCTTAGAGAGTGGACGCAAACGACTTCGCCTGTTTTTCTCAGCTCGTTTGCTGAAGGCACGCGCTTAAGAAAGAAGGGGTTGGAGGCGCCAGTCGGATTCGAACCGGCGGTCGAGCTTTTGCAGAGCTCTGCCTTACCACTTGGCCATGGCGCCCCGCAGAACAGGACCCGTTCCTGCCGGGCCACGCCCGGAGATGTGTGTCTTGGTGCCCAGGGTGAGATTTGAACTCACACGCCCAAAAGGACACTGCCCCCTCAAGACAGCGTGTCTGCCGTTCCACCACCTGGGCACGTAACGGGAAATGCTATCCGTTGCTGCCGCGCTACGGCAAGCCGTGAGGGACTGCGCGGCCGGAAGCCTTCCCGGTTGACTTTGTTGTTTGGCAGGGGCGGCAGGATTCGAACCCGCGACCGGTGGATTTGGAGGCCACTGCTCTACCAGCTGAGCTACACCCCTGCGACCCGACAGATCCTAGCAAACCTTTCGCCTTTGGCGCTATGCGGACCCGGCGACTATGCCGCCTGCTCGTGCGCCGAGTAGCTCCCACAGTTCGGACAGACCGGGATGCGGGTCGCGCGGGCGCTCTCCGTGAAGTGGAAACGGCCGCCACAGCGGTCACAGCTCATCCTTCGAAACATCTTGCCCTGCGCGATTAAGCGCTGGATCCGTTTCTGGTCGTCGTCGGGGGCAGCCATCGGTTCACTCCTGTGTTGATTAACGGCATCCCATGGCTCGAGGTTAATGCGGGTGGCTTGCGCTTCGGACCGATCCTGGCCGGTGAGAACCCTCCGCAGGGCGCTTTATCTCACTGCCTTCCGTCGCGTTTTCGGTCCCGTCCCGGGCGGGTTCGCAAACGGCCTGCTGATATACTCGATGTCTATGTCAACACGACACCTGCTTGCATCCGCCGACCTTTCGCCCCAGGAGATCGCGCATCTCCTCGATGCTGCGGAGAGGCTGAAGCGCCGTCCCGAGCGACTGCTCGAAGGACGTCAACTTGCGCTCCTCTTCGAAAAGCCATCGCTGCGTACGCGGGTGAGCTTCCAGGTCGCGATGCGTCACCTCGGGGGCGAGACCATCTACCTCGCGCCCCAGGAGGTCGGCCTCGGGGAACGAGAGGCGATCAAGGACGTCTCCCGCGTTATGGCACGCTACGTCGATATCGTCGCCGTGCGTACCTTCGGCCAGGTCATCGTCGAAGAGTACGCGCGCTATTCCTCCATCCCGGTGATCAACGCGCTCACGAACGAAGAGCACCCGTGCCAGGCGCTGGCGGACCTCCTCACCCTGAAGGAGAAGTGGGGAGAATTGAAGGGCCGCTCGATCGCCTACATCGGCGACGGCAACAACGTCGCAACGAGCCTCGTCGTGACGGCGGCATCGCTCGGCATGGACGTTCGCGTGGCGTCGCCGAAGGGTTACGGACTCCCTGAGGAAGTCATCTCCGAGTCGAGCGTGCGCGCCCAGCAGACGGGCGCGCAAGTGACCCTCGTGAACGACCCGACCGAGGCCTCTGCGGGGGCCGATGCGATCTACACCGACGTCTGGACCTCGATGGGCCAGGAGCGAGAGGCGGAGACCCGCCGTATCGCCTTCAGCGCCTACCAGCTGAACATGGAACTCGTTGCGAAGGGCGCACCCGGGGCGCTTGTCATGCACGACCTCCCGGCGCACCGCGGCGAAGAGATCACGGACGAGGCGATGGAAAGCGCGAATTCGATCATCTTCGACCAGGCGGAGAACCGCGTCTGGGCGGAGGCGGCAGCGGTCGCGTTCCTTCTCGGGGCGATTTAACGTAGGGGCATCATTCGCTTCGGCTTCATACCGCCACGTTTCCCAGCCGTGGCGGTATGATGGTTAAGCCCAATGATCGACGTCGAACACGTTCGAGAGGTATTTCGCGACTTCACTATCTCCAGCGCGCTGGAGATAGTGCTGATATCGGTCGCCGTTTTCGCAACGCTGCGGCTCGTCAGTGGCACGCGGGCGATGACTCAGCTTCGCGGGGCACTTGCACTCTTCATGATCGCCCTCGTCGTGGGGCGCGTGTTCAATCTCACGGTTATTAACTTCCTCGTCGCGAATTCGCTCCCGGCATTGCTGGTGACGGCGATCATCATCTTCCAGCCCGAATTGAGGCGCGGCTTCGATCAGCTTGGCCGCACTGGCCTCCGCGGGTGGCTCGATCGGAACAGCACGAACGAAGTCATCGACGCCGTCACGACTGCCGCATCGCGCATGTCGGAGGCGCACCACGGTGGCCTCATCGTCTTCGAACGGACAACGCGCCTTCGCGACATCGTCGAGACGGGCGTGCGGGTGGACGCGCGAGTGTCGCCCGAGCTCCTCACCGGTATCTTTTTCCCGAACTCGCCGCTGCACGACATGGCCGTCGTCCTGCGTGACGACCGCGTGCTGGCGGCAAGCTGCGTCCTGCCCCTTGCGAACGACCTTCCCATGAGCCAGCGCGCCCTGGGGACGCGGCATCGCGCCGCCATCGGCGTGACCGAGCAGACGGACGCCGTCTCCCTCGTCGTCTCCGAAGAGACGGGTGCGATCAGCGTTGCCCTCGGCGGCCGGCTGACGCCCGTCACCAGCGATGAACGGCTGAGGGCCGTGCTCGCCTGGCTTCTCGAGCCGACGGCCGGCGCCGCCGGGAATCGCGCGGGCCCCGGAGTACCGGTATGAAACCCGTCGTGCGCGACGTCACGGCCGGCCTTCGCAACGCCTGGTACGTAGGGCGCGCCGGCGGCGAAAACGTGGTTCAGCACTGGGCGCTCGGCTTATTCAGCCTCGCGGCGGCCGTGGCTATCTGGTACACGGTGCAGGATGTTGAGAACCCGCGCGCCGAAGGAGTCATTCCTTCTGACGGCGAGCAACAGATCCGCGTCGAGGCGGTAAATGTCCCGGACGGCTTCATCGTCATGGAGCCGACGCCCGTCAGTGTTCGCGTGCGCGCGCGCAAGGCGGACCTGCCTACCCTGCGCGCAACCGACTTCCACGCCACCGTCGATGTCCAGGGCATCACCCGCGAGGACACGGTCAGCCTCGCGGTGACGGTCACATCGCGCCGCTCCGGCGTTCACATCCTCAGCGTTGCGCCGGCCAGCGTGCAGGTCACGCTTGTGCGTGCGGCCTCTCGGGACATGCCCGTGAACATTCGCACGACTGGCGCCCTGCCCGATGGCTACCAGCAGGCAATCGGCGGGCGCACGGTGGATCCGCGCTTCGTTACCGTCTCGGGCTTACCGTCGCTGGTCGACTCCGTCGACCAGGTCGAAGTTGTTGTGAGCCTCAACGGCATCAAGGATGAGACGGCGATCATTGATGGCGACCTTGTCGCGCGCACGGAGAGCGGGAATGTTGTTGCCGTGACGCTGTCTCAGCGCCGCGCGAGCGTGACCCTCAAGGTGGAGCAGACCGTCTCCCGGCGATCGCTGGCTCTGAACATAGACATCAAAGGCACCCCGGCTCCCGGCTACCACGTCTCCGACATCAAGATAGATCCACCGATCGTGGGCGTGAGCGGGACGAAGCTGATCGTCGACAACCTCACGAACCTGATCGTCCAATCCGTGGATGTTTCGAATGCGAAGGACAACATCTCGGTCACGCGGCCCATCGACAAGCCGCCAAATGTCACGCTCGAGCGGGCGTCGGTCACCGTGCGGATCGAGATAAAGCCGATCGAGTGTGCGAACACGACAGGTGGCGCCTGCGGGTCGAGCATCGTCGTCATCGGGCTTTCAAGCCCGGACGACCTGCCGAAGGGCCTCGTGCTCGAGACCGGCACGTATACGGTGACGGCGCACGTGTCCGGTTCGTTGGCAGCGATCAATGCCGCCAAGATCTCGGATTACAAGGCGACGGTGTCGTTCGCCGGGGCGTCGGCGGGCCTGGCAACGTACACGCCGAAGGTCAGCGGACCGGCAGGTGTTACCATCGATTCCGTGGACCCATTACCTATACGCCTTGTCCCCACGGTCACCCTGCCGTGAATGTGCCTTCGACCGCCGTATTGCCGCGCGTTGCCATCGTCGGCCGCCCGAACGTGGGGAAGTCTTCGATCTTCAACCGCATCGTCGGTGAGCGCCGCGCGATCATCGAGGACGAACCGGGGACGACCCGCGATCGCGTCGAGGCCGACGTCGAATGGCTCGACGTTCGCTTCCGCATCATCGATACGGGCGGCTACGAGACCGTTTCCGAAAACGCGTTCGCCCCGCAGATCGTGGACCAGGTGCGACTGGCGATGGCCGGCGCCGCAGTCGTCGTGTTTGTCGTTGACGCCCGCGATGGCCTGACTGCCAGCGATTACGACATGGCCGAGGTCGTGCGCCGCAGCGGACGCCCGATCATCGTCGCCGCGAACAAAGCCGACAACGAGCGGCGCGAGTTCATGGGAATGGCCGAAGCTTCGAGCCTCGGCCTTGGCGAACCGATCCCCGTGAGCGCGTTGCACGACCTCGGCGTGGGACTGCTGCTTGACGAAGTCGTGTCCCAGATCCCGCAGACGACCGTAATCGAGGAATCAGACCGCATTCGCGTTGCCATCATCGGGCGCCCAAACGTTGGCAAGTCCGCATTAGTGAACGGCATCCTTGGCGAGCAGCGCGTCATCGTAAGCGAAATCGCCGGGACCACCCGCGACGCCATCGACACCGAGTTCGACAGTCCCGAGGGCAGCTTCACGCTGATCGACACAGCCGGTGTGCGCCGCCCCGGAAAGCAGGGCATCGGCGTTGAGCGCCACTCCGTGATGCGCACGACGGCAGCGGTCGAACGCTGCGATGTGGCCATCCTCGTCGTGGACGGCGAGGCGGGGATCACCGCACAGGACTCGCATGTGGCCGGCATCGCCATAGAGCACAATACCGGCGTCATCATCGCGGTGAACAAGATCGACCTCTGGGAGGACCCGGAGACCCAGCGCGCGTGGGTTGAACGCCAGATGCGCGGGCGCCTGCAGTTCATGCCGTGGGCGATGGTAACCTTCATCTCCGCGCTCGAACGGCGCGGGCTGAGCCACCTGCTCGAGCTGGCGGCCACCGCCCGCGAGGCGCGCCGCCGGCGCATCTCCACGGGCGAGCTGAACAGCACGCTGCGCAAGGCCATGCAGGATCACGTCCCGCCAATCGTGCATAACAAGCGCCTCAAGCTCTTTTACGCGACGCAGGGCAGCATCGATCCGCCGACCTTTATCCTCTTCGTGAACGACCCGCAAATCGTCCACTTCAGCTATCGCAGATATCTCGAAAAATCGCTGCGCAACGCGTACGATTTCGAGGGCACGGCGGTAAAGATGATCCTGAGGGCGCGCAGCGAAGACGAGGTCAAAGAGTAGTGGGCGAGTACGCCGCGAATATCGTGTTCGGCTATCTCCTCGGGTCCGTGCCGTTCGGGCTCGTGATCGGTTACCTGTGGCTGCACGAGGACATTCGCAAACGGGGCAGCGGCAAGACCGGGACGACCAACGTGCTGCGCACGGCAGGCAAACTCCCGGCTGCCCTCGTGCTCCTCGGCGACCTCTCGAAGGGACTTCTGCCCGCGCTCGTTGGCCGCTTCGTTTTCGACGAACCCGGCGTGGCGGCGGCCGGTGCAGCGGCCGCAATTATCGGACACGTGTTCCCGGTCTTCGCCGGGTTCCGCGGCGGGCGCGGCGTGGCCACGGCCTTCGGCGGGATTCTCGGGTTGACGCCGCTCATCGCCCTCGCCTTCCCGGTTATCGCGGCGGCGATCGTCGTGCCGACCCGCTACGTCTCCCTCATGTCCGTGGTCGGCACACCGATCGCGGCGGGAATCGTGGTCCTCTCATCCGCGCTGGGTTGGGTATCACCGGCCTATGCGGTGTTTGCGCTCATCGCCGTTGCGGTCATCGAGTACATGCATGTGCCGAACATCCGCCGCCTGCTCGCTGGGACTGAACCGAAATTTGGCCAGGGCGGCGACCGCCCTGCCACCGGCTGAGCCACGCCTTGGCCCGCATCGCCGTCGCCGGCGTGACCTCCTGGGGTGTGACCCTCGCCTGGCTGCTGCAGTCGCGCGGCCACGACGTTGCCCTTGTCGCGCGCACAGCTCATGAAGCCGCTCGAGCCGCCAGCCAGCGCGGCGTCGTACGCCTCCCCGAGATCGCTCTCGCCGATGTCACATACGTCCACCCGGGCAGTCTTCCCGACGGGCTCGACGGCATCGTCGCGGCGGTGCCCGCGCAGTCGGTTCGAAGCACGCTCGGCGACCCGGCGTTTCCCCGCTCCGTGCCGATCGTCTGCGCGGCGAAGGGCATCGAATTGACGAGCGGCAAGCTTCTTTCGCAGGTCATCGCCGAGCTGGGATGGCCGGCGGACACGATCTCGGCCATCTCCGGGCCGAATCTCGCGCATGAAATCGCGCAGGGAATGCCAGCCGCTGCGGTCGTGGCCTCGCGCTCTGAGAGCCTCGCGACACATTGGCAGGGACTCTTCTCCTCGCCGGCATTCCGGGTCTACCGGACGGGCGACATCACCGGCGTGGAGCTCGCGGGCGCGCTCAAGAACGTCGTCGCCATCGCCGTGGGCGCAGGATTTGGCCTTGGCTTCGGTGCGAACCTCGCGGCGGCGATCGTGACGCGCGGCCTCGCCGAGATCACGCGCATGGGCGTTGCGCTCGGAGCGCAGCCCGCAACGTTCCAGGGCCTCGCCGGCGTTGGCGACCTCACCGCGACCTGCTTTTCGCCGCTAAGCCGCAATCGCCGCCTCGGCGAGATGCTGGGGCGGGGAACGAGCCTGGCTGAGGCCCACGCCGCTATCGGCGAGGTGGTCGAGGGCGCGTCGACCGCACCCATCGCCTCCACGCTTGCGGCGCGGCTCGGCGTCTCCGCACCCATCGCTGAATGCGTGGCGGCTGCCCTCGACGGCCGCATGACGGTCGGAGAAGCGATGACGGCACTTCTTTCCCGGCAGTTGAAGGCGGAGGAATTCGCCCGATTCTGAGGTGCTACACTGGATGCTATGACAACCCTCGCGCCCGAATTCAGTTCGTGTATTGAGACGCTCAAGCGCGGCGGGAGTATCGACGGCACCTCGCTCGAAGCGCTGATGGACCTCCGCCGGGACGAGCAGGACTTCCTCGCCGGGGAGTGGGCGAACATTCCCGCTGGCATCCGCCTCGACCTGATGGACCGCGTCGCAGAGCGCACTGCCGCCGACGTGACCGCCGATTTCACCGCGCTCAGCACCGTCGCCATCGATGACGACCAGGCCGAAGTGCGGCGCTTCGCCGTCGAAGTGCTCGCGGAATCGATGGAGTGGCGGGCCGGCCGAAAGCTCGTGAATACCCTGCGGACCGACGCCGACGAACTCGTGCGCACGGCCGCCGCCGCCTCGCTCGAAGATTGGGCACTGCGGGCAGACGCAGGCGACCTCGACGACGAACAGCGCAAAGAGATCATCTCTGCGCTGCGCACGGCCAGCCTCGACTCTGATAATCCGCCCGAAGTGCGCGCGGCCTCTCTCATCTCCCTCGCCGGCATCTCCGAGGACTGGGTGGAACCGCTCATCGCGGACTTCTACTACGACGAGGACCGGTTGCTCCGGCTCGCCGCCGTGACCGCCATGGGCGCCTCCGGCCTCGAAGTCTGGCTCGACTTCCTCGACGAACAACTCCAGTCCGACGACGCGGAGTTCCGCCTGGCAGCGGTGACGAGCGTCGGCGAACTGGGCATCCAATCGACGGTCGAAGCGATCGGCGCCCTCCTCGACGACGAAGACGACGACGTCGTCGCCGGAGCAATTGCGGCGCTAGGCGAAATCGGCGGCCCGGTCGCCGTGGAGTACCTGTCGGCGTTCCTGGAAGACGCGGAACCGGAATACATCGACGCCGTGGAGACGGCGCTGGAGTACGCCCGCGACCCCGCCTTCTCCGGCTATTTCGAAGAAGAAGACGACGACGAAGCCGTGGAGCGCGGCCGCCGCGCCGACCATCGCCGCTTCGCTCCAGAGGACGATGACGAATGAGCGGGCAACCCAGGCCGATTCGTGACGCCGTCTCCGCGGGAGGCGTCGTCTGGCGCCGCTCCCCGGAGGGGGAAGTCGAGGTCGTGCTCTGCGCGCGGACGCCAGAGCACGCCCAGCGCACGGGACACGCACCGCGCGAGACCCGTCTCTGGGTGCTGCCCAAGGGCACCCCGGATGAGGGCGAGTCGATCGAAGAGACAGCGATACGCGAGGTTCGCGAGGAGACCGGTCTCATCCCGCGGCTCGGGGAGCCCCTCGGCAAGATCGACTACTGGTTCGTCGCGAAGGGCGAACGGATCCATAAGCGCGTCTACCACTGGCTCATGGAGCCCACCGGCGGAAGCCTCGAGGACCATGACACCGAGTTCGACGAAGTGTCGTGGTTGCCGCTCGCCGATGCGATTCACCATGTGACCTACGAAAACGAGCGCCACGTGCTCGAGGAGGCCGCGCGAAAGATCGGTGTCCCTGCGTGACAGCGGCGCGCGACTGGCTCGTCGTTTCGAGCGCAGGCCGCGTGCGCATTCGCAGGCGGGTCATGGCCGATGCCGTCGATGAGTACCGCTGGGAGCGGGACCCGGAGCTCGCCCGCTTCAATGGCAACATCCCGTCGTCGCGCCCGTTTTCCGAATTCCTGGACGAGTTTGAGCGCGACCTTCGCATCGTCGATTCCACGCGCGAGACCTTCGCCATCGAGACGGACGCGGGTGACCATATCGGCAGCGTGAGCTTCTACAACGGCAACCACCGCGACGGGGCCGCGGAGATCGGCATGACTATCGGCGAACCCACGCAGCAGGGCGCGGGGTACGGCCGCGAGGCGGCGATCGCATTCATGCGCTACCTCTTCGCGGAGCGGCCCTTCTCGCGCATCCGCATGCACGCCCTGGAGTGGAACGAACGCGCCATCCGCTGCTTCGCGGCCATTGGCTTCGCCGAGAGCAGCCGTGTCCTGCGCGGGCAGCACGTGATGGTAAGGATGGACGTGAGCCGCGAATGGTGGCTCCTCTGGGACCAGGAGGGGCGCTTCGAGCGCTTCCTGCGTGAACCGGCAGGCGAGCAGCGGGCGTAAGATGAGGGATCGCCGCGGGGCGGCACTTTCATCCCCTGCCGCAAGACTGTAGGCTACGTACTATCCCTAAGAAACCAACTTGGAGTTGATTCATGGCTGAAAGCGTCATCACGAAGGAACGATTTGCAAAGGGCAAGACGTTCAAGGAGTACATCGCCAGCGGGGTCCGCAACCTCGACCAGTTCAACCACAACTACGCCGATCTCGTGATCACGCCCGCGCAGGAAAAGGCGCTCAAGGATCTCGCGGCGAAGCCGAACGGCCCGGATCACCTGGTGGTCATCGGCGAAGACTGGTGCCCGGATGTCTACCGCGGCACCCCGGTGGCCGCCCGCATCGCCGAGGCCATGGGCATCGAGATGCGCTTCTTCGAGCGCGACCAGAACAAAGACATGATCGCCGAATACCTCAAGGACGGGCAGTTCGAGTCGATCCCGGTTCTCATCTTTTATGACAAGAACCACAAGGAGCTCTACCACCTCACGGAGCGCCCGGCGCTCGCGAACGAGCAGATCCACCTGACGCGCGACGTCCTGGGCGACACCTCCCCGGAAGGCATCGCCAAGCGCCTCGGCCACGAGCCAAGCGAGGAAGAGCTCGCCGCCGCCCGTGCCGAAGCCCGTCAGAAGTACCTCGACTGGCAGAAGAACTCCGAGATCTGGGCTGGATGGCGTTCCGCCACGGTCGACGAGGTCATCGCCAACCTCACCGAAGCGACGAAGTAACTCGTCCGCTCATTGAACGCAGCGGCCGGCTGCCGGAGTATCGCCAGCGATGCACCGTCGCAGCCGGCCGCTATGGCTCATTCTCCCCCTCACCCTTCTCTTGATTCTCCTACTCGCGGCAGCCTACATTGGCATCCTCGCCGCAACGGTTGACAGTACCCGTCTCAACGACGCGCGCACTTCAGACGACCGCGACCTCTTCTACCTGGCCGTCCATCTCGGTCTCCTGGCGCTTGCGATGGGGGCCGGTTTCGCCTTCGGGAAGTGGGTGAACGGTCTCGGTGTTGCCTTCGCGCTCCTCTTCGTCATCTGCCTCTGCGTGACCATGATCGGCGTGCAGATCGGTTCCTATGCGCTCGCCTGCAACACGACAGGCAACAACGACATCGTTCGCCACTGGAGCTGTTAGGCCGGACGCTCCTCGCCGGGTGGAGGCGTGAGGTTCCACGGGCGCACGCGCGACGGCGTGATGCGGAGGATGACCCGCTGGTTCGTCGCGTAGCGCTCGCGTATCCACCCGGGCAGCTCGGGACCGAGGTAGCGGCGCGCGATCGACTCCATGACGATCAGCTCCGGGTCCTCCTCGACGGTGGCGACGCCTTCAATGGCGACGCCACGGTAGGGCCGGTCCTTCGTGTCGACGATGAACGAAACGCGCGGGTCGTTGCGCGCGTTTCGCGCCTTATTTCGGGCGGCAGGCGTGGCGATGACGACGGCGCCCTCGTGGACGCCGTACCAGACCGCCGAGGTGATGGGCTCGCCCTTCAGCCCGAGCGTGGAGAGGATCCCGGGGACGCGCATCTCTTCGAGAAACGCGAGGAGCTCGGGCGTCAGGGCGCGCAATGCCGGCACCTCGGCAACTACTTCAGGGCCATGGCGTTCGGCGGCGAGCCGATGCCACCGAGCTTGTTCAGGGGCGCGGCCGTGAAGAGGAACTCGTAGCGCCCGTCCGCGGCGCAGTCGTCGGCGAGCTTTTCGAGGAACCAGAGTTCGCCGAGGGCCATGCCGAAGAGCGCGATGAGGTACTGGTGGAGGAAGCCGCCGGTCGCCGGGGTTGGCGGCCAGGCCTCGACGGCCGGGCAGTCCGAGCAGGTCGCGACGACATGCCAGTTCCAGAGGTGGCGGGCCATCTCCTCGCCCGCCAGCAGACCCGGCGCGCGAAGGTTGGCCGGGACCATGATGGTGCGCTTCGTGACCTCGTCCCGGGCGTTGTACCAGGCCGTCCAGCCGGTGCGGATGATGAGGACGTCGCCATCCTGGATCTCCACGCCCTGGGCGGCGCGGCAGGCTTCCAGCTCAGCCGCCGTGATCCGCCGGTCCGTGCCCGCGTCGATGGGCGTGCCCTGCGACTCCATGTAGCGCGCCACATCGAGGAGCACGCCACGCCCCGCCACGCCCTTGCGCGCCCAGTTCTCGATGCCGCCGCGAGTCCCGGGCTTGCCCGTGATCTCCGCCTCGGTCACGCCGTTGTAGAACCCGTGAACCGGGTGGCCGACGTGGACGAGGCTGTCCCACTGGCTGCTCGCCTGTGGATAGAAGTTGTCGTAGACGTCGTCGCGTCCCATGCCTTTGCCGAGGATGGTGTGGCGAACCGCACCCCGGAAATAGAGCGGCGGGTTCGGTTCTTCGAGCTCCCAGTTGAGAGGGAAAACGGCGCCCTTCGTCACGAGTTTCGCGGCATTGGCGACGCGCTCGGGGGTCTGGAGGTTGAAGAGGCCGACCTGGTCGTCCTTGCCGAAGAGCCACCACGCCGACTGGGCGGGGGCGCCTGCGACGGCGGGAAGTTCGTTAAACGACGGGAGCTGGCTGGGTACTGGCATGTTGCACTCCTTCGTGGGCTGCATTCTTCGGAGGCGGCGGCGGAGGGTCAAGGCGAGTGGAGGCGCGCTAGCAAATGGCAGCGCCTGCGTCGGCGGACGGTAGCGGCGTCATCTCCCGTCCCGGCGGCTTCGTGCGCAACCATGCAGCCAGCAGCGGCACGGAGAGGAGGATGGTGAAGCCGGCCGCGAAACCGAAAGCGAAGGGAAGGCCGCGGCTGTCGGCGAAGATGCCGAGACCGACCTCGAGCGGTGCGCCCACCGCGCTCATGCCAAGGTTCTGGAACGAGAGGACGGTCGCGCGATGCGTGCTCTCGACGCGCTGGTTGAGGTAATCGGAGGAGAGCGGCCGGAAGAGCGAGAAGGCGAGCCATGCGGCAGGTATGGCCGGGAAGGCCCAGAGCGAATGGAGGCTCGCCAGCGACCCGAGGATCGCGACGGAGAGGACGGGCATGAGGACGAAGGCTCCTCGCCAGCCAATGACGCCCACGACGCGGTGGGCGAGGAGCGAGGCGCCGAGGCCGGCAACCTGCGTGAAGACGAGGAACCAGCCCACATTCCCGGTGGCCACGTCGTGCTCCTGGAGGAAGGGCTGACCGAAGATGAACACGGCGATGAGCGAGGCGGTGGAAACGGCGACGAGGGGCACGAACGTTCGCAGGTCCGGGCTCTGCCAGATCGTGAGGAACGCCGTGCGCACGCCGGCAACATATCCCGGGCGGGTCGCGTGGCTCTCGCTCACGGGTGGCTCGCGCATGAGCGTGAACGCGGCCAAGAAAGCGAGGGCGCTCGTCCCGGCGGTCGCGTAGATGGGCACGGCGAAGTTCGTCGCTGCTGCGAGCGGGGGGCCAACGAGCGTGGCGACGATGCCGCTGCCCGCCACGAGGGCCATCGCCCGGCCGTAGATGCGGGCGTAATCGTCTTCGCGGCCGAGGGACTTGAGCGTGTCGAAGAGGAAGGCGGCATCGGCGCCGGAACAGAGCGTCAGGGCCACGCCGAGGAGGAAGTTCGAGCCGACGAGCACCGGGTAGGTCGTTCCCGCGCCGAAGGCCAGGGCGCCCAACGCCAGGAGTAGCGAGCCACATATGAGCGAGATGCGGCGGCCATAGCGATCGGCGACGACGCCGGTCGGGATCTCGAGGAAGAAGAGCGCGAGCCAGAAGGGGCCGTCGAGGAGGGTGACCTGCTTCAGCGAGAGGCCGCGCATCTCTGTCAGGTACAGCACCCAAATCGCGCCGAAGAATTGCAGTCCAAGACAGACCTGGAACAGGTAGAAGGCCACGATGTTGCGCCGCAGATGGGAGGTGCTCAACTGCGAGGCGTTCATGGCACGGCGCCCGCGCACGCGCTGACGAGAGACACCATAACGCGAGCGTCGGCCAGGACCGCGATCACTGCCCGCCGCCTCCAGCGACCGGGATCGCGGCGGGAACCACGCGGCCGGGCGGGTCCGTTCGCAGCCAGGCGAAAAGGAACGGCAGCGAGGCGAACATGACGAAGGCCGCGCCGCAGCCGAAGGCGAAGGGCAACCCCTGGCGGTCGGCGACGATGCCGAGGGTGAGCTCGAGGGGCGCGAGGACAAGGCTCACGGCGAGGCTCTGGAAGGAGAGCACCGTGGCCCGATGGGCGCTCTCCACGCGATGGTTTACGTAGTCGGAGGAGAGCGGCTGCTGGACCGAGACGATAAACCACCCGGCCGGGATGAGGGGGAAGGCCCAGAGCGCATCGAAGGCGGCGAGACAGACCAGGACGACGATCGTCGAGAGCGGGAGGAGCGTGAACGAGCGCCGCCAGCCGAGGCGGCCGGAGATGCGATGGGCGAGCAGCGAGGCGACGACCCCGGCAACCTGGCTGAAGACGAGGAACCAGCCGACGTTGCCGGTCTCGATGTCGTGCCGGGCGAGGAACGGCTGCGAGAAGATGAAGATGGACGAGAGCGCGGCCATGGAGCATGCGACAAGTGGAACGAACGTGCGTAGCTCGGGACTGCGCCAGACGGTGTGGAACGCGGTGCGCACGGAATCGACGTACCCGAGGCGGTCTTCTTCGGATTCGAAGCGCGGTGGCTCCTTCATCACGAGGAGGACGAGGACGAACGTTGCCGCCGTGGCCACGGCGGTCGCGTAGATCGGCACGACGATGTCGGTGGCGGAGGCCATGAGCGGCCCGGCGAGGGTTGCGACAATGCCCGTCGCGGCGGCGTAGGCGAGGGAGCGTCCGAAGATACGGCCGTATTCGTGCTCGCGGCCAAGGGCCTTGAGGGTTTCGAAGAGGAAGGCGGCGTCGGCCCCGGAGTAGAACGTGAAGGCGGCTGCCCAGACGAGGTAGGCGGCGACGATGACCAGGAAGTTCGAGGCGTAGCCGAAGACCACGATGCCGATGGTGTTCGTCAAGGTGCCACAGAGGAGCGAGGTCTTGCGGCCGAAGCGGTCGGCCACGACGCCGGTCGGGACTTCGAGGAAGACGAGGGCCAGCCAGAAGGGAACGTCCAGCATCGTCACTTCTTCGAGCGAGAAGCCGCGCTTGTCGGTGAGGTAGAGGACCCAGATGGGGAGCAAGAACTGAAGCCCTATCAGCAGCCGGTATGCGTAGAACGCCGTGATATTGCGTTCGAGTTGGCGCTTCGTAAGTGCGATCGGAGGCCCAGTGCTCATGCGTACACCCCGCGTTACGGGGCGTCGCCTACCCGCAAATGGGCGGTCGAGAGTTCATCTGCGCGCTCGTTCCAGGTGTAGCCGCTATGGCCGGGGACCCATTCGATGCGCACGTTCGGGCGTGCCACGACGAGGGCATAGGCCTTCTGGACGAGGTCGAGATTCTTCACCGGGCCTTCGCGGCGAACCCACCCGCGCTTCTCCCAACCGGCGGCCCACTTCGTCAGCGTGTTCACGACGAGGTTGCTGTCCGTGAAGAGCGAAATCCGCTCGTCCTCGGGGGCGATGAGGAGGCCCTCGATGCAGGCGGTCAGCTCCATGCGGTTGTTCGTCGTCGCAGGATCGGAGCCGTGACGCTCGGCGATGACCTGCCCGTCGCGCACGTAGACCACGCCCCAGCCGCCGGGGCCGGGATTTCCCTGGCAGGAGCCGTCTGTGAAGATGCCCGTCTGCGGGCCACCCCCGGCGAAGGACGGGGCCACCGGCTTCGCGCGCGCGGATGCGGCAGCCACGGCCGGGCTCTTCGCCCGCGCGCCGCTGCGCACGGTACCGCGGCAGTCAGTGCACTGGCGCGGCGTCCAGTTTGGGTACTTCGCTCGCGTCGATTCCGAGAGGGAGAAACTCTTCCCACAGTCTGAGCACGTGAACGCGTAATCCATGATCCGAAGTATACCTTGCGCGTTCGACTCGGAGACCGCCCGCCACCATACTCGCGCGATGCAACTGCTGGACCCGGGCGACTATCGCGCAACCCTTCCACTCGTGCCGTCGAGCCATGAGGCCGGGCACACAACGATGGTCCACGCCGTCATCGAGCAGCGCATGCCCGGCGCGATCCTCGTCGATAGCCTCGAGCGGCTGCACTCGGCGATCGTCTTGAACGACTGCGGCTTCCACGCTGCCCTCGGCGCCCCGCCTGAGGAGCCGCTGAAGGACCTGATTGAGACGATATGCGTCGAACTTGTCTCGGCAGAACCGGGCCTCCTCATCGACATGACCGGGACGTGGGCGAGTTCCCTCCAGAGCGTGCTGCCTGAACCGTATGGCCGCAATGAATACCTCGCCCCGCTTGAGACGCCCGTGCTCGAGCCTGTCCCGGCCGGCTTGCGGCGTGTTCCGCTCACCGCGGAGATAGCGGCGAAGTTCGATGGCGCGGTCGACCCGTGGGTCGTTCGCATCTGGGGCGGCGAAGAGGCGTTTATCGCGAAGTCGTTCGGCTACGCATTGCTCACGGACTCGGGCGAACTGGCGGGCTTCTGCACGAGCTGCGGGATCGGCGGCGGAGAGGCCGAGGTCGAAATCGGGACGAACCGCGCCTTCCGGCGGCGGGGCCTCGCCATGGCGGCGGCGACGGCGTTCATCCCAGAGTCCTACCGGCGGGGGCTCGTGCCGGCATGGACCTGCCAGTCGGACAACGAGCCGTCCTACCGGCTGGCGGAGCGGCTGGGCTACCGGTTCCTGCGCGAGGTCCAGTGTTTCCCGCTGGACCGGGGGTACGTGCCCCCGGCGTAGGGCTGAGATCGCGAGTGTGCGAGCGGGCTGCGCGTCTGAGGCTGGAGCCTCCGTGCCGCTGCGCGAGGCGTAGACAGGGCCCACTTCGACTCGGCTCAGGTGCAAGCTCTCATGCTTCGACGTAGCTCAGTACGACCGGGAGAGGGCACGGGAGGCACGGTTCTCCGCGGAGGGCGCGGGCGCTACGATGGCCCGCATGCAGAAGACCCTTCTCGGCCGCACGGACCTCATGGTCTCCCGCCTCTGTCTCGGCACGATGCAGTTCGGGTGGACGGCCAGCGAAGTGGCGGCCTTCGCGACCATGGACGCGTTCGTGGAGGCCGGCGGGAACTTCATCGACTCGGCGGACATCTACTCGCGCTGGGTGCGGGGTAACTGGGGCGGCGATGCCGAGCGGATCATCGGTCGCTGGCTGAAGGAGCGCGGCAACCGCGACGACGTAATTATCGCGACCAAGGGCCGCGGGCCGATGTGGAAGGGCGCCGACGCGGAGGGCCTTTCCCGCTCGCACCTCATTCGCGCCTGTGAGGGCAGCCTGAAGCGGCTGGGCGTCGAGACCATCGACCTCTACCAGTTCCACTGGTTTGACGACGCCGTGCCCGTAGAGGAGTCGCTGCGCGCGGTGGAGGAGCTCGTGAAGGCGGGGAAGGTGCGATACCTGGGCGTCTCGAACTACCCCGCGGACCGCTTCGTCCCGCTGTGTGACGCGGGCGACGCCGTTGGCGTGCCGATCGTCTCCCTGCAGCCGCACCACAATATGGTTCACCGCGCCGAGTTCGAGGACGAGCTGCAGGGCATCTGCCGGCAGCGCGACATCGCGGTCATCCCCTACAGCCCGCTGGCGAAGGGGTTCCTTACGGGGAAGTACGTGCGCGGTGGACCGAAGGTCGTCAGCTCGCGCGCGAGCGGGGTGAAGGAGTATCAGACCGACCACGGCTGGGCGACGATCGACGCGGTGCGCGAGGTGGCGGCCGCGCACGGTTCGACCTGCACGGCGGTGGCCCTCGCCTGGCAGCTCGCACAGCCGGGCATTACGGCATCGATCACTGGCGCGAACGACGCCACCCAGCTGATGGATCAGCTGCCCGCGCTCGACCTCGAGCTTTCGCGCGAAGAGATCGCGCGGCTGAATGCGGTGAGTGCGCCGGCCTGAGCGGCCCCAATTAAAACATCGGCAGCGTCTTCTCGATCGCGCGCAGGGCTTTGCGCCGGACAGCGGCGCCGGGGAGGACGCGTTCGACTTCGGCCCAAAACTTGGGCGAATGGTCCGGCTGGATGAGGTGGCAGAGTTCGTGGACGACCACGTAGTCGGCGAGTGCGGGGTCGACCATTGCCAGGCGCCAGTTGAAGCGCAGGGTGCCGTTGGTTGCACAGCTTCCCCAGCGGGCCTTCTGGTTGCGGACGATGACCTTCGTGGGACGCCTGCCGGCCAGCGGCGCCCAGCGGCTCACCGCGTCGTTCACCAGCGACACGGCAGCGGCGCCGTACCAGCCATGGATGGCGCGTGCGATTTTCGCCTGGGCTGCCGCTTCGTCCGCCGGGCTGGCGAGCGACAGGACGAGCGCGTCTCCATCGATTACGAATTTCGGGCGGGACGTCCCGGGCTGGAGCCGCAATTCGAGGACGCGGCCGAGGTAGGGCAACTTCGTGCCTTCCTCGAAGCGGAACAGGGTGACAGGCGCGGCCGGGCTTTCGAGGTGGCTGACGAACCACGCGGCCCTGCTCTCCACGAACTCCTTGATCCGCGACGACGGCACCGAGACCGGCGACCGGACGACGATCCGGCCCTCGCGAATCCCCGCGGAGATCGTCCGCAGGCGTCGCTGGCTGCGCTCCACGCGGTAGGTGAAGACGCGGCCTTCGTGTTCGAACTGGCCCGTCTCCTCAACCGGCTTGAAGACGAGATCGAGCGTGGTTTGTCCCGGCAGCGGCTTCCGCGTAGTGTTCCTCACACATCATCCCCACTGTGAGGTTCCCATGTTCAAGGGTGTCGACCATGTAGTCATCGCCGTCAAAGACATCGAAGCGGCCGTGAAGAACTACGAATCCATCTACAACACGAGCGTCAGCGACCGCAACGAATCGGAAGCGGCCGGCATGACGATGGCCTTCTTCCGTTTCGGCGACTCCTACATCGAGCTGGTCTCGAACATCGGCGAGCAGGGCCCGATCGCCAAGCGACTCGCCTCCCAGGGCGAGGGCGTCCATCTCGTCGCGATGAAAGTCGAGAACATCGAGAAGACGCTCGAGGAGCTGCGCGCGAAGGGCATCCGCCTCGTCGGCGACCCTGGCCCTGGCAACCCCGTTACGGGCCAGGTCTTCATTCATCCTTCGGTGACTGGTGGCGTTCTCACGCAGCTCGTCCAGCGGTAATCAACGGCATCGCAGCCACGAAAGAAAGAGCCTCCATCGCTGGAGGCTCTCTTCGTAGGTAGGCAACCTGCGTGTTTAGCTCGCCGTGCCCTTGCCGAGCACCGCCTGGGAGTCGCTGAAGGCGGCGTCGCGCGCCTTGCGGAACGCTTCCCAGCCCTGCTCGCGGAGAATCTTGAGCGCTTCAGCCTGCTCGCCGCCGCCGGAGACGAGCGGGCCGATGGCCGGGTCCTCGCGATAGTTGAGCGCGTCCTTGAACCCGGCGAGCTCAAACACGCGATTAACGAGCAGTTTGTTCGTGGAGACGGTGCTGCCGGGCATCGCGGCGAGGCGCTTCGCCCAGTCTTCCGCGGTGGCCATCAGCTGGTCGCCCGGGACGACCTTGTTGACGATGCCGAGGCGGAGAGCCTCCTGGGCGCTGATTCGCTCGCCGAGGAGGAGAACTTCCTTCGCCTGCTTCGCGGTTCCCGTTATGAAGGGCGTGATGAGGATGGGCGGCCCGAAGCCATGGCGAATCTGGAGTTCGCCGAAGATGGCGTCTTCGGCGGCGATGGTGAGGTCGCAGCTACCGGCGAGTTCGTGGCCCTGGCCGACGGCCGCGCCGCGAACGGCCGCGATCACCGGCTTGGCCATGTTCCAGATCTGCATGTTCAGTTCCATGCCGCCGGGCGTCGGATCGTCGTCCGGCGGCGGCGTGGATTGGAGGTCGCCGCCGGATGAGAAGGCGCGCCCCGCGCCCGTGAGGATCACGGCCTTGACCTCGTCATCCGCCTCGGCCTGGTCGAGCGCGACCTTGAGGCGGCGATTGACGGACCAGTTCACGGCGTTCAGCACGACCGGCCGGTTGAGGGTGATGATCGCGTAGTTTTCCCGCTTTTCGTAGAGCACGTCGGTGAGCGACGGTGGTGGGATTTCTGGCTGTGGTGAACTCACAAGCACCTCCGGAGATGTGCCAATGCTACCCGTCGTGTGCGTCACGTAATACTCATGAACGGGCCACGATTGCTATGCTGCCGCTCGCGCAGCAGGCGCGTTGGAGGGAAATCTTGATCCTCGATGAATTGCGCGACGCGTTGCCCACGTTCAGGGCCCGGGACGCGGCCGATCCCGAGACCTACCCTTCGCAGAGCGTCGCCGACCTCTACGCCATGGGGATCATCCAGGCGCCCTTCGCCCCGGAGCATGGCGGGACCGGCCTGGATGTCGCGGGCACCGTCGCCGCGATCGAGATGCTCGCCGGCGCGTCGGGATCGCTGGGCCTTATTGCGGCGATGCCCATCGGTCTCGGCGTCGTCTACTCACTGCCGGATGCCTTCGTCCCCGCAGACTCGATGGCCGACTGGCGGTCGCAGGTTGAGCGGGTCTCGGCCGACTTCCGCGCGGGACGCATCTACGCCGCCTGCAATTCGGAGAAGGGCGCGGGCGGGTCCGTGGCCGCGACGAAGGTGACGGCGCGCCGCGGCCCCGGCGGCGTCTTCCGGCTCGACGGCGAGAAGATCCTCGCGACGTCCGGGAAGTACGCCTACCGGTTCTTCTCGACGGGGAAAGTGACGCAGGAGGACCTGCCGGGGGCGGGCATCGTCGAATTCTTCTTCGTGCCGACGGACGGCGAAGGCGTCGAGATCCTCTCGGACTGGGACGGGTTCGGCATGCGGCCGACCGAGAGCCATTCCGTGCGCTACCACGACGCCCCCGTTGAGGGGATGCTCGGCTTTCCGAACTTCCTCGAAGCAGTTCAGCCGCTCCAGCATTACGCGCTCATCTTCGCGGCCATCCCGCTGGGCTGCGCGGGCGCGATCCTGCGCGAACTGACGAACCCGGCGCCATCTACTCCCGCCCTACGGCTGCGGTTCAACGAGGCGCTGATGCGCTACGAGGCCCTGCGCGCGTACCTGCTCGAGACGGCGAGCATCCTCCGTCCCGCGGCGCCGCCGGCCATGCGCGCGCGCGTGATGCGAACGAAGACGTACGTGGGCCAGGAGGCAACGAAACTGGCGGCGGAACTGTTCGCCCTCAGTGGAGGGCGAAGTTACCGGCGCGGCGGAAGCGTGGCGCGCTCCTTCAGCGACGCGTTTGCGGGAACAGCGTTGCGGCCGCCGCTCGCACTCGGCCTGGATACGCTCTCGGAGTCGTTCCTGCTCGAATGATGGCGTGCCGCGGAACAGCCGGCAGTCCACAATATGCCGTCATGACCGCATCGCTGCCTTCGCCGTTCGCCCACGCCGACCCGACGCTCCCGATCCGCGAGGGCGCTCCACCGCTCGCCCGGCCGACGAAGGAGGAGGTCGAGGCCTTCCCCACGGAAGCGGCCGCCCTGCTCACCGGGAACATGGCCGCGCAGGTCGAGCTCATCGGCTCGGGACGATTCGACCTCGACTGGCTCGAAGGACGGCACGTCCTCCTCGCGGGTGCGACCGGGCCCGGGCTCGGAGGGGCGCTGGAAACGGCGATCATGGCCCACGGCAGGGCCGCGAGCATCACCGTGGTGGCCCGCGATCTGAGCCGCTCGCTCGGGTACGAGACGGGCCGGGCGATGCAGACCGCCGCGGAGGCAGCCCAGATGGGCGCGCGCTTCCACTGGCTGAACGACGGGATGGGCCTCGAGGGACGGTCGCTCGAGGGAATCCTGGGCGCACTGCGAGAGGCTGGCGCCGGGAGCGTCGTCTACTTTAATACCGTGGCGGCGGCGATCTCCGGCTTGTTGCCAGGCATGCCGCCCGTCTTCGCGAAGGACTGCGACGCCAACGGACTCTTCCAGTGGCAGCTGACGCCGATCAGCGAACGTGAAATAGAAACGACGAAGTTCGTGATGGGCGAGATGGCTGTGCGCTTCCCGGGGGTGCTCGAGGAACACGGCATCCGCGTCGAAGCGGCGGTCTACGCCGACTGGCGGGGCAGCCTCGATCGCGTCAGCCGCGACCCGGCTAACCGCGAGTACGGCCGCCAGGGCGCCTATTCGACGAGCCTCTACCTGCCGAAGGACTGCCTCCAGGAGGCCGTGCGCGCGGCCTACGGCGGTCCACGCGTGGAACTCGACATCTTCTACCCGATGATGCGCACACGCGCCCTGCCGTTCATCCCCGGCGGCATGATGACGGCGAGCGTCATGGACACCTTGATGCGCCGCGAGGGCATCCGGCCCCTTGGCGTGCCGGAACTCGCCGTCATGGCCCTCGACCGCGTGGGGCGGGCGCTCAGCGGCGAACTCGATAACCCTTTTCCGCGGCTCGACGCGCACGATGCGCATCTCGACGAGTGGCTCTTCGAAGTGGTCTCGCGGCTGAACAACGACGAGAATAGCGACTTCTACTACCGGCGCTGGATCGACGGGGTGTGACACTCGATCGTTGACACCCCCTGCCGCCGTCCCGCACCCTGCCTCCACTCGGACGAGCGGCTCCCAGCGCGGGAAATTCGTTCGCAGCGCCGTGGCCAAACGCGGCGGTACCCGTTCTAGAGGAGAAACCAAGAATGACGGACCTGGGTGTACCACCGATCGTTGACCGCGAGACATGGCAGCGGAAGCTCAGCGAACTGCTCGTGCGGGAGAAGGCGCATACGCACGAGGGCGACGCTATCGCCGCAGCCCGCCGCCGCCTGCCGATGGTTGAGGTAGACCCTTCGACGCCGGTCATTGGCGCGAATGGCCCGGTACCGCTGATTGATGTCTTCGAAGGGAGGAGTCAGCTCTTCGCGGCGTACATGATGTGGTATGAGGGCGCGGCCGCAGCCCAGCAGTGCGAGGGCTGTTCGATGAACATCGGCCACATGCTCGAGCTCAGCTACCTGCATTCGCGCGACGTGACCTTCGCCGTCTTCTGCGAGGGGCCGTTCGAAGAGAGCGACCGGTACCGGGAGTTCATGGGCTGGAACATGCCGTGGTACTCCGTCCCTTCCAGCTCCGTCGATGCGCTCATCGCGGGGCGGCACTTTGGCATGCGGGTCTGCTACCTTCGCGACGGCGACCGAGTCTTCGAGACGTACTGGACGACCGACCGCGGCCCGGAAGTCATGGGCAATTCCTACGCCGTGCTCGACATGACCGTTTACGGTCGGCAGGAGGCGTGGGAGGACTCACCCGAGGGCTGGCCGCAGCCGTACTTCAATACGATGTCCGCGCAGATGCGCACCGACGAGGAGGGTCGCCCGGTGAACCGTCCCGAGGGGCGGCCGATTCTCCAGTGGCCGCGCGTGCGAGCAGGCCGCGCGGACGACCTCGGCAACGCCGGGGTGCTGCGCGAGGAACATCACCATCACTAGGCCAAAGGTCTAAGCCCGCGCGGTCCGGATGTCCGCGTTCGCGCCAGCGACCATCGAGCCGAGGTCGGCGCTGATGGTGATCATCTTGTAGCCGGCGGCGACGTGCTTGGCGGCAAGCGCGGCGGTCGCGTGAATGCCCGGGTAGACGCCGTGGCGTTCGCAGGCCTTCGCGATGCCGACGCGCACCTCTTCGAAAGCGCCGTCGTTATCCATGCGCGGCTGCTGGCCGAGGGTGATGCTCATGTCCGCCGGGCCGACGTAGACGGCCGTGATGCCCGGGACGCTGAGGATGTCGTCGATGCGTTCGTAGGCCTGCTTCGTCTCGATCATGGGGATGCACGCGATCTCTTCGTTCGCGTGGGCGAAGTAGTCGGCGCCGGCGTACATGGCGGCGCGGGCGGGGCCGAAGCTGCGCGCGCCGGCAGGGAAGTAGCGGCAGGCGTTCACAGCCAGCTTCGCCTCTTCGACGCTGTTCACCATCGGGATGATGACGCCCATCGCACCCGCGTCGAGGACCTTGCCGATGATGCCCATGTCGTTCCAGGGGACGCGCACAAACGGCGTCATGTCGGTCACGGAGATGGCCTGGAGCATGCGCAGGCAGTCCTCGTAGCCGATGAGGCCGTGCTGCATGTCGATGTTTATCCAGTCGAAGCCCTGGCGGGCCATGACTTCGGCCGTGACGGAGCTGGGGATGGAGAGCCAGGCGCCGAAGGTCGGTTCGCCCGCCCGCCACTTCGCGAGGGCGTTGTTCGTTCGCATGGTGCATCTCCGTGGCGAATGTGCCGCGGGCGCATTCTACGTGAGCGGCAAGTAACTGCCACTGAAGGCCGAACATGACCCTGTATTCAGGAATTGAAGAGCGTTCGATGCCGAATTGGTTCGCTTGTCGAATACAATTCTGAACTGCCAAACATTTCGCTTGTGGCGTACTACTTTCCACAATATGATTCCTTGCCAGTACACGTCGTGGCGGCGATCGCGCGCGTGATCATGCGTCTCTTTCCCTGAAACCACTTTGCGCAGAATCAGCGGCCTGCGTCCCGGGTTATTCGGGAGATGTACACCGCCAAATACCGCCGCGACATGTTCGAGAAGGGGGGACACGTACCGTGTCAGACAACTATTGGAACCGAAAGAGTGCACGCTTGCAGATGCGCAGGCGTGCGCTACTCCAGGCAGGCGGCGCCTCAGCCCTCGGCCTTGCGGCCCTGGGAATCACCGGCTGCGGCGGAGGCGACGACGACGATGACGGCGGCAGCTCCAGCGGAGGGCCCGCCCAGGTCACGCCGCCCGCAACGTCCACGCCGGACGCTTCGAAGCCCGTCCGCGGAGGCACCCTGCGCCTTGGCTCGGGCACCTCGGTGCTCGGCCTCGACCCGCACATCGAGACCTCAATCGGCCTCCGCGCCGCCGCTCACATTTACTCCTCGCTGATCACCTACAACCCGGAAAAGAACGAAGTGGGTCCCCGGTTGTCCTCCAAGCCGGAGCAGCCCACAGCCGCCGAACTCGTCTTCAAGCTGAACCCGAAGGCGAAGTTCCAGAACGTCGCGCCCGTGAACGGCCGCGCGGTCACCGCCGACGACGTGAAGTACAGCTTCGAGCGCCTGCGTGACCTGCCCCAGGCCACGCGCAACGGCTACTTCAAGAACATCGTCGACAAGATGGAAGTACTCGACGCCACCACCTTCAAGATCACGACGAAGTACCCGTACGCCGAATCATTCAGCGAACTCGGTCTCGGCGGCGGCGTCGGCCCGTCTACGCAGATCGTGGCGAAGGAAGACGTCGAGAAGCGCGGTGACCTCTCGAACGGCGGCATTGGCTCCGGCCCGCTCATGCTGGACCAGTACTCCAAGGGCGAGTTCACGAACCTCAAGCGCAACCCGGACTACTGGGAGCCCGACGTTCCTTACATCGATGCCTGGAAGGACCAGACGATCACCGACTACCAGGTGCTCCTCCAGGCCTTCAAGCAGGACCAGCTGGACATCAACGGCGCGCCGATCACGAAGCTCGACCTCGATGACCTGAACGCCAACAAGAACATCCAGACCGTGAAGATCCCGTCGCTCTCGAACGGCTGTTTCGAGATGGATGTATCCAAGCCTCCGTTCAACGACATCCGCGTTCGCCAGGCGATCAAGATCGGCATCGACCGCACGCAGTTCATCCAGAAGATCTACTACGGCGAGGCGACGCCGGCGGGCGCTATGTCCTCGGGCCTCTCCTTCTGGGCGCTTCCCCAGGACGAAGTGAAGCCGTACGTGACCTACGACCTGCAGAAGGCGAAGCAGCTCCTCACGGCTGCGGGCTACCCGAACGGGTTCGACCTCGAAATCATCTCTTCGAACAACCCGTCGTATCAGAACTTCGCCGAGATCGTGGTTGCCGAGCTGAAGAAGCTCGGGATCAATGCCAAGCAGTCGATCTACGACATCGGCGTATTCGTCGCGCAGTACATGTACGTGGGCAAGTTCCCGTCGGCTGTCTGGGTGACGAATGGCTACCCGACGCTCATCACGCCGCTGAACTACTACCACAAGAACGGACTCGGGTCCGGCAACTGGTGGCACTACGACAACGCCGAAGTGACGTCGCTCATCGATCAGCAGTTCCAGGAGTTCGACGCGACCAAGCGCAAGACGATCGTCCAGGACATCCAGCGCAAAGTCCTCGCGGACTGGGCGCCACACATGCCGCTCGTCGACGGCACCGACTACGCCGCGTACAACAAGCGCGTCGGCGGTTACGACCCGCTGCAGCGCTCGTTCCAGTACCTGCGGTACACCGAGTTCGTGCGGCAGTCCTAGCCGCATCCATTGCGAACTGTCCCCCTGTTGCCGCCCGGTGTCATGCGCCGGGCGGCATCCTATTGCCGGGCCGATCGCCACTTGTGAGTGCGGCCCGCTCGTTGAAAGGAGAACTCGTGTCGAGGTACATCATCCGGCGCCTGCTTCTCATGGTGCCGCTCCTCATCCTGGTGACCTTCGCCGTCGCGAGCATGATGCGTCTCGTCGGCGGTGACCCGGCGAGCATCGTTCTCGGGGAAACGGCCACCGCGGCCGACCGGGCGAAGTTCAAGGAACACTACCACCTGGACGAACCGCTACCGGTGCAATACGTGCTCTGGTGGAACGACGTCGCCCACGGCAACCTCGGGACGTCGGTCGTCCAGAAGACCACTGTTACCGACGAACTCCAACACCGTCTGCCTATCACCGTCGAACTGCTCGTGTTCGCGATTATCTTCACAGCGATCATCGGCATCAGCCTGGGCGTTATTTCCGCGTTCAGGCAGAACTCGCCCGTCGACTACGGGATACGGATGTTGAGCATCTTCGGCTTATCGATTCCGAGTTTCTGGCTGGCGACTCTCTTCATCCTCCTGCCCGCCATCTGGTGGGGGTACCTGCCGCCGCTGTCCCGCACCCCGATCACGAGCGATCCGCTGCAAAATCTGCGGCAGTACGTCGTGCCCGGGTTCACGTTGAGCGTCGGCGCCTCCGCGATCGTTATGCGACTGACGCGCTCATCGCTGCTTGAAGTGCTCCGCCATGACTACATTCGAACGGCGCGTGCGAAGGGCGTGAGCCAGCGCATGATCCTCTACCGGCACGCGCTGAAGAACGCGCTGATCCCCGTGATCACCGTCCTTGGCCTGCAGGTCGCCGGTCTGATGGGCGGGTCGGTCATTATCGAGCAGATTTTCAACCTCCAGGGCATCGGCTCGTTTCTCGTCAGCTCCATCCTTTTCCGTGACTACCCGAGCGTTCAGGGCCTCGTCCTGTTCTTCGCGATCACGGTGATGATGGTGAACCTGGCCATCGATACGTCGTACGCCTTCCTCGATCCAAGGATTCGACTCTCATGAACAATCAATCGCAGGCAGCAACGCTCGAACTCGCGGATGCGGGATTCCTCCCTCGAAGGAAGAGCCGGTGGGCGAGTATGCGGCGCACGGCGCGGAAGCAACCGCTCGGCGTCATCGGCCTCGTCATCGTCATCCTGCTCGTCATCATGGCGGCCTTCGCACCGGTCATCGCGCCGTACGACCCGATCAACATCGACGCTGAGGCGCTCCAGAGCCCGAACTCGCAGCACATCTTCGGCACGGATGCAAAGGGCCGCGACGTCTTCAGCCGCGTGGTCTACGGCAGCCGCAGCTCGCTCGAGGTGGGACTGATCGCGACCTTCGTGGCGACCATCGGCGGCGCCCTCGTGGGTCTCGTCTCGGGCTACTTCCGCGGCGTCATCGACATGATCATTCAGCGCCTTATGGACGCGATGCAGTGCGTGCCCTTCCTCGTGCTGGCGCTCGTGCTGGTCTCGCTGTTCGGACGAGAGCTCTGGAAGCTGATGCTCGTCGTGGGGTTAGCCATCTTGCCGGGGCAGGGGCGCGTCCTCCGCAGCGTTGTGCTCAAGGAGACGAACACGCTCTACATCGAAGCCGCCCGCTCGATTGGCGCGCCAGCATACCGGATCATGTTCCGGCACATCCTTCCGAACATCCTCCCGCCGATGATCGTCCTCGGTTCGGCCCTCCTCGGGTCGGCGATCCTCATCGAGGCCGGGCTCTCGTTCCTTGGTTTTGGGACGCCTCCGCCGGCGCCGTCGTGGGGTGGCGACCTCAATGGGCAGGCTCGCCAGTTCTTCACGAAGGCGCCGTGGATGGCCATCTTCCCGGGCCTCGCCCTGAGCCTCGTCGTCCTCGGCGTGAACCTCATGGGCGATTCGCTACGGGACATCCTCGACCCGCGCCTGCGCAACACGTAGGCGAAACGCCCGCGAAACACCAAAGCGCCCGGCCGTCGATGACAGCCGGGCGCTTTGCCGTTGTGCAAAGACGGCGTTCGAACCTACGTCTTGCGGCGCTGAGCGACGCCACAGACGGCGCTCCGCCCAAACGCGCCCTGCTCGTCGTAGAGCGCGCATTCGCCCACACAGATGCCCTCGCTGGAGTGGTGGGAGGACACTTCGAAGCCGAGCCACTCCGCCGCCGGCAGGCGGTGGAGGTAGAGGGTGATGTCTGTGTTCACGAACTGCAGCCCCTGGTCGCCGGAGTTCGCGAAGGGATTCGCGAAGTCGGCGGCAGAGGCGGCGCGCAGGAACGGCGTCAGCGGTTCTCCCTCGATCAGAGGCCGATTCTCGCGGATCCAGGTGCGCTTCTGGGCGATGGCGCCGAAGCCGTGGTCGATGACGCGGCCGTCCCACATCGGCAAGCGGCCAGTGAAGTCGGGCTCGGGGAGGGCCGATGGCGGAGGCACGTCCCAGTCCGACGGGCTCCAGACCGTACCTCCCGGCTCTTCCGTGCGACGCAGGAGGACGCAGCTGGCCCGCCCCACGGAGACGCCGTCGTTGATGAACTCGGCGTCGACGATGCGGATGCGGTTGCCATCGCGCACGAGATCGGACGTCACCTGGCAGGTGGCGAACTTCGGCAGGCGATAGAGGTCCACGGTAAGGCGGGCAGGATGAAAAGCCGGGTCGAGCCAGCGCTGCTCAATTTCGAAGGCGAGCAGTCCAGCCACGACCCGGCCATGGAGTGAGTTAGGATCCCACGGGCCGCGACAGATGTCGGTGGGCAGATAGGAATCGCCGTCCCTGGTGAAAAATGCGGTGTTGACCATATGCGAGCCATCTTGCGGAACGCCGCGCCTGTGGCCAACTCGCAGCGCGTCTAGCCGGCCGCCTTCGGAGCGGGCGGCGGAGGCTGGAGGCCACGCGGCGCCGGGTAGAAGCGATCCTGTCCGATCGTCTCGTCCCAGTTGTCGAAGAGCCAGTCGATATCGAACGCCGGGTTCTTGCCGAACATGGCGCGTTCCTGGACGGGCTCGTGGTACACGCTGATGCGATGCCCACCGGCGCCGAAGACACGCCCGTTCACCGCGCCTCCCTCTTCCGAGGCGAGCCAGCAGACGATCGGTGCGATGTTCGCCGGGTCCATGGGTGTGCCGCCGGCGGTCAGGCTTGGCGCCTGGCCCTCGGGGTTCACGCCGCGGCCGCGGTCGGTCATGCGCGTCGAGGCGAGCGGCGCGACGCAGTTCGTCGTGACGTTGTAGCGCTTGAGAGCGAGCGAGTTCGAGCGCATCAGCCCGAGCTTGCCGGCGTGTGCGGCGGAGTAGTTCGGCTGGCCGGCTGCGCCGAAAAGGCCCGCATCGGACGTGAAGTAGACGATGCGCCCGCCGGTCTGCTGCTGGCGCCAGTAGATGGACGCGAACTTGGTCGGCGCGAAGCAGCCCTTGAGATGGACGCGCACGACCTCGTCCCACTCGTCTTCCGTCATGTTGAAGATCATTCGCTCGCGGAGGATGCCGTGAGCGCAGACGAGGGCGTCGAGCTTGCCGTAGGTATCGAGCGCGAGGCGGACGACACTCTCGGCGTGATCCATGTTCGCGATGTCGCCGGCGATGCCGACGGCCTCGCCACCGGCCTTGCGCACGCGATCGACAGCGGCGTCCACGCGGGACGAGTCCATCTGCCGGCCTTCGACATCGCCGCCGGTGTCCGTGAGGACGAGCTTGGCTCCCTGCGCGGCGAACAGGTTGACGATGCCGCTGCCGATACCACCGTTGCAACCGGTGATGATGGCCACGCGGCCATCAAGGTGCTTTCCTGCCATTAGTTCAACCTCACGGGAAATGGGGCGGAGTCGGAGGCCAGTTGCCGGCGCCGAGCGTGGACGGCATGACCTCGAAGAGCTCGTCGATGTCCCAGGCGGGGGTCTCGGAGTAGATCGAGGCTTCCCACTGGGGCTCGCGCCACATCGTGATCTTGTGCCCGGTCGCGCCGACGACGCGGCCCGTGATCGCCCCACCGACATCAGAGGCCAGGTAGACGATCGGCGGGACGATGTTCGCCGGGTCCATCGCGGTCCCCGCGGCGCTCTCGCTGGGGGCCGGGCCCTGGCGATCGACCTGCCGCCCGCGGTCCGTCATGCGCGTCGAAGCGCCCGGGGAGATGCAGTTCGCGGTCACGTTGTAGCGCCCAAGCGCATTCGCGCAGGAGAGCATGAGGCCGATCTTGCCGGCGTGCGCGGCCGAGTAGTTCGGCTGCCCGGCGCCACCGCGGATGCCCGCAGACGACGTGAAGTAGATGAGCCGCCCGCCGTTCATCGAGGTCCGCCAGTACATGGAAGCGAACTTCGTGATGGTGAAACAGCCCTTGAGGTGGGCACGGACGACGCCGTCCCATTCGTCCTCGGTCATGTTGAAAATCATCCGCTCGCGCAGGATGCCGTGGGCCGCGACGACGATGTCGAGCTTGCCGTAGGTATCGAGCGCGAGGCGCACGAGGCCTTCGCCCGTGTCCATCTCGGCGATGTCGCCAATCGACGAAATTGCCGTCCCGCCCTCGGCCTTGATGGCGTCGACGACGGCGTTGACACGCGTCGGATCGACACCCATGCGGCCTTCTACGTCGGCCCCGGTGTCGGCGACGATGACTTTCGCGCCCTGCCGTGCGAACTCTTTGCTGATTTGTGTGCCGATGCCACCGGCGCCGCCGGTGATGATCGCGACTTTACCTTCGAGGTGTTTCTCGCCCATGCAATCCTCCCTCGGAGCCGGACTCTAAGAAGGGTGCGCACGGGTGTCAAACCGCTGCGGCGCCCGGGGCAAACGCGAAGATGGTTCGCCTCGCGGCAGGTTCTTACTGCTTGAAGTCGATGACGAGGCGGGGCGGGTCGGCGAGTTGGCTGACCACGAAATTCTGCTTCCCCTTCGCCCCGATGGCCCACGCGACCTGGCCTTCGAAGTCACACGTCTGCTTCGCTTCGGTGACCGGCTGGCCGCCACCGGCGATGGACTGGGATGTCACGGTCACTTTGCCGGACTGGTCGTGGGCGACCGCATTCGTGAAGACGACACTGAGGACACCGCCCCCGGTGATCGTCACGTCGAGGCCGGATGCGCACTGGCGCGCCGTGGTGATGTATTCGATCCGGGCCGCGGGCAGGCTGCCGGTGAACTCGAAGACAACGCGTTCGCTCGAGGTCTCGGGATGGACGCCGGCGCGCACGTCCTTGAGGACGGCCTGGCCGGTGGCATTCGCGGGCACGGGCTGGGTCGTCACCGGCGTCGTGCCGCCCGCCGGGAGGGTCGCAACCGCCGTCGTGGAGGCGGCGGATGTCGGGCCGCTGGTGGCGGCAACCGACGGTGATGCCGCCGTCGTCGCCGACGATGCCGGCGCAGACGCCGATGAGGCAGCCGTCGCACTCCCGCCACCCGTAGTCGGCTGCGAACCTGCGGTGGATGTCGCCTTAGAATCCCCGCCGCTACCGCCGCAGGCAGCCATGACAAGCACACTGGCCGAGACCAGGAACATCGCCAATAAGCGCTTCAATGGACCCCTCCCGAAAACCCCACCACTTGAAGTATGGACTGAACCACGCGTAACCCGCACGGGCCTGTCAGCCCCAGGTTAGGAAGGCGCGGGCGGACCGGGCGCGCGCCCGGCCAGGGTCGCTGGCGACGATCCGTGAACGCGGGTACGCTCCTGATATGGGCCGCCGAAAGAACCGCAAGCGCGAACGGAAACAGGAGCAGCGCGGGTGGCTCGCGCTCGAGCCACGCGGGCTCGCCACCTTCGAGGACCATTCCGACAATTTCATCGCCCTCGGTTCGCAGTACGAGGACTTCCACGCGCAGGTCATGGCCCAGAACCAGAAGGTCTGCGGCGGCTGCCGGGAGTTCATCGAGGACGAGCATGGCGGGCGGGGGACGTGCCTCCACCCGGGGAGCGGTTATGTCAGCCCCTGGACAGACACGAAGGCGTGCGACTTCTTCGCGCGGCGGCGGTGAGGGGCGGAGGCAGGATCGTGCGTACGAGGTGTCTGTGCCGCTTCGCGAACGTCACGATCCGGGCCCGCCATGCTTCGACTGGGCTCAGCACGAACGGATGGACGGTATGCCCGTGTGAACGGATGGGGCGGTGGCCGCGGGCGAACGGGAGGACTGGCCCCGTCGCCAGAACGTCGCCGGTGTAACACCGTCAGGACCTACCTAGTCCGCTCCCGCACAAGGAACGTGATGTCGAGGGCCGCCACAATCGAGCCGGACGTGCCAAGCAACAGGTCGCCGAGGGTGTCGGTGTAGGCGGTGGCGAGCTCGGGAGAGTCGTGGATGAAGGTGACGTATTCAAGGAGCTCCCAGGCGATCGCCATGAACGCGCCGACGCCGAGGGCGATGCGGTTCCATGGCGCGAGCGGCACGGAACGTATGGCGAGCATGGCGCCGCTCACGAGGATGGCCCAGTTGACGAGGTGGTTCGCGTCGTCCCACCAGGAGACTGAGTCGTAGAGGTCCAGCGCGTTGCCGGCGGTGTCGATGAGGAACGGCAGAACGATGAGGATGTCGACCGCGACGGGGTATTCGGAATGGCGCCAGCGCAGCCACCAGAGGGCCGGGACGATGAGCGCGGCGACGGGATAGGTCAGTGCGCGACCGGTCATCGCTTTGCCTTCGAACTGGGGCGAATCCGGGAAGATCACGGCGTAGAGAAGCAGTGCGATAAGCGCTGCTTTGACTGCGAGGTCCAGGATCATCCAGGGCGAAGGGCGCATGTGGCGAGATTCCCGGACGCAGAACGGCCCGGGTAGTGAACCCGGGCCGGGATGTTTGGTGGAGACGCGGGGGAGTTGAACCCCCGGTCCAGAGAAGTACAGCTCCGAATTATCCTACAGGCTTTCCCACCGATTAGGTTCTCGCTATCTCACGAACGATGGTGGTCCCCGCGTGATCAAGCCAGCCGATAAATCTTTCGTTGAGGCTATCGGCGTCCTTCAACGGCATCCCGGCATTGCGTCGCTTCATCGGTGGCCCACCGGGCCGAGGCCTCCGTGAAACGTCGTCGCTAGTTAGGCGGCGAGAGCGAGTTGCTGATTGCCAGCTGTTTTTGGGCACCTGATTAACGAGGGTGACACCCAACCTCGGCCTGCTATCCGGCTACCTACCTTCCTGTCGAGTCCTTTCGTCCCCGGAAGGGCTTTGCAGCCACTGCACTGATCGTAGCCGATCCGCGTCAAGTTCGTAAGAGGGTCCGTTCACGACCCTGCGGTCCCGCTCGCGCAGCGCCGACTGGCGAGTCGAACAGGGGGTTTGGTGTACGGGATTCACCGAACTGCCCCTCGGCGGTGGACGATGCGTGTCGATACTCCGCGTACGATCCACCCTCCAGGCGAACGGCCGGGCGGGCGGAAACGGACTGCGCACAGACGAACCGGCTTCGAACAAGTACGCGAATCGACTAGTCGGATCGTCCGTGAACAATCGTCCAGACGGCCGATATGGAAGTAGGGGATCACCCGTATACCATAACGCCGTCGAGACACAATCGTTGGGCCGAGGTTGACCAGGGGTGAAGTCTCTAGTGGCCGATCCTGTGACGCTCGCATACCACGAGCTACGGGCGCCGCTTGGCCTTTTGGCTACTGCCGCGCGTTCCGCAGCCGAGGATTGCGAGGACGAATCGCTGCGCAAGCGATGTGAGATCATGGTGCGCGCAGCCGAACGCATGCTCCGCACTGCGCAGAGCGTGATGACCCTTGCCGAGGGCTCGCAGCCCGCCGAGTCGCAGCGCATTGCGTTGTCGGAACTCGTGCAACGCCTCGCCCAGGACGCGAGCGCGCTGGGATTCCCCGTGTCCGCGAAATCCTGTGATTTCGTGGGCGATGTCAATGTTCCGCAGGCTCAGTTGGAGACACTCCTGCAGTCCCTGTTGAACAACGCCTTCGACCACGGGAGCGCGAATTGCGAGCGGCCGATCGAGGTATCCGTCCGGCGCGAAGGCAACTGCGCGGTGGTCGAGGTCGCGAACCCCGTCTCCCTGGAAGAGAGGCACCACGGGCTCGGCGCAGGTACCTACCTGACCGCCAGGCTCGCACATCAGTTTGGCGGAATGATAGAGGGATGCCGGGATGGTGATGTCTACCGCGCCAGCCTTCTCGTTCCCCTCTGGCACGGTGAGGAGTAGAACTCGGCGGCGGCTGCCGGGTCTCTACGCGCTAGTCTGCGTGCCCGCCCTCAGGAAACGACGACGTACCCAAAGCCGCGGACGGTGCCGAGCATGAGCGGATTGCCGCCCACCTGCTCGAGCTTGCGGCGGATGCGGAGGATTGCGGCGCGCAACTCGCTGCCGCGCGGGCTTTCCCGCGAGTCTTCTACATCGCCTTCCAGCTCGGTCGCCGATACAGGAATGCCGGGCGAGGCTGTCAGGCGGCGGAGGATGCGCTGTTCGAACGGTGAAAGGCCGAGGGCCCGGCCATTGCACTCCAGGCGCCCGGCCGAGATCGCAAATCGCACATCCCCAACAAGCACGGTATCAACGTTCGCCCCCGACTCGCGGCGGCTGCGTGCGCGCTGCGCCGCCAGTCCGATTGCGTTGACCAGGGACGATTCCAGCTCCTCGTCGCAGAGCGTCGTGATGACGCCTGTGCCGCGGAAGGCTTCACGCGCATGCTCGTCCGGGACGAGGGCAACGACTGCCGGCGTTATGGCGCTCACCATCCGCGCAGTCGCGGCGATATGCGACGGGTCGTTGCCGCCGGCGATAAGCGCGAGGTCACACTCGTGACCTTCGTTCCACAGTTCGATAACTGGCAGCGCCTGGTACTCGCGCACGAACACGCCGAGGTTCGCCAGCGTGTTCAGAAGACGCACGCGCGGGATGGGCCGCAGGTAGACGAGGGCGGCAGTAAGGCCCGGCGGTGTGGCCGCGACGCTCCGTCCGCTTTCGCGGGCCGGCAGCGGCCCTCGACGGCGATCCATAGTTGTGTCATAGGTCATGTGACAGGCGATGGTACGCGTCCGCCGTTGAGCAAGAGTCGCCGGGCCGTCAATCGGGAATGAACCCGAATCATGGCTTCGTGGAGGCAGTGAATCCCCTAAGAGCCCAATTGTTCGAATTCCGCTAACCTGAGCCGAGGTGGCGGATATTCGTGGAGATGCGGTTGGCGGAGTGTTGTGACCGTGTGGGCTGCCGAAAGTAGTAGTGAGTGCGGTTTGTGCCGTGCGTGGCCGTACCCGGTTGGAGGACCAGACTCCTATGGTCGATTTGCGAATTAGCACCAATGAACCGCTCTTCGGGGCGTTCGTCGGCGCGCTCATCCGCGACCTGAATCCTGGCGTTCGCCTCAAGTATGGCGACTCGGGGCCGGGAGAGCGGCAGCCTGGCGTCCGCATTCATGTCGAAGGTACGCATCGCTGGATGCTCGTCTGCAGTGGCAGGCAGTCTCTCGGCGAGGCGGCAGCGGCGCTCGCCGCCGGGGCGGCGGCCGTCGTCACGACCGACGCAGATATCCAGGACTTCGAACGGGCGTTGCATGCCGTGCTTTCGGAGAACGAGAGCTACGTGCCCCTGCGCACCGTTCGCAGCATTGCTACGGAAGTAGCCCAGCAGAAAGCCGGTGCACCTGCGGAGGGCCCGGCCCAGGAACTCACGGCGCGAGAGCGAGACGTTCTTCGCCTGGTTTCGCTGGGGTATTCGAACACGGAGATCGCCGAGGACCTCACGATCTCCGCCAACACCGTGCGGTCACACCTGCACGCCCTCTCCGTAAAACTGCAAGCCACGGGGAGGATGAAGATGCTCGCAAATGCGCGCGCATTGCAGATCCCCGAGGCGTTCGCAACGGAGGCGACGGAGCGGGATCGCAGGCGTGTCCCGGCTTAGCGACCAACATCGCGGCCAAACCAGGGGGTAGGTCATGCTCGCACTCATCGTCGAAGACGACGAGGACTACGCGGAAATCATCGCGCAGACGCTGCGCCGCGAATCGCATGAAGTGATTACGATGGCCACGGCCACGGCTGCGCTGCGCTTTGCCGAAAAGAAACCGCCGGAGCTGGCCGTCCTCGACGTGATGCTCCCTGATGGATCCGGCCTCGACCTCTGCCGCCAGCTGCGCGAATCCATGCCCGAGCTGCCGGTCATCTTCCTCTCCTCGCTCGATCGCTCGGCCGACGTCATCGCCGGGCTCAACTCGGGCGGCGATGACTACATCACGAAGCCGTTCCACCCCGGTGAGTTCCTGGCACGCGTCCGCGCTGTTGTGCGCAGGACGGACCCGGAGAACGTGGTCGAGCGGCCGAGAGCGCTGAAGATCCAGGCAATGGGGCTCGAGATCGACCTTTCGAACCAGGCCGCCTACCTCGACGGCATCAACCTGAACTGCACCCGCCTCGAAGTCGAAATCCTCAGCCAGCTCGTGAAGTACCCGGGCCAGGCGCTCTCCCACGCCTTCCTCACGGACCAGATCTGGGGCTACAAGAACGTGAACGACGCGACCCTGCTCAAGGGCCATGTCAGCGCCATCCGCCGCAAGGTGCGGGATGCGGGCGGCAACGAGGACATGATCCGGACCGTGCACGGCGTCGGGTACAGCTTCACGCCGGTCTAGGATTGGTTCGAAGCCAACACCGAGTATCAGAGGAGGAAGGCATGCGAATCGCCATCGCGGAACCCGACCCGGCAATCGCCGACTTGCTGGCGTTCGTCGCCCAGCGGCGCGGACACCAGACCGTCTGCCTTTCGAGTGTGGACCGGATGTTCGACCACCTCCCCTTCCAGCCGATGATCGGCGTCATCTCCTTCTCCGAGATCGACGACGAGGCGATCGAACAGATCCAGAGATTGCGAGAGCGCTTCGACCAGATGACGGTGTTCGTCACGACCGAGGCGGCGAAGGACCCGGCGCCAACGCTCGCCCTGCGGGCCGGTGCGCACGACGTGGTGTCAATCCCCTACAACCCGTCGGAGCTCGTCCTACGCGCCGAGACCTGGTTCGCAAACCGCAAGGCCTCGGGTGGCGTCGAGGACCGTATCACGCTGCACGACCTGAGCATCGACCTCGGCGACTACGCGGCGACGAAGAACCGCACGCCGCTCGTCCTCACGAAGCTGGAGCTGCGCTTGCTCTACTGCCTCGCGCAGCATCAGCCGCATCTCGTCACGGCAGAACGGCTGCTCTCGTTCGGCTGGGAGCCCACGGACGACCCTGATTCGGCGCTTATCAAGACGCACATCTCGCACATCCGCAAGAAGCTGCGGGAAGCCGGTGGGGTGCCCTTCGAAATCCGCTCGCGACAGGGCCTTGGCTATTTCCTTACCGCAGGTGAAGACGCCGCGTAGCGGACCGCCAGCGCGCCTTTGACCGGCGTGGTGCCGGGTCCTGGAGGCCCGTACCGCCACAGACCTGGCAGATCGAGTAGTTCCCGTTGCCGAGATCGACTGTCCCGGCGCCGTCTTCACAGGCGGGGCAGACGAAGGGCGCGACGGACCCGGCGAACCTGCTGACCATCTCGGACACCACCTTGCGCAGGCCGCTAGTGGCGTTCTGCGGATTGGGATCCGGCAGCCGCCCGGGCTTGTGCTCACTCGAATCTAGGTCATCGTCGATACGAGCCATATAAGGAAACGCCCTCAACTCATATCGTATCGTACTGTCACCTGCTGCGATCGGCGACCACCGAAAGACACTGACTCAACACCCAGTTGACCGCCAGGCGGGCACTCTCAGGGTGATGACATCTGCTGCATCGTCGATCCCCCAATCCTCAATCAGCCTCGTGGAGCCGGGACCCCGGCATGTGCCCGTTGGCCCGCTCGCCGTCTTCGATGGCGGGCTGGATGACGCAGCCGCGTGGTGCGTGGAGCGGGCGGCCGGCGGGCACGGCGCGCGGGTGGCGACGGCGAACCTCGACTTCGTCGCCCTCGCCCGGCGCAACCCTCAGCTCCGCGAGGACCTGGCGAACTGCCACCTCGTGGTCGCCGATGGGGCGCCTGTGGCATGGATGTCGCGTGCCGCGGGGGGCGGCAAGACCCGCCGGACAACGGGCGTAGATCTCGTCGCTGCGATCGCAGGCCGTGCGTGCGCAGCGGGAGGCATCCGCGTCGCGATGTACGGCTCTTTGCCCGAGATCAGTGCACAGGCCGCATCAAACCTCAGCGAGGCCTACCCCGGCTTCGAAGTGGTTGCGCGGATCTGTCCGCCGTTTGGACAGGCACAGACGGCCGCGGACGTGCAACGGGAGGTCGAAGAGATTGCTCGGACCCGTCCTCAGCTCGTGCTTGTGGCTCTCGGCTGTCCGCGACAGGAGCGATTCATCGCGGAGCACTTTTCCGCCGTGCCGGGAGCCGTGTGGATCGGCATTGGCGGCACGTTCGATTTCTACGCGGGCAAGCGCGTCCGCGCTCCACGCCTGTTCCAGGCGACGGGTCTCGAGTGGGCGGTCCGCCTCATCCAGGAACCGCGCCGGCTCTGGCGCCGCTACCTCGTCCAAGACATCCCGGCGCTGCTGGCCGTCGCACCGGGCTGTCTCTTTCGGCGTCCATTTCGAGCGCTGGGAGTGGGGACAGGCCAGCCGTAACACAGCCTCAACCGGCCATCAACGGCCGCCAATCATCGTTCTCTTACCACGCAAAGGTAAGCCCAGGACTACCGCGGAGGAGGTCTCGTGGCGAAACTCGCAGTTATCGGTTGCGGCTATGTCGGTGCCGTAACCGCCGCATGTTTTACGGATCTCGGCCACACGGTCGAATGCATCGATATTGACGCCACGCGCGTCGCCATGCTCCAGCGCGGCATCGCCCCCATCCACGAGCCCGGCCTCGAACCGCTGCTTCGTGCAGGCATCGCCACGGGCCGCCTCGCCATCCGCTCCACCTACCCGGAGCGTATGGACGCGGAGATCGTTTTCATCGCCGTCAACACGCCCGCCTCGCAGGAGGGCGCGGCCGACCTCCGCGCGGTCCGCGACGCCGTCACCTCCGTGGCCAACCGCCTCGCGACCGGTTCGATCATTGTGAACAAGAGCACGGTGCCGATTGGCACCGGCGACCTCGTTGCCGGAATGGCCCGGCGCACGGGCATGGCCGACATCGCCGTCGTTTCCAACCCGGAGTTCCTGCGCGAAGGCAGCGCGGTGCACGACTTCATGCACCCGGATCGTGTGGTTCTGGGGTCCACCGACCCTGCCGCTGCCGACCGTGTCGCCGCACTCTACGAGCCGCTCGGCGCCTTCATCCAGCGCGTCGATATTCGAACCGCTGAGATGATCAAGTACGCCTCGAACGCCTTCCTCGCGACGAAGATCTCGTTCATCAACGAGATCGCATCGATCTGCGAATCGCTCGGCGCGGATGTCACGGAAGTGGCGCGCGGCATGGGCATGGACGTTCGCATCGGCGCGCAATTCCTCCAGGCCGGCCTCGGCTGGGGCGGGAGCTGCTTCCCGAAGGACGTCCGCGCACTTGCCCACATGGCCGCCGTCCACGGCACGCATCCTCAGCTCCTCCGCTCGGTCATGGAGATCAACAGCGACCAGCGCCTGCGCACGGTGCAGAAGATCCGGGCCGCCCTCGACAACGACCTGGAACGCCGGCGGATTCTCGTCCTCGGCGCGGCCTTCAAGAACGACACCGACGACATTCGCAATTCGCCCTCGATCGAACTGGCAAAGCTCCTCCAGCTCGAAGGCGCGGACGTGGCGATCTACGACCCGGTGGTTCCCGCGGAACGCATTCATCGCGAAGCACCGACCCTGCGTGTCGCCGAGACGGTCGCGCATGGCGCCTTTGGGGCGCACGCACTCGTGCTCGCAACGCCCTGGCCGGAGTTCAAGACCCTCCGCTGGGACGAACTCGGGACGCTCATGGCGAGGCGGACGGTTATCGACTCGCGCAACTACCTCGATGCCGCCGCGGTCGTCGAAGCCGGTTTCAGCTACACGTGCATCGGACGGCCATCGCTGGAGACACCGGCCACCGTTCTCGAGAGCGAGTTCGCAATGCGGAGAGCCGAATGAGCGCACGGGCGCCCGTTGCGCTTCGCGAACACATCCACGTGGTCGATAGCTCGAGTCCGAGCATCGGCGGGGTTGGGCTTGCGCCTGTCCCGGCCTGGAAGCGGCTGTTCGATATCGTGGTGTCGGGAACGGGCCTTGTCATCCTGTTCCCGTTTATGGCGCTGATCGCGGTCGCGATCGTGCTCGAGAGCCCGGGTGCCCCGATCTTCCGGCAGACCCGCGTGGGCCAGGGCGGCCGCCTGTTCACCATCTGGAAGTTCCGCTCCATGCGCCTCGGCGCTGAGACCCTGCTCGCCCAGCTCGAGGCCCAGAACGAGGCGACCGGCCACATTTTCAAGATCAAGAACGACCCGCGGAAGACGCGCATCGGATCGATCCTGCGCCGCACGAGCCTCGACGAGCTCCCGCAACTCTGGAACATCCTCCGCGGCGATATGAGCTGCATCGGTCCGCGCCCGCCCACCGCCTATGAAGTGGCCAAGTACAACGAAACTGAACTGGGCAGGCTCGCTGCCCGCCCCGGCGTCACCGGGCTCTGGCAGGTCACCAAGCGGGGTGACCACAACTTCGGCGATATGGTGGACCTGGATATCGCCTATGCCGAACGACTGAGCTTCGTGCTGGACGCGTCTATCTTGCTGCGCACCATACCGACGGTGCTTCGCGGCAAGGGCTCTGTATAACCATTCCCGGCCGTCGCCGCCTACTCACGAAGGAATCCGCACATGAACATCTGCCTGCTTGGTTGCGCCGGCTTCATCGGCTCTCATCTCACGGAATGGTTGCTGAACAACTCGGATGCGCGCCTCACGGGGACCGATATCACAGACGAGAAGGTTCGCCACCTGCTCGGAAATCCGCGCTTCACCTACCACCACAGCGACATCCGGCGGGACCACGAGCTCACCGAACGGCTGATCGCTGAGGCCGATGTCGTGGTCGATCTCATCGCCGTCGCGAGCCCGACGATGTACGTGCGCAACCCGCTTGAGGTGTTCGAGCTGGATTTCCTCGAGAACATCAAGATCATCGAGAAGTGTTCGGCCCTCCGTAAGCGGCTCATCCAGTTCTCAACGTGTGAGATCTACGGCCGAACATGGCTCAGCCTCGTGCCGGACAACCTGATGTCCGCGAACGATCGGGCCTGCGCGGACGTCACCATGCGTGAAAGCTCGACGAGCATGATCGTCGGGCCGATTGAGAAGTCGCGCTGGATCTACTCCGTGAGCAAGCAGCTGCTCGAGCGCGTCATCCACGCCCATGGACAGGACCGGGGCCTCGACTACGCCGCGATTCGCCCATTCAACTTCGTCGGTCCGCGCATCGATTTCCTCCCCTCGGAGCGAAACAACGACGACTCGCCACGGGTCATCGCTCACTTCATGAACGCCCTGCTCTACGGCACGGACATGAAGCTCGTGGACGGCGGCCAGGCGCTGCGCTGCTACACGTACATCGACGATGCGGTCGAATGCATCGGCCGGATCACGCTCGACACGAGCGGCAAGACTTCGCGCCAGGCGTTCAACGTGGGGAACCCGGGCAACGAATGCTCAGTCGAGGAGTTGGCGAACCTCATGCTCGAGATCTACCGCGAGCGGTTCTGGGATGGCGTGGCGCCGTTGCCCCGGATCGTCAGCGTGCCCGGCGAGGACTTCTACGGCCAGGGATACGAGGACTGCGATCGCCGCATCCCGGACATCACGAAGGCGCGCCGGCTGGTTGGCTGGGAGCCGCAATGGGGCCTCGGCGACCTGCTCGTGGCGACGATGGAGTCCTTCGTCGATGACTTCCGGGCGAAGCACGGTCTCCCGCCGCGATCGTCGACCTTAACCGCGAGTGCGCCCGGGAGCGACGCCTCTACCATCCCTCAACCTGGCGGACCTACACTCCGATGACCATGATGGACTTCCACGATCAGCGTGCCCTGGTGCCGCGAAAGCTCATGGAAGCGGCGTTCCGCAACCTCTGGATCCTCGTTCTGCCGATGATCCTGCTGCCCGTCGCCGTCCTCTTCCTGACGCAGAAACCACCGACCTATCACGCCGGGGCAACGATCTGGGTGTCCACGCCAGAGGGTGTCGATACCGGCCCGCTGAGCGCGGTCGGCAGCCCGTACAACACGCCCGCCCAGAACCAGGTGAAGGTCCTCAGCGACCTGCTTTCGACGCGTGCCTTCCGCACCGACATCGCCCTCGAAGCGAAACTCGTCACGCCGGCGGCCTCTGATGCGAAGCTCACGGAGGCAGCCGATTATGTCGGACGTTCGATCTCGGTCGGGGCGATCGGGACGAACCTCGTCGGCCTTGCCGTCGGCGCCCCGGTCGCGTCTGATGCCTACGCCATCGCCGGGGCGTTCATCACCGAATACCAGGCGCGGGCGACCGCCGAGAGCACGCGCGACGCCGAGGTCAAGATCGCCTACTACGACGAGCAGATCGGACTCGCCCAGAAGGAGCTCGACCAGCGGCGCACCGACCTCAACACCTACGTCGCCGCCCACCCGACCGTCGTTGACCCGAATTCGCGCGCCTACGACGCGGACTACGAGCGGCTCAAGGCCTCCCTCGATCAACAGACCAAGCTCGTGCAGGACCTGACGACGAAGCGGTTCGAAGTGCAGCTGAACGCGAAGTCCTCAGAAGGCGCGCAGGCGGCCGTCTTCAATGTCCAGGATCCTCCGCGCCTGCCCACGGCGCCGGATGCCGTCTCGCTCTCCAAGAAGCTCGGCCTGCCGATCGCCGCCTTCATCTTCGGTGCGTTCATCGCCGCTGCTTACCTCTACGTCGTCTTCCGCCTCGACCAGACGATTCGCACGCGTGAGGACCTCGAATCGCTTCGTGTACCGCTTCTCGGGTTCGTCCCGGAGATCCAGAAGGGGCCGGGCGCCGGGCCGTGGCAGTACACGCCGTTCGGCTGGCTGTTAAAGCAGCGGCAGAAGGGCTACGCCCGCAAGGTCGCCGCTTCCATCGCCAGCATTCCCGTTGAAGGCAGGGCCTGATGGCCGTCAAAGTAAATCCGCGCGTCCAGGCTGAGCTCCAGGAAGCGATCCGCGAGATCCACCTCATCGCCGGGCTGGGCGATCCGCACAGCGACGGCAAGCCGGTGAAGTCGTTCACCGTCGGCGTGACCTCCCCGGGATTCGGCGACGGCAAAACGACGATTGCGATGGCCCTCGCGAGCGGGCTCGCCCACGACCTCGGCAAGGAAGTCATCCTCGCCGACCTCGACTTCAAGACCCACTCCGTCGGGCGTGAGTATGGCCTGGAAGGGAAGCCCGGGATGTCTGAGGTGCTGAGCGGCGTCACGAACCTGAAGTCGGTCACGCATCATCATCGCGATTCGCCGATCGCCGTCGTGACGGCCGGCAACGCGAGCGCCGACCCCGCCCGCCTGGCGAACTCGGACCGGCTGATCAGCGTCATCGAGAGCATGCGCGACCTCAGCAGTTACGTGGTCTTCGACCTCCCGGCCACGCTCCACTCGATGAACACGCCGGTCCTCGCCCAGCGCTGCGACGGAGTCATCGTTGTCGTGCGGGACGGCAAGACGCGCCGCCAGGAGCTCGACCGCGTACTCCATCTCCTGCGCGATGCCAACGTCCTTGGCGTCGTCGTGAACCGCCAGAAGTCGAGCATCCCCCAGTGGGTCCAGCGCAGCCTCGGGCTCGGCGCCTAGGCGGGGGAACGCATTGCTCACGATAGCCATCATGATCGCGGTCGCCTGGATCCTGTCGACCCGGTGGGTGCGCCGGGCGCTGCCCTTCGAATCGGCCGTGGCGTTCGGCGTCGCCGGCGTCGTGATGGTCAGCCTGCTCCTGTCGGGCCGGCTCGTATGAACAGTCATATCGCTTACGCGCCGCGTCCCAGTTTCAGCATCCCCGGGCGTTTCTTCGGCGTCTGCCTGCTCCTCGGCGGATCGCTGTTCGGCATCGGGGCGCTGGTACGGCTCGGCCCGGCGGCGTTGATTATCCCGGCGATGGCCCTCGTCTTCGTTCTCGCGGCGGCGTTCCCGAGGGTATTCGTCTACCTGCTCATGAGCGCGATGCTCATCATCGAACCGGGGGCCATCGACTACACGAGCCCGCTCGCGACGGCCCTCTGGGACCTGCCCCCGGCGGTCGCGCACGTCATTACGATCACTGTCTCGCCCATGGAACTGGCGCTTGTGGCGGCGGCCGCCTCACTCTGGATTCGCGGCCGAAGTGGAGCCGCACAGGCAGACCTGCCACGGCTGGTGTACTTCGTGCCGGTGGTGATGGCGATGGGATTCGCCTACGGCACGCGCGGAGGCGGTGACTACCACCTCGGCTATAACGAGGCGCGCGGGCTGATTTTCGCCATACCCGTATTCTTCATCGCCCTGCGCATGGCCGACGAACCGCTCTCGCGCGTTCTGAAGGTGCTGTTCGCGGCCAGCACCGTCCTCGCGATCATCACGATCAGCCGCTGGTGGTTCTACACGCGTGGAGGCGAGTCGCCCGTTCCCATCGAGTTCGCCTTCGCCCACGAGAATGCAATCTTCTTCGGCATCGCTGTCCTGATCTCTGGATTGCAGATGACGAAGGCGACATCGAACGGCGCGCGCATCCTGTTCCTGCTGCACATGGTGCTGATCCTCGTTGCCACCGTCGTGACGGGGCGGCGTGCGGGCACGCTTGTACTGCTGGTGGGCGGCGCGTCGGTGGCGTGGATGATGTTCCCGAAGCGGCCGGTGGCCGTGCTGATGGTGAGCATTCCCCTGCTCATGGCGGGCGCCGTCTACCTCGCGGCCTACTGGAATCACGAATACGGCGCCGCTGCCCAGCCCGCACGCGCGATTCGCTCGCAGATCAGCCCGTCGGCCCGCGATGCCAGCTCGGACGAGTACCGCGTCATCGAGCGGTACGACGTCGAAGAGACGCTGAAACTGAACCGGCTGTTCGGGGTCGGCTTCGGCAAGCCGTTCGCTCAATTCCAGCCCCTGCCGGACCTCAAGGACTTCTGGCCGCTGCAGGATTACACGCCCCACCAGAACATCCTCTGGCTCTGGCTGAAGATGGGGGTGCCCGGTATCGCGGTGATCCTCGGGCTCTGGCTGGTGGGACTGAAGCGTTGCATCCAGGTGGCGCGCTCGACGCCACGGAACGCGCCGTTGCCAACGGCGGCCATTACGCTGGCGGCTATCCTCCTGATGTACTTTTCGTACGCGTCCATCGACCAGGCGCTGACCGGCACGCGGGGCATCGCGCCGCTCGCGGCCGCCCTCGCCCTCTGTTTCCGGCTGCGCGAATACGTGCCCGCCACGACGGAGGTGGCCCCGTGAGCGACGACGCGCTGCGTATCGACATCGTGATCCCGACGTTTAATCGCGGACCCGCGCTGATGCGCAGCATCGAGTCCTTAGCGGCGCAGCCCGACCTGCGCGGCCTCCAGGTCATCGTTGTCGATGACGGCTCGGACATCCCGGCCGCGCAGCAAATCCCGGCGGCGTTACGCGAACGGCTTCCCATCACCGTCATTCGCCAGGCGAACGCCGGCCCGGCGCGCGCGCGCAACGCGGGCGTTGCCGCGAGCACCGCGGACTACATCGGCTTCGTGGACGATGACGTATGCGTGGACCCGGGCTGGCTGGCGGCTTACGGGCGCGCGATCACTGCTGAAGCGCCGGGGCAATTCGCCTACTTCGGGCCGCTGGCGGCGCCGGCGAACTGGCGGCCGACGCCCTGGAACCGCTGGGAGGCGAACACCCTGCGTGTCGAGTACGGGCGCATGACGGCGGGCGAGTACGACCCGACCTGGCGGCAGTTCTTCACCGGGAATGCAGTCGTGCGGCGCGACCTGATCACCGCCGCCGGGGGGTTCAACGAATCGTTTACGCGCGCCGAGGACATCGAGCTCGGACTGCGGCTGAAGCTCCGCTGCGGCGTGACCTTTCGCTTCATCGACGACGCGATCGGCTGGCATTATGCGCATCGCTCGCTCGAGAGCTGGCTGCGCATCCCGCGCGCCTACGGGCACTACGATGTCCTCATCGATTCGCTGCACCCGGAGAGCGGCCACACGCGCAAACTCGTCGAGGAGCTCACGGAGAGGCGTAGCCCGGTCGCTAAGCTCATCCGAACGCCGGCCCGGAATGCCACGCTGCGCAACGGCGGAGTCTGGGCCGCGACCCGCATGGCGATCGTGCTCTCGCGGGTGGGGGCGCAGAAACCCGCGAGCCGGCTGCTCAGCCTCGCCTACGACGCGGAGTACTCGCACGCCTTCTTCCAGGACCTCGCCGCCCGTGACGAACAGGTTGAACAGTCGATTAACAGGGCCTCAACGGCCGATGGGTACGCTCACACACCATGACCAGCGCAGAGATCAGCGACGGAACGGCCATTGCGGCGACCACGGCATCTCGCGCGCGCGCGTCCGCGAAACGGCCCCTGCTCGTCATCGAACAGACGCTCGGGCACCGGACGCACGGGATGAACCTCAAGGCGGCCGGTGAGAGGGGTAGCGTGCGGCCCCGGATGGCGAACGTCGATTTCGTGGCCCGCGGCCGCGTGCCGGTGCCGTGGGCGATCCGGGGAAGCTGGCGCGCCATGCGGTTGGCTCGACGCGCGCGCCGCGCCACCTCGGTGGCGTTTTTCCATACGCAGACGGTCAGCCTCTTCGCGCCACTGGCCGGGCGGCCGTATGTCGTCAGCACGGATGCGACCCCGGTACAGCTCGATACGATGGCCCGCTGGTACGAACACGGGACCTCGCGCCCGCCCGCGGAGTGGCTCAAGCGACAGTGGTACCGCCAGGTCCTTGGACGCGCCGAGGCGGTCGTGAGCTGGTCGGAATGGGCAGCGGATTCGCTCGTGTCGGACTACGGCGTGCCGAGCGAGCGCATCCTTGTCGTCCACCCGGGTGCGCCGGCCGCACTCTTCGACATTGAGCGTGGGGAGCGAAAGCCGGGCCCGGTGCGCATCCTCTTCGTCGGCGGGGACTTCGAGCGCAAGGGCGGGCGGCACCTGCTGGAGGCGTTCGCGCCGCTGAGCGACCGGGCCGAGCTCGTGCTCATGACCGAAGTGGACGTCGAACCGCCGGCTGGCGTGCGCGTCGAACGTGGCGTGCGGCCGGGCATGGAGCGCTTCCGCGAACTCTGGGAGGAGGCCGACCTCTTCTGCCTGCCCACGCTCGGGGATTGCACGCCGCTCGCCATCGGCGAGGCACTGGCGGCCGGCCTGCCGGTGGTCACGACGCGCGTCGGTTCGAACGAGGAGACGATCCGCGAGGGAGAGACGGGCCTGCTCGTGCCGCCCGGCGACGCGAGCGCGTTGCGCGAGGCGCTCGCTCGCCTTGTGGACGACGCAGGGCTGCGGCAGCAGATGGCCCTCGCGGCCCGCGCAGACGCGCATGAGCGCTTCGATTCAGCGCGCAACGCGCAGCGGATCCTGGAGCTTCTCGAAGGCATCTCACCGTGCAGGTGACTATCACCGGCGGGGCCGGGTTCATTGGCCACCACCTGGTCCGGGCGCTCGCCGCGCGCGGGCACACCGTTGTAGTCCTTGATAACCTGCGGCGCGGAAGCTTCGAGCAGCCGGGCATGGAACTCGCGCGCTGCATCACCGGCGATGTCCGTTCGTTCGACGACTGCCTGCGTGCGCTCGACGGAAGCGACGCCGTGGTGCACCTCGCCGCGCAGTCGAACGTGATGGGCAGCCAGGACGACCCCGGCTACACGTACGAGACGAACGTCTCCGGGACCTGGAACGTCGCCCGGGCGGCCGCCGAGCAGCGCGCCAGGCAGTTCGTCTTTGCGTCTTCGCGTGAGGTCTACGGTGAACCGGCGGGTGTGCCTGTGCCGGAGACGGCACCGCTCGCCGCTCGAAACCTCTACGGCGCGTCGAAGGCGGCGGGCGAGACGCTCCTTCGTGCCCTGCCCTGGCCGTTGCCCGCGGTTGCCATCCTGCGGCTTGCCAACGTCTACGGCCTCGGCGACGCCGGCCGAGTCATCCCTCTCTGGGTCGAGGCTGGGCGGCGTCGGCGGCCACTGACGCTCTTCGGCGGCACCCAGGTCCTGGACTTTGTGCCGGTCGCCTTCGTGTGCGACGCCATGGTTCGGGTGCTGGAACAGGGTGGTTCGCTTGACCCCGTGAACATCGGCACTGGACTGGGCACGACGCTGCACGAACTGGCAGCGCGCATCTGTGGCATGTTCGAGACCGGCTGCAGCGTCGAGTTGAAGCCCGCTCGCGAGGTCGAGGTCACGCGCTTCGTGGCCGACGTTTCGCGTATGCGGAGTGTGCTTGGTCTCGTGCCGCCGACGGACCCGCTCGAACTGCTGGCTGAACTCCGGGACGTGGAGGCGTGAGCATCATCCTCCTCGTCAGCGCGACCGAGGCGGACACGGATCGGCTGGTAGCGAACGGCCCGCGGCGCGACTTCCTCGAACTTGCGAGAGCGACCGGCGGCGCGGTCGTCTATCGCGAGGGTGGCAAGAAGCCGCGGGGATTGCGGGGGAAGCTCCTCGGGCCGCACGTGCGCCAGGCCTGGCGAGCAGCTCGCAGCGCCCGGGCGGGAGACACGATCTTCGCGGACGGGGAACATATCGGGCTGCCGCTGGCGGTCAGCCTGGCCCTACTTCGAAAGCGCACCCGCGTGGTCATGCTCGGCCACTACGTCAGCAAGCCATGGAAGCGGCGAGCGATTCGCGTCGCGAGCTGGCTGAAGCACGACGTCTCACTCATCGTCCATTCCGCCGTGCAGGAGCGCGTGGCCACCCGGGCGTCGGGCGGCCGTTGGGACGTCCAGCTGCTGCCGTACCAGGTCGATACGGAGTTCTGGCGGCGATGCGGGCAAGCCGCGCCGGCGGGGAGGCCGCGCATCGTGGCCGTGGGGTCCGAGCACCGCGACTACGCGACGCTCATCGCCGCAGTCGATGGCCCGGACGTCGAACTCGTGATCGCGGCCGGCAGTCACTGGGCCCGGGAGAGCGCCGGGGCCGGCAATGTGCCGGCGAACGTCGTATTGCACAGCGAGCCGCTCGCGTTCGCCGAGTTGCGTGAACTCTACGCATCCGCCGCGATCGTCGCGGTCCCGCTTGAGGACGTCGCGAACCAGTCCGGCATTACGGTCATGCTCGAGGCGATGGCGATGGGAGCTCCGGTGGCGGTCACGGCGAGCCGCGGCCAGCGCGAGTGTGTTGCCGGACCGCTCATGCGCAATGGACGCGAACAGTCCGAGCCGGTCGCCAGCCGTGGCCCGGCGGCGTTCGGCATAACCGGGACGCCAGCGCCGAACGGCGTCTATGTTGCGCCCGGGGACATCCAGGGCTGGCGCGACCTTATCGCGATGCTGCTTGCGGAGCCTGCGCGGTTCGCATGCATGGGCGAGAATGGGCGCCGTACCGTGGAGTCGTCCTTCACCATCGAACAATTCACGCAGCGCATCGCGGACGTCATCGCAGGCGGCGCAGGATGAATGTGCTGTTCCTCGCCGGTCTCGCGATTGGCGCGCCCGTGGCGGTGCAGGGGGCGTGGCATTCGCTGCTCGGCGCATTTGCCCTGCCGGCGCCGCGCCCGTCGAATGCCGACGGCAGCGGAAAGCCGGGGATCGCGATTCTCGTCCCTGCTCACAACGAGGAAGCCATGGTCGGCGCGACGATCGAGAGCCTCCTCACATCCGCCACGACCGAGACCGAAGTCATCGTCATCGCCGACAACTGCACCGACGCGACCGCGGCCATCGCGCGAGAGGCTGGCGCGACCGTGCTCGAACGCTCGGACGCGACGCAACGTGGAAAGAACTACGCCCTCGACTTCGCCATTCGCCTCCTCGGTATGCGCGCGGAGCCGCCGCAGATCGTCGCCGTCGTGGATGCGGATACGCTCGTTTCGCAGAACTTCGCTACCGCCATCGCTAGTGCGATTGGGCGCGGTGCAGACGCGGTCCAGGTCTACTACCGCGCTCCTGCAAGTTCCGGCTCGCTCGGTCGCATCCGGCGGCTCGCGCTCGCCCTCGCGCACTGGAGCCGTCCTCTCGGAGCGAGCCGGCTCGACCTCGGGACGACCCTCAAGGGCAACGGGATGGCGTTCTCCTGGGCGACCGCGCGGAACGGCATTGGCGGCCGTGGAATCACGGAGGACGCCGCCTTCACTCTCGACCTCGCGCAGCGCGGTATCGCGGTGAGGTTCGAGCCGGGCGCCTGGGTCGAAGGCTTCATGGCGGAATCGTACACAGACGCGCGCGTCCAGGATGACCGCTGGGAGCGCGGACGCCGGGGCCTGTTCGGCCAGGCTGTTTCGACCGCGGTGCAGCGTCTCCGGCGAGGTGACCTTGCGACAGCAGCAGGGGCCGCCGAGGTGGCAGCGTTGCCGCTGAGCCTCGCCGTGGCCGGCTCCCTGGCCGCGGGCGTGCTGCTCGTAACGGGCGGAGCGCCCGTTCTCGTCGCTTCGATTCCCGCGGCCGCGGTGGGTTCGAGCATCGTCCTCGGGTGGGCGGCGGCGCGGGTTTCGCCGGCCGACCTTGTGGCACTCGGTTCGGCGCCGAGGTTCGTCGCCTACAAACTCGGCGTCACTGCTCGCGGGCTTGCGGCGCGCGGCGAACCCGACTGGGTGCGAACGGCTCGCTCCTGATTATCGCAAACGCTGGAAAGAGCGATGGGGCCGCCTGGCACGGCGGCCCCATCAGTTGGTGCGCGTTCCCGGAGGGGGGAGGGAGCAACGCTTTGCGTCGAGGCCCTTCTCTCGACACAACCACCGTAGCCGGGCGCGTTTAACGCACCGTTTCCTGTGCATGAATGCTGCATTTCGCAGCAAGACATCACGGTGATTCATGAGAACGAAATCCGCCCGTAACGGCGCTGCCATCCCTCCGAACGAAACTGGCTGCGGAGGGACAATATGGCAGAGCAGCAGGTAATCCGTATCCACATGCAGGATCGTCCGGGAGCGCTCTCCCAGGTTTGCCTCGCGCTGGCCTCCCACGGCGTGAACATCGTGCACCTGGATGTCGTCTCCACCGGCGAGGATGGCGTAGTCGACGACCTCGTGCTGGAGGGGAAGCAGCCGGGGGATATCGCGCGGGCGGTGCGCTCCTTCCTCGCGGATGTCACGGTTGCGCCGCTGCCGGGGATAACCGAGGAGCCACTGGTCGCCTTTGGCACCGCCATCGCGCGCATGGGTGGGAGCGGCGATGTGAACACGGCGCTCGATGAGATGGCCCGCGGCGCGGGCAGCTTCCTGCGCGCCGATAAAGCCGTGATGCTGCGGCTGAAGCCCGGGTCCGGGCGGTTCATCTCGCCGCTGGCGGGGGTGCCGGATATCGAGGCGGGCGAGGAGTTCGCCGGGCGCGCCGCCTTCGAACCGGCCGTTGCGGCGGCGTTCCCGGGCGACTGCGAGTGGGCGCCCGCAGGCTTCCGGGGCGCCATGGCCGGGGCGCAGGTGGCGATCGCGCCGGCCGCATCGCTCGGACTTGTTGTGCTCTCGCGGCACGCGAACATCCCGTTCGCGGCGGGGGAGCTCAAGCGGCTCGCGCTCTACGCCTCAGCCGGTGCGGGCATCCTCGCGCGCCTCTCGGAGGGTGGCGGGGTCGCGCCGGCGGCGGGCGACCGGCTGCCGGCGATGGCCAGGGTCGAGCCCCTGCCGATGCCTTAGCGGACGCGAACCGCTGCCTCCACGACCCGCGCGCAATCGAGCATCTCGGGGATGACGAGGTACTCGTCCTTCGTGTGCTGGTTGTAGCCGCCGCGCCCGATGACGATGCTCGCAATGCCGTGGCCGCGGAAGACGTTGCCGTCCGTTCCGCCGCCGACGGGATGCGGGTCGGGGACCATGTCCATATCGCGCAGGACGCCGAAGAGGAGGTCGGCGGCGGGGTCGCCGGGTTCGAGCTTGTAGCCCGGGTAGCCAAGGTGGAACTTGCTCTCGATGCGCGCCGCGGGGTGGCGCTCCTGGACCTCGTCGAGGTGGCGCTGGGCGCTCGAGACAAGGGTCTCGACCTTTTCGAACTCCATGCTGCGCATCTCGCCCTCGACCTGGCAGAGGTCCGGGACGGCGTTGCGCACGAGGCCGCCATGAATGGTGCCGACGTTGCCTGTGGTCTCGAAGTCGATGCGACCCTGGGGCATGCCGAGGACTGCCTCGGCGGCGATGGAGATGGCGGGGATCCCGCGCTCGGGCTCGAGGCCGGCGTGGGCGGATTTGCCGTGGACGGTAATCGAATAGACGTAGTGGTAGGGCGCCTGGCCCTGGATGGCGGAGGGCGGCCCGCCGCTGTCGATGACGATCGCGACCTTCGCCGAGATGCGGCTGTAATCCATGGCCTGCGCGCCCACGAGGCCCACCTCCTCGCCGCGGGAGAGGGCGACCTCGATCGGGCGGTGGGGCGTGTGTTCTTCGAGGATCGACTCGATGACTTCGAGGATGACGGCGCAGCCCGCCTTGTTGTCGGCGCCGAGGATGGTCGTACCGTCGGAGCGGATGATGTCGTCGCCATCCCAGACCGGGGTGATGCCGCGCCCGGGCTCGACGGTGTCCATGTGCGCCGACAGCAAGATGGGGTCGCCTTCGCCATCGAGGCGGCCGAGGACGTTCCCGGCGCTGTCCTGTGAGGCTTCGAGGCCGAGGTCGCGCAGGCGCTGTTCGAGGTCGGCCGCTACCGCATCCTCCTCGCCCGAGGGGGAATCGATAGCGACGAGGGCGAGAAACGTTTCGACAATCCGGTCGCGAGTAATCACCTGCATCACCTCACCGCCGCGCCGTTCACCCGGCCGGGCTGCGGGTAAGGATAGCGGACGGGGGCGTCAACCCGCACTGCACGTGGGCTGTGGCGACTCGTCGGTCGAGTGCCTCTCGTGTGCCACAGCTGGTAAAGGTGCGAATGGAGAACACCTCGCCCCTGGCCCGAACGAATGTTTTGACACGGTCACCGTGTCGTTGGCGGCGGATTCGGCGCCACCCACGGCCGGGCAGGCAGAGTGCTTCGAGAATGAGGATGCCGGGAGGGTGGTTCGAGCACCGATATGGGGATGGCAGCCCTATTGCTGACGTCCAGCGGCACGGTTCGAATCCGCTAAGAACGAACGCAGGCCGCCGGGAATGCCGGCGGCCTGTGTGTGGATGGATTCGACGCTGGGCGCTACTCGTATCGCAGCGCTTCGGCGACCGGGACGCGCGAGGCGCCGCGGGCGGGAAGGAACGTCATCAGCATGGACGCGCCGAATGCGATCCCGCAGATGACGGCGAGATTGAGCCACGGCACGATGAACGGCGCGCCTTTCGCCTCCTCTCCGATGTCGCCGGAGACGAACAGCACCCAGGCGAGCGACAGGCCCAGGCCGAGCCCGAGGACGATCCCGGAGACAGCGATGAAGCCGGATTCGAAGAGGAAGCTCAGCGCGACCATGCTCCGCTGGTAGCCAATCGCCCGCAGCATGCCGATCTGCTGGCGGCGTTCGACGACGGCGCGCGACGAAACCACGGCGAGGGCCGCGATGCCGACGATCAGGCCGAGACCCATGAAGCCCTGGAAGACGAGCAGGAAGCCGTTCTGGAGCGCCTGCTGTTCATCGAGGAGCTTCTTGAGCGAGTCAGCGGAAGCCTGGACCAGACCGGATTCCACCTGCTTGGCGTAGGCTTCGCTGTCCACGCCGGGCTTGAGCTTCAGGTAGAAGCGCTGGCCCTTCGCGTCCGGCCAGGTGGTCGTGACGACCTGCTTACTCGTGACGATTGCCCCGGTTCCGTCGCTGCCAGGTACGAGCGAGAGGAACGTGTCGGCCGACTCCTTCATCACGCCGATGACGGTGATGGTCGACACGCGGTCCGTGCCCGGCGCACGTAGCTTCAAGGTGAAGGGCTGGAAGTTCGCATCGAGCTTGTCCAGGCGGAGACTTTCGTCGCCAACCGCGGAGAACCCATCCGGTTCGGCGACGAGGGATGCAGGCACGACGGCCTTCGTCGGATCGTCGGCCAGTGCCTTCCAGACCTGTTCATCGGTGCTGTACCCGGACGCGAACACCTTGATGGGCACCGTCGTGTTGGCGAAGAAGTTGTTGTCGGCGCCGACAACACGGAACTGCTTGTACTCGGGGACGGCGCCGTCCTTCGTCTTCTTGTCCTTGTTTTCCACCTCTGCCTCGGACGGGTCCACGATGCGGAACTCGGCCACAGCCTCGATGTCGCTCGTGGAAACGCCGGCGGCTGTGAGGGCCGCGGGCAGATCGCTGATCTGGTTGTTGCCGTTGGGCTGCACCACGTCATCGAACCCGCCACGCGACTCGTCGTTGAGGAAGAGCGCCGCGAAGTTCTTGTTCAGGGTGGCCATCATGACGAGCGAGAACATGATCAGGCCGATCATGATCATCGTCATGCCGGTGCGGAAGCGCGCGGTCAGCGGGTATGCGACCCCGGTCTTTATCGCCGGCAGAATCCGGCCGAAGCGCGACCCGAGACGGGCAATCAACGGCAGAACGATGTCGGCGTTGTAGACGATGATGAACACGCCGCAGGTGACCATCACCATGCCGCTCAGGAAGAACATCTCGATATCGCCGTTGAGTGGCCCAAAGACCTTCTCGGTCACGCTGCTCGGCAGGTACCAGAGGACGAGAAGGAGTGCGCTCGTCACCGTGAAGGAGAGTCGCGGGGCGATACCGAAGTAACGCAGGGTGACCGCGGCGAAGAGGAAGATGAGCGAGACGCCGAGGAGGAAGAAGAAGGCGCGGTCCTGTTCGAGCCCGCCGTAAACGAGGGCGAGGCCGGCAAGGCCGAAGCCGACGGCGACGCCCACGCTCCAGTCGATGCGCGCCTTCGCATCCTGGCGGAGGGCGACCCAGAACCCGAAGGGCGGGGCCGCGATGCCGAGGATCGGCTGCCAGAGCCCGACGCTTGCGGGCTTGCGATCGCGGAAGAGCACGACCAGGCCGAGGGCGATGAAGTACCAGGGAAGGATGAGGACCCAGCCCAGGACCGTGACGATGCCGAGGATCCACGGCCACTTCGGTGCGCCCTCATCCGTGCGCAGGTGCCGCGGGAGGCCGACATTCGAGCCGCGGAGGAGGTAAAACCACGGGGTAATGAGGCCAATGAGGACGAGGATGCTGCCGAGCAAGAACCCGATCGGGCCGAGCACGAACATCGCGAGGCCGATGGGAATTCCGAGCGCGAGAACGCCGTTGAGCGCCGCGCGAACATACCCGCGCACGGTCAGCGCTTCCGGGTTGATGGGATGCGTCTCCGGGAGGTCGCGGATAGCGGAAGTGATGTTCAGGCGGCTCGCCCGCCAGGAGGAGATGAAGATGACGATGAAGGTGGCGATCACGCCGATGCAGAAGGCGCTCACCAGGCTCGTCCAGGTGAATGACACGGTCAGGTCGAGGCCGAGGTTGTCGCCGGCGGCGGAGGTGATGATGCCGATCATCACGAAGGTGACGGCCATTCCCGCGATGAGGCCGACGACCGCCGAGCCAAGGTCGTAGCCCATGCCTTCGGCGAGGAAGGATTCGACGAGCTGGCGGCGTTTCGCTCCCACGGCGCGAGCCATGCCCATCTCGGGCTTCCGCTCGGCGGCGAGCATGACAAAGATGAGGAAGATGAGGAGCACGCCCGCCGCAATCGAGAACAGGCCGAACAGCACGAAGATGCTCGTGAAGGCGTTGCCGAGCAGCTCAGCGAAGTGGATGTTGTCCTTCTTGAAGGCGTCAACCGAGTAGGGCGTCTGAGCGAGCAGCGGCTTGAGCTTGGCAACGGCGGCGTCGCTCTTCTTCATGCCGTCCTTCGTGCCACCGAAGTTCGAGACGAAGACGCCGTCCGCGTTTTCGCCCTGGCCGGTGAGGTTCGAAAGCGTGCCGAAATCAACGGCGGCGCCCTTCTGGTCCGGCTGGAAGGAGCCGCCGAGGACGCTGTCGGGCACGATCGCGCGGACGACGAAGTCCACAGGCTTTCCGTTGTAGAACGCATGAATCGTGTCGCCGACCTGGGCGTCGATCTCCTCCGCGAGCTTCTTGTTGACGGCCATGTCCATGGCGGCGAGGGTCACACCGTTGCCGGACGTGTCCTTCAGGCCGCCGAGGGCGACGGCGTCGCTGGCACGGAAGCCGACGATGTTCGTCGATGCTTCGTTCAACTTCGTGCGCTCGTTCTGCACCGGCAGCGACTCCGAAATGAACGGAATGAACGCCTCGATATCCGTGTCGTTGGCGAACTGCGCCTGCCAGGCTTCGACATCGGCGATAGGGATCTTCCGGTCGTCGACGGCTGCAGGCTGCTTGTCGGTGTCCCAGGTGATGAGTTCGTCCGCATCGCCGAGGACGTTGTAGACCTCCGCCGTGACGCTGGTCGTCAGGGTGTCACCCGTGCCGAAGGCCGCGCTCATGATGAGCGTCGAAAGCATCAGGCCTACGACGATGAGCGCTGTCTGCGCCTTTCGCCGCGGGATGTTGCGAAGGCCCATCTTGAACATCACGGGGTTGCGCACCGCGAGGTAGGCAACCACGAGGAAGATGAGCGCGGTGAGGATCATGCAGATCACCGCGATGAGGGTCATCGAGGCGCCAAAGAGCTCTTTCATGCGTGGCTCGCACCCGCGAGTTCGCGCATGGTCGACTGGGAGTCCTCGCGCACGATCTCGCCGTCGGCCATCTGGATGGTGCGGTGGCAGCGGGCAGCGACCTTCGGGTCGTGGGTGACGATGACGCAGGTCTGGCCGGAGTTGCCGTTGAGTTCCTGGATGAGGTCCATGATCTCGTTCGCGGTCTTCGAATCGAGGGCGCCCGTGGGCTCGTCGGCCCACATGATCGCCGGGCTGTTGACGAGGGCTCGGGCGATGGTCACGCGCTGGCGCTGGCCGCCAGAGAGCTGCGAGGGCCGCTGATTCGCCCTATCGCGCAGGGTCACACGGTCCAGTGCGTCGAGGGCCATGCCACGCGCCACCTTCGGCTTCGTGCCAGAGACAATCAGGGGCAGCTCCACGTTCTCAACAGCAGTAAGCACAGGGAGGAGGTTGTAGGTCTGGAAGACGAAACCCATATCGCGGGCGCGGAATTCGGTCTTGCGGTTGTCGGCCATGCGCGCGAGGTCGGAGCCATTCACCAGGATCTGCCCTTCGTCGATGTCATCGAGGCCGGAAAGGCTATTCAAGAGCGTTGTCTTGCCGCAGCCGGACGGGCCCATGATGGCGACCATTTCGCCGCGGCGGACCTGCAGGCTGACGCCCCGCAGGGCGTGGACCTTCACCGTGCCGGTGTCGTAGGTCTTATGGACATCGCGGGCTTCAATGACGATGTCGCTGTTGGTGGATCCGACCACCTGGAGGTTGGAACGTGAGGTATCGGCCATGTGTCTGTTGTCTCCTTGTGGAGCCGCTCGGCGCCGGAGCGGCATCGGGTGGCGTAGCCACCATAAGATGCGTCGAAAGACATTGATGAGAGATTCAGCGTATCACTCGTACGGCGAATAACTTCCCCCAAAGTGGTGACGCAAATGTCACAATCCGCCCGCTGCGAGCACGAATCTTGCAGGCGCGGTAAAGGTTGATAACTATTCGATGACGTCGATCGTCATCTCGAGTGGCTCGCCGGCCGGGCTGAATCCCCAGGCCTGCCACTGGACGGCGTCCCGGCGCATAGCGTCCTCGTCGAACGCAAGGAAGGGGACGAGGCGCATATCGAAGGCCTCGAGGCCGCCGGGGCAGAGGCGCTCCACCTCGGCGAGGCAGCGCTCGGCGTCACGGCAGAACGTCTCGACGTGGATGCCGAGAGTGGTCGGGTACTGGCGGTACGGGTCGAGGTAGCCGAGGGCGGTCGTGAGGAGGCGGCGTGCACCTGTGCAATTCTCACGCGTGATGTGGACGAAGGCCGCGGCGACCTGGATGACACCCTTATATAGGTCGCGAACGTCGCCCTGCTCTTCCTGCCAGATCTCCTCGAGAGATTCGTGCGATTCGAAGTAGAGGCCCGAGTTGAACTGGTCGCAGGCGATTGTCAGATTGCCCGGGACCGTGATGACCTTGGTCACGCGCTGGCGGCGCGGGCGGGACGGGGTAGACACGGAACGAGCGTACAGGCGGGTGCGCGAAGCGGCGAACGCGGCGAGAATGGGAGGACACCTGTACGGAGCGTGCTCCATGGCCGATTCTCACGGCGCCCACGGCGAAACACTCGACCCAAACAAGGCTCCGCTGCACCAGGACATCGTCGAGAACTTCGCCGGTATCCACGTGGCGATTGCGACGGTGCTCGGACTTGCCGCGGCGGTGGCCGGGATTATCTGCGGCATACTGATCATCAACGACTAGGCAGCCGGGCGGGCGGTCAATGTGGCGTGCGGTTACACCCCCGTTACGCGCCAATGTCGTCGTATGTGGTGTGCGCGTTTTCGTATGGAAGTCACGACAATTCCACAAGACATCCACTTTTGACGCCAACTTCACGTAAGGACGACTGAGGACCCTCGCGTGCGTGTATGATCGAGGGATGGAAGCCCCCGCCTTCGCCACCATCGGATCCCGCTTTCTCTTACGCGCGACCAAGTACGACGGCACGGCCCACTGGATTCAGCCGTTCACCGTGGAAGCGGATAACGGCACCTTACTGGTTGCGAGTTATCGCGCGCGCACACCGATTTTTACAAGCCGCGGGGAATTCCGGAGTCCGTACGATTCGAAGGTCTACTTCTGGCGGGACCGCTGGTACAACGTCTTCCGCCTCTCGCGGCCGGGCTGCAACCTCGCGCTCTGGTACTGCAACATCACGACGCCTCCCGTCTTCTCGGGCTGCGAGCTGACATACGTCGACCTCGACCTGGATGTCGCCGTGCGCCCGAACGGCTGCATCGAGCTCCTGGATTCGGACGAGTTCGTGACCCATCGCGAGCGTTTCGGCTACCCGACGGACGTGGTGGCCCACGCCGAGGAGGCGGTCCAGCAGGTCTCGGAGCTGGCGCGCCAGAACGCCTTTCCCTTCAGCGAGCGCTAAGCCGCGCTTCGAACTATTCCCCCTGTCAACAATTCGCTAGGCTAGAAGTTCTCCCGGCAGCGCCCGGGCGTCACTCCTCTGCCCACCGGACGGAAGCCATATGCCCGACACTCGCAACATTCGCGCACACCTCGAAGAACTCGTGGGCACTGCTATTCGTCGCGCCATCGCCGCCGGCGATCTGCCCGACGTGGCGATACCGGCGGAGCTCATCGAGCGTCCCAAGGACACGGCGAACGGCGACTTCGCGAGCACGGTCGCGATGCGCATGGCGCGCGCTGCGATGCGGCCCCCGCGCCAGGTCGCCGAGGCGATCGTCAAGCATCTCGCGGCGGACCCGGCGATCGACGTGCCGGAGCTGGCCGGGCCGGGCTTCATCAATCTTCGCCTCTCCGACGCCTTCGTTCAGCAGCAGATCGAACACATCGTCAGCATGGGCCCGGGGTACGCCGATATCACGCTGGGAGCGGGGAAAAAGGCGCAGGTCGAATTCGTCTCGGCGAACCCGACGGGGCCGCTGCATGTCGGCAATGGCCGGGGCGCGGCGATCGGCGACGCCCTCGCGTCAGTCCTTGCGGCGGCGGGCTACGAGGTCGAACGCGAGTACTACGTGAACGACGCGGGCACGCAGACGGACACGTTTGGCGAGACGCTCTACGCGCGTTACCAGCAGCTCTTCGGCCGCGAGGCGCCGATCCCGAAGGATGGCTACCCGGGCTCCTACATGGGCGAGCTGGCGGAGGTCCTCAAGGAGCAGCACGGGGACGCGTTCCTGCGCCCGCCCGGGGAGCCCGCGCCGGCCAACCTCGGCCAGCTGGGCATCGACCTGATGATCGCGAACATCCGCGCCACGCTGGAGGCATTCGGCGTGCGGTACGACGAGTGGTTCAGCGAGAAGTCCTTGTACACCGGCGACGATATCTACAGCCAGGCTATCGGCATCCTGAGGGAACGCGGCTACCTCGCCGAGCGGGAAGGCGCCCTCTGGTTTACGTCGAGCGAGCTCGGCGAGGACAAGGACAACGTCGTCATTCGCAGCGATGGGCGCCCGACTTACTACGCGAGCGACATCGCCTACCACTACGACAAGTTCATCCGCCGTGGCTTCTCGCTCGTCATCGACGTGTGGGGGGCAGACCATCACGGACACGTCAGCCGCCTGAAGACGGCGACGCGCGCGGTGGGCGGCGACGCCGACGCGCTCCACGTTCTCCTCTACCAGCTCGTTACGCTTAAGCGCGGCGGAGAGATCGTTCGCCTTTCGAAGCGAAGCGGCGAGATCATCACGCTGGACGAGCTGATCGACGAGGTCGGCGCGGATGCTGCACGCTTCTTCTTCCTCCTGCGGTCGCCCGGGGCGCAAATGGAGTTCGATATCGACCTCGCCATCAAGCAGTCGAGCGAGAACCCGGTGTTCTATGTGCAGTACGCGCACGCCCGGATTTCGAGCATGCTCGAGCGGGCGCGGGAGGCCGGGTTCACGCCTGAGGGCGGCGACATCTCGCTCCTGACGGAGCCGCACGAGCTCGGGCTGATCCGCGAGATGATGCAGCTGCCGGACGTCATCGAGCAGTGCGCAATGAACCTGGAGCCGCAGTTCCTGCCCCACTTCGCGATGTCGCTGGCGACGAAGTTCCACGCCTTCAACGACGCGTTCAAGCAGCGCGACGACTCGTCCTTGAAGGTGATTACGGACGACGAGGCGACAACGCGGGCGCGGTTGCGGCTGCTGCTCGCGGCGCGGATTGCGCTGGCGCGGGTGCTGGACCTGATGGGCATGAGTGCGCCGGACCACATGGAGTCGCGCAGGGCTGAGGAAGTCGTGTAGGGGTTCGGGACCGGAAGCCAGACGCGAGCGACTGTGGGGCAGAGGCCGGTGGATTCCGGCCTTCGCAGGAATGACGGGTTTTTGCGTGAATGACGGACGTGGCGCGCATGTCGAGGTGGTCGCGTAGGATTCGCGGGGCGCGGGCCAGCCGCGGACGTCGAGATACCGGCGACTGGGCTCCCGCGTTCGCGGGAATGACCGGATTGGGGGGTGTACTGCGATGGACGATGTCGTGATTGCCGAGCCGGACATGTTCGCGGCGATGAGCAGCCAGCGGGCGATGCGGCGACTGAAGCCGGACCCGGTGCCGGATTCGTATATAGAGAAGATCGTCTGGGCTGCGACGCAGGCGCCGAATGGGGGCAATGTCCAGCCGTGGCGCTTCCTCGTCATCCGTGATGCGGACAAGAAGCGCGGACTGCAACAGATCTATCTGCGCCAGTGGGAGCTGTACCGGGCGCAGAACGATGCGGCACGGCGCGAAAGTGACCCGGCCGGCGCGGAGACCGTCGGGCGGCAGTTTACGGCCGGGGACTACCTCGCGGAGCACCTCCATGAGGCCCCGGTGATCATCATCCCCTGTGGCTTCCTCCTCGCTGTGAACACCGGCATCGCCTCCGGGTCGAGCATCTACCCGGCGATCCAGAACCTCATGCTGTCGGCGCGAGCGCTTGGGCTTGGCACCGTGCTGACGACGCTCCACCGCCACGACGAGGGCGCGGTCCGCGAACTACTGGGCATCCCCGAGCAGGCGCACACGGCGGCGCTCATCCCGGTCGGCTGGCCGATGGGCCGGTTCGGTCCGGTGCGCCGCAAGCCAGTTTCGGAAGTGATGTTCCTCGACCACTGGGGCAACCGGCCGGCACAGGGCTAGCTCGCAGGCGGGCGGGTCGCGGCGATCGCGAGGCGGATGGCGCGTTCGATGCGCGGGCCGCGGCGCTGGAAGCCGAGCTCTCCAATGGTCTCATCGAGGAGTTCTTCGTCGGTTCGCATGCGCCCGTCGGATCGTACCCAGGCGACGAGGCTGGCGAGTTCGCGCGATGAGTAGGCGTCGATCGACGCCCGCCGCCCGATGCGTGGGCGAACGCCACGCGTCGATTCCACGGCTGCAAGGGGAGCTGTAGATCCGGCAGCGGGAGGAGCCTCCGCAGCGGCCGGCCCAGGGACCTCACGCAGGGCGGCGAGCACCCGCGCGGTCTCTTCCTTCGGCTGGCGGATCCAGTCGGCCGCCCAGATGCGGTGGAATCTCCAGCCGAGGCGCTCCATCTGCTGGGGCCGCAGGCGGTCGCGGTCGCGGGCCGTCTGGCCGGAGTGGTACATCGGCCCGTCGGTTTCGATCGCGAGGGCGAACGCCTGGCTGTCGCCGGGCTCCTCGACCGCGACATCGACGCGATACGTCGAAGCTCCCAGGCCCGGCTTGAGGTCGAGTCCCTGCTCGGCGAGGGCATCGACAATCGAACGCTCAACACCGCCCATTTCGGTGCTCGCGCCCGCGGATGCGGCCTGGCTGGTGGCGGCGTACTGGAGATAGCCACGAAGGAGTTCGAGTCCGCGCCTGCCGCGGCAACGCTCCTCGTCCATGTCCAGGTAGGTGAACGACGAGACGACAGTCATCGCGCTGCGGGCCCGGGTGATGGCGACATTCAGCCGGCGCTCGCCGCCCTGCTGAAGGATCGGGCCGAAGCGGAACGGCAGGCGGCCGCTCGCGTCCTTTCCATACCCGACGGAGAGGATGATGGCGTCGCGCTCATCGCCCTGGACGCGTTCGAGGTTCTTGATGAAGAAGGGCTCGTCATCGGTCCCACTGAAGAACGCAGATGCGACGGAACCGCGAAGGGCAAGTTCGTCGTCGAAGGCGTCCTGGATCCGCTGGGCGTGCTTGATGCCGAGGGCGATGACGCCGAGCGACTGATCCGGATGTGCCGACGCGTGCTCGAAGATGAGCTCGACCACGCGCCGGACCTCGGCCGTCGAGCTTTCCTCGTTCTCGCCGGGGCGGGCGTCAACGAGGACGTGGCGGACGGGCGAGAGCGGCCGGGCGCCCGGGAACGTCACCAGCCGTCCGCCATAGATCTCGCGGTTCGAAAAGGCGATGAGCCGTTCGTCGCGGCTGCGGTAGTGCCATTCGAGGAGCCACGGCTCGGGCACGAGCGCCATCATCTGGTCGAGCAGGCTCTCGAAGCCGCCTACCTCATCGTCGTCCTCGACCTCGCCCTCTTCTCGGCCTGTCGCGAAGAAGGTCGTTGGCGGGAGCTGACGGCTGTCGCCCGCGACGACCGCGTAGTTCGCCCGGACGAGCGAGCAGACCGCGTCCTCGGGGAGGACCTGGCTGGCCTCGTCGAAGATGACCACGTCGAATGTGCGGCGGTCGATGTCGAGGAGTTGGCTGACGGAGAGCGGGCTCGCCATCCAGCAGGGCGAAAGCGCGGTGAGGACATCCGGGGCCCGCGAGACGAGCGTGCGGAGCGGCAGGTGGCGGGTCTTCTTCTGGGACTCGCGGCGAACGAGTGACTCCTGGTCGGGATGCTGGTTCATCGCCGCGATGGCGCGCTCGGCGTGGGCGCGACGGACGCGCACCGCGGCAATCTCGAGGCGGCGCTGGTCGAGGTCGCAGAACTCATCGGCGATCGCGTCGTGGAAGCGGCCGTCGAACCCGGCGAGCGCGCTGTCGGCCTCCTTCGCGGCATCGACCGCGGAGGTCAGATAGGCGTGGCGGAAGCGCGCCACCCACGTCTCGGGAGCGGCGTTGGTGCGGCGAAGTTCGGACATGAAGTCGTCGCCGCACAGCCGGCGGACCGTGTCGCGCAGCTCGACCACGCGAGGCATGCGCACGGCGTCGGCCCGTTGCGCCTGGAGCGATTCGAGCAGTCCGCGCAACGCGCGGGCGTCGGTTGGAAGCGCGACGGGGTCACGGCTCGTGGCCGCGAGATCCGCGAGTGCGGCGTCCAGCGCCGCGACTGCGGCGGATGCGCCCTGTGTGGCCTCGCGGGTGGGCGGCGAGGCAGCTCCGCCGCCGGCCCACGTGTCGCGCGCGCCGATCGCAGTGCGGACGTCCGCGAGGAGCTGCTTCGCGCGGCCTGGGGACGAACGGGCCGCGGACGCCTGCTTCTTTGCCGCGCGGAATCCTCCACCGAGGCGTGCGAAGAAGCCGCCGATGCCGCCTGCCTCTGCCGCGCGAAGGCCGGTTTCGAGGTTCGAAAGGTCCTGGCGCTGGAGGAAGGCATCACTGAACGTTGTTGCGGCGGAGCGGTAGGCGGTCGCAGAAGTGGCCCGCTCACGCCAGGCCTGGAGCGATGTGGAAGGCTGCATGCCGGCTGTTGCAAGAAGGGCGTTCGACGCGCTCTCCGCGGCGGGCAACAGTGTGCGCTGGAGGCGATCGACGACATCGGTAGCGCGCAGGGCGGCGCCGCCGTCGGCGAAGGCGAAATGCGACCAGGCGGCGCGGTCGTCGCCGATGAAGAGCGCGGGCAGTGCGCTCGCCTCGGTGAGGGCGCGCTCGATGTCGGCGCGTTGCGGGGCGGCGATGGCCGCCAGCGCGGCTCCTCGCCAGCGCGTTTCGGAGGCGAGCGATGGCGGCAGCTCAAGGAGCTGGCCGTAGACCTCATAGAGGGTCATACCCGTCTGCGGCGAGCGCGTGTGCATGACGCGGTCGTGGGCGACGAGGCGGGCGCGCCGCTCTTCGTAGGGCTCGTGGACGCTGTCGTCAGCAGCGGGGATGGATTCGCGAACGGCTTCGAACGCCTTCGCGACACGCGCCATGACTTCGCGGCGGGAGACGTCCGCGCCGTGGAGGTCGAGGGCGAGGTGCCCTAGGCCGAGGCGCTCGAGACGATTGAGGACGACCTCGAGGGCGGCGCGCTTCTCCGCGACGAAGAGGACGCGCTTGCCCTCGGCGGCGAAGCTGGCGATGAGATTGACGATCGTCTGGCTCTTGCCCGTGCCGGGCGGACCCTGGATGACGCCGTTCTGCCCGGCGAGCGCCTTGAGGATGACGCGCTGCTGGCTCGAGTCGGCATCGAGAACGAGAAACTCGTCGTCGGGCGAGAGTGCGTCGAGGTCTACGGGGGGCTGAGGCGGGCGTTCGAGCGATGCGCGTGCTTCGGCGTTCCCGGCGAGTGCGGCCACAAGGTCGTGGGCGGCGAAGACTTCCGGGTGGGCGCGCAGGTCGGCGACGAGCGCCGTCTTCTGGAAGGCTTTCCAGCACAGTGGGATCCGAAGCTTGGAATTCACGTGACTTGAAGTCGCG
>JADMIO011276541.1_pt1 | contig 78293 bp, 60 predicted proteins | sample 8958161 | NCBI WGS metagenome assembly JADMIO01 (sample SAMN16585339, study PRJNA669376) | soil metagenome | isolation source: Crop rotation soil | place: USA: Cullars Rotation, Alabama | collected 2011 | reverse complement strand
GCCGCGACTTCAAGTCACGTGAATTCCAAGCTTCGGATCCCACTGTGCTGGAAAGCCAGCATTTCCGCGGCGAAGCGGTCGCGCTCGTTCTCGCTGAGCAGGTTGCTCACCACGGGTACGCTGCGCGAAGCATCGATCACGTGCACCACCGGCTTGCTATAGTGCGGCGCGATGCGCACGGCCGTGTGCACACGCGAGGTGGTGGCTCCGCCGATCAGCAGTGGCGTGCCGAAGCCCTCACGCTCCATTTCCTTCGCCACGTGCACCATTTCGTCCAGCGACGGCGTGATGAGCCCGCTGAGCCCGATGATGTCCACCTTCATCTCGCGTGCGGTCTTCAGGATGGTGGCGCTCTGCACCATCACGCCGAGGTCGATCACCTGCCAGCCGTTGCAGGCGAGGATCACGCCCACGATGTTCTTGCCGATGTCGTGCACGTCGCCCTTCACCGTGGCGAGCAGCACCTTCTTCGCTCCTTCCCGCTGCGTGCCGAGCGGCAGCGCGGCCTTCTTCTCCTCCATGAACGGCTCCAGGTAGGCCACTGCGCGCTTCATCACGCGGGCGCTCTTCACCACCTGTGGCAGGAACATCTTGCCCGCGCCGAAGAGGTCACCCACCACCGTCATGCCCGCCATCAGCGGGCCCTCGATCACCTTCACGGGATCGATCAGTTGCTGGCGCGCTTCTTCCGTGTCCGTTTCGATGTGGTCGGTGATGCCGTGCACCAGCGCGTGCTTCAGGCGTTCGTCCACGGTGCCGTTGCGCCAGACCTGTTCCTGGGTGTTGTCCTTCGCGGCACCGCCCTTGAACTGTTCCGCCAGCGTAACCAGCCGTTCGGTGGAATCGGGCCGACGCGCGAAGAGGACGTCCTCCACGTGTTCGAGCAGCTCGGGCGGGATATCGTCGTACACCCCGATCTGCCCCGCGTTCACGATGCCCATATCCATGCCCGCCTTGATGGCGTGGTAGAGGAAGGCCGTGTGCATCGCTTCGCGCACGGGCTCGTTGCCGCGGAAGCTGAAACTGATGTTGCTGACGCCACCGCTCACGAGCACACCAGGCAGGTTCGCCTTGATCCATCGCACGGCCTCGATGTAGTCGATGGCATAGCGGTCGTGCTCCGACATGCCCGTGGCCACCGTGAGGATATTGGGGTCGATGATGATGTCGTGCGGCACGAAGCCGGTCTTCGTGATGAGCAGGTCGTAGATGCGCTGCGCGATGGCGATGCGCCGCTCGTAGCTGTCCGCCTGGCCCTGCTCGTCGAAGCACATCACCACCACGGCGGCACCGAGGCGCTTCAGGATGCGTGCCTGCCGCAGGAACTCTTCCTCCCCTTCCTTCAGGCTGATGGAGTTGGCGATGCCTTTCCCTTGCAGGCACTTCAGGCCGGCTTCGATCACGCTGAACTTCGAGCTGTCCACCATCACCGGTACACGGGCGATGTCGGGCTCCGCGGCGATCAGGTTCAGCAGACGGCGCATGGCTTGCACACCGTCGATCAGGCCCTCGTCCATGTTCACGTCGATCACCTGCGCTCCGTTCTCCACCTGCTGGCGGGCCACGGTCACGGCCTCGTCGTACTTGCCCTCCTTGATCAGGCGTCGAAAGAGCGCGCTGCCGGTGACGTTCGTACGCTCACCGATGTTGACGAAGTTGCTGCCTTGGAAAATGCGGAGCGGTTCGAGACCGCTGTAGTTCGGGATGCTCATGTCGATCAGAGGATCGGATGATCAGATGATCAGATAATGGAACTGCGCAGGGCTTAGGCCAAGACAGGCAATGCGCGTGGGTGATGCTTTTTCGCTTCTTCCGCGAGCGCGGCGATGTGCGGAGGCGTGGTGCCGCAGCAGCCGCCTACGATGTTCACGAGGCCATCGCGCATGAACTCACCGACGAGGCTCGCGGTCACTTCCGGCGTTTCGCGGTACTCGCCGAACTGGTCGGGCAGGCCGGCGTTCGGGTACACGCTCACGCGGCAGGGCGCCTGTTCCGCCAGCACCTGCAGGTAGGGGCGCATCTGCGCCGCGCCCAATGCGCAGTTGAGACCGATGCTGAACAGGTCCACATGCCCCATGCTGATGAGGAAGGCATCGATGGTCTGCCCGCTCAAGGTGCGGCCGCTCGCATCGGTGATGGTGACGCTGCACATCAGCGGCACACGCTGGCCGCGGCGCTCGAATACCTCGTCGATGGCGTAGAAAGCGGCCTTGGCGTTCAGCGTATCGAAGATGGTCTCCACCAGCAGCAGGTCAGCACCACCGTCGAGCAGGGCTTCGGCTTGTTCCGCATAGGCGGTCACCAGCTCATCGAAGGTGACGGCGCGGTAGCCGGGATCGTTCACATCGGGACTGAGCGAGGCCGTCTTGTTCGTGGGCCCGATGGCACCAGCGACGAAGCGTGGCTTCGACGGGTCTTTCGCGGTGAAGGCGATGCACGCCGCCTTCGCGAGCTGCGCGGAACGCACGTTCATCTCGCGCACCAGGTGCTCGCACTTGTGCTCCGCCTGCGCGATGGTGGTGGCGCTGAACGTGTTCGTCTCGATGATGTCCGCGCCCGCCTCGAGGTATTGCTCGTGGATGCGTTTGATCGCCTCCGGCCGCGACAGCGAGAGCAGTTCGTTGTTGCCCTGTAGCAGGATCGGATGGTCCTTCAGTTCCGGCGTGTGGAAGTCGGCTTCCGTGAGCCCGAGCCGTTGGATCATGGTGCCCATGGCGCCATCCAATACAAGGATGCGCTCGTTGGCCAGTTGTTCAATGGTCTTCATGTGCGTGTGGCGCGCCGTCCGGCACGCTTTCCTGGAATGAGAGGATATGCTGTTCTTCCGAAGCCTCACCGATGCACTGGACAAGGCTCGCCCGCGGCTCGCGCCGAAGGACCTGATCGCAGCTCATCTGTTCCTGTACCACGTTCTGTCATGCTGAGCCTGTCGAAGCATGACTACCGTGGTGTAGGATGGAATTGGCACCTGTTCCGTCCCGACACGTCGGGACGAAGGTTGCCAAGGCTTCAAAGGGCCATACCCTCCGCCTTTCTGGATAAGCGTGATGGGAAGGAACGTGGGGCGAAGATAGGGGTCACGCGCGCAACCGGCTGCGGCCGATCAAGCCCAAGCGCTCCGCCGCGCGGAACAAGGCGACGCGGCTGTTCACGCCGAAAAGCAGGAAGAGCTGTTTGCGCCAGGTCTCGATCGTATGCGGTGAACGGCGCATGCGCTTGGCGATCTGGTCGTACGTGGGATCATCCGGCGCGCACAACTGGTCCAGGAAAGCGTGTTGCATCGGCGTGATCTCACGCAGGATCCGCTTGGGTGCCACAGCCGCGCCTTCGCCGGACAACACGCGTTCCATTAGCTCATTATGATGATGGCCTGTGAGACGCACGTGCTCCAGCGCAGCGATGATCGTCTCCTTGTTGGCGCTCTTGCATAGGAGCGCTCGGGCACCAGCACAGCGGGCTTCGCGGAAATGGAGCAGCTCGTCCGAAAAGCTCAGGGCGATCGGACGTGTCGCGGGCTGGTTCGTGCAGATCCACGCGATCGTCCTTATCCCGTCGCGCAACGGCATCATCAGGTCCACCAGCGCGATATCGATGGGCCCGGCGTGAGCACAGGCTTCTTCGTACTCCACGCCGTTCGCCGCTTCCAATACCACTTCACCGTGCGGCCAATCCCGCAGGAAGGCACGCAAGCCTGCGCGGTAGCCCGGGTGATCATCCACCAGGGCAATGCGGCATATTCGATCGAGCGGTCCTTCCATCAGCGCAGCGGATCAGCGCGAGGGAGAGACCGCGAGGGAGGGCTGGAACGACAGGCGGAAGGCGGTGTTACACCACCTGTCCATTTGTTAACAAGTAGAAGACCGAAATAACGATCGTCGATCACGTTGTGGTGATCGGTGCGTAGGGGATCGCATACCAGAACGAAGGATGCATATCCGGGAGGTGACCGCGCACCAAGTGCGTGGCCACTGTGGTGCGCGTGAAGCCCTGCGCGGCGAAGTGGTCCACAATAGCTGCTTGGTCCAAGGGCACGATCAGCTGGTCCTGCAAGGGCAGCAGCCAACGCTGCAGCTCCAGGCCGATGTCGGGACGTTCCGCCACGATGCACCCTTCACCGGCGAGCGGCAACGCGAAACCACGCACGCGACCTGCTTCCAAATAGACCAAGCCGAGATACAGATGTTCCTGCAGATAAGCGCGACGGTCCTCGCCCGTGGCTTTCCGATCCAAGTGCAACACGCTCAACAAGTGCTGCGGCTCAAAAGGTACCACCTCATCCCGGGAGGCTTCCAGGAACACGCCACGCCTGAACTGCGCGCATTCCCCGAACGATACGAACCCGTGCTCCTGGAAGGTCGCCATGCAACCGTGTTGCGCCAGCGCCAACCAGGACTTGCCAGGCGCGGTCTGGAGAGCTGCATCCAGCAGTTCGTGGCGCGCGTATGGTTCGCCACGCAGTTCGATGATCCGGCGTGCATCGCCCTCCGTTGTCCAGCCGATCAAGCCGCTTGCACGATCGTCGTTGAACGTGTGGATCACGTCCACGTAAGGCGTGCTCAATAGCCAACGCAGGCGGGCCTGGCCGACAGTGCGGTCGGGATAGAGCGCAAGCAGCGCTGGAAGTCGACCGAGCGGGTTCATGGGCCTATTCATCGTGTTCGAAGCGATGCGCCCCCCGGCCGTTCCGAGGGGCGATCGCCTGCGTGATGGTGTACCACGCGCATGGTCAGGCGGCCTTTGCGCTGGCGGAGTCGCTTACCGGACTGGAGCCCGCGGTACCGAGCGCGGTCACACGGTAGTAGTACACCTGATCGCTCGTCAGGTCCTCTATCACGTGCCGGTTCTTCGACGTGATCGTTACCAGCGTCCAACTCGCGGGATCCTTGGGGTCCAGGGTCTGCCACAGCTGGTAGTTGCTGCGTCCCTTCACGCCGCTCCAGCGCACCACCAGGCGGCCCGGGTAGGCCGTAGTGACCGCCCGCACGTTCTGCGGTGCGGGTAACAGGCCGATCGGGCTGGCCTCGCGGCGCACGTCGAACCCGCTGCTCAAGATCTTATCCCGATCACCTTCGCTCGCCTGCTGCACATAGCCGCCTAGCTGGATGAGCAATGACTTCAGCACCTCGAACTCCTGGTCCCGCTTCTCCCGGTCGAGTCGACCATGGTTCGCCTCGAATTGCTGGTTCGCCTTGTCCAGCTCGTCGCACGCTTGGGTTACATCCGATAACGTCGGCGCAGGCGTGGAAAAGGCCGGGTTGCCCGTCATCATCGTGACGATCGTTCGGCCTTTTTCGACCAAGGCCGTGGAGGTCATGCCGGTAAGACCGGTCTTCACGTAACTGATACTTGTCCTCATTGTTCTCTGTTGGCCTACGATGCTGGACCAAGCGTTGGTTAGGGGTCCTTCATCGCAAACGTGGCTGGCTTCGTTGCTGCTGCTATCCCGGCCTTCCGGGATGAACGCATCCCTATCCTTCGGGATGGACCTCCGGAACACGGCGTGCACCAAGGGCTGCAGCGCGGCCATATTCCGATCGCTTTTCAGGCTCCAACGTGATCGTTCGATCGAGCGATGGCGGAACGCGATCGCTTACGCACGACATCCTTGTTGGTCCATTGCAGATCACAAGAGGTTCTTCCAGTACCCGACTATCTGCGCGGAGGACCCGACAGGGTCTTCCGCTTCCCCGATGTGATATACGTACGACCCAAGGACGTGATCGGAACATCGCGTTGGATCCTACGTGCGCTCTTGCTCGTTCGCCATCGACCATTGCAGTTGATCGAACGACCCCACTGAGCTCAAGACCGGCCCTTGATCGTCCGCGACGGACCATCCAGAGACTTGGGAAGATCACAAGGGATGATCGGAGCGTTCGATCGGCTGTCGTCACGACCCTTTGGAGCTGTCACTGAAGCCTATGGAGCAGGATGCTGACCCTATTGGAGCATTAGGAGACCACCTCGGATAGGGCCGGGACCACCTTGCGCCGATCAGCGATCCGATCGGTGGGGTGGTGTGACAAGCGCCTACTGGTGGAGTGAACGGCCGTTGTCGGCTGGCTCGCTAACTTGGGGTCCATCCACGACCACCTTATGCGCCGCCTGCTCTTTTTGATCATTGCTTCGGTCCCTTTGACATTGGCCGCCCAGTTCGGTGAGCAACAAGTGCTGCCCGTCTATCTCGGCGGTTGCGACGGCGTGCAATTCGTAGCGGCCGGCGACCTCGATCTGGATGGGGACCGGGACATTGTTGCTGCTTCCGCTTTCGCGGATGCGGTCGTTCTGTTCAAGAACGAGGGGCAACTCACGTTCCAGACCGGCGCACCCATGGTCTTTGCCGATGGGGTGAGCTGTGCGCAGGTGGCCGACCTGGATGCCGATGGGGATTCGGATGTCGTGTACACGGCCAATCTCGGTGGCCAGACCCTTTGGATGGAGAACATCGGACAGGGCATCTTCAATTTCAACTTCCTGAGCAGTGGTGGGATCTTCGCCTGCGTGGCCGATCTGGATGGTGATGAGCTGCTGGATGTGGTGATCGTTAGCAACAACCTCATCTGGATGCGGAACACGGGGAATGGAACGTTCGCCGATGGCGGGGTCATACGTTCAGAGATCCATGATCCCAGGCAGGTGGCCGTGGGGGACCTGGACAACGACGGCGATGCCGATGTGGCCTGCATTGTTGGCGGAGAGGACGAGATCACCTGGATGGCCAATGATGGGACCGGCAACTTTGCCGCTCCGAGCCACATCTGCTACGCCAACTACTTCAGCCTTGAGTTGGCGGACCTGGACAACGATGGGGACCTGGACCTGGTGGCAGATGACGGCACTACCAGGAGCACCTGGTATACCAACGACGGTTCAGGGAACTTTGAGATGCAACCCGTCTTCGATCCATCGAACGTTTCGGGCGCCTACTCCACGAAATGCGCGGACCTGGACGCTGATGGCGACGTGGACGTCGTACTAGCCAGCTGGGATAGCATCCGGGTCGCCATGAACCTGGGAGGTGGCATGTTCGCACCCGTGCAATTCGTCGCGGGCGGGCTCATCGGCATCTACTGGGTGGATGCCGCCGACCTGGATAACGACGGCGACCTGGAGATCATGGCCGCCTCGTATGCAGATGACCAGGTGACGTGGTACGAGAACCTCACCTTCCAGACGGGGGTCGAAGAGATCACAGGTACTGCTGCTCTGTTGCAGGTGCTCCCGAACCCCATGGCCGATCACGCCTTGATCACCTGGCCCACCGCGACCGATGGCCAGGCCCAGGTAGTGGTGCTGGACCTGACCGGGCAGGTGGTGCAGCAACTGCCGATGCGTGAAGGCCGTGCGATCCTAGAACGCGGCCCGTTGGCCGGCGGCGCGTACCTGTTGCGGTGCACCGATCGATCAGGTGCTGTGGCGAGCGCGCGCCTACTGGTGGAGTGAACGGTCGCTGCCGATCGGCTCGCTAACTTGGGGTCCATCCCATTGTCCCATGCGATACATGCTGCTCCTTTTCATCGGCCTGGCGCCCTTTGCGCTTTGCGCCCAGTTCGGCGAGCAACAGTTCTTCGGCGGGCTCGATGGCGCTGATCAAATACTCGCCGGCGACTTCGATGGCGACGGGGACCCGGATGTGGTGGGCTTCGGTGGTCTGGCGGACCGGGTCGAGATCTATGAGAATTTGGGGAATGAACAGTTCGCAGCAGGCACTGCCATCGTATTGAGCGGGGCAGGCAGGCTGGCCAGCGGTGACATGGACCAGGACGGCAAGCTGGACCTCATCACCACCATCAACGGAACGTGCTATTGGATGAGGAACATGGGTGGCCTTCAATTCGATTATGTCCCCCTTGGGATCGTCCTGGACTTCGGCCTCACGGTCGCCGACGTGGATGGCGATGGCATTCTGGATATACTGATGGTGGGCAACCACGTCGTCTGGTACAAGAATCTGGGAGGCTGTGCGCTCGAGGGGCCGTATTTCCTCACGGATGAGTCCATGACCCTGCAGGCTGCCGTCGGCGACCTGGACGGGGATGGTGATCCGGACGTGGCCCATGGCTATTACTCCTCCGGCTCGTTCGTCTGGTATCCGAACCAGGGGGACGGCACGTTCGGCGGTCCGCAAACGATCGTGCCGTACGCAGGCGAGAACCCGTATATCGCGATCGCGGACCTGGACGAGGACGGGGACCTGGATATCGCATGTCAAACAGGACCCATGGAATGGTATGCCAACGACGGGCAAGGCCATTTCACCTTTCAGCATCAATTCGACCCGACGCCTGATTACACTGCATTCGCCATCACCTGCCGGGACATCGAGGGGGATGGGGATGTAGATGTGCTCTTTGCGTATCCGCAATCGGTGATCATTTGCATCAATCAGGGACACGGGGTCTTCACCGGACCACAGATCATTACGACACAAGTGGATTGGGTCTATGGAATGGACGCAGCTGACCTCGATGGTGACGGCGATCTGGAACCCTTGGTAGCCTCCCACTATGCCGACGCATTTACCTGGTACGACAACCTTACGTTCCAGACCGCTATCGAAGAGGTCACCAGTACTGCTACTGCGTTGCACGTGTTCCCGAACCCCATGGCCGATCACGCCTGGGTCACCTGGCCCACCGCGGCAAATGGCCAGGCTCAGGTAGCAGTGCTGGACCTGACCGGGCAGGTGGTGCAGCAACTGCCGATGCGTGAAGGCCGTGCGATCATAGAGCGCGGCCCGTTGGCCGGCGGCGCGTACTTGCTCCGGTGCACTGATGGAGCAGGCACGGTGGCTGCGGCGCGCTTGCTGTTGCAGTGAGCCGGTGCGTGCGTACTACGTGAACGGCGAAGGCCGGGCCACATAGCGCTTCATATCGCGAAGGACATCAGACAACTGCCCGTCCTGCACTCTGCCGATGAAATGCCCCGGCCCGTGGGCCGGGGAGGGCTTGGCATGATCACGAACGCGAAAAGTTCGAGTCCCTTGTTCGTCTGGCAGTAGCGCAGGCTCTCGATCAGCTCCTCCACATAACACCTGCGGGTGAACAGGTCGATCCAGTCGACTACCGTTAGTGTGCAGAAGTACAGCGTGCCCTCTTTGTGCGCCTTTAACTGCTCGCTCATCCCTTCTAGGACGCGAGCCGCCGGAGGCGGTCACAGGCCTTGGCACTCGGCTATTGCTATGACATCTGCTTTCCTCGCGCACCCGAGCGCTGGTCGGGGGGTCCTCGGTCACATGCTTGATACACCACCAGTCACCCGCCCTACTCTGCTCTATCCGCTGCGCGCGGAAGACTGGCGGCAGTTAGGGGGATCGTTCGAACCAGGCTCCGTCCCCTACTAATCGGACACGCCGCTAGTCGCCCGCCTTACCCTGCTCTCCTCCGTGCGGAGGACTGGCGGCAGTGAGGGGGCATTCCCTGTATGTTTGAAAGGTGCATAAAGTGTACACGTATGACCATGCCACACACTGACAGCCTCTTTTACCACGAGGACTTTTACAAGCAGATCGAACTGGTCCCTTGGAAGAACTACTTCGCGACCCTAAGAGCCATTGTCGAGTTGCCTCATGGACCTGGGTCAGATGCAGGCTTCCTCAATTGCTCGGTACGACCGGAGCATCCGGCGAAGATGTCGGATGAGAAGATTACTCTGGACCAAGTCAATGGAAAACTGAAGCCCTTAGCGCTGAGCTACCATGACCACATAGTTTCTGGCTACAGTACCAGTACATATGAAGTACTGGACACAATAGCATGGGGCTTTGAGAGATACGGGATTTTTGTCGAGAGCAAGGGCGGGATTGTGGCAGGGCTCTGGCTGTGTCAATCCCCTAAGTTCTCGACTACGAATTCGGGGCATGCATTGAAAGAGGCAATAAGGGAATTATCCTCTGATTTTAGCCTCGTCCTTGTCGACTGGAACAAAGAAATCCTTGTTGACACATCTAAGGAACAACCGCTCAAAAACTATCTGACAGAAGTACTAAGGTTCAATGGTTGAGTACCGGCGTAGATACTTGGCAGGAACGTGGTCGCACAACCAAATATCTCCGCTTCGGTAGAACACAATGCCGTCAAGATGGGCTTGTCTTGACTGGACTTCGTATATCATTACATTCATGCTCCTTCTTCTCGCTACCTGGTCAGCTTCCTGTGGGTTCGTTGAAAGATGAACGAATTGTCGATCCATCTTCTTCAACCCTGAGTGCGCAATTTCCAGCCGATTCACGGCTGGTGTGCCATGATATAGTGCCTCCCGTGGAACAATTGGACTGAGGTCATGGCTCACTGCAGCAGAATGCCCGTACAACGCTCTGATCTGTCCAGCCGTTAACTCATGTCGCCGTTTACTAGGACCAAGAACAGCCTGCTCAATGTGTCGCACTTCTATGCCAGCGAACTCCGGACGAACGCGTTTGATGCCTTCTATGAGATGAGTAATCTCTACCCAACCGTCAGGCGCCAGAACCAGGCCATACTTCTGAGGCTCGTGTCTAAGTGCATGCGATATTGTCTTGCTCAATTCGACATAGTCCATTGTTACCGACTATTTATCTTGGGCCGAACAAACGTCCCTGTTCCCCCATACGCCTTCCTGAATGCGGCACTTTGATCGTTCGTCCGAAACTCGACTGCCTCACCCCACGTTTTCGCATATTGACCGGAACCATCAGGGTTGGCAAACCGGGTTGACATACTCTCAGGCAAAGCCTCTTCGTAGGTATGAGCAGTAGCTTTAACATCCACTCCTAAGTTTTCCGCAGCAATTAGTCTGGTGTTGTCAACGGTTGTGTAAATGCCGTCCTTCATCCTGACAATGTCAATCGGATCATATGTACCGCTTTGTATTTCCCTGACAGCTCTATCATAGTTATTGACGGTTCCTTGGGAAGACCTTATTGATGCAGTCTGCAGCACTCTCCCGTCAGACACTAAGACTCTTATTAGTGGTGCTACTATGGCCGTAGCCAACCGAGCGGTTCCATACCCCACCATCAAGTTGGTGAGATTGGCATTGGCCCTTTGCTCCTGCATGGCCTGCCCCTGAGGGGTGGTAGCCTTGTTGTGCTCAAATGTTCCAGCAAGCATTGTGTACCAGACGAATTGACTGCACCGTCCTTTGGTGAATACGACATCAGCCACTATAGCAACTCCAAGAATAGCACCAGCACCAGCAGCGTCGTTGCACTTTCTAACATAGTCAGACTGTGCTTCAAAATCTCCTGGATGCAATGCCTTGGCTGCCTGCCAGTTGTTTCGCTCAATTATGTCGAACTTGGCATCTTCAAGCCCCTCCATCTCGACACGATCGATTACCCTATTGCTGCTGAAGGCGTAAGGCGATTGATGGGCGTACTTGCCCGCCAGTGGATCGATGGATAAGAATCTACCGACCCTGGGGTCATGCATCCGGTATTCATAGCTGATGCTCGTTCCCGTCGCCCCGTGTATCTCATCATCCTTCTCCTGCCCCTGGAATCCGAATCGATAACTATCACTGCTAAAGTTCCGCCCAGGCAATAAGGATCCAAACGGCTCATACCCTTGCGCATTGACCACTTCCGCCTGCCGCAAAGAACCCGCTCCGTTGCCCGAGAGCGTACGACCAGTGAGGACTGTACACACGTTCCCCAAGTGGTCCGTCAGTTCATATCGCTCCTGCGTGGTGTACATCGCTTGTGTGTAGGGGAAAGGTAGCAGGCCTACCCCCATCAGTTCGGCCTGTTTCGCGTACTGTCCTGCGCGTTGGCTACCATACACCGGTCGTTCGGTCACCTTGAACGTGCCTGGTGCATAGTTGTACATGGCCATGATATTCCCCTGCGCATCGCGCACATAGAACTCACGATGCCCATCATCCCCCACGTCACCTACGGTCTTGCTGATGCGCTGTCCATCCCCGCCATAGTGGAAGCTGAGATCCTGGCCTGAGGACTTGTCCACGGCGGCCACCTTACCGGCCACGGTCCATGCGACGTTGGCAATGTTCTCGCGGTCGTCGCGCACCAATTGACCTAATGCATCATAGCCATAATTATTCTCTGTGTTGATGGTACCGAGCGAACCATCCGGATCCGTGAACCCAGGGAGCGCGTACGGCAGATCCTCCACACCATCGTCCGTGGCGTTCACGAGACCATCGTCCGTCTGCGCATCGCTCAACTGATAGAGCCGGTGGCGCATCTGGTTATCGGACCCGTCCTTCTGATAATCATAGTACAGCTCGTCATACCGCTCGCCATCCTGATCCCAACGGCTGGCTCCCTTGATATCCCCATCGGCGTAGTACCAATACTTGCTCATGTACTTCTTCGCCACCGGGTCCGTTGGATCCGCGAGCGTGCCCCAATCATTGTTCGCATCCAGGCCGGTGCGCGCACGCATCTCTTTCAGCCGGTTCAACTGGTCGTAGTGGTAGATCTGCGCCAGCACCTGCGCATCGCGGTGGCCGGTCACATCCGCCCAGGCACCATCCGCATCGGGGAAGGGCTGCAGGCTGTTGATCACGTGGGCGATGTTGCCATTGAACAAGCCAGCCCAATTATCCCCTGCGTTCCAATCATGCGGCGCGAAAGGCCGTAAGTGGTCGCCACTGTTGTCCCAGCGATCGCCATCGATCGCCACGTAGTCGGCGGCGTTGTAGCCGATGCTCGTACCGAAGGCATCGCGGCCGAACCAGCGCCGCGGGTTGGCCACGTCATCCACGCCATCGAGGCCCATGTCGCGCTCGGGCGTCAGCTGGTCACTATTGATGCCCTTGAGCCAGCCTTGCAGCGTATAGGCATAGTCCAGGCCCTGCACCTGCCGGCCCAGTTCGGTGCGCTCCAGTGGCCCGTGCGGGTAGTAGAAGTAGTTCGCATCCGGGTACCACAGGTGGCCGTCCACACTGGTCTCCACCTCGGTGATGCGGTTGTCCGCATCGTAGGTGTAGCGGTGGTGCATCTGATCCAATTTGCCCGGCTGGTAGTCCACCTGCTTCACGTTGGCGCTCACCAGGTCGTAGGTGTACTTCATCCGTTTGTAGCGGCCCACATCGGTCACATCACCAGCGAGGTCAATGGCCATCTGCGGGATGTCCTGCACCAGCTCCTTCACGTTGCCGTGGATGTCGTAGCTGTAGTGCGTGGCATGGTCGAACGCATAGTCATCCGGGTCATCCGGGTTATTGGGATCATCCGGGTCCAAGGAGGTATTGCGTTGCACGAATTCCTTGTAGGTGGTGCTGGCAACGCGTAGGCGCAGGTTGCCCTGGTGCCCGCCGGTGAACCGGGCCTGTACGGCGGAGAATGCCTCTTTGTCGTAATACGTATGCACCACTTCCGTACGCGCACGGCCATCTGCAAGCACCCAGGCCCGCAGGGTGTTGGCGTCGATCACGGAAGGTGTCTGCTGGCCGTTCACGCTCGCACCGAAGACGGCTTCGATGGTGGACGCATTGGGGTCCGTTCCACTCCCTACGATCGTGCCGGGATCTTCCACCTGGCCGGCTTCCTCCACGCGGCCCAAGGCATCGTAGAAGCTGTAGCTGTACAGTTTCGGCCAGGCCGTGCCGGGATCCGCATCCGGATCGAACTGTTTGCTGTTCTGGCTGAGCACCACGCGGCCGAGCACGTCATACCACAGGCGCTGGCTGTAGAGCTGGCTCTCGTCGCGGATGGTGCGGGCGAAACAGGTCTCCGTGGGTGAGCTGGTGTACACGCCGCCCACGAAACCGAGGTGACGGCTGCTGAAGCCGATGGTGGCGGGCACGATGAGGTGCGCATCCGATTGATCAGCGTTCGTGAAGCGGTCACTACCGGGCGGGCCCCAAGCGAAGACCGTATGGTCCACGTCCGTGGTCGGTGACAGGTAGGCCAGGCTGCCGTCCGGTCCGATGGCCATGCCGGACACGTGATCGTGGAACCAGAAGGCGCGGATGTCGATGCCACTGCTGAACGTGCTGGGCGCGTCCAGCGATGAATTGTAACTGCCGCCCGGGAAGACCAGGCGTGTGGCCGTGGAGCCATCGCCACCAATGATGAACTCGTCCTTGGTGCCCAGGCGCGGGAAGGCCCAGACGGCATAGAGCGGGTCACCGGTCACGGTATGCGCGGTGCCGAAACTGCCGCCGGCGTCATGGGTGTAGTATTTCCCATCACCCGAATGCTGGCCCGCGATGACACCGGCACCGGATGGCGCGAAGGTGATGGCCTGGAGGTCCGTGGTGCTGAACCCGGACTGCGGCGTAAGGGTCAGGTGATCATAGGTGAAGGCGGTGCCGCTCTCGCCCACGGCCCAGGCCTGGTCGGGCGCGGTGGTGAAGACCGCGTTGAGGCGCGGCAAGGGTAGGCTGCCGGCGTTGGGCAGGGCATGCCAGTGCTGCCCGCCATCCGTGGTGTGACGGGCCAGGCGGTAGGCGCCCACCGCATAGCCATTGCCATTGTCGGCGAAGTGGATGCCGAGCAGGCGCGGGATGTTCACGTCCTGCGGCACACGCGTGGTGACGCTCACTTGCTGCATGAGCGATCCTTCGCCCACTGCAGAGATCAGGTCGGTGCCCGGGTGCAGGGCGAGGCCTTGCACGGCGCCGCCGTTGAACGGCATCTCGGCGAATACCGGCGAACTGATGTTGGCTACATAGAACATACGGCCATCCGAAGTACCAAGCGTAAGCGCGGAAGCATTCATGGCCGCCGAACGCAGGTCCGGGCTTGTGGGCACATCCACCTGTGTGTAGGATGTAGGCGTGGTATAAGGGAACCTGAAGAACGCGCCACCGTCACCGGCCACGGCCACGATGCTGGTGCCACGGGACACAGCGCGCAAGGTCCGCGCGCTCGGGGTCTGTACGGCGCACCAGGTACCGCTGTTGTTGTAGTAGATGGTGCCTTGATCGCCCACGGCCACCTTGCCGGTCTTGTCGATGGAACGCAGTGGCAAGGGCTGAACGTGAGCCCTTCGATCGGACCAATTATAGCTAGGCAACGTAGCGGCCTTGTACAGACTGCCATTGTCGCCCGCACCAACGACCACGCCACTGCTCACAGTAACGAGGGCTTTCAGCAGGTGACTGCTATCCGGCTTCCCGCTTGGGGCGGTGCTGGACGCACTGTAGGGTGGAGCGCCACTGAGCGTGATGGTAAAGAGGTTCTGGTCGCCTAAGCAGAACATGGCCGCATGTCCGGGATCGGATGGTCCAAGTCCGCACAACCCTCCCCAGGTAGAAGAAGCGGTGTTGTTACTGAACGTCGGAGCAGTGGTGAGCTGCCAACGGAAGTCGATGCGCTTGTCGTTGTCGGTGCGCAATACGGCCCGCACTACGTTAGAGGCCGCATTGCCGGCGATGTCTATGATGCGGTGGCTCGCGAGAAGCACGCCTGACGGGGACCAGATCGCATGTGGCTGTAACAGGTCCGTGCCACATAGCACTTTGCCGTTCTCATCACCGAGTAAGCAGCGCAATGCGCTGCCATCGTAACCGGCCCACACTGAATAAAGATGCGCGGTGGTGGGCACGATGATCGGGACGATGCCGACCTCATCCCCATACATCAGCACACGGATCACGATACCGTTGTTCTGATCTCCGGTGTTACCCACGGCGACCAGTTCCGCGTTCGTTCCGCTGGGCTGGTAGGCGAAGAGATCCGTGAGATTGTACTCCGGATGCCCAATGGGTATCCAATGCTGGCCATTGTCCGACGTGCGGCGCAATACACCAATGTGATCAACACCGTTCGGTGCCACGCTGTCCATAATGGCCACACCGTGCGTAGCATCCTTGAACCAGATGGAAATGAACTTCTCCGTGGTCCCGGTGGGCAGAGTCTGCCAGTCGTCGCCGTTGCTGCTCGTGAGCAACACGCCGTTCTTGCCGGCTGCGTAGACGGGATATGATCCGTTCACGCTCGCCGTATTAAGGTCCGATGCGAGGGTGCCGTATTTGCCCGTTTCGATCCATGCACCGCTTACGGAGGAGCTGGTCAGCACCGTTCCGCTTTCACCGCTGTTGGAAATAGCCGTGGCCACGTAGGTACCCGCGTCATCACCGGCACCAGTAAGGTCCATGGAAGCCGGCGTGGTCTTGGGATCGAAGCTGTCCCCACCATCCGTAGTGTACTTCGAATAAGAACCGGGACCCACCACCACGCCGTTGGCGTTGTCATGGAACGCCACACCAGTGAGCGCGGTGCCATCACCCAGCAGCTCGTTGGGTACGAGGTCCCAGGAACCGCCATCGTCGGTGCTGCGCACGAAGGTGCCGTTGTTGCCCACGGCGTAGCCGTCCGACGCATCGGGGAAGTGCACGTCGGTAAGGTCCGTGCCGAGCAGGCCCGGACTACGCGTCCAGGTAACTCCACCGTCTGCGGTGCTGTAGACCTGCGCCCGTGTGATGGTCCCCAGCTTGATGAACCCGGTGAGATAGCCGCGGCCACCTTCGCCGAACCAGCTGCTCGTGATGTTGAGCTCCGGCGGCAGGCCGGAGGGCAGGGCGGTCTCCCAGATGTCCATGTTATCCTGGTCCGGCATTGCGCTGCGCACCGGCTGCCCCAGGCTGTTGAAGGCGTGGTCGGAGGCCATGCGGTGCAGGGTCACCAGCTCGTGCGTGCCGTTGTTGCGGTCGGCCACGATGGCCACTTCGTTGTCGTCGTCCGGATCCGTGATGCTCTCATCCACCTCCACCCCTGCGGGCGGCACGGTGCGCACCAAGCTGCCCGCTTGGTCATAGTAGTACAGCGTAAAGTGGTGCTCGTTGTTCGGGAAGGTCATCCGGAACTGTTCGAGCACGGTCATGCACGTGGAGTCGTAGCGCGCGCGGATGTCGCGCACGAGCGTATCCAGGTATTGCTCGTAAAGGCTGTGGGCGTTCAGGTCGATGGTGGCGAGCAGCCCCTGCTCACATCCATCGTCCTCTTCCGGGAAGGACACTTGTGGGATGGGATCTTGCGGCGTGGGCGGAGGACAGGGCGTGGGTTCCTTGCAGTAGTAGCGGATGTCCCAGATGTCCTCTTCCGCCAACTCGTCCGTGAACTGATCGATGTCCTCGCCGTTCTTTAAGGCGAGACGGATGCGTTCCAGCACTTCCCGCGCATGGGCCAGGTAGCCGTCCACGCAATAGCAGTAGCCATCGAACTCTTTTTCCTCCAGGATCTTGAAGGTCTTGGGATACTCCAGATAGGAGTTCACGTAATCCAATAGTTCCTCCATCGCGATGATCCCGTCCGTATAGATCTCATACGCGTGTGAGCAGAGCTCCTCGGGCGGAGGTGCGCCCGGTCCGCACACGATGCTGATGTCCACCGGCTCCGGCAGGGGGTCATCGCCCGGTTCCCAGTCGATGTACTGCTGCAGGTATTCGATGTAGCCCGGCAGGCAATCGCAATAGCCGGACTCCAGCATGTCATCACAATCCTCGATGCTGAGCACGAGGTCCGGCATGTCCAGCTCATCGTGGTACTTGCTCTTGTCATAGACCTTGACCATGGCCAGGAGCGAATCCAGGAGCACACAGCAGGGGTTCTCATAACCCTTGCAGAACTCTTTTAGTTGCATCGGCTTCGGTAGGTCCGGGTCGCCCTCGTGCCAGTCCAGGTAGGGTTGCAAGTAGGCGAGGTAGGCCTCGATGCAGCCACACAGGCTATCAAGCTGGAATTTCTCGAAATCGGTATAGGGTGACGTGAGCGTAACGTGATCGTGCTTGGCGCTATAGACCGAGCTGTTGAAGTCGAGCAGGGTGCTCAACCAGATCACATAGAAACGCTCGCAGTCCGTCTCTTCTTCCATCAGCATACGCATGCCCATGGGCGGCTCCGGATCGCAGATCTTGACCAGGGGCAGGGGTCCCGGGCACTCCCCACTGTCCGCGTAGAACAGGGCGAGGTAGTTGTCCAGCAGAGCGCGGCCGGAATCCGAGCAGCACAGGTTGCTGTTCTTGAAGTCCTCGAAACCATACAGGGGAGAGAACACGGCGTAGTTGGGGCAGCGGGCCGTGCTGTCGCTGTTGTGCGACTCGAACCAGGCATAGGCGGGCAGGTACTGTTCGGTGTAGAGGGCGCGGCACGCGGTGGTGTCCCCAGGCCATTCCGCGTAGTAGCTCTCCAGGTCCAGCGGCACCTCGCTCTGGGGTTCCTGGTCCAGCAGGTCCGTCACATACGCATGGATGTTGTCGGCCACGACAAGCTGTGCGAAGGTGCTGTCCGGCTCCACGTCCATCAGCGGTTTCTCCGCGACCGTTGCGCGTGCGTTGTAGTCGGCCACGGCCCGCGCATAGCGGCCATATTCCTGTTTCACGTTCACCGCGTGCCCATAGCGCACCACGAACGAATCCGGCTGCTGCAGGAAGAGGGTATCGTCCACTTCCGGCCGGTAGTTGCGGATGTAGCGCAGGTAGGTGGCCAGCGTATACTGATAGGCCTGCCTGCGGTACTCTGGATAGCTCATGCGCCGCGCCACGGGGACCTCCTCGGTACCGTATTCCGCGTTCAGGGAATCCACGGCCGCGCGGTATTCCGCGAACCCGTCCCACAGCGAATCGGTGTAGACGTCCTCCTCGGAGAACATCCGTTCCGGATGCTCGGGGTCTTCTTCCGGCGGACCATCCACGTCCTGCGGGCACGGGTCGCATTCCTTCACGCCGAAACAGGTGAGGTGGATGTGGATGTTGAATTGGAAGAGCGCTCCATTGTAGACCGGCACGTTCACCTCGTTCACCAGACCGTTCTCATCCGGCACGCCGATCAGTTCCGGGTCGCCTAATGACGTGAACGTGGTGGCACCCGAAGGGGGGTCGATATCGATGACCATGCAGTCCCCGAACGTGATCTCGCCGGTCTCGTCGTCCCACTCCTGCACAAGCTCTGGAACGCCGTCGATCTTCCAAGCCGCATCGCACGTCGGGCAGATGGCGCTGCCGAGCTCGGCGGTCATGGACGGACTTTCCCACAGGTCGATCGCATCTGTGAAATCGGGATAGCCCGCTTCCATGATATCCTTCAGCACGTCCATCAGCTCGGGCAGCAACTGGTACTGGGTCTGCTGGCAGGTGAGCGTGGGCGGCAGATCGCAAGTGCCCATGGGCAAGGGGCTGCTGTGCTCGCCGTCATCGAACCACAACGCGCCACTGAGGCGACAGAGGTAATTCCCGTCGTTGTCGTACACGTCCACCTCGAAGCCGTTCTCGTAAGCGCTGGTGATGTTCTCGAAATGCCCTGCCAAGGCGAGGTAGGCGGACACGGAGAGCAGCGATGGTTCCGTGGCGAGGTCCGTGAAATGGTATAGCGCGGACGAAGCTCCGTCCCTCAGCCACAGGTCGGTACCATCGAAGTCCCACTTCAGGCTGTATCCTGTAGGGAACCGCGACACGATGGACGCACCGAGCGCGGCTTGGATGGACGGCGACGAACTACCGGGCACACCCACGGAGCTCAGGGTGGTACCGCTCACATCATCCAGGATGTTCCGTTGCGCCAGCATGTTGAACAAGCTCTGGAACTGGAAAGCCAGGTCGTTGGGCTGGCACTGGCGTGGGAAATTGCAGGGTGCGAGGTCATCGCACATGCCCGTGCCGGCCAGCTCCACCACATGTTGCGCGTGCGTGCTGGGATCGGTGTAATAGGCTGTAAGCGTGAACTCGCCGGGGTCGTCACCGGCGCTGATCCCAGCGATGTAGATCACATTGTGCCAGAAGTCCGAAGGGGCATCGTCGATCTCGATGTTGCAATCCGGCCCATCGGGATAATCGATGGTGATGAAGAGGTCGTCCCCGGATACATAGCTGCTGAAGAGCGCATCCGGCACAGGAGTGCCCGGCTCAAAGTTGTTCAGGGCGAGCACCACACCCTGCCACGCGCTGAACGTGTTCAGGTGGATGCTGGAGGACGATTCCAGGAGATGATCGGGCGCACTGTTCTCCGGGAATTCACGGATCTGCTCCAGCAGCGTCTGCCAAGCGGTGGCCACCGGGCACTGCCCGGTCTGCATATACTGCTCGTAGGCCGCGTCCATCGGCGAGAGGTCCGATCCGGGCATGAGCGTGGGATCTTGCACGCGACGGGCCTTGTCCTTGAACCACTGGTAGCGTGAGTCGTTGCAGGCCTGGCAGTCCATATGTCCGGGCTGCGAATTCCAGGCGGCATTGAAGGCCGCATACCAATCCGCGTACGAGTCCGGTGCCCACCAGGTCCAGCTGTACGGGTTGGGCGAATGCATCTTGTTCCACCACGAGCTGGTGTGTTCCTGGCCGATACAATAGTTGAGGCTGGAGCATTCGCACGTGCTCACATAGGCATCCGCCTTCTTCTTTTGGATCTTATACTTCTCAGAGCGGTAGTAGGCACGAAGGTTGGCCCAGGCGGCATCGCCCATTTGTCCGGTGGGCGGGTTCGGAAAATCCGTGCACATCGGAAGCATGCCCACATCGAACTGGCCCTGGCAATACGCCTGTACAGCTGCGGCCTCCGGCATCGAGTAATGGACGCCATCGATGACGACGTAATCGTTGAAGCGATCGATCAGCTCGTTCGAGTAGTCGGGGTATGCGGTGGAGGTGACGAAGGGGTCCAGCGTAAGGAGCTGAGGCACTCCAGACCCGTCCAAAAGCCCTTCGGTCACGGCGGAGGCCCACGAAGTGGTCTGGTCCAGCCAGGCATCGAAGCCGTCACTGCTGGTGTGTGGCAGATCGGGATCGGTCCGGTCGGCGTAGCCCTTGCACTCCACGTAGTAGCAGTACTCCGGGTGGAACCGCACGAGCGAACGCTCCCAGCCCGGCTCCCAGGCGTGGATGAAATCGTTCACGTTCACCAGGTTCTCTGGCCAGCTGAAGACGCCCTCCGGCGTCACTTCGAGGTAGGTGGGCGTCTCGTGCACCAGCTCTGGATGGTAGTGTCCATCATCCCCCATGGTCACCAGGACCCGGGTGCGGTACCCGTTCATGTCGTGGTACTGCAACACGTGGGTGCCGTCCGCCAGATCCAACCAGGGCTGCCGCCAAAGGGGGATCGATCCGTTGATGCCCGTGCGCCACGGTAGTGAACCCGTGTAACCGAGGAACGGCGGCAACAACACGGAAGTTCCGTCGCCGAAGTACAGCACCGAGGTCCGATCGGTAGGCTCATAATCGCCGCTATTGTTCAACTGCGCGGTGCAGTACTGGCCCTGCAGCGTCATGTCGGCCAGCATGTTCTGGTAAGCGATATCGCACCAGCTGAGCTGTGCGCACATCTCATCGCACTCCGCCAGCAGCAGCTGATAATCCGCTGCCGAACCCTGGCCGCTGCCTACGAAGTCCGCCTCGCTGCCGAGTGCATCATAGCACTGGTTGCAATCGAGGTAGCAGTCGTCCACGTTCACTTCGCCTTCCGCGATGTCGTGGAAGTAGGCCAGATCGTGGATGCAACCACTGTGCGTGTCGTCCAGCAGGTATTGCACATAGTACTCCCGCGCTTCATCGTGCACCCGCAGGATCTTGGTCAGGGTGTACTCCCCCGGTTGCAAGGGATCTTCCGGGGTGATCGTGAATACCTGCTCTTCCTGCGGGCTTTCGCAGTTGAACATGACACCATCGTCCTCCAGGTCCAGCGTTCCCACGATGTCGTGCACGCTCGCTACTTCCACATGACATGGGTCGGTGAGCACGATGTCCAGGTCGTAGACACAGTGCGGGCACAGCGCGAACTCATCCTCGCAGTTGTCCTCGAGGGTGATGGACGTCACCTTGTACTCGAAGGAATAGTTGCCTGCGCAGGGTACTGCGATCTGCGTGGTAAAGAACAGCGTGGGCCCCTCGGGTTGCAGTTGATGCAAGTTCGGGTCGGTACCGGCCATGCCATCGAAGAGATCCGTGGTGAGCGTCACATCCTCACTGCCCACCTCGTCCATCTGTGCGGGTGCACCGCAGGACAGCGCCGTGGCCACCGTGTGTCCGGCCATGTCCACATACGTGACCGTGACCTGCCCGTTGGCATCGATCTGCACGTTCTTCTGATAGTGTTCCGCATAGCCGGCCTCTGACCCGAAGAGCCGGTCCAGCTGTATCTGCTCCGGCTTACCATAGTAGTTGCGCGTGTCATGCACGCCAAGCTGGAACTGCGGACCCACGCCGCCTTGTGCGCGAATGCGACCGGTGTTGTCCGGTGTATACTCGGTCTGACTGTATGGATATCCTTCGGCCTTGGGCAGGAACGATGGTGGCGGTACCGTGGGGTCCACGTCCGCCATGTACGCCTCTGAGTAGTAGTGTTCCGCGCCGTTGGCGTTGTCCAACGGTGGCGCCGTGATACCACAATCACCGCCGGCAGTGAGGTCCTCAAAATTGAACACGTTCGCTTCCTCACCGGCATGTTCCAAATTGAAATCAGGGTGGTATTCGATCGGCGCCCAGGCTACATCACCAATGTCATCGCAACCTTCGTTGACCAAGGGTACCGGCATGATCTGCACCGCCGCTCGGCCGACCACATCATAGACCGTCTCCCCGATGATGGGCACTTGCAGGGAATTGTTGCGCGTGACCACCTGGTGTGCGCGGCTTGTGCCATCCGCGTAGGTGACCACTTCCTTCTGCTTCCCCTCTTCCGCATAGCTACAGGTGGCCTGCCAGTTCTTGCCCAACTGATGCCCAGCCACATGCACGGCACATGCCGCGCAAGCGGTCCGCGCTGCATCCACATCACCCGAAGGATCAGGACCAGCCCACTCGGATACGATGGGCACGTCGGGGTGCACCCCGTCACGCCCTACCCCACGTACGCGCCAAATGATCCACCCACGATCGAACAGGAGCGGGATGCGGTAGTGTTCGTCGCTGGTCGTAATGCGCGTGGCATTGTGGTCCAAGTCGTAGGAGATATCCTCCGGGTCTTTAGGGTCAATATCAGGGAAGTCGCCGTCGGCGAGGTAATCATCCACCCAGGCCCATTCCAGTTGGTATTCCACCGCACCGTCCTGATGGTCCCAATGGAATTCCAGTTCGCGTGCGTTGGCTTCGCCTCTCCCGTGGCAACCATAGGTCACGGTGTCCAGCGCATCCGGTCCTTCGTCCAGGTCCATCAAGGCCACCATGGCCCAGGTCATCTGCATGTCCACGAACAGGCTCTTGGGCATCATCATCTGGGCAACGAAGCCGCCACCCGTATCCACTTCCACGGTATCCAGTGTCAGCAAGAATTCGTGGGAGGCGAGGAAGATCTTCGCATCCGCGTCATGATCGGCCAGTAAACTATCCAGGCCCGCTGGATAGAGGTCCGCACCGCGCACGCCGACATAAAAGTCCAGGAAGAACAAGGTGTCCTCGTCGTTCACCTTGTGGTAGTCGCCATGATCGGGATTGGTCTTCGCATCCACACGCAGCCGCACGTGCACGTCCATCGGCGCGGGATCAGTGCCCGAGCGGAGGTGGTCCGTGCGGAGCACCAGGACATCCTCGATGCCATAGGATACGGAAGTGGTGGCGGGCTCATCCCAGCGCAGGCGCACGGTGTCGCCCACGTTCACCAACGTGCCGGTATCCGCCGGCCACACCTTTGTCCAGGGCGGCAACACGGTCTGCGCGAAAGTGGAGTTGAGCACGCCGACGACGGCCAGCAGCGCTGCCAGCGCATGCCCGATCACCCGGGGTTGCGAATGCTTCATTGTACACGCGTATCAAAGACCTGATAATCCTTCCATTCACCCACGGGCTTGAACCCATCGGGACCTTTCACCACCACGGCGTTCATGTCCACCTTCACTGAGGCGGGATCCACCGCCTCGGGTACGCCGAGCTGCAACACGACCTTGGGTCGCACGACCACGGACCGCGGATCATCCGGCTGCAACGGCACTGGCCGCTGCCAGTAGGTATCGATGCGACGCAACCAGCCGTTCGCATCGAACAGCAGTTCCATCATCTCGTATTCCGAGCCCTCCGGGAACTTCAACCGGAAGTGCGTGCCTTCACGGTCCACCAAGCGCCCGATGCCGGCCAGCTGCTTCAGCAGGGCATCACCCAGATCCGTTCCGAACATGCCGTCGACCTCCACCGGTGTGCCTACATAAATGGCTTTTTCCTCGGGATCGACGAGCAGCCGCATGTGCTTGTTCTGATAGCTGAAGAGCCCCATCTGCTCCGCGTGCATGCGATCACCGGCCTTCCACACGGCTGATGTGCCGCGGTCATGTGGCACCACATCACCGGCATTCTGGTATGCGAGCAGTTCCGTGGTCAGGTGGAACGCGGGCAGCGCATCGTACTTATGCTGATTGGCCTGGATCGCCTCCTTCAATACGGCGATCGTGCTCTCCGCCCACTCGCCAGCGAACAGCTGACCGGTGAGCGAAAGGAGCGAACCGGATAAGAGCAGTGCCCGCTTCATGGTGTGGCCGCTGCCGCGTGCTGATGCGTTTCCTGGATGGTCATCACGCCGCGTTCCGTCTCCTTCTTCACGCGGACCAGCTTGCCCTCGTTGTCATACTCGTAGCGCGTGGCGAAGTGGCGTTCGTCCAATTCCGCCACGAAGCGCAGGTTCTCCGGATCATACACATAGCACTTCATGCTACCGTCCATCGGGAAAATGCGCACGTCATCGAAGTAGGCGGTGCAATCGTTGCATTCGAGCGAGACCTTGAAGTCCTCCGCCGGAGCGAGAGGCATGTCGAACGTGCCTTCGATCAGCTGCCAGCCATCGATCACGGGTCGCTCGATAACGGGGATGAACGTGCCACGCACGTTCCCCGTGGGCGCCTCCACCTTCACGTCCGGCCCTTCGTAGTTGATCGTACCCAGCGGTGCTCCATCCACCTTCACCCAGGCATTGACGACGTAACTCTTGCCGGGCAAAGGGCTGAAGTCCGGAAGACAGCCATGGCATTCGAGATCACCACAACCGAGACCTTTCAGCACCGTGATGTCGCTTCCCGGATGTGTCCCTGCCCTTATGGATAGCCGGATGTAGTAGGTACCGGCGGCAAGGTGTTGGTCAAGGAGGAAACATTGTAACAGGTCCACCTCCGTATCCAGATCAAGCGAGCCGCATGGATCATCTGGATCAGTGACGTGGTAGATCTGGATCTTCTCGATCAGTGCGCCTTCGATCAACAATTCAATATCCGCAGCGACGGGAAGGTCGAACGTGTAGTACATGCAAAATGCGTCGTGATCGCCCGGCCAATACACGCCGACCGAATTGCAGAACGGGATCGCCTCTTCGCAGGTGATCTCGGCCGGATCGGGAACGATATCGGGCAGATAGGTCTGCGCTTGCACAAGCCCTGCACAACAAGCCAGTGACGCAAGCATGGCGTATCGCGCACGGTGGGCCATGCGATTGAACAACTGGATCATGGCGTGGGCTGTATTACTTCTATGTCCTGATCATAAGCGCAACCTCCGGCGTCAGTGATATGCAAATGCAACAGCAGATCATCGGTAGAGGTCACGGCCAGCCCATCGACATTGGGGGTGAACGTCGCATTGCCCTGGATCAGGACCGGCGTGAGCGTATAAGGGGCGATACCTCCCCCGACATAGATCTGTCCATCACAGTAGCCTGCATGCAGGTGACAGGCGCCCTGGTCGCATGACCATAGGACAGAAGTGAACGTGACCGGATGCCCGTCTTCCACCTTCAGGCTATACCGGCCTGTATGCGCTTCATCCGAAACGCGTGTGCTAATGGTAGCCGGGAAGCGGAAATGCTTGTCCGCACAATCGAACGGCACCGGCTCCTCGAAGCCATCGAAGCCGGTCTCCCGGTACCGCGCATTGTGCGCCACGGTCTTGGGCAGATTGGCGCGATAGCCGAAGGTGGCCGAGGAGAAGAGCCCGAGCGCATCCTTGTTCTCCAGCTCCTGCCCACGTCCATTGTACTGCGTCACTTCCTGGGTAGCGGTCCACCCGGCGATGTTCTTATACCACGCATGATCCTGGTTGCGGTAGAGGGGTGAGAACGTGGTGTAGACCCCATCATGCCGCACGTCGGTGTTGTGGTCGTAGGTGGTGCGCTGTCGGTCGGCGAGCCACACATCCTGTTTCCACACGCGCCACACGCCCTTACGGTCCAGCAGCCAGTCGTTCTGCACTTTCTCCGGATCCACGCATCCGCATTCCGTGCGCCAATCCGAGCTGTATTCGGTGGCCTTAACATCGAGCAGGTTCGCATACACGTTGCCGCTCTGCAGGCCGAGCAGGGGATCGGACTTGAGCGTCATGCTCATCATGTCCAGGTCCTGCATGTTCCGGTGGCCCGATCGCACGACCTTGCCGGTCCAGTTGCCGGTGAAGTCCGTGCCGTCGTCCTTGATCACGTGCACGGTTGCAGGACCCACCTCATCCACCCAGCCGCGGCGGGCTGTGCCGCCGCTGACCAGCGCGAGCTCATCCCCTGCAACGAAGAAGTTCCGCGCGTTGGGCACGCCCGCAATACCGGAGGTAAAAGCGAAGTCCATTTGCACGCCCATGTTCAGGTACGCCGGACCCATGGCATCGTGGTACCAATAGGCGGGGAACCGCATGGCGTAGACCGGATCATTGAACCCATTGATCACACGCGTAAGCAGCACGCCGCCCGTGGTGGCATCATAAGCCAGGTTCTCTGTGGTCACCTTCGATCCGTTCTCGGTATGCGTGATCTCCGTCAACAGCCCGAACCGATGGATCCGCTTGACGAGCACACCGCTCTTGAACTTGGTGCTGGAAGACGAGAACCGGGGCAACACCACGGGCACGAAGCCGGGTACGATGGCCGCCCAGATGGTCTCCAGATTGAGCTCCGCACCACCGGAGGTGGACGAGCTGACGAACTCGCGCATGTCGGCCAGGAACTCGTATTGCCGCCCGATCTGCGCGCGACCGATGTTCCCTTGCGGGTCGATCACGGTCGCTCCGTTCGTTAATCGACCGCTGCCATCCGTTCGTGTGGCATAGGTGTAATCGGTGATGGAGATCGCTTGATCGCTGCCCTGCGGATAGACCGATACGCGTTTCTGCTTTCCATGCATATCGTTCGTTTCCACGGTGAAGCCCTGGCTTGTGAACATGTGGTCCCGCTTGCGGAAACCAAGCAAGGAAAGCAGGTCCGGGGTGTTGCGCTTGGGCATGGCCATCAACCCCGTCCGCGCCGTGATGGTCGGGAAATCATAAGCCGTGTAGAACTCGTTCACCACCGTTCCTTTCCCCTGGGTCGTTCGTACATCCCCCGAGACCGCATCCGGGAAATAGTCGGAGACGATCACCTTGGAATAACCGACCACCGGACTCGGGAACATGGATTCGCCGAAAGGCTCCTCTTGGTAGAAGCGCTCATCCGGCGTGAGCGGTGCGTTCGGCTTCTCGCCGTAGACGGGCATGCGCCAAGGGTTCTCGTCAGCGCCGCTCATAGGCTCGAACGCGGCCACACCGAACGAACCGTTCTCGTCCCGGTAGGTGTATACCTGTCCATATTCGGTGGCCTTGTCCGTTTCACTAGGTTCCATGGAACCCCAATTGTCCCGGATGTGCACGCTCTTCACGCGATAGCCACCACCCATCTTGCGGTGATCGGGATCGTTCAGGCGGATCCAGCTCTTGGCTTCATCGGCTGAACGACACAGTAGACCACGACCATCGAGCGTGGCGTTGGGACCGTGGAAGAAATCACCGACGCCGGTAACGAAGCCCGTGACCGAACTGATCATATCGTAGAAGAACGTCTCCGTACCGGTCTCACCATCGTCCATGGATGGTGCACCCGGATGCACACGGTCCGGATAGTTCAACTGCAAATGCTCCAACGCACTCCGGTAGAGTGGATCGACATCCGTACTGGAACCCTCATCCACTGGAACAGGGTCGAGCACGATCCATCCGAACGGATGCAGGGGATCGGAATTATCCACCCCGTGCTCACCTTCCTTGACACGAGCATATCCGGACACATAGTCCCAATGGCCCGGGAAGACTTCCACGTTGATCCGGTAGTAGAGTTCGCCTATGCCGGCGAACAGGCGCTGGTCCAGGTCTGCTGTATATTCTTCAGGTGAAAGGGCGAAATAGACCTTGTTGTTGTCGCGTATCTGTGTAGGCAGGTCCGGAGCACTCCCTGACTCACTGCTCGTTCCAGTAAGCTTGAACATGCGCATGGCGGGCTTGTTCTGCACGTAGGCATAGTCGTCCGCCTCATAATCCACGACGATCGTGCCACCGGATGGAAGGATGATGTGCGTGAGCGCCCACGGAGCCGCGTTCGCATCCGCCGTGGCGCTGGCCTGTTCCGCGTAAGGAAAATCAAGGCTGCTCAGGGAAGGGTCTTCCGGCTTGTAGTTGCCCCAACGGTCCTGCGCCAGCGCAGCGTAGGACGGGTTGGGACCATTGTAACCGAAGTAATACGGCGTGGTGATGCCCAGATCCGAACCACCATAGGTGAACCACACCTTCACCAAGGTGAGCTTCGCATGGGCCAGGTTCTCTGCATCCGCTACGGAAGTGCTTGTAGGCGTGCCGGGGCACAACGTGTAGCGATAGTCGAAATGGACCGTTTTGATCGGTACCGCGGTGGTCGGGTGCGCGATGTAACCGCTCCGCTCGTAGAGCTTGATGGTCTTCAGATAACGTTGCTCCATAGCGGTGTTCACCGTTCCATCCTCGTTCACGCCATGCGCGTCCAGGCGCGGCGGATCGGCGTGGTGGATGATGTCGTTGAGCTCGAAGACCGCGATGAAGTTGCGGCTCTCGATCTTGTCCAAGTACCAGATCTCCTTCTCCCCGTAGGAATAGGTTGCCTTGTCATCGTAATTCTCCGCCAGCATGCACCGCTCGAAACGGGCCTTGGCGTCATCCCCATCGACCGAAGGAGTGCGCCACGGAAAGGACTCGACGGTCCGGGTATAGGAGAACTTGGTGTAGTTGCCTAGATCGCCCTGGCTGGGGCCCCGCGTGTCGTCCACATCCGAGTAGTCGTTGGACAGGATGGAGGTGAGCAGGAAGGAATACGCGTAGGGTGGTGTGCTGGAGCAGGAATAGTAGTGTTCGCGCCCACTTGCATTGTCGGTCGAGTTCTCGGTGCTCGTATAGTCGACATTACCGGAAGCATCGGGTAGATGGTCCTCCACGTTGAACTCCACATCACGTTGAACCACGTTGTAGGCCGGGATGCCATAGATCGAACGGCTGCCATCCTTGGCCGTGATGGTGACCTCGCTCATCTGGTCCTTGGGGAACACGTTGCCATAGGCGGCCAGCACGGCAGCATGGTCCGGCGGTGGTTCTACTCCAAAATGATCCGCTTCGTCGTGCGTAAGGAAGGAGAACAGTTGCGCGCGCGGTTCACGCTTTTGGCGGTAGTTCAACTGCGGAAGACCGTAGTTGACACCGCCGCCCTGCGTGAGGGCAGTTCCCAGGGTGACATTCGTCATGCCAGATTCATTCATCGCGAAGCGCATAGGGCGATCCTCCTGCATGGCGTTCCAAAGAGTGGAATCCTCCTCCAGCGTGGGCTCATTGGCTTCACGGAAAAAGACCGGTTCCAACGCCAGGGGCTCCGCCGCCTTGTACTTCAATCGTTGTCCGGCCCCATTACCACTGAGCCAATCGCCAGAAGTGGACGTGTTGGTGTTGACCAGCACATTGCCCCCCACGTGTGCGATGAACCCCGCACCGAACTCCAGACCAGCTGACCCTCCCGACCCGGTGGAGCTGTTGGACGGATCGAACACGTGGCCGACCTCGCTGCGATAGGGCCTGTAACTGCCGGAAACGCCCTGCCCAGTGGCGGTGAACACATCGTTCGTGGTGGAGGCGATGCCCAGCGCAGTGCGGTCCGCGCTGTAGGGCCCATCCTTCTCACGATTGAAATCCAGCAGCGCGTTCGACACATCCTGACCGCGGCCCATGTACAGATAACCATAGGCCGGCTGAGTGATGTTGGACAACCGCAACTTCTGGCGGCTGTAGAACGCTCCCATGGTCATGTTCGGATGCCCACCGTTGAACTCGGGACCGAGCGTGAAATTGAACGAGAGCGACAGGTTGTCCATCGGCACGGAGACCTGTGGCGAATACGTGGGCGAGCCGAGGTCGAACGTGGTACCCGCACGGTCGCTTCCGGAAAAGGTCTTCTTTGAGGCCCCTGCTCCCGTAGAACGGATCGTGCTGCCCACCGCGCCGAAGGACATGTTGGTCAAGCCCTTTTGCGAATCGAGCGTGAGGCCGAAGTTGAGCCCTGCGCGCAATGTCTTGGTGTCCCGCTCACCGACCTTTGAATCAAAGCCGATCGTTGGGCGTAGCTGCAACCCACGATTCGAGTGCGAGGTGAGGCCCAACCCCGCTGTCATGCGCGTGTTGCCATGGATGGTGGAGCGCATGGAGAGGCTGAAGCTGGTCTCGAACTCGGGCCCCGTATAGTTGTTGAAGCTGGGCGTGACACCCAAGGAGCCGTTCTCCTCTTCCACACCGAAGAGCTGTAGGCCCACGTTGTACATCAATCCGAAGGTCCTGTTCGGACGCATCCCCATTTTCCGGGTGATGTACTCACCGCTGAAATCATCCGGTAGGCCGCGCAGATTGCGGTTGACCACGCCTGGGTTGATGTTCCAACCCAGGCCGACCCAGGAAGCCTCCTGGTCCATGCCCACACCTCCCTGGTAAAAGAGGTTGACCGGATAACCTTCCACATCGAGCAAGGGAATATTGTAGGACATGTCCCCCGTAAAGAGGTCCACCATGTCCGGTGCTCCGGCGGGCTGGAACGATTGCACCTCCGGCTGGGAGGGTCCGGTGCTCAATGCAAAAGCAGCGGTGGGCGCCACCACTTGCAGCAGCATGAGCGTGGCAAGGAAGGAAGCGATAGCTCGTTTTCGGCCGTTCATGGAATGGACGATGAAGTGGTATCCGGCAATAGGGATGCGAATTGTTCGAAAAGCCGACCGTCGAAATGGAACATGAGACCGCCCTCAGGCTCCAGCCCAGGACTACGTAGGATCACCGTGCGGTCACGTTCATCCTGCGGGCGATCAAAGCCAAGCATGATCTCACGGTAAGGTGACATGGCCGGCAAGGACTCCACATGTACAAATGCGCAAGGCACGGTATCCACCCCAAGCACTTCGCAACAACCGCTGCGCAGATGTTCCCACGCTTCACCGGGATCGGTGCCAGCAGCAGGCGTGAACCGTAGGAAATAAAGTTCGGAAGAGCGCAAGTGCGCCGTCCGTTCACGCAGCGCCCTATCGCTCAATGAGGCATCCCCTTGTTCCATGCAAGCCGCACAGAGTGCCGGCCTGTACTGAAGTTGGAACAACCCCGCGCTGGTGCGGCGTTCCACGATAAAACCCTTCCCTGCGTCAGACATCCAACGTGCAACATCCTTGCAGTCCTTCGGTCTTCGGTCATTGGACCGGGATGCGCTCAGGTCATTTCCTTCATCATCAGCTCCCGGTGCGTGTTGTGCTAGGTCACAAGCAACAAACACACATATGACCGAAGCGAACAGGTACGTCCGGGGACGCACGATAGCACAGGCCTCGAGGAGAAAGCGCATGTGGACCGCGGATCAACGTGGCAGGTGGAACTTCAGGTTGTAGCGCCGTCCTCCTTCATCCGCAACGGCTAGCTCGTAGTAGCCAGGATGTAGCGCATAGGGCGACAGGTCCAGTTCATACAGGTTGACCCCGATACTCTTCGGATCCGTGCCCTCGCTCGCCTGTTGCTCCTTATCGTCCTGAACGTGCGGATGCACCAATTGGCGATCCTTGTCGATGATGGAGCAACGCATATGCGAGGCAGCGTATGCCTCATCATAGCGGAAATAGATCCGACCATCCGTGGCTTCATAGATCGCACCCGGTGCTTGGTGTCCGAGCAGCACATACTTGTTCGGTAGTCGGGGATCGTTCTTCCGGATACAGAAGCGCCACGGCTCCGCGCGATCCAATACACGCGCGACGTCCATACGCTCTACTTCCCACGCATAGCATTTGCCAGGCTCCAGGTCCGGTATACCAAAGGGATAAGGGACCGTGCGTTCTTTCACGTGAGGCAATATGAACAGCGGGCGTTCGGAGGCCATCGCCTGTGCTGCGTTCTTGCCGGACGGCGCAGGACAAAGCACTAATCGCACATCGGCCGTGCCCATCGCGCTAGGACCACCGCTCATCGTCCAAGTGAGGGCTGGACGAAGTTCATCGACGGTGTCTCCATCCCACGGCCTCACGAGGTCCAGATAAAGCAGGTCCTCTACATCGAGCCCATCGCAGAGCTCATCCTGCAGTTCGCCACTGGACGATCGCAATCGGAAACAATACGTGTAGTGTCCATCCGGTAATCGCTGGAATTGCTCGATCGCCTGCCCGGTGGTCGAAGCGGACACAGAATAAGATCGCATTTGTGCCTGGTCCGCGGTGATGATCGAAACACCGGGTGACACCAGGAGGTCGGTGGTACGGAAGGAAAGGACCAGATCACCCTTGCTCGTACGCACTTCACCCTCCAGGGTAGCGCGTACTGCTTCACCGGGATCGTTCAGTGTGACCTGGAAGAACGTTCGTGCGGTCATCATGCGCTCGAACAGTTGTGCGCTTTGCACGGTGACCTGCGCGTCCGCGTGTGGTCTGCAAACAAGCAGGCCGGTGGTATAGAGGACGCTGAGAAGGATATTGCTTCGATGCATCATGATCTACCACGAATAGATAAGACTACAAGACCAAGTATAGATGGACGATCGATCCCTAATTGTTAAATCTGAAAGAAGTAGATCGGATCGTGAATAACTCATTCCGCGAAGTGCGAGCCGCACCGATCGCGTAACGTTCCGCTGCATTGCGACCGACCATCCACAACGATGTCCGCTTGGCACTTGTACACCGGCCTCAGCTTCCCATTTCTGTACAACGGTCCAACGCAGCCAGAACGAAAGGTTGCTCACCGGAGCGGCGAGCGTGTCCGCATAGTTCTTCAGTGCGCTCCAGAGCACACGGCCTTGCAGATGGTCGCCGGAGCGAACGACGAGCGAGGCGGAACCGTTCAGCGCCTGTTGCGCATTGCTTCCACTAGCAGTCCACGTGTACATACCTATATCTGCTGTCGCGGTCATGTTCAACCGACCCCAGCGTCGATCGACATCACCACCGAGCGACGCGGACGTGGTGCGACCGATCAGTGTCGGTCCATCAGCAACGCGTGTATAGGTGACCATGGGTAGGTACATCGCACGCAGCGTCACCTTTCGCGATGGTCTGAAGTTCACCTGCACTTGTGCCCGCTTCAGGTCCACTGTGCTTTGTCCTTCACCCGGTGGTGTGCGCTGCTCCAGCACATAGCGCCCTCGTACTTTCCACGCTTTGCCGAGCGAACGGCCCAGCCGGGCTTCCGCTGCCCGGGAGCCATTGCGGATGAACCCCATGCCCATGCTCTCGAAATCCGATGCGATGGTCCGTCCCTCCAGGTCCACGTTCATCCCCGAGCGTTCGAACTTCGACGACCATATCACCTTGGCGGCCATGTTGCGGCCGTTGCCCCGCTGGAACAGATCGCTCACGTTCCCAGTGCCTTCCTCCGTATCACCAGATCCAGGTACCGTGAGCGAACGTGCCACGACCGCCCGTACCAAATGCCCTGGTCGTATCTCCAGTCCCAGGTCCGCTTCGATCACATGGTTGCGCCTGGTCCCCGGATCTAGTAGGGAGCCATCATAGCCAAGCGGGATATCCGCGCGTTGACCGAACAAATAGCCAAGGTGGACATGCGAATGTTCCGGCGCTCCGAAGCCGGCGCGCACCGCCGTGATGTTACGAGAGGTCAGGTCTCGGGTGTCAGCGAGGAACAAGCTCCGCTGCAAGGTCTCCAACTGGGAACGTACCCGATCCGTTGCCATCCAGCTGTCATCGAAGCTGCGGCCTTTGTCCAGGGAGAAGTACAGATCATTGCGCGAGTAAGCGAGCGAGACCCCTTGGAACGTGATGCCATTGATGAGGAACTCCGAAGAGGTCGGGCTGCAGCTTCCGATATCGAAGTGTTCGATGCCACTGAGCAATCCGCGCACCCCGCTGGTCTTGTCCTTCGCCGCGTTCATGAAGGCGGCCGTGCGTTGCCGTTCACGCTCGGCCGTCGCGATGGCTTCATCGACCTGGCGCAGCTCCTCCTCTGTCCCGTTCACCATGTGCTGCAGACTGTCCACATCCAAATGGGAGGGTCCCGGCACCGCTGAGATACTCGGTGTGGTCAGCGCCGTGTCCGTGTCCGGAGTTGGTAGTGCAGGTGCTGCCAGGGTCGTATCCTTTACTAAGGTGTTCTGTGCTGCTTGCAACTTGTACAAGGCCGCGCGCCACGCGCGATAGCGGACCGCGCGCTGATCTCGAAGTGAATCGAGCCGGACATCCTGATCATGAAGCGAGACCGCATCCGTTACTTGCGCGCCACGCAGCAGCTTGTCGCGGTCCAACGTGAGCCGTATGCTATTGCGTTGTCCGCGCAACGGCACATCCGTACCCAGGTCGAAAAGCACTTGCAAAGGGATCGTGCCTACGGAGAATCCTACCTGCCCTCTGGCGAATGCGTTCAGGTCGTTCAGGCCGGGGGTCGAATAAGGGAGCGCACCTTGGATACCACCCACCTCTACCATACCTGCAGCGCGTCTCTGCTGGAACGGGTTCTTCAGTGGCAGATCCGCTTTCTCCTCACGTAGCATGTTCGCCACGGCCTTGCTTTCACTATCGATCTTGAACGGTATGCTGGGCACGGCAGCACCCCCTGCGGCATGCACGCTGTCCGCATAGCTTCGAGCGAACTGTTGCGAAGTATCTGTGCGCGTGCTGTCACCGATGGACTGCGCCTGTGCCGTCCGCGCGATGCAGAATACCGTCAAGCACAACAACGATAAACACGAATGCATGGAAATACGGATACATGTCAAGTATAGCGCTGTCCAGCGCCTTCGCTATTTATTGTGAATAAAGGATCAGTGACCTCAACGCGAACGATGCTCGGATTCCTGCCTTATCCGATCATCGATCGAACGAAGACAAGAAGACCTTAACCCTGCGCCCCGGCGAACTCCTTCCAGAAGCTAACGATGCGCTTGCGGAAGAAGAGGAAGAGCAGCACGTACGGCACGATCATCAGCAGGATGATGCCCTTGTTGAGCCCCTCGCCTACAGGCTGTGCGCCGCCGAAGGCGTTGCCGTTGCTCTGCTGGCCGTTCTCGGCCACGGCCTTGCACATGGAGCAGCCTTGCGCGAGCAGGTCGGCCGGCAGCAGGCATACAAGCACTACCACGGCCAGGACGATGAGCAGGCGCGACCTCATGGCTGCGAAGTTACCTGCTCCTTGGGCGGCGTGGACGGTGCATCCGCATAGTAAGGCGCGCACATCAGGTACACCACCACGCCGGTGATGCTCACGTAGAGCCAGAGCGGCAGGGTGATCTTGGCGATCTTCCGGTGCTTGTCGTAGCGGGCGCTGAGCGCGCGGGACAGCGTGATGAGCACCAGCGGCACGATCACCGCGGCGAGCAGGATGTGCGACAGCAGGATGGGGTAATACAGCCAGCCGAACGCGCCGCCGTACTTCACCGAGGGGAAGGTGGCGTGCTGCAGGATGTAGCTGACGAGGAAGAGCGCGCTCAATGCGACAGCGAGGTACATGAGCCGGCGGTGGCGCGTCACCTGCTTGCGGATGATCGCCCACCAGGCCACCGTGAGCACGATGGCGCAACTGCCGTTCAAGAAAGCGTTCAGCTTGGGAAGCGTGCTGGACGAAAGCGTGCCGAGCGAAAAGATGTTCGGGCCCAGGTAGAGGAACGCGACCACACCGATCAGGAAGGCGCTGAGGCCCCAAACGACGAGGTTGGCCTTGCGCTGCGAAAAGGTGGCGGGTGGATCGTTCATGCTCCCTTGGCCTCCTTCTGCTGCTTCATGCGCTGGTGCTCTTCCTTCAGGAGCATCTTCAGGTCCACGACCAGGCTATCCACGCTGCTGGTGCTGGTCCCGTCATAGGCGCCGCGGACGTGATGTCGCATATCGACGAGCACGAACGAAGGCGAATGAACGAAACGCTCGGCCGCCGTGCTGTCCGTATTCGGACCCGCACTTAAGAGGTAACCTTCGTTGCCCTGACGATAGATGGTCTTCGCATCACCGGTCAGGAACTTCCAGCGCGTGGTGTCGGCCTGGAGCTTGCGCGCATATTCACGCAGCACGTCGGGTGTGTCGTGTTCAGGGTCCACCGTGTGGCTCAGGAACACCACTTCATCGAAGGCGGGGTCGTCCAGTTTGAACTGCAACTGCTGCATCTCGGCGCTCATGCGTGGACATTGGCTCCCACAACGCGTGAAGATGAAATCCGCGATCACGACCTTCCCTTCGATGTCCTTATCCGTGAAGACGCGGCCGTTCTGGTCCAGGAAGGCGAAGGGAGGAACGGTCCAATAGGTCGTATCACCAGGTCCGTTCACTTCCTTCTGACCGAGGTATGGCAGGGTCTTGAACGTGTGCTTCCCCGTACGCATGAATAGGAAGCCGACGGGCACGATGCCCAACAGGATGCACAACAGAACGATCTTCCTACGCTTGCTGGCCGGTGCCGGAGATACGTTCACTGGAAGAGCTGCAGCATCCGGTCCACGTAATTGGACTCCCAGATGGCGATGAAGATCAGGTACAGGATGAACAGCGCGTACGGCATCAGGATGATGCTGCGGATGTTGCGCCGCTCATCGCCCAGGTGCATGAAGGTCATCACGATGTAGGTGGCCTTCACCAAGGTGAGCACGATAAAGGACCACTTCACCCAGTGCCACGCGCCGGGGAACCACATGCGCCAGAACACGCCCAGGCTCACTTCGAACACGGTGATCACCGTAAGCAGTACCGTAACGAAGTAGATCTTCTTGCGGATCTTCTTGCCCTCGCTCTCGCTGTGGTGTGCGTCGAGGCTGTATTCGATGATGTCGTCGCGCTCCATGGTCAGACGAGGTAGAAGAAGGTGAACACGAACACCCACACCAGATCCACGAAGTGCCAGTAGAGGCCGGCCTTCTCCACCATCTCGTAGTGGCCCCGGCGGTGGAAGACCCCGCGGATGACCATCGTGAGCACGATGAAGTTGATGATCACTCCGCTGAACACGTGGAAGCCGTGGAAGCCCGTGATGAAGAAGAAGAAGTTCGCATAGGCCGGCGGACCGTACTCGTTCTCAATGATGCCACCGCGGCCCCAGGGAGGCATGGCGCCATGCACGTAGCTCACGCGCTTGGCCCAGATCGCTTTCGCCTCTTCGCCTTCGATCTCCTCACCTTCGTTCGTTTCCGCACCGGCCACCTGGTGCATCGTCACCGCCTCCACCTTCACCAAGTGGAAGCCCGCAGCTTCCGACGGGTTCTCGGTGTCGTGCTCATCATTGTGCACCATGTACTTGCCGCCATCGGCCGTGATGATGTAGCCCCCACTGCCGTGGATGAAGTGGCTCCACTCCCACGCTTGCGAGCCCACGAAGAAGGCCCCGCCGAGCACGGTCAGGAACAGCCACTTGATCACGCCTTTCTTGTCCATCCGATGACCGGCCTCCACGGCCAGCACCATCGTCACCGAGCTGATGATGAGGATGAAGGTCATCAGCGCCACGTACATCAGCGGATAGCTGCCGTGCAGCCACGGAAGGGCGCGGAACACCTCTTCGCCTACGGGCCAGGCCACGCCGGGCGCGAGGGAATGGCGGGCGAAGCCGTAGGCCACCAGCAAGCCGCTGAAGGTCAAGGCGTCGGACACCAAGAAGAACCACATCATCATCTTCCCGTAGCTCACGCTGAACGGGGAGCGCCCACCGCCCCAAAGGACGTCGTTGCTCAGTGCCTTGCTCGCTTCTCCGGACATGGTCGGAATTTCGTGCGCAATGTTAATGAACGAACGCCAAGAACGAAAGGAGGACGACCCACAGACCGGCCAGGAAGTGCCAGTAGAGCGCGCCGGCCCAGAGGCCCACGTTATCATCGGCCGTGTAGCGGCCGCGTAGCGCCATCACTGTGGTGATCAGCAGGGCCAGCAGCCCGAAGGCCACGTGCGCCACGTGCGCCGCGGTGAGGACATAGAAGTACTGACTGGCCCCGTTGACGTACTCGGCCATCTCGGCGTTCAACGGGTGGGCATGGGCCGCATCGTCGGGCATGAAGTACAGCGAGTCCACCCGCACGAGCAATTGGTGGCGGTGTTCCACGGTGAAGTCCGTGCCGTACGCACCCGTCGGCTGTAGCACGTTCGAGAAGCTCAGCAGGTGCCCCTGGTCGTGGAGCTGCTTCCAGCCTTTGTACTGGCTGGCGGTGAAAGCGATGCCGAGCAGGAAGCTCAGTACCAGCCACGCCGGGGCGGCCTTCGCGCGGCCCTTCCGCACGGCGGTGAACGCCAGATGCACGAACACGCTGCTCAGGAGGATGATGCCCGTGCTCCAGTAGAAAGCGCGCGGGATGCGGATGTGCACCCAGTAATCCGAGCTGCCCTTGCTCACCACGTAGGCGCTGAGCAGAGAGGCGAAGATCATCACGATGGAGAACAGCACCAGGAAGGTGATGTTCCGGCGGGCCTTGGTCCGTATCGTTCGTTCGTTCGGGGAGATCGCGGTCATGCCTTGTCGAGCACGTAGGCCAGTTGCACCACGGGGAGGTAGAGGAAGCTGGCGAACATGAGCCGCTTCGCGTCGCGCTTGTCCAGCGTGCGCATCAGGCGCATGGCCTGCAATAGCATCCACAGGCCCAGCACCAGGGCCGTGCCCGATGCCCACAGGCCGGTGAGGCCGAACACCCCGGGCAGCAGGCCCACGGGGATCATGAACAGCGTGTACAGCACGATCAGGAAGGCGCTGTACCGATCACGCCCGCCACGCGAGGGCAGCAGGTGGTAGTTGGCCAGCTTGTAATCGTCATGCAGCACCCAGGCGATGCTCCAGAAATGGGGGAACTGCCACATGAACTGCATGGCGAAGAGCAGTCCGGGGCCAAGGCCGAAATGGCCCGTGGCGGCCACGAAGCCCAGCATCGGCGGGAAGGCGCCGGGGAAGGCACCGACGAACACCGCCCACGCGCTGAACTTCTTCAGCGGTGTATACAGGGCCACGTACATGAAGAGCGAGAGCAGGCCCAGGATGCCGGTGAGCGGCCCAAAGACCAACCAGAGCACCAGCGTGCCCAGGGCACCGGCCAGCGTGGAGACGATCCAGACCTCGGTAGTGCTGAGCGTGCCGCGTACGAGAGGGCGTGAAGCCGTGCGTTGCATGCGGCTGTCCGCCTCCACCTCGAGCAGCTGGTTGAGGGCGTTGGAGGCGCCGGTCACGAGCATCCCCGCCAGGGCCAGCAGCGCTGCATCAGCGAGTTGGAACCCGCCTTTGGGTATGCCCATCCAGTAGCCGAGCACTGCGCTCACCACCACCAACGACGTCAGGCGCAGCTTGAAGAGCGCCGCCACCTCCTTCAGCTTCAGCACCAGGCCGGTGCGGGCGGCATATGTACCGGGACGTTCCAAACCGGGCGCGAAAGTACCGAACGAAGCGTTCCGTCGATCAGTTCAGCGTGTAGCGGACCGTCTGGAAGGGATGCCGCTCGCGCAGGTTGGCCGAAAGCCCGATACGGACATAGTTCGTCTGCAGGCTTTTCCCGATCTCCGGCTCCTGCGAGCGGAAGGTCCAGGCCAGCTCGAGCATGAGGCCGGAGCGGGGGTCGATGATGCGACCCAGGCAGAGTTCGCTCTGCAGCACGGTCACGTGCGAGGGTTCGCCCAGGAAATAGCCGTAGTTGGACCAGGCACCCACTTGCAAGATGGGGCGCGACACTTCAGGCAGGAAGATGTTGTTGCCGTAGCTGCTGTGCGTGTCCGAACTGGTGTCCTGCCCCATGAGCGCGTAGCTCACCACCTCGCTCAAGTACCAGTTGCCCTTCCGCCATTCCACCTGGCCCAGCGCCTCCCAGAAGTTGCTGCCATACGGATGCGCCAGCGGCTGGCCGTGGTGGGTGTAGTTCTGGCGCGTGTCCTGGTGCGTGTACATGAACGGCCGCACATAATCGAACTCGCCACGCGCAGTGAGCCCTTTGTGGCCGAGCACATCATGCGCGATCACGCCCGCCTGCACGCCCTGCTTGTTGGCGTACCAGCCCTGGCCGGCCCGCACGTTGCGCAGCAGGAACTCGTCGAGCATCAGCTGGCTATAGAGCAGGACGTCGTGCCCCACCTTCACGTTCAGCGCGAAGCCGAGCAGGGCATTGTCCGGTGAACCCAGGCCGAACTCGACCGGCCGGTAGAAGATCACCGGGTCCACATAGTTCAGATCGAAGCCCCGCGGGTACCTGGGGTCGTTGTCCTGCCACACGATGGCCTCGAACAGTCCGGCATTCACCCGCTTGCTGATGTTCCAGCTGAGGTAGTGCATGCTGGTGAACTTCTTCCCGACGCGCGTGGGGTCGCCGCCCGAGCCGCGGATGTCGTCCATCAGCGTGAAGAGGTTCACGTAGCGGATGTGCCACGCGGTGGTGGTGATGCGGAAATAGGGATAGCTGTAAGCCTCGTCGCTAAGGAAGAGCGAGCGGTAGCCTTCGCCGATGAAGTTCTTCCCCTTGCCCAGCGTGAGGTGGAAGTGATCGCCGGCCTTGTAGTCGGCCCAGGCGTTCCAATCGTAGTGCGTGCGCGCTTCCCCGGGATCGCCTTCGGCCCACCCTTCGCCGGGCACCACGTGCGTGGCGCGTGCCGCGCTGTCCAAGTAGTCCGGCAGCGTTTCGTTCCAGCCCTGGATATCGGCATGGAAGGTCAGCCTTGGCGTGGCGTTCCACTCGAGCCAGCCGCCGAGGCCGGCACGGTACTTCATCGCGTCCTTGTCGTTGGTGGAAGCGCCCACCAAGGCATCCACCAACGGACCGCCATGCCAACGGTGCGTGGGATCGGTCATGCGCTGCAGCCAGGGCAATAGCGCGGGTGGCACGGCACTATCGGCCTTGGGCAATTGCGCGAGGTCTTCCTGGAGATAAGGCCGGATCGCTGAGTGGCCCAGCGCACCGTAGTGGTGCATGCGGGCGGTCCAGGGCGCATCCACGGTGCGCGAGAGCGGCAGGTAGCCCTGCTGCGCAGATGTGGCGAGCGCGCAGAGCGCGGCCAGACCGAAGGACCAGCTCCTCATGCAGCCTTGCGAAGCGGTATGGCGAAGGGCAGCATGGCGAGCAACAGCGCCGCGATGCCGAGGATGAGCAAGCCCTGATTGGGCACCTGGTCACGCGTGACCAGGCATAGGCCGATGATGATCACCGAATACAGGTAGAGCATGCCCGTGGTGCCGCGGTGGCCGAGCCCGAGGGCCATCAAGCGGTGGTGGATGTGGTTCTTGTCCGCGTTGAAGGGCGAGACCCCACGGGCGGTGCGCACGACGAAGATGCGGAGCGTATCCACCAGCGGATAGGCCACGGTGGCCATGGCGAAGAGCGGCGTAGGCACGGTGCGGAGCCAGTTGGGCAGCTGGCTCGTGTCGTGGTCCACCACGCGCATGGCCAGCACGCTCAGGATGGCGCCGATGATCAGCGATCCGCTGTCGCCCATGAAGATCCGCGCCGGATGGAAGTTGAACACGAGGAAGCCGAGGAGCGCGCCGGCCAGCACGAAGGCGAGGATGGAAAGGGCCACGTCACCGGCCCAGAACAGCCAGAAACCGAACGTGAGCGCGCTGATGAGCCCGATGCCACCTGCCAGTCCGTCCACCCCGTCGATCAGGTTGAAGGCGTTCACCATCACCACATAGGTGAAGAAGGAAAGCGCGATGCTGATCTCGTTGGACACGCCGTACACGCCGAAAAGGCCATGCATGTCGCGGATGCGCACGTCGCCCATCACCACCAGGATGTAGCCCACGATCACGTGCCCCACCAGCTTCTTCACGGGGGAAAAACCGATGATGTCATCCTTGACGCCCAGGAAGAACAGCAGCACCATGGCCGCGATCATGAACTTGAAGAGCTTGTACGAGCCGCATGCACCCACGCAGTCGCCCGAACCGGTGAACGGACCGAAGGGCCCTTGCAGCGGGAACCAGATCGCGTAGGAAAAGATGACCGAAGCGAAGATGATGATGCCGCCGATGGTGGGGATGCTGCGGCTGTGCAGCTTGCGCTCCTCGGTGGGCTCGTCCACGAGGTGCTTCATCCGCGCCACCTTGATCAGCACCGGCATGGTGAAGAGCACCACCACGAACGCCGTGAGCGCGCCCAGTAGCACCATGTACGCGTTCTCCTTGACCATCACGACGTTCAAAGATCGTAATACCGGTTGAAGAGGCCCGTGCGGATGCCGGCACTGAGGATGTTCGCCGGCAGCAGGCCCACCCCTTCCGGGGTGACCGAACGCCACGACCACCCCAAGAAGATCTGCAGGTTCGTGTGCGGGTTCATGCGGTACGCCAGGTTCACGTCGATCCACGTCCGCTGCTGCGCCACGGTCTGGGTAGATCCGGTGCCGGGCAGATCGTTCTGGAAGATGCTGCCGCCGGAACGCGACGTGGCGGCGGTATCCAGCCGCAGATCGGCGAGGCTCACCTGGACCTTGGCCCAGAAGCGCTTGCCCAGGTCCACATCAACGATGCCCACAGCTTCATTGTAACCGGTGCCGAGCGGGCCGGCGAGCGGCTGGCCATCGTGCACGTAGTTCATCCGTGCATCGTTCGTGGTGTAGGCGAAGGGCGCCACGCTGTTGTATTCCAGCAGCAGGTGCACCTCGTGGCGCAGCACGCGATGCCACCATTGTGCGCCCACCTGCCAGGCATTGCGGTCGTTGTCGGGATCGTCCAGCGCGTACTGCCCATAGAGGAAGAGCCGGTCCATCAGGCGCCACTTCAGGTCCAGGCCTACCAGCTGCTTGTTCGGGCCATGGAAGCCATGCACGATCGCGTTCAGGCCGATCAGCGGGTTCAGCTCCATCGCATCATAGGAGCGCACCCCGCCGATGGTGTCCACGTTGTTCCAGAGCGTGGCTTCGAACAGGCCCAGCTGCACGGGGCCCAGGTTCATGCTGAGGTGGTGGAACGAGGCCCGCTTCCAGTAGAAGAGCGATTCGGCCGCGTCGCTCGTGGGCAGGCGGTTCGCGTCGCCGAGCATCTGCAGCTTGGCGTGGATGATGGTGTACTGAAAGCGCTTGTTGTTGGTGAGCGCGCTCAGCTTCACGAAGGGATAAGTGCTCGTGTTGTCGCTCAGCAGCATCGAACGATAGCCGTTGCCCACGAAGTGGCGGCCCTGGCCGATCTGCGCGTTCAGCCACGGGCGCGGCGACCAGCTCAGGTCCGCCGTGGCCCAGGCGAAGTCGAGCCCGCGCGTGTTGAACGATTTGACGCGGCCCTGTCCGGGCATGATACCCTGTGCCTGCGCATACTGGCGCAGGTATTCCGGCAGGAAGGCCTGGTTCTCACGGAAGGCGGTCTGGAACGAGAGGGTAGGTCCGATGTCCGCCGTGATCCAAAAGCCGCGGCCGTTGTGGCTGAGGTCGCGCGCGTCCTTCTCTCCCACGCTCTCGCGCAGGTCCTGCCCGGCCTGGAAGTCGAGCAGCGCATCCACCGTCGCGTGGAAGTCGCCCTCGCGCACTTCTACGAGGTGCGACTTCAGGAGCTTATCGAGCAGCCAGTAGTACTGCTTCGTACTGTCGACCGACCAGCCCCGCACCTGCGCTGTTTCAGCACGTCCCTGAAGGATGGGGCGCAGGCCGGTGTGCATGGTGCTGCCACGCAACGAGCCGTTGCGGTCGATACCGTAATAGACATCACGGTCGAGGGGGATCTCGTTCTGCTGGGCGAAGAGGCCCGGCGCGCTCGCCAGCACGGACGCAAGAAGGACAAAGCGCAGACGACGGACCATCCGGATCGGGCGAGGTGGCCGAAGGTAGAGAAGTGCGGCGGCCCAGGAAGTACGAAGCCCGGCATGGGCCGGGCTTCGATCGATACGATCGTTGTGCCCGCTTACACCTTCGCCAATTCGCTCGCGGCAAATTCCTTGTACACGCTGGTGATGCCTTCGCGCAAGCCGATGCGGTGCTTCCAGCCCATGTCGTGCAGGCGCGACACGTCCATGAGCTTGCGCGGCGTGCCGTCGGGCTTGCTTGTGTCCCAGTGCAGCTGGCCTTCGAAGCCCACGATGTCCTTGATCATCTCCGCGAGCTCCTTGATGGTGAGGTCCTCGCCGGTGCCGATGTTCACGAAGAGCTCGTGGTCGTAGTTGTTCAGCAGGAAGAAGCAGGCGTCGGCCAGGTCGTCCACGTGCAGGAACTCCCGCTTCGGTGAACCTGTGCCCCACACTTCCACCGTCTTCGCGCCGGTCATTTTCGCCGTGTGGAACTTGCGGATGAGCGCCGGCAGCACGTGGCTGTTGTTGAGGTCGTAGTTGTCGTTCGGCCCATAGAGGTTCGTGGGCATGGCGCTGATGTAGTTCACGCCGTACTGCCTGCGGTAGCTCTCGGCCATCTTGATGCCCGCGATCTTGGCGATGGCGTAGGGCTCATTGGTCTGTTCCAGCAGACCGGTGAGCAGGCTCTCCTCCTTCAGCGGCTGCGGCGCCAGTTTCGGGTAGATGCACGACGAGCCTAGGAACAACAGCTTCTTTACGCCCTGCTCGTAGGCGCTGTGGATGACGTTGTTCTGGATCATCAGGTTCTCGTACAGGAACTGTGCACGGAACACGTTGTTCGCGTGGATGCCGCCCACCTTGGCCGCGGCCAGCACCACGATGTCCGGCTTCTCGCTGCGGAAGAAGTCCTTCACCGCCGACTGGCTGGTGAGGTCCATCTCGCTGTGCGTGCGGGTGACGGTGTTACCGTAGCCTTCCTTATGCAGCTTCCGCACGATGGCGCTGCCCACCATGCCGCGGTGGCCCGCCACGTAGATCTTATCGCTCTTGTTCATTGGGATCATCGTTGGGGCGGGAACTTTCCCGCCCTTACTGTCGTCGTTCGGGCGCATCCTGATGCGCCCTTACAGGAGTGCCCGCCAGGGGCGATCACTCCTGCTCGTGCAGGATCTTGTGGCCGCCTTTCTTCAGGTACACGTCGCGCTTGAAGAGATCCACGTCGCTCGCCACCATCTCCTTCACTAGGGCCTTCAGGTCGTACTTGTGCTTCCAGCCGAGCACGCGCTTGGCCTTCGACGGATCGCCTTCGAGGTGGTCCACTTCCGCGGGACGATAGTAGCGCTTGTCGATCGCCACGAGCGTCTTGCCCGTCTTCTTGTCGATGCCCTTCTCCTTCTCGCCCTTGCCTTTCCACTCGAGCTTGATGCCCACTTCGGCGAAAGCCAGGTCGATGAAGTGGCGCACCGTATAGGTCTTGCCGGTGGCCAGCACGAAGTCATCGGGCTTGTCGGCCTGCAGCATCAGCCACATGCCTTCCACGTAATCCTTGGCGTGGCCCCAGTCGCGCTTGGCGTCCAGGTTGCCGAGGTACAGCGTGTCCTGCAGGCCCAGCTTGATCTTGGCAACGGCACGCGTGATCTTGCGGGTCACGAACGTTTCCCCGCGCAGCGGGCTCTCGTGGTTGAAGAGGATGCCGTTGCAGGCGAAGATCTTGTAGCTCTCGCGGTAGTTCTTGGTGATCCAGAACCCATAGAGCTTGGCCACGCCATAGGGGCTCTTCGGGTAGAAAGGCGTCTCTTCGTTCTGTGCGCGCGGCAGCACGCCGCCATACAGCTCGCTGGTGCTGGCCTGGTAGAAGCGCGTCTTCTTCTCCATGCCCAGGATGCGGATGGCCTCCAGGAAGCGGAGCGTGCCGATACCGTCGGCGTTGGCCGTGTACTCGGGCATCTCGAAGCTCACCGCCACGTGGCTCATCGCCGCCAGGTTGTAGATCTCGTCCGGCTGGATCTCCTTCACCAGGCGGAGGCAATTGACACTGTCGGTGAGATCACCGTAGTGCAGGTAGAAGGGGCGGCCCTTCTCGTGCATGTCGTGGTATAGGTGATCGATGCGGTCGGTGTTGAACAGCGAGCTGCGACGCTTCACGCCGTGCACCTCGTAGCCCTTGTTCAAGAGCAGTTCGCTCAAGTAGGCACCATCCTGACCGGTGACACCGGTGATCAGGGCCACCTTCCGTTTGCCCGTTCTGCCTGCGGCCTTCGCTTTCTTCTTCGCCATGCTTTGCGTGTGTTGGGGCAATGCATGCATCGCCCTTCTTTCTATTCAACGATGAACCATTGGTTCACCAGGTCCTGTTTGTTGTAACGCATGCGCTCGCCGGTGGTCACGTCCACCACGTCCCTGCCCGCCTCCAGAGCGATGGCATGGCCGGCGGCCGTGTCCCACTCCATGGTGGGCGCGTAACGCGGATAGACATCGGCGGTCCCTTCGGCCACCAGGCAGATCTTCAGCGCGCTGCCCATCACGATGAACGCCACCTTCCCATGCTCCTCGCGCTTGTGCCGAATGAAAGCCTCCGTGTCCGGGGACGGGTGGCTGCGGCTGGCGGCGATGGTGTACACGTCGCGTTGGTCGATCATCGGAAGGCGCTCACCGAGCGCGGCGAGTTCATACGCCGGCCGCCCGGCGAAGGTTCGAGCCCCGTTCACGCGATAAGCACCGCCACCTTTCCAGGCGAAATACAGCACGTCATGCACCGGCGCATAGAGCACTCCGGCCACCGGCGTGGCCGCGCCCAGTGTGGAAAGCGGGAGATCATCCCGCTCCATCAGGGCGATGTTCACCGTGAACTCGGCGTTGCGCTGCACGAACTCCTTGGTGCCGTCCAGCGGGTCCACCAGCCAGTAGCGGTCCCAGGCCTGGCGAGTGTCCAGGGGGACCTCCTCTCCTTCCTCGCTCAGTACGGGCAGATGGGCGGGTTGCAGGGCCTTGCGGATGGCCACATCCGCGTCCAGGTCCGCCTTCGTCACCGGTGAGCGGTCCGCCTTGCGGTCCACGGTGAAGCCTCCCTCGTACACGACGAGGATCGCCGTGCCGGCGGCGAAGGCCGCGTCCAGCGCATGGTCCAGCAGGGGCAGCAGGTCGTTCACGGGCAGCCCGCCACGGCGGGCGAGGGCGAAGGTAACCGCGTGCGATCGCGTGCGGCGACGCACCCACCGGCGGGAATGAACGATCGCGCCGGGGATCGGCAGCGGGCCTTGGTGGAAGGCATGTCCCGCTACTTTTGCGCCTTACTGCAGCAGGCAGGCCCGTCCGCCCTCATGCCACACCGCCATGAACGATCCCTCCGCCGTCGTCGAGTTCTTCCATAGTCTGCTCCGCTGGGGCGTGCTGATCGCCGTGGCCGCGGCCGGCCTCGCTGCGTTGATGGGCTACCTGCGGAAAACGCCGATCCTCACGTGGGAACGCGCGCTGGCCATCGTGGCCATGGTGTTGTGCCACGTGCAGCTGCTGGTGGGCCTCATCCTCTATGGCCTTCGTTCCAAGACGATGACCGAGCAGTTCGTCGGCGACGAGCTGCGCTTCTGGAAATACGAGCACGCCACCATCATGATCCTCGGCATCGCGCTGGTGACCATGGGTCGCAGCCTCAGCAAGCGCGCGAAGACCGAGACGGGCAAGCAGTTGCGCATCGCGGCGTTCTACCTGATCGCGCTGGTGCTCTTCCTCTGGGCCACGCCCTGGCCCTTCACCGAGATCGGCGTTGGCCGCGGATGGCTCTGATGCGCACGCTGCTCCTCCTTCCCATCCTGGCGTTGTTGACGGCCTGTGGTGGCGACACGTCGAAACCGGCCGAAGGGACCGCGCAAAGCGCGGGCGAGGTCATCTTCCATGCCCAATGCGCCATGTGCCACGGCCGCACCGGCAACCTCGGGCTGAACGGCGCGAAGGACCTGACCAAAAGCAAGCTGAGCAAGGAGGAGGTCATCGCCGTGGTCACCAATGGACGCAACGCGATGATGCCTTATAAGAGCATCCTGTCGCCCGAACAGGTGAAGGAGGTGGCGGACCATGTGCTCACGCTGCGCACGAAAGGATGATCGAGACACTGGACACCAAGGAGCGCGCGGAAACGGCCGTGCTCATCGGCCTCATCACCGACGAGCAGAACGCCGAACAGGTGAAGGAATACCTCGACGAGCTGGAGTTCCTCGCCATGACCGCGGGCATCACCGCCGTGAAGCGTTACACGCAACGGTTGCACCGGCCGGATGGCCGCACGTACATCGGCAGCGGCAAGATGGCGGAGGTGAAGGCCTGGCTGGAGCTGCAAGGCCCCGGCTGCTGCGTGATCTTCGACGACGAGCTCACGCCCGCGCAACAGCGTAACATCGAAAAGGAGCTGAGCTGCCCGGTGCTCGACCGCCCGCGGCTCATCCTGGACATTTTCGCCGGCCGTGCCCGCACGGCGCATGCCAAGACGCAGGTGGAACTCGCGCAGTACGAGTACATGCTGCCGCGCCTCACCAAGCTGTGGACGCACTTGGAACGTCAGCGCGGGGGTACCGGCACACGGGGCGGTGCGGGTGAAAAGGAGATCGAGACCGACCGCCGTCTCGTGCGCGATCGCATCGCCTTGCTGAAGGCACAGTTGCGCGACATCGACCGACAGAAGGTGATCCAGCGCAGCAACCGTGGCAAGCTCACGCGCGTGGCCCTCGTCGGCTACACCAACGTGGGCAAGAGCACACTGATGAATTTGCTCAGCAAGAGCGACGTGTTCGCCGAGAACAAGCTCTTCGCCACGCTGGACACCACAGTGCGCAAGGTGGTGTTGGGCAACCTTCCGTTCCTGCTGAGCGACACGGTGGGTTTCATCCGCAAGCTGCCCCACCAACTGATCGAGAGCTTCAAGAGCACGTTGGACGAAACGCGCGAGGCCGACCTGCTGCTGCACGTAGTGGACATCAGCCACCACAACTTCGAGGAGCAGTTCGCCACGGTGAAGAACACGCTGAACGAGATCGGCGCGGGCGGCAAGCCCACCATCGTGGTCTTCAATAAGATCGACGCCTACCGCCCGCAGCCGCACGACCCGCACGACCTGGCGCCCAAGCGCGAGGACCAGTTCACGTTGGACGAACTGGAGCACACCTGGATGGCGCGCATGCACGGCGAGGAGTGCATTTTCATTTCAGCGGTGCGCAAGGAGAACATCGACGCCCTTCGGAAGTTGTTGTATGAGCGGGTGAAGGCGATCCACCTGAGCCGTTACCCCTATGAGAAGGATCTCTTGTACCAGGAGTGGATGCTTGGCCCTGACGAGGAGGGGAATGAGGGGTAAGGGATAAGTGGACAGGGGTAAGTAAGATCCCTTCTTCCGCCGTAACGCTCGTGGTATGAGGAGGGGCCACGCCAAGGAGCACTTTCCTCTTCCCCCTATCCACTTTCCCCTAAAGACCGAACGTTACCAGCGCAATGGCTAGCAAGAAAGCATCTCCGCTCTGGCGTCGGCTGCTGAAGTGGGCGCTGATCGGTCTGGCCGTGCTCATCCTGGGCGTGGTGGTGCTCATCAGCCTGGTGCGCAACGGGGTATTCGGCACGTTGCCTACCGAGAGCGAGCTCGCCGGCCTGAAGAGCGAAGAGGCCACGCTGGTGCTCGCGAGCGACGGCACCATCATCGGCAAGGTGTTCGCGAAGGACCGCACGAACGTGCACTATGCGGATCTGCCGAAGCACCTGATCAACGCGCTCGTGGCCACCGAGGACCAGCGCTTCTTCACGCACGAGGGCGTGGATGCCTGGAGCTATGTGCGCGTGTTCTTCCGCACGATCATCGGACGCGACAAGAGCGGCGGCGGCGGCAGCACCATCTCGCAACAGATCATCAAGAACCTGTACGGGCGTGAACGCCATGGCATCCTCACCGTGCCGGTGAACAAGATCAAGGAGGCGTTGGTGGCGCAACGGCTGGAGCGCGTGTACACCAAGGAGGACGTGCTCACGCTCTACTTCAACTCGGTGCCCTTCGGCGAGAACACGTACGGCGTAGAGGCCGCGGCCCAGCGGTTCTTCAGCAAGACCACGCGCAAGCTCGTTCCGGAAGAGAGCGCGGTGCTCGTGGGCATGCTGAAGGCCAACACCACCTACAATCCGCGTCGCGATCCGGAGGCGGCGAAAGGCCGCCGTGACCAGGTGCTCGCATTGATGGCCTCGCGCGGCTACCTCACCGACGCGCAGCGCGACAGTTTGCAGCGCCAGCCCTTGCGCCTGCACTACACCGGCCTGGATGCGCTCGATGCTTACGGCTATTTCACCGCGCGGGTGGAACAGGAGGCGCGCGGCATCGTGAAGGCGATCGCCGCGAAGAAGAACGGCAAGACCTACGACATCGAGAAGGACGGCCTGCGCATCTACACCACACTGGACACCACGCTGCAACAGGTGGCATTGCGCTCGATGCGCACGCAGCTCATGCGCATGCAGCCGCGGCTGGACAAGGAACTGCGCACGCGCAAGGTGCGCACCGCCTGGGAAAAGCGCATGGGGCGCAACGCCTCGCGCGCCTGGAAGCGCAACAAGCGTGCGGTGCGCGAAGTGTTCAGCTGGACCGACGACAAGGCCGATACGATGAGCTACCGCGACAGCCTGTGGTACTACTACCGCCTGCTGAACGCGGCCGTGCTGATGATGGAGCCGGGCACCGGACGCGTGCGCGCCTGGGTGGGCGGTAACGACCATCGCCTGCTGCCCTTCGACCAGGTGGAAGCGCACCGGCCCATCGCCAGCACCATCAAGCCCGTGCTCTATGCGGCGGGCGTGGAAGCAGGCCTCGATCCCTGCACGTACCTGGACAATGAGCCGCGCGTGTATGCCGCTTACGACAATTGGGCCCCGCACAACTTCGACAACGACACCAGCGGTGGCCAGGTGGCGCTCTGGTTCGCGCTCGCGCATTCGATGAACCTGCCCACGGTGGACCTGTACTTCCGCACCGGCCAGGACACGATCCGCCGCGTATTCCATGCGCTGGGCCTGCCGGAGGACAACATCGATAAACCCGCCTTGGCGCTCGGTGCGGCGGACATCTCGCTGAAGGAGATCGTACGCGCTTACGGAGCGTTCGCCATGCGTGGGCGCGTGGTGCGTCCGCAGCTCATCGACCGCATCACCGATGCCGAGGGGAAGGAGCTCTACCGCGCGAAAGGCCCGCAAAGCGAACAGGCGTTGGACCCACAAGTGGCCGCCACCATCACCACGATGCTGCGTTATGCGGTCGATCATGGAACGGGGTCCACGCTGCGCACGATCTATGGTCTTCGCAGCGCCTTCGCGGGAAAGACGGGGACCTCGCAGGACTATAGCGATGCCTGGTTCGTGGGTTTCACGCCAGGGCTTGTGGTGGGCACCTGGGTGGGCGCACGCGATCCGGAGATGCACTTCGTGACGAAGCTCGGCGCGGGGTCCTCGCTCGCGCTGCCCATCATCGGGGGCACCATGGTCGCTATCGAGCGGTCATCGACCCTGCGTGGCAAATACATCCGGCCCTTCGACTGGACGGAGGACTTCGATGTCGAAATGGACTGCGAGGGACGCCACGAAATGAGCGGCATGGGACGCTTTCTGGAAGGGCTTTTCAAGGAAGCACCGGAAAAGGAGAAGAAGGAAGAGCCCCGCATCGAGCGGCAGAAGGTGCCGAACAAGCCAAAGAAGGGCTTCTTCGACAAGCTCTTCCCGCGCAAGCGGCGCGTGTGAGCACCCCCAACTGGAACGGCGCTAAACGCAGAGCTCCATGTTGTAGAGCGTACGCGAGGAGCGCTCGCAGAGCGGCGTGAACCGCGCGTGGAGGGCGCGCAGTTTATCGTCGCTCATCCACATCTGCATCTTCGGGCCGAACTCCATGAGCGTGCGGTAGTGCATCTCCATCACGAGCGTGTATGACGGCCCTGTGATGTCGGTCAGCAGGCGCATGGGCGGTGCTTCACGATGGTCCTTCGCGTTGGCAAGAACGTCCTTCCAGATGGCGATGGCCTCCTTCGCCTGGCCATAGCGCAGCTGGAACTCCATGCGCTCCACGATATGGCCCACCGGGCAGGGATCGCCGGTCTGTTGCTCCAAGTGGAACAAGTCGCTGACCGACCCATGGCATAGCGGAACGAACTTCGGATACAGCTCGCGGATGCGGTCGTTCGTCATCCACACATGCGTGGTGGGCCCAACGTCCATGAAGCTGCGCAGGTCCATCTCGCTCACAAGCGTGTAGTTCGCTCCGCTCAGATCCGAGAGCAGCCGCATGGGCCGCTTTTCACCCACGTCGATGCCCATGATCTCCTTCCAGATGGCGATGGCCGCCTTGGCCTGCCCGTAGTGCAGCTTGAACGCGGTGCGCGAGACGATCATGGCTGGAGTGGTTGTGACCCGAAGGTAGGCAGGGCCGTGTACGGGCGCACGAGGTGTTCTCAGTGCACCCGCACTGGAACGGCCCGGCCGTTCTTGCCCAAGGCAGCAAGCACAGCGACATGCACATGCGCCAGCGCTTGTCCCGTCCAGATGATGCACTCCCCCGAACGCCTGCAGCGGAACACCCGGTGGATGCCGATGTCCACCTGGTCCACTACTTCCAACTGCACGACGGATAACGCCTCGCTCGGGACGGCGTGCCCGGCAAAGGTGCCATCCCATGGAAGCACGTTCTGCAAAGGGCCTGGATCCGCCATGTGGCGACGCCCTAATGCATAGACGGCGCGCGCTTGATCGAGCGGCATGCGGCAGAGCAACGCGCGACCCTGTTGCTGGACCTGTGCGCAAGCCTTTCCCGCGGTGCGCAATGAGAGGAAGTGATCATCTCCTGATGGTCCGTTCAGGTCCGTGGGGAATATGTTGCCGGCCTCCGGTGGGCCGACCACCGCCAAGGAGATCGCCCGTGGCTGCGCATAGGCGATACGCAGCAGATCGTAATCGTCCATCCCCTGCGTGACATTGCTCGCACGTCGCTGGTTGAGCTGCTGCCGACCGCGGTCGAGCGCGTTCTTCCAAAGCGGCAGAAAGCGTTGCCATGGATCGGTGCCGCGGAAGAGCGAACTGAACGCATCGTTCCCCTTGAACAAGGAGGACAAGGTCATGCCCGCAATGGAACGCTGACCGATGCGCAGTTCCAACGCATGCGGCCGATCGGCCGAGAGACCGGCGATGACCAGGACCAGCGGGCGGTATCCGAGCAACACAACGTCCCTCGGATCCACGGGGCGACCGTCCACGGACCATGCGACCTTCCCATCCAGCGTCTCCGGCGCACAGCACATATACTCCTGCGGATAACCGTAGAGCCGGATGAGCTTCCCTGCAAGGCGTGCGAGCACGACGCAACAAGGTAGCCCCGGCCGGAGGCTGGCCTAGCCTATCCCGTCAATTCGGGATGAACTGTGATCAGAGCGTCCCTCGCGCTTCCTGTTCGCACTTAAGGAGCGAGTAGGGAGATCGAGCCCACTCAGTCATCCTCTTCCCGAATCTTGAGACTCTTCAGCATCACACTGCCCTCCATTGGTCGAGCATTGTCTGCAAAAACCTTCCAGGTCAACATTGTTTCTTCAATGATAGAGTCCGGATTGATCTCAAAATCCTCGAGCATGAATGTCAACCCCGGAAGGACAGGCTCATACCGTGAAGGACCATATTCTGGATAAGCACTATCCGGTCCTTTCGCTGGTATGTATGACCACCTTAAGGTGTCCCTAACGGTGTTAGTACATATAACCTCCTTCAGCGGTCGGCCCTGTTCATCTTGAAGCGGTGGGTCGACGGTTATGAATACGGTGATATACTGAACCACAAGCGCACCTTCATTAACCGCATGAATTCTCAGCAAATACTTAGGACGAGCTAATGGTTTCAGAGCCAATTTCAAATCTCGACTGGGGCTGGGAATATCATCCATTATAGAGGGAACCAGCCCGCGTTCTTTTGTGCGCTTCTCAATTGTTGCGCGAATCGACACCTTGGGAGTCGACCTTCTATTCATCACATCACGAACCTCATAATCCCACATCATTTCTGTGATCCGGCCAAGACGTTTATGGTATCGTCTATCAGATGCTTGATGTGCGGTTTCTCCCTTAGGAACTTCAACAACATAGATGGCTCGGCCGGCCGATACCTCCAGCGTTGTAAGTACTAAGCCCGGAATTTTCGGTTGAATACGGCTTGTAAGAATTTGCTCAAGCCACTCCGCTGTATGAGTCATTGAATCAACTGGGTCTATCGCCCCAGGAATTGAGGAGTCGGATGAGTCCTCCGAAACACCATAAATGATGATCCCCCCGTCGGCATTCGCGAAAGCGGAGACGTCTTTGGAGATCTCATCCTTCTTCTTCTCGGAACGATCCAATGAACCTGCGGCCTTGTAATCCAAGTGGAGATCCTCCTGAACGCGACCGGAAATCAATTTCCCGATGCGCTCAAGTGTCCATGGTTCAGCCATGACTGAAGCCGTTCTATCTAAAGCGTCCCCCGTGCCTCCTGCTCCCGCTCGATGGCCTCGAACAGCGCCTTGAAGTTGCCCTTGCCGAAGCTCTTCGCGCCCTTGCGTTGGATGATCTCGAAGAACATCGTGGGGCGGTCCTCCACCGGCTTGGTGAAGAGCTGTAAGAGATAACCTTCGTCGTCGCGATCCACCAGGATGCCGAGCTCGCTGAGCGGGCCGAGGTCCTCATCGATCGGACCAACGCGGTCCAGCAGGCCGTCGTAATAGGAAGAAGGCACTTTGAGGAATTCCACGCCGCGGCTCATCAGCTCGCGCACGCTCTTCACGATGTCGTCCGTGGCAATGGCGATGTGTTGCACGCCCTCGCCGTTGTAGAAGTCGAGGTACTCCTCCACCTGGCTCTTCTTCTTACCCTCGGCCGGTTCGTTGATCGGGAACTTGATGCGGCCGTTGCCGTTGCTCATCACCTTGCTCATCAGCGCGCTGTATTCGGTGCTGATGTCCTTGTCGTCGAAGCTGAGCACGTTCGCGAAGCCCATCACCTCCTCGTAGAACTTCACCCACTTGTTCATCTGGTTCCAGCCCACGTTCGCCACCATGTGGTCCACATACTTCAAGCCGGCTGTCGGTGGATTGTAGGCGCTCTTCCACGGCTTGTAGCCCGGCAGGAAGGTGCCGTGGTAGTTCTTGCGTTCGATGAAGATGTGCACCGTATCGCCGTACAGCTTGATGCCGCTCTTCACCACTTCGCCATCGGCGTCCTTCTCCGTCATCGGCTCGAAGTAGCTCACCGCGCCGCGCTTCGTGGTCTCTTCCCACGCCTTGCGCGCATCGTCCACCCACAGCGCGATCACCTTCACGCCGTCGCCGTGCTCGCGCAGGTGGTCGTTGATCGGGTTCTCCTTCGTCAGCGGTGTGGTCAGCACCAGGCGGATCTTGTCCTGCACCAGCACGAAACTGCTGCGGTCCTTCACGCCGGTCTCCAAACCCGCATAGGCCAGGCTCTGGAAGCCGAAGGCCGTCTTGTAGAAGTGCGCGCTCTGCTTGGCGTTGCCTACATACAGTTCGATATAGTCGGTGCCGAGCAGGGGCAGGAAGTCGGCCGCGTTCGGGACGACTTTTTCAAGCTGCGGTGTTGCGCTTTGGATGCTCATGTTCGTTCGTGTGTTGTGGTGGCCGGATCACTCCAACCAGGACTTGTAGTATTTCCCGTCGTCGATCTTCATCGCCTCCTCGGTGACCATGAGCGGCTTGAAGGTATCGACCATCACGGCCAGCTCGTCGGTCTCCTTCTTGCCGATGCTGCGTTCCATGGCGCCCGGATGCGGACCGTGCGGAATGCCCGCCGGGTGCAGGCTGATGTGCCCCGCCGCCACGTCGTTGCGGCTCATGAAATCGCCATCGACGTAGTACAGCACTTCATCGCTATCGATGTTGCTGTGGTTGTATGGCGCGGGGATGCTGAGCGGGTGATAGTCATAGAGACGCGGGCAGAAGCTGCACACCACGAAGGCCTTGGTCTCGAAGGTCTGGTGCACGGGTGGCGGTTGGTGCACGCGACCGGTTATCGGCTCGAAGTCGTGGATACTGAAGGCGTACGGGTAGTTGTATCCGTCCCAACCCACCACATCGAACGGATGCGTGGCGTAGATGAACTCATTGAGGCGCCCCTGCTTCTTGATCAGCATGCGGAAGTCGCCCTTTTCGTCATGCGTCTCCAGGTCCTTCGGACGCCGGATATCACGCTCGCAGTAGGGTGAGTGCTCCAGCAGCTGGCCGAACCAGTTGCGGTAGCGCTTCGGCGTGTACAGCGGGTGATGGCTCTCGACGATGAAGTGCCGGTTGTCCTCCGTGTCGAACTCGAGCTGGTAGATCATGCCGCGTGGCACCAGCAGGTAGTCGCCGTAGCTGAAGTCCAGTGTGCCCAGGAAGGTGCGGAGCTTACCGCTGCCCTTGTGGATGAAGATGAGCTCGTCGCAGTCGGCGTTCTTGTAGAAGTACTCGACCTTGCGCGCTTTGGGGGCAGCGAGGACCAATGCCACGTCGCTGTTCACGAGGATCGTCTTGCGTGCTTCCAAATGGTCCGCCACGGGATCCACCTTGAAGCCATGCAGACGCAACGCTTTCAGGTTCTTCTCTACGGCGATCTTGGGTGCAACATCGGTGCTGCCGAGGATCTCCTTCACCTGCGTGGGCCGGTGCACGTGGTAGAGCAATGAGCTCATGCCATCGAAGCCCACGGTACCGAAGAGCTGCTCGTAGTAGAACTTCCCTTCCGGGCTTTTGTGGATGGTGTGCCGCTTGTGCGGGATGTTGCCGAGTGCGTGGTAGATGGGCATGGTCGTTCGTGTGCGCGATCCTACAGCGCCATTCCGTTCCCTGGACTGATATCCGTCAATGCGGCTGGCTCCAGGCCACAAGCCACAGGCTCGATCGAGCTTGAAGCTTGAGGCTTGTGGCTTGGAGCCAACGCGGCTTCTTCTTCACGAATGCGCGCGCGCAGCGCCGCCGGGTCGCTGATGGCCTTGGTCTTCGTGCTCGTGGTGGGTCGGCCTTTACGCCATTCGCGCTGCACCTCTTCGGGCCATTGGTGGACCGTGCGGCAGCTTGGCGTACAGCAGTTCGCGTATTTCTCTGCGCAGGCTTCGCATTGCACCAGGAGCAGGTTGCAGGTCACCTGCACGCAGTTGGTGATGCGGTCGCTCTTCGCTCCGCACTGCATACAGGTGCTCACTACATCGTCCGTGATGCGTTCCGCAAGGCGACCATCGAACACGAAGTTCTGGCCCTTGTACTTGCTGTCCAGTCCCTGCGCCTTGATCTGCCGCGCGTAATCGATGATGCCGCCGTGCAGTTGACCCACGTTCGTGAACCCGTGGTGCTTGAGGAAGGCGCTCGCCTTCTCGCAACGGATGCCCCCTGTGCAATAGAGCAGGACGGCAGGTCCGTCGGTAGGTCGACCCAGTGGGTCGACGCTACAGCGTTGTTCCAACATCTCGGCCACCTCTTCGATCGCGCCCCGGAACGTATCTGCCTTGGGCAGGTAGGCGCCCTCGAAATGGCCGATCAGGCTTTCGTAGTTGTTGCGCATGTCCACCACCACCGCGCCTTGCTCCATCGCCGCGTGGAAGCGTTCCGCATCGAGATGCTCGCCCACGTTGGTCACGTCGAAGGCGTCATCAGCCAGGCCATCGGCCACGAGCTTGCGCTTCGCCTTGATGGTCAGCTTCAGGAAGCTCTGCCCATCATCTTCCACGGCGATCTTCCAAGGCACGGCGCGGAATGCATCGCGGGCATCCAAGGCCGCACGGAAACGTTCCAGTTCCGCCGTCGGCACGCTCACCTGCGCGTTGATCCCCTCGGCGGCCAGGTAGATGCGCCCCAGCACGCCCAGCCCTTCCCATTCCTGGTAAAGCTCGTTGCGCAGCTCCTCCATGTTGGCGAGACGCACGTACCGATAGAAGGACAGGGTGGTCCGCTCCACGCCCTCACGCGCCAGCCGGGCGCGCAGGACGTCCGGCCGGTGCAGGTTCCGGAGGCGGTGCGGGTCCATGGCGCGAAGGTACGGAGCCCCTCTTCCCGCCGCCACGGTAACGACTTCGGTGCTGGGACGGCTTTCGACCAGGCTAGGGGTCCTTCCGGGTACTATCCGGACCAGGCAGTCGGGAAGTGATGTAGGTCATGCTGCCTTCCAGCGACCGTGCTTCGATGGTCACCACGGTATCTACTCGTCCATCCGGCGTGAAGAACAGGGCCGCGCTGCTCCTCAGGCCCAGGCATTCTGCAATGCTCCCGTCATCATCCCAGCGGATGTGATCCTTGCCGGCTTTCTGGAACGGCGTGATATCGATCTGAGCACCGCCTGTTCGAAGCACGAGGTCCACATTATTGCTTTTCGCATAGACCGCACAGAGCTCAGCGAAATGACGGTTGCAGGTGAGGCAACCCGCCTCATCCAAATAGAGCAGTGGCCGCTGTCCCGTTCCCGCGCAGGGCGCAGGGCGCTGAGAGCAACCAGGCAGAAGTAGGATGAAAAGGAAGATCGAGCTCCTCATGGTGCAAGTGTGAACCGATCGAAGTAGAACGTGCCTTCGCGCTGCTCCTTCGGCGTGGAGGCGCGCTTGACCCACGCGCAATCCTTGTTCCACAGCACGCACCAGCCGTCGTAGGTGCCACCGGCGAACTGTTTTTCACTCAGCCGAACGCCGTTCGTGTCGTTAATCACCCAGGACCATTCGGGTCTCCAGTCGGGCTTGTCCGACTCTGACGCCGGGGCGCCTTTCATCACTTGGACCAGCACCGCGTTCAATGGTGGGCAAGGGATCACCGAAGTGATGTAGTTCCGCGTGTTCAGCCGCACGTTCACACTATCCTGTCCATGTTGTGATTCCATCTCGCTCAATACCGGTAACTCCACATGGCAGGGTCCGATGTCTGAGCGGACCAGAAAACTGTCGATAACGGCCAACCGGTCATCCAATCGATAGACCCAGGGTGTGTACATACTTATGTGGTAGACCTTATTGTCGATGCAGGTGTATCCTGGCCCTTCGATCCAATCCCGCGCTGCCGTGTCGCCGTGCGCACAGTACTTGTTGTAGAACCCGTATTGATCGAACGCGAACGAGGGTCCCTTGGCATCAAGATGGAACATGGCCATGTGCGCGGCACGGCCCGTCCGGCTATCAAAAGCACGTAGATCGTCATAGGCGGATGCATAGGTCGTCGTGTCCGGCCGTTGACCATTGCACCTCACTTCGAACAAGAGCCCACCAGGGAACCGGTAGTGGCCTGCTGCTGCTGGTTGCAGCTCATAGGCATAGTGCAACGAGTCCACGAGGGCATCGCTCAAGCCACCCGAGCGCAACACGTTACCCCGGCCATCCACTAAGACGAAGAAGTTGCCTTCGTTGGAATAGTCGGAAAAGAGGAAGATGCTATCGGGCGTTTGCATGACAAGGCTCAAAACCGAAAGCCCTAGCAGACTGTCTACCCCGGCCGCTAGCGGCACCGTTTGAAGCAGGCACCCTTCGTCATCGAAGCGCTTCAGCACCCGACCGTTGTTGGTGTTGGCGAAGTAGAAGGTCCGCTCACCTGTTCGGCAATCCTCCAGCGTGCCACATTGCATCGCATAGATCGGAAAGCCGAGTTGGAACTTCAGGCATTGCGCCGTGTCGATGACGACCACGGCCTGGTGGGTTTCTGATGAAGTACATGCGCCGGAGCCCGTCAGTCCGGCGATGAGGATCAGAAAAAATGGCCACTGCATACGAGCAGGCCGATACGTATGGTGTTGGACGTCTTTGCACATGAGAACCCCTTAATGGACGCGATGGGGGAGGCAAGGACATCCGGTCGTTGCGCGAATATCGAAGGATCATGGAAGAAGTGCAAGGGACATCACAGAAGCCTCTCATGCGCATCACCTCCCATATAGCTTTGGCGCCATCGAATCGGCGGACATGAGCGACAAGAAGATCCTGGTGATCGGCAGCTCGGGCCAGATCGGCACCGAGCTGGTGGAAGGACTGCGAACGCGCTTCGGCGCGGACAATGTGGTGGCGTCGGACATCAAGGAACCGCAGGTGAAGCAGGACGGTCCCTTCACCATGGTGAACGCCATGGACCGGCGCGGCATCGAACGCATCGTCGAGAAATACGGCATCACCGAGGTGTATCTGCTGGCAGCGCTGCTCAGCGCCACGGCGGAAAAGGACCCGGCCTTCGCCTGGCAGTTGAACATGGAGAGCCTCTTCATCGTGCTGGAGCTGGCGCGGGAAGAAAAGATCAAGAAGGTCTATTGGCCCAGCAGCATCGCGGTGTTCGGCCCCACCACGCCGAAGGACGCCACGCCGCAGCACACCATCGCCGAGCCGAGCACGGTGTACGGCATCAGCAAGCAGGCGGGCGAGCAATGGTGCGCCTACTACCACAAGCGCTACGGCGTGGACGTGCGCAGCATCCGATACCCGGGGCTCATCGGCTGGAAGAGCGCTCCCGGTGGTGGCACCACGGATTACGCCGTGCACATCTTCCACGAAGCGCTGAAGAACAAGGCCTACACCAGCTTCCTGAAAGCGGACACGACACTGCCGATGATGTACATGCCCGATGCCATCCGCGCGACCATTGATCTGATGGAAGCCCCGGCGGACAAGGTGAAAGTGCGCACCAGCTACAACCTGGCCGGCTTCAGCTTCGACCCGGCCGGCATTGCGAAAGAGGTGGCGCGGCACGTGCCAGGTTTCCAGATGGGCTACGCCCCGGATCAGCGCCAGGCCATCGCGGACAGTTGGCCCCGCAGCATCGACGACAGCGAAGCCCGCGCCGACTGGGGTTGGAAGCCGCAGTACGACCTGCGCGGCATGGTGGACGACATGATGCAGAACTTGCGTCGCGAGCTGGGATCGTAACCTTCCGGTGCCGACCACCGTTTCGCGTAAGCGAACACGGAACCCTTCCATGGCCCACCTTTCTCCCCGTATCCGCAAGACCGCCGTCTACCTGGTGCTCGTACTCGCCAATACACTGGCCGTGCAGGCCAGCGGCATGGCGCAGGACACGCTGAACCGCGTGGACGAACTGGGCCGGAAACAGGGATGGTGGCGGGTGACCGCTCCCGCGCCGGAGCGTCCAGGCTACCAGAACGGCCAGCTCGTGGAGGAGGGCCGCTACACGAACAGCAAGCGCATCGGGATGTGGCGCCGATACTGGCCCAACGGCCAGACGATGAGCGAGATCACCTATGCGATGGGTCGCCCGCAAGGCAACTACCGCACCTTCTACCCCAGCGGCAAGGTGGAAGAGCAGGGCACTTGGGACCTCGACCGCAACACCGGCGCCTTCAAGCGCTGGCACCCTAACGGCCAGCTCGCGCAGGACTTCACCTTCGACCAGTTCGGCACCCGCAACGGCGTGCAGCGCTATTACCACGAGAACGGACAGCTCGAGGTGGAAGTGAGCATCAAGGACGGCAAGGAGGACGGCACGCTGAAGCGCTACTACGCGAACGGGGACATCCAGCAGGTGGCGCAGTTCAATGGCGGCGTCATCAACGAGTCCAACAGCAAGTGGATCAAGCCGGTGCACAAGGAGGAAGAGCCGAAGCCTGACCCCGCTGCCAAGCCGGCCCCCGCACGTTCAGAAGAGGAGGTCACCAACGCGGTGCTCTTCCGCGAGAACGGCTACAACACACTTTACGACAAGCAGCTGCGCATCACCCAGCAGGGCCAGTTCCACAACGGCAACCTGTTCGATGGGAAGGTGTACAAGTACGGCAAGAACGGTGTGCTTTCGCGCATCGACGTGTACGTCTCGGGCCGCTACGCCGGCCAGGGCGTGATCACCGACGAGGACAAGCGCTAACTCCAGTTCGCAAGAGGCAAGAGCAGGGGCAGGACGCCCCTGGTCGCTCCTGCATATGCTCCTGGCGCCTGCGCCTACTTCCTGTCCCTGCTTACTGCGCCTGCTCCTGCCGCTGCCACCTGCCCCTGAGGCGCGCAAGAGACCTGTTCACAACTCGTTCCGTTGGCCCATGCGCATACGGGAAGCCGCCTACATTTGCGGACTTTTCGCACGAAGCACTAACCAACATCCGAGCGATGGCAAAAGCGACGGCAGCGACCACCAAGGCGGTGGACGCGTTCATGCAGCAAGTGAAGGTCCGCAACGGCAACGAGCCTGAATTCCTCCAGGCCGTGCACGAAGTGGCTGAAGTGGTGATCCCCTTCATGGAGGAGAACCCACGGTACAAGGGCAAGATGCTCCTGGAGCGCATGGTGGAGCCCGAGCGCACCATCATCTTCCGTGTGCCCTGGCTGGACGATCGCGGCAACACGCAAGTGAACCGGGGCTTCCGCGTGGAGTTCAACAGCGCCATCGGTCCTTACAAGGGCGGCCTCCGCTTCCACCCGAGCGTGAACCTGAGCATCCTCAAGTTCCTCGGCTTCGAGCAGGTGTTCAAGAACAGCCTCACCACGCTACCCATGGGCGGTGGCAAAGGCGGTAGCGACTTCGACCCGAAAGGCAAGAGCGACAACGAAGTGATGCGCTTCTGCCAGAGCTTCATGACCGAGCTGTGGCGCCACATCGGCGCGGACACGGACGTGCCGGCCGGTGACATCGGTGTGGGTGGCCGCGAGATCGGCTTCATGTTCGGCCAATACAAGCGCCTCGCGAACGAGTTCACGGGTGTGCTCACGGGCAAAGGCCGCACCTGGGGCGGTTCGCTGATCCGTCCGGAAGCGACCGGCTACGGCTGCGTGTACTTCGCCAACGAAATGCTGAAGCGCAACAAGGACAGCTTCAAAGGCAAGACGGTGGCGGTGAGCGGCAGCGGCAACGTGGCGCAGTACGCCATCGAAAAAGCCACGCAGCTCGGCGCCAAGGTGGTATCCGCCAGCGACAGCGACGGCAGCATCTTCGATCCAACGGGCATCACTGGCGACAAGCTGGCGTTCCTGATGGAGCTGAAGAACGTGAAGCGCGGCCGCATCGAGGAGTACGCGAAGAAGTTCAAGGGCTCGACCTACAAGAAGGGCGCGCGTGTGTGGGACATCGTGGGCAAAGTGGACGTTGCACTGCCCTGCGCCACGCAGAACGAGCTCGACGGCAAGAACGCGAAGGACCTGATCAAGAAGGGTGTGAAGTATGTGGCCGAAGGCGCCAACATGCCCACGACCCCTGAAGGTGTGGAAGCGTTCCACGCCGCCAAGGTGTACTTCGCCCCGGGCAAGGCCAGCAACGCCGGTGGCGTTGCCACGAGCGGTCTGGAGATGAGCCAGAACAGCCTGCGCCTGAGCTGGACCCGCGAAGAGGTGGACCAGCGCTTGCACGACATCATGAAGAACATCCACGCGGCCTGCGTGAAGTACGGCACCGATGGCAAGCACGTGAACTACGTGAAGGGTGCCAACATCGCGGGCTTCGTGAAGGTGGCCGATGCCATGCTCGATCAGGGCGTGGTGTAAGCACCGAACAGCATGAAAGCGAAAGGCCCGGCAATGCCGGGCCTTTTCCTTGGTACCGAAGATGCGCCCTGTCCGCGTTCACAACGCGGACACCAGAGTATAGGCGCTTTCAGCGCCCCCCACGAAAAGCGAACGGCCCCTTTTCAGGGGCCGTTCCAAGTGATAGGCGTCGTTCCGCTCAGCAGAACTCCTCGAACACCATTTTCAGGTGCTCGGCGATCATGCCTGCGGTGCGGCCTTCGATGTGGTGGCGCTCCACAAAGTGCACCAGCTTGCCATCCTTGAAAAGGGCGATGCTGGGGCTGCTTGGCGGATACGGCAGGAAGTGCTGGCGCGCCTGGAGCACCGCGTCGGTGTCCACGCCGGCGAATACAGTGGCGAGGTGCGTAGGGCGCTTGTCACCCGTGAGGGAAGCCTTCACACCCGGGCGAGCGGCGCCGGCGGCACAGCCGCATACGCTGTTCACCATGCACAGCACCGTACCGGACTGGGCGAAGGCCTTGTCCACCTGTTCGGGGGTCTTGAGCTCCTGGAAACCCACCTCGGTGAGGTCGGCCCGCATCGGAGCGACGAGTTCTTCGGGATACATGCTCATGCGGCAAAGGTAAGTGGAGCACAGGCGCCGGGCCAGGTATCTCCCAAGGAAGCGGGGACGGCTACAGCGCGCGCTTCTTGCGGAAGAAGGCCTTGACCAGGTCCGCGCAAGCGGGCTCCAGCACGCCACCTGTGACTTGGGACTTTGGATGCAGCAGCATCCCTCCCACCCGTCGGTAACCCGCCTTCTCATCGAACGCACCGAAGACGATGCGCCCCATGTGGCTCCAGTTCATCGCGCCGGCGCACATTACGCAGGGCTCCAAGGTGACGTAGAGCGTGCACTCGTGCAGGTACTTGCCGCCAAGGTGTGAAGCCGCGGCCGTGATAGCCTGCATCTCCGCGTGCGCGGTCACATCGGTGAGACGCTCGGTGAGGTTGTGCGCCCGTGCGATCACCTGCCCGCGGCACACGATCACCGCGCCGATGGGCACTTCGTCCGCTGCGAACGCGCGCTCGGCCTCCTGCAAGGCCAGGCGCATGAAGCGCTCGTCGTCGGCCGTGCTGATCGCCGTCATTGCAGCACGATCGGTGCGCGGTAGAGCACGCTCCCATCATGATCACGCACGACGGCCACGTATGCCCCAGCGGAGCGGCCCGCGGCATCGATAGCGTTCTCGCCACGCACGATACGCGTGTGTTGCACCTCTTCGCCCTGCGCGTTCAACAGCAGGAATTGGCAGCCATCGCGATCCACCGACACGGTGAAGTGCTCATGCGCCGGCGAGGGGAACAGCCGGATGCTCTCGGTGAGCGGTGCTTCGCCGATACCCACCTGCATCGACGGTGTGCAATCAAGGTAGTGCGCAGGATGTGTGCTGTTGTCGATCACGGTGTTCGTGTCGGCCGCAACACCAAGCGTGTACGCGAAGTAGAAGAGCATCATCTCGTCCGTGGTGGACTCGCCCAGCGTGACCCAGGCCGGTGGATCGTTCGGGTTCTCTTCGTTGTTGGAGGTGTTGTCGTACGTCGCTTCGCCGTGCAATACCGTTCCTATCGGCAGGAAGATCGGCTTGCGGAAGTCGTAGAGCCCCTGCCAGTGGAAGTCCCAATGCGGGATGTCGATAAGTGGCACGGTATCGTTCGAGGGCAGCACAGCGAACGCCTTCATGCGCTGGCACAGCAGGTGCGCGTGCGGTCCCACGCTGGTGATCGTCGCCGGGAAGGTCACCGTGTACTGGTCGTGGAACGTATGCACCGTGTTCGGCGCAATGACCAGCGGACCATCGGTCATGGTAATGGTGTGCTCCAGCGGTGCGGCGATCGCCAACGGCCGAACGAAGGATGGCTCCAGCTCAATGTTCACACGCGTGCTATCAAGTAGGCCCTCGGAGGTCTCCGGATAGTGCACCTGGATGACGATGTCGGCGCCCGCATGCAATAGAACGCCCATGCCCGGCGGTGCCGTCCAGGCCGAAGCGCCGGGTGCCCACAGACCCACGAGCTCCGCTTCGTTCACGCCGATGCCTCCGAAGCTGACATAACCCGGATCAGCGTCCGCATCATCAAGTTGCTGGGCCTGACCGGTCGTGTCCTGGTAGACGAGCACGTGGTGCACGGCCCCGGTGTTGCCGGGGATCACTTCGAAGCGGCGAATGAACACGTCCTGCGGGATATCCGCATGCAACACGAAGGCGCGGTACATGTCGCTGCTCAACGCCGGGATCGTATAGTCCGGCATGCGTGTGGAAATGTCCGGATCGGTGATGCTCCAGCTGCCGGTGTAGAGCGGCGGATCCGGTGCGTGCTCGGGATCTCCTTGCGGACCATCACCCGCAGCCCAGGCGGCGATGAGATCGATCTCGTCCTGCGAGAGCACGCGCGGGTGCGCCATGTTGCGGTAGTGCTGGTCGGGCGGCCAGGGTGGCATCAGCCCTGCGGTGACGTAGTCGCTGATGTCGCTGCGGTGCGCATGCGCTTCGCTATAGCTCATCAGGTCGAGCTGTTCACCACTGATGCCGCCGGCGCGATGGCACGTGGTGCAATGGCTGTAGAAGATACAGGCCACATCATCCGCCCATGTGGGCGTTTGCGCGGACAGGCGCACGCAGGAGAACAGCAAGGCAAGAAGGAAGGCTCGGCGCATCGGTCCGGGGGATGAGGTGAACGAAAATAGGACGCGCGCAACGCCGGAGGGTTCCCTTCCCCTGCCGTTAATGTGCTGCCATCGCGGTGGACGATGCTGGCTCACTTTCCAGCACGTCCGCGACACCCGCCTTGATGTCCTTGATGTTCAGTTGCAGCGTGCGGCGGCCCTGCCACTCGTTCTCTTCCACCGCGTAGAGCACACTGAAGGGCTCCCCGCTCTTCACCATCTCCAAGTGATGCCCCTGGCGGAACGCGATCGCATCGAAGCGTTTGCGGGCATCGCCCGGATGCTGCAACGTGAGCTTGAGGTGGTCCTCGCCCACGATGCGCGCCCAACCGGCATCCACTACGTTGCGCGTGAGGAACACCGGCCGCATGTTGTGCGGACCGAAGGGGGCCATGTGCTGCACCGTGCGCACGAAGCGCTCATCGATGCGCGTCAGGTCGATCTCAAGGTCGATCTCTTCTTCCGGCGAACGCATGCGCTCGTCCAACCGCTCACGCACCACGCGCTCGAAACGCTCCCGGAACGCTTCCACGTTCTCCAGCGGCAACGTGAGACCGGCCGCATACATGTGTCCGCCGAACTGGTCGAGCAGGTCGCTGCACGCGCTCACGGCCTCGTGCACGTCGAAGCCCTTCACGCTGCGCGCGCTGCCGCTGGCCTTGCCGTTGCTCTCGGTAAGCACCACCGTTGGACGGTAGTGCGTTTCGATCAGCCGCGAGGCCACGATGCCGATGACGCCCTTGTGCCAGTCCTTGTTGAACACCACGGTGCTCCAGGCATCGCGCAACACTTCATCCACTTCGATCTGCTCCAGCGCCTGCCGCGTGATCTCCTTGTCGAGGTCTTGCCGCTGCGCGTTGTTGCGATCGATGCGCAAGCCGATGTTCTCCGCCTCCTGCTGGTCGTGGCTCAACAATAGTTCCACGGCCTGCTGGCCATGCTCGATACGTCCCGCCGCATTGATGCGTGGGCCGAGCACGAACACCAGGTCGGTCACGGTGAGCTTGCGCCCGAAGTTGGACAGGCCCAGCATCGCCTTGATGCCCGGGCGCACCACGCCTTCGTTCAATTGTTTCAGACCGAAGTGCGTGAGGATGCGGTTCTCCCCGTGGATCGGCACGATGTCGCACGCGGTGCTCACGGCCACCAGGTCGAGCAGGTGCTCGATGTCGGCGAAGCCCATGTCGTTGTGCTGCGCCAAAGCCTGCATCAGCTTGAAGCCGACGCCGCAGCCGCTCAGTTCTTTGAACGGGTACGGACAATCCGGACGCTTGGGATCGAGCACCGCCACCGCCGCCGGCAATTCGGGGCCCGGTAGGTGGTGATCGCAGATGATCATGTCGATGCCCCGTTCCGCCGCATAGACCACCTTGTCCACCGCCTTGATGCCACAATCGAGCGTGATGATGAGCCCCACGCCCTGTTCCGCCGCGCGATCGATGCCGAGGAACGAGACGCCATAGCCTTCGGCGTAGCGATCGGGGATGTAGTGCGTGATGTTGCCGGTGAAGCGCGAGAGGAAACCGAACACGAGCGCGACGGACGTGGTGCCATCCACATCGTAGTCGCCATAGACCATGATACGCTCCTGGTCGCCGAGCGCACGCTCGATGCGCTCCACCGCGCGGTCCATGTCCTTCATCAGGAACGGGTCGTGCAGGCCGCCCAGGTTCGGCCGGAAGAACGCGTTGGCTTCCTTCGGATCGTTGATGCCGCGCTGGACCAGTAACGTCGCCACCTCACGCGGGCAGCGGTCGTTCACAAGGCCGTCAACAAGTTGTGGATCAACAGGCGGTCGCAGTCGCCAGCGTTTGGTGGTGCGCATGAGCGCAATGTAATTCGGGCAACACCCGAAGGTTACGTCCCGTGGATATCTAGCGCGCCGGAACGGCGTGCGGTCTTCGCACCTGCGGACCGACGATCAGCGCATGGTCACGACCTCACTCCGCTTGGAGCACTTTCGCAGCTTCGGCCAGTTCCTGTTTCGCAGCTGCGCTGAGCACCGGCATCCGGGGATCGAGCTTCTCCAACCGCTCGCGCACCACACTGCACACGATGGCGCGGGTCTCCCATTGCCGGTCCGCGGGCACCACGTACCAGGGCGCTTCCTCCGTGGCGGTGGCGGCGATGGCTTCCTCGTAAGCGATCATGTAATCGTTCCACAGCGCGCGCTCCTTTACGTCGCCCATGCTGAACTTCCAGTTCTTGGCGGGGTCATCGATGCGTTCCAGGAAGCGCTTGCATTGCTCGGCGCGGCCCATGTGCAGGTAGAACTTCAGGATGCACACGCCCTGTTGCGAGAGGTGCTCCTCGAAATTGCGGATGCTGTTGAAGCGATGCTTCCAGAAAGCGGCCGTGACATCCTTCTTCGTGTCGATCCCCGGGATGTGCTGGCCCAGAATGAACTCCGGATGCACGCGGGTCACCAGCACTTCCTCGTAGTGGCTGCGGTTGTGCACACCGATCATGCCGCGCTCGGGAACGGCCCTGGCATGACGCCACAGGAAGTCATGCGCCAGCTCCTCACTGCTCGGCGCCTTGAAGGCCCACACCTGGCAGCCCTGCGGGTTCACGCCGCTGAGAACATGTTCGATGCAGCTGTCCTTGCCCGCGGCGTCCATCGCCTGGAAGATGATCAGCAGGGCATGCTTGCGCTCGGCGAAAAGGGCGGGCTGCAGCTCCGCGATGCGCGCGCGGTCCTTCTCCACGGAGCGTTTCAGCTCGTCCTTGTCCACTTCCTCCTGCAAGCGCGTGGAATGGTCCTTGATCCGGAAGCTGGATCCGTCGGTCACACGGAACGTGGATGCCTTGAACATGATGCGGTCGTGTGGAAAGCCGCCAATGTATAGGCCCAAAGGGTGGACCATGGGCGGACCGGGGAGTAATATTGTCCGACAGTCCACCTGCATGTCCCGCTTCCTCCTGGTGTCAGCGGCCTTGGCCCTGCTCGGCACCACCTCCGCGTTCGCACAACATCGTTCGTTCAGCATCGACAGCCAGCCCACGGGGGCGCTCGTCTTCGTGAACGGCGTGGAATCCGGCGCCACCCCGTATGCCTATTCCTATGATCATCTGCCGAAGGAGAAAGAGTCGGTGAACATCGAACTGCGCTCGCCCGGGCTGGTGCCCCGTGTGATGGATATCGCGCCCGCGCTGCGCAACATGCATTCGGCCAAGCGCCAGCTGATCGTGGAGCTCTACCGGGAGCATCCGTCGGATGAACAGAAGGTCGACCTGCCGATGGTCACCGTGCTGAGCGTGGTGAAGCAGACCGATGACCTGGGGAAGGTCGGGCCGCGAAGGCTGGACCTCAAGTCCGTTGAACTCCGCGACCTTGGCTATCCGGACGACCTTTCGGGCATGGTGAAGCAGGCCTTGGGTGGAACGTTCATCCAGTCGGCCGTCGTGCGCAAAGGCACGGAGCGGGGGAACGAGGCCATGCGCCGTGCCAAGGTGTTCCTGCAACCGGTGATCACCGGCGTTCACATGGACCTGGTCTCATACGACGAAGCGGCTTTCGGTACGGTCGAGCTCGACATGGAATGGCGTTTCATGAGCGGCATCGATCCGGACAGCACGTTGTTCACCCTGACCGAGCATACCCTGTACAATGCCTTTGCCGACATGGAGCGGGACGTATTGGGGAACGCCCTGCGGAACGCCGCGCGGCGGATGATCGATGGGAACGGTCTTCGGGACAGGCTGGTGCACGTGTTCAGCGAAGGCCTCATCCGCAGCAAGGGAACACAGGTGGAGATCGTGCGGCCGACACCGATCACCTTCACCGGCCGCAAGGACATGCTGGCTTCTCTCGTGAAGGGCGTGGTAACGGTGAAGACCAAAGATGGCTTCGGCAGCGGCTTCCTCATCGCCAATGACGGCTACATCGTAACGAACGCGCACGTGGTGGGCGAAGCGAGCCTGGTGAGCGTGCGGTTCAACCAAGGCTTCACGCTGGACGGACAGGTCGTGAAGGTGAACCGCGATTTCGACCTCGCGCTCATCAAGACCCCGGCCAACGACCTGCCGGCGTTGGCCTTGGGCGACGACCAGGGGCTGCTGCTGGGCGAAGAGCTCTTCGCGATCGGCACGCCGCTCGACGAGCAGCTCGGGCAGACGGTGACGCGCGGCATCATGAGCGGGCGGCGCGAGTTCGAGGGACGCACGTTCATCCAGACGGACGTGAGCATCAACCCCGGCAACAGTGGCGGCCCGCTGATCGACGAGAGCGGCAAAGTGGTGGGTATAGCCACACTGAAAGTGCAAGAGAGCGGCGTGCAGGGGATCGGCTTCGCTGTGCCTGTGAGCAAGATGCTGGAGATGCTGAACATCCTGCTCGTGGACCACTGATCCCGGTCCGACAGGTCTTACGGAACAGCCCCTTCGTGTACTTTGGGGGCTTCCATTCCCGAACATGCGACCCACCATGAAGCCCCTAGCAGGCTTACTACTGCTCGCGCTTTTCACCGGATGCGCGGCTACGATGAACAAGGGCAAACAATCCCTTGTCGTCAACAGCTCGCCACAGGGTGCCACGGTCTATGAGAACGGTGCCGAGGTCGGCACCACGCCCTACACCTACACGTACGACCGCACGGACGGTGCTGCGACGACCTTGGAACTGCGCAAGGATGGGCACGAAGGCCGAACGGTGGAGCTGAGGCCCAAGAGCAGCAATGGCCTGCTGTTGGTGGATGCGTTGCTGTTGAACATCCCGTACTACGCGGGTGATGCGCACAACCCGGCGCAGTTCAGTTTCCCGCAGAAGGAACTCGTGATCAATCTGTACAAGACCCTTCCGAGCGGCACGCAGCACATCGAGCTGCCTGTCGTGACGATGCGCAACACCGTCGGCAAGACCCCATCGTACGGCAAACTGAACGGCAAGCCCGTCCTGTCCTCTTCGCGGATCGTGTCCGATCTGGAATACCCGGACCAGTTCACCAGCAGTCTGCTCTCACGCATGCGCGAGGGCTACCTGGAAACGCACACGGTACGGGTCGGCACACAGAAGGGTGATGAGGCGATCAAACGGGCGAAGGTGTACCTGCAACCCGTCCTGAAGGACCTGAACATGTCGCTCAGCGAGCAAGATCACCTCACCTACGGCCAGGTGGACATGGACGTGGATTGGGAGTTCCACAGCGGCCTGGTGCGGGACAGTGTGCTGTTCACCGTTCCGCAGCATTCCACCTATCCTGTGTTCGCGGAAGCGCAGACCGAACTGCTGACCAACGCCGCCCGCGATGCGGGACGCCGCCTGCTTGATGAGGACGGTCTGCAGGAGCGTTTGCAGAAAGCCTTCGACGCCGGCCTGGTGTTGTCGAAAGGTGAAGCACTCGAGCTCACGAAGCCCAACGCTATCGCCTTCAACGGCCGGAAAGACATGCTCTCCGCACTGGTGAAAGGCGTGGTGACGGTGGAGACCAACGACGGGCACGGCAGCGGCTTCCTGGTGACGAACGACGGCTACCTGATCACCAACGCCCATGTGGTGGGCGATGCGAGCACAGTGAAGATCCGCTTCCAGCAAGGGTTCACGCTGGACGGCATCGTCACCAAGGTGAACCGGGACTTCGACGTGGCGCTGATCAAGACCCCGGGGAGCGACCTGCCCGCGTTGAGCATCGGTGACGACACCGGACTGCAGCTCGGCGAGGAGATCTTCGCCATCGGCACACCGCTCGATGAAAAGCTCGGACAGACCGTGACGCGGGGCATCATGAGCGGACGGCGCGAGTTCGAAGGACGCAGCTTCATTCAAACGGATGTGAGCATCAACCCTGGCAACAGCGGCGGCCCACTGATCGACGAGACCGGCAAGGTGGTGGGCATCGCCACGCTGAAGGTGCAGGAGAGCGGCGTGCAAGGCATCGGTTTCGGCGTGCCGATCAGCAAGGCGCTGGAGATGCTCAACCTCTCGTTCCGATGAACCGCGCAGGCCGAGCGGCAGCGCTGGTGCTTGCGCTTCTCGGCACCAGGGCGGCGCATGCCCAAAGCGGCATCCGCTTCGAGCTGTTCGATGTTTCCTGGGTCCAGGCCGAGCGCTCACAGCGGAGGGCGTGCTTCGGGCTTGGGTTCGACCACGACCTGAACTCACACCTGGCCTTCGGTGTGGACGCCCAGTTCGGTGCCCTGCAGATCGGGAAGAACGAGTTCAGGGATTCCTCCGGTGACCAGTTCGCCATGAACTACCGGGCCTACTACCTCATCGGCGATCACGATGGCACGAGCGGCTACGTGGGCTCATACGTCGGCTTCCGGAGCTCATCGTTCGGTGCGACACGGACGGATCACGCCACTTCGATACCCTTGGGCTTCCGCCTGGGTCTGCGCGGATCACTTCCAGGTTCTTTTGGCGACATCTTCCTGCAAGCCGGCGCCCAATTGGGCGGTCATTTGCCCAATGTGACCAGTGGAGGTGGTCTTAGTGGTTTCGAGGTCGGCGTGGGCATTCACGTTGGCTTTGGTTGGGAATGATGGTAGCCGGACATACGATGCGACTTCCATTGCGGCCTGTCCTACTGGCGCTCCTGCTCACCGTGATGGTCACGGTCCGAGGACAGAGCGGCATCAGCATCGGCCTATCGTTCTTTGGCGCCAAGGGCGAGGCCCGCACGGACGGCCTCCTGCTTTCTTTCCGCTATGATCACGACATTCTTCCACACCTGGCCTATGGCATCGACCTGGGGTTCGCTCCGGCCGGCGTGAGCACCACCACGAAGGAGCCCCAACTCGATGGGAGCCAGGTGGAGCTTGACTATCGGGCCTATTTCCTGACCGGGAACAACGAGTCCACCAGCTTCTACGTCGGCTCTCACTTGGGTTGTCGTTACGGAAAGCTGGATGCCTACAACAAAGGCTCAGTGGCTTTCCCCTTGGGACTGCGAATGGGCATCCGTGGCAGCTTGGATGGAAGCTATGGCGATCTGTTCGTGGAGGGTGGATACATGCTCTCCTCGTCCTATAAGACCTATGAAGGCTCTACCTACCCCACCAGCGGCCCGCTGTGGATGTTCGGGTTCGGGTGTGCCTTTTGACCGACCCCATCCAGCCCATCGCTTCCTTCAATAAGATGCTCATCACACGTTCCTTGATCACGGCCACATGCGCCCTCATGGGATGGATCGGCGCATGTGCGCAGGGCGGAAGCGGTTTCAGGCTATCACCCTACCATGCCGACTTTGTGGTACGGAACAACGGCTTTGCGCCCGGTGCGGTCGTGATGGGCTTCGATCATGACCTCGGCGATCATCTGGCCGTGAGCCTGGAAGCCACCGTGCTCTGGAGGAACATCCTGAATTCGGACCCGAAGGAGGAACATGGCCTGACGCCGGACGGCCTGGATTATGAGGGCTGGAACGCGAGCTTCATGCAGGACACACGAAGCTGGGGTCTGACCTACCGCACCGCATACTTCTTCTCAGGGAACAGCGATGGTGGCGTTTACCTGGGATCGGTCATCGGCATCCGGCACATCGCGCGCACCATCGTGATCAATGACCAGAACTACTGGGGTAGTTGGCCACAGACCGTATCGGATCCGCCGTTCAAGCAGAAGTACACGGCGGAGAAAAAGGTCATACCCGTGGGCCTGCGCTTCGGCTATCGCAGTGTTCTGGACGGCTTCTATTTGGACGCATATTTCGGGCTGGGCTACCAGATCGGCGGCGGCAAGAACCTGTTCGCACAGCCCGAGATGGCCGATGCGCCCACCACCCTTGCCGGTCTCACGTATACCCTAGGGTTGGCCTACGGGATCGGTTGGGCAAAGTAGCGTCTACTTCTCGTTCCATACCGCGTGCGTCATGGTGGCGCCCACGGCTTCAAGGGAAGCCTTGGAGATGTTCTGCAAGTTGTCGTCGTGCGTGTGCCACGTGGACGGGAAGCCGCCCGAGGACTGATCGAACGCGATGATGTCGATGCTCGGGATGTTGAGGCCTTCGTTCACGATCACATGGTCGTCGATGCCCACGTAGTTGATCGTCTCCGCGAGGAAGCGATCGCCATGACCGGTGGCCACGGCGGACTTCCACACCTTGTTCACCACGTTCGGCGCGTAGCGCATACTGAAGCCTTCCTTCGGAAAGCGGGCATCCTCGGAGCCGCACATGTCCAGCAGGATCCCGAAGCGGGCCTTGTAGCCCGGCACGTGCGGGTTCTTCACCCAGTATTGCGAACCGAGGCACCACGTGCGCATCGTGCTGCCGTCCTCGGTGCCCATCATGGCGTTGTTCGGCTCGCCCATGTCCTCCACGTCCGTATAGAAGATGTCGATGCCCAACGCCGGCATCTGTTCGGCGATATGGCGGGCCACTTCCAGCCACACGGCCACACCGCTGCCGCCATCGTTGGCGCCATCGATCGGGTCGTTGGGGCGTACGACGTCCTTGTCCGCGAAAGGCCGCGAATCCCAGTGTGCCATCAGCAGGATGCGATCCTTCTTCTCGGGCTGCCAGCTCGCGATGATGTTGCGCAGCGGCACGGGCTGTCCATTATAGGAAGTGACCGTGCCGGTCTGTTCGATCACGGTGGCGCCATAGCCTTTCAGCTTCGCCACAAGCCAGTCGCCACATGCCTTGTGCGCCGCACTGCCCGGTACACGCGGGCCGAAGGACACCTGCTTCGCCACGAACGCATACGCCGAATCGGTATTGAACACCGGCACTTGCACGGTGGCTGCAGGCGGCGGTTGCACATCGGGCACGGTGGATCCGTTCCCTTCAGGCTGACAGGCGACCAAAGCGACCAAAGCCGAGAACGACAGCGTGCGGAGCAAAGCCATGTGGTGGAGATCAATTCGTTTCCCAGACGGTGCCCTCCTTGGTGTCCTTGATGGTGACACCGGCGGCGGCCAGGCGATCGCGGATGCGGTCGCTTAGCGCAAAGTCCTTGGCGGCCTTGGCATCCGCGCGAAGGCCGAGCAACGTGGCCATCAACGTAGCAGTGAGGTCATCGCCGGACCTGCGGTCCTCGGGTAGCAACCCGAGCACGGCGAAGAGCATCGTGTCGAACAGCGCGCGCAGTTGGGCGAGGTCCGTCGTGGTGAGCGCGACCTTGCCGTCATTCGCAGAGTTGATGATGCGAACACCATCGAACAGGTGGGCGATCATCACCGGCGTGTTCATGTCATCGTTCATCGCGTCGTAGCACGCCTGCTCCAACGCAGTGATGTCCGCTGCTTCACCATCGACCGAAGGCTTCAGCTTGGCCAGGGTGGCCACCGCGGCCATCATCTTCTGCAGGCCTTTTTCCGCCGCCTGCAAGGCCTCGTTGCTGAAATCGAGCGTGCTGGCGTAGTGGCTCTGCAACATGAAGAAGCGCACGGTCATGGGCGAATAGCCCCGCTCCAGCAGCTTGTGATCACCGCTGATCAGTTCCTCGGGCGTAAAGCCGTTACCCTCGCTCTTGGCCATCTTCCGGCCGTTCACGGTGAGCATGTTGCCGTGCATCCAGTAGCGCACGGGCGCGATGCCGTCCGCGGCCACGCTTTGCGCGATCTCGCATTCGTGGTGCGGGAACTTCAGGTCCATGCCACCGCCGTGGATGTCGAACGTGCGGCCGAGGTACTTCGTGCTCATCACGCTGCACTCCAGGTGCCAGCCCGGGAAGCCCTGGCTCCACGGTGACGGCCAGAACATCAAGTGGCCTTTCTCGGCCTTCTTCCACAATGCGAAATCCAGCGGACTGCGCTTGTCGTCCTGCCCTTCGGTGTCGCGCGTGTTCACCATCAGCTCATCGATCTTCCGGCCGCTCAGCTCGCCATAGGCATGCTTTTTCGCATAGGCCGGCACGTCGAAGTAGACCGAGCCGTTCACCACGTAGGCATAGCCGTTGGCGATGATGCGTTCGATCATCGCGATCTGCTCGATGATGTGCGCCGTGGCCGTGGGCTCGATGCTCGGCGTGGTGATGTTGAACAGCCGCATCACGTCGTGGAAGGCCACGGTGTACTTGTGCACGATCTCCATCGGCTCCAGCTGTTCCAGCCGGGCACGCTTGGCGATCTTGTCCTCGCCTTCGTCGATGTCGCCCACCAGATGGCCCACATCCGTGATGTTGCGCACGTAGCGCACCTTATAGCCGATGTGTGAGAGCCAGCGGAAGAGCACATCGAAGCTGAGGAAGGTGCGGACGTTGCCGAGGTGCGCGTCGCTATAGACCGTGGGACCACACACGTATACACCGACGCGTGGGGGATCCAACGGAATGAACTCCTCCTTCTTACGCGTGAGCGTATTGGTGAGGAACAGCGGTAGTTTTTTCAGCTCGGACATGGTCTCCATCCGCCGCTTCGCGGCGAACGCGGCGCGAAGGTAGACGTGGCGGTCCGTTCCGAGGAATGCCTAGCCATGCTCGATGATGACGCCATGCTTGGCCAGCAATCCGGCCACGCCGCTGGTGCTGAAGCGCGCGCCCTTCACCCGGTTCAGTTCCGGGTCGATGATGTAATGACGAGCGGTCCGCAGGTCGGCCTTCGTCAGGTCCGTGCGGTCGAAGACGGTATCGAGCAGGTCGCAATCGTCGAACACGGCGCCGGTCAGAACGGCTTCGCTCAGGTCCACGCCTTGCAAAGAGCAACTGCGGAACACCGCGTTCTCCATCCGCAGACCGCGGAACGAGCACGACGCCAAGTTGCAGCGCTCCGGCCGGACGCTGAACAGGAACGCGTTGCATTGATCGAAGGAGAGCCCGAGCATTTTGCAGTCCGTGAAGTGCACATCGCGGAAAGCGGCCTGCCTCACTTTGGCCAGACTGAGATCACAGCCCTCGAACGTGCATTCCAGGAAGACCACGCCGATCAGGTCGGCTTTGGTGAACGTGCACTGTACGAACCGGCATTGCGTGTATTCGCCTTTGGGCAGAGGTTCGGCGGAAAAGTCCACCCGCTCGAAGACCTCTTCCTCGACGTAGTTCTTGGGCATCGTTCGGCTCAGTTCAAGGCGTAAAGCTTGCCCGGCAGCGAGCGAAGCACACCGGTGAACTCCAGGTTGAGCAGCAGGTCGGCAGCCTTGTGTGGGGCCATGCGGCTTTCCAGGCATAGTACATCGAGGTCCGCGGCACCTTTCAAGCGGATCATCTCTACGAGCAACCGCTCATCGGGGCCCAACGAAGGGAACAGTGGCACCTGCTCGGCCTGCTTGGGCTTCGCGTTCCAGTTCATCAGTTGCAGCACATCATCCGCGCTGGTGACAAGGTGCGCCTTGTTGTCCTTGATCAGCCGGTTACAGCCGATGCTGCGCGGGTCGGACGCGCGACCGGGAAAGGCCATCACTTCGCGGTCGTAGCTGTTGGCGATGTCGGCCGTGATCAGCGAGCCGCCTTTGTGGCCGCTCTCGATCACCACGGTACAATCGCTCAGCCCGGCGATCACGCGGTTCCGCGCCGGAAAATTGCCGGGAACGAACGAGGAGCGGCTCGGCAGCTCGCTCACCAAGGCACCTGCACTGCACATCGCCTCCGCGGTGGCCGCATGCTCGCCCGGATAGAGCTGATCGAGACCATGCGCCACACAACCTACGGTGGGCAGGCCGCACTTCAGTGCCGCACGATGCGCCACGATATCGATCCCATAGGCCAGCCCACTGATGATGAGCGCACCGCTGGCGGCAAGGCCTTCCACCAGCTCCGTGCACGTGCGTTTGCCCTGCTCGGTGGGTGTGCGTGTACCCACGATGGACACGGCACGCAGGTGATCGAGATCGGCATTGCCTTTTACATAGAGCAGCACGGGAGCATCCTCACAGGGCCGCAGGCGCTTCGGATACTCCGCATCGAGGTAGAACAACATCCGCAACCGATGCTTCCGCACATACGCCAGCTCGCGCTCGGCGGCGTGCATCACCTTGCTTCCGCGAATGGACGCCGCGAGCACACGCCCGATGCCCGGCACCTTCTCCAAGGAACGCCTCACCTTGGGGTCGGTGAAGAGCGCCTCCACTCCACCACAATACGCCACGAGCTTGCGCGCGTTCACCGGCCCGATGCCTTTCAACATGGACAGGGCAATGCGCTGGATAAGGGCCTGTTCGTTCATGGATTACGCTGAACGCCGATCGCTACTTTCGCCGTCAATCGGCCCATCGCCAATATAGAGAAGCATGCGGAAGTTGATCTCCACCCTATGCTTCTTCCTCCTCTTCTTTTTCGCGCACGCACAGACCGGCACGGTCACGGGTAACGTTTCGGACGCCACCGACGCGACACCGATCCCGGATGTGAGCATCGCGTTGGACAACGGCACCACGAGCAGCACGAGTTTGGACGGTCTGTTCCGCATGGAGGTCACGATCGGCCGGCACGCGTTCTTGTTCCGTGCGATCGGCTATCAACTTTCCAGCACATTGGGATCCTAAGCTTAGAATTCCACGTGGACAAGTTGTCGCG